>Ga0307380_10003938_pt1 | contig 20244 bp, 21 predicted proteins | sample UN3MG_FD_202239 | JGI IMG/M metagenome (GOLD analysis project Ga0307380, IMG submission 202239) | Soil microbial communities from Risofladan, Vaasa, Finland - UN-3 | ecosystem: Environmental > Terrestrial > Soil > Coastal area > Acid sulfate soil | place: Finland: Risofladan, Vaasa | collected... | reverse complement strand
CGACCGCCGGAGCGTCCTGCACGTGGTCGGCCAGATGCCGGCTCGCCGCCCGCGTCTTGCGCCACGACTCGGCCTGCGCCTCGTCACGGAACGCCGAGGCATCGGGGAGCGATCTCTCGTACCGGTCGAACGACGATCGGTAGAGCTCGGCGACCTCGGCCTTCGTCTGTGGGTCGGTCACCACGACGTACTGCTGCGGCTGGACGTTGCCGCCGCTCGGGGCCTGCTGGGCAGCGCGCAGGCAGATGGCGATCTCCCCGTCGGTCACCGGATCGCCGCTGAACCGGCGGATCGCCCTGGTGGTCATCAGCGCCTCGATCGCGTCGACGCCGGTGTGATGGATCTCGTTGCTCATCGTCCCTCGAATCATCGTCCTTCAAAGCGGGGTGTGCGCTTGTCGACGAAGGCTTCGACGGCCTCGGCGTGATCGGCGGAGTGGAAGCAGCTCATCTCGAGTGCCATCGACACATCGAAGCTGGTCAACAGCGCCTGCTTGATCTGAGCGTTCACGGCGATCTTGGTGCCCTGGACGGCGAGTGGTGGCTGAGCGGCGATGCGCTGCGCCCACCGCATCGCGACAGCGGGCACGTCATCGGCCGGGCACACCTCCGACGCAATCCCCATCGCCAACGCGGCGTCGGCGGTGAGCGGTTCTCCGAGCAGGAGGTGACGCTTCGCCGCGAGCGGCCCGAGCAGCAGCGGCCAGATCGCCGCGCCGCCGTCGCCGGCGACGAGACCGACCTGCACGTGGGGGTCGATGATCGTCGCGGTGTCGGCCATCACGATCACGTCGCACAGCAGCGCGACCGATGCGCCGAGCCCGACCGCGGGGCCGTTGAGGGCACACACGATCGGCACCTCGACGTCGAGCAGGTTCCAGATCAGCTGCTTGCCCTCGCGCCGCAGCGCATGGAGCCGGTCGGGGTGTCGCAGTTCGGGGAACCACGACATGTCACCGCCGGCGGAGAACGCACGCCCCGACCCGGTGAGCACGATCGCTCGCGCCTCACGCTCGGCGGCCAGCTGGCGGAACAGCTCCCACAGGTCGTGGTGGAGCCGTTCGTCGACGGCGTTCATCGCCGAGTCGGGGTGGTCGATCGTGACGATCAACAGGTCGCCGTCACGCTCGGTGCGGATCGTGTCCATCAGAACCTCTCACACGGCATCCGGTCAGAACATCGACGTGTCGACGTCGAGGCCGAGCAGCAGCTTGCCGATCGTCTCGTTGAGCTTCGGCGCGGTCTGGATGTGTTGGGTCACGATGTGGGCATCACGCAGGCAGCGGCCCAGCCGGCTGGTGTCGTACACCGCCGTACCACCGGCCAACGTGAACGCCACGTCCGCCACCTCGGCGCCCACCGTGGCGGCGTGGGTCGCCGCGAGACGGATGCCGGTGCGGGCCTCGATCGTGACGTCGTCGCCGGCGACCGCGGTGTCCCACGCCGACTGCAGCTCGTCGAGCAGGAACGCGCGAGCAGCGCGCAGCTTGCCCTCGGCCCGCGCCACCTCGACCTGCGTGAATCCGCTCTGCGCGAGTGTCTTGGACGAGTACTGCGGCTTCTTGCCCTGGGCGAGGTCGACGAGTTCATCGAGTGCCCGACGGGCCACACCGAGCCCCACCGCCGACACGCCGGACGCGAGCAGCGTGAAGTTCGGGAACTGCGACAGCGGGGTACACACCACCGGTCGCGTGACCGCCGGCTGGATGGTGCGAGTGGCTGGAACGAAGACCTCGTGGACCGAGTAGTCGAGCGATCCCGACCCCCGCATCCCCGTCGTGTACCACGTGTCGTGGAAGGTGACCGCCGACTGCGGGAACCAGCACAGTCGGAAGGTGCCATCGTCGCAGAGCGCACCGCCGAGCACCCACTGGCAGTGCTGCGTGCCACTCCCCCACGCCCAACGGCCCGACACCGAGAACCCCTCGACGCCGTCGACCATCACGGCCTCTCCCTTGCCGTTGGGTGCGAAGACCCCACCGGTGATCGACATCGGGTCGCCGTAGATCTCCCGAGCCGCCCCTTCGGGCAACAGCGACGCCATCGACGAGGTGGTCGACGCGATCATCGTGCACCAGCCGGCACCACCGTCGCTGTGCGCGACCGCTTCGATCGCACGCACGAGCGTGACCGGGTCGACCTCCGGCCCGCCGTAGGCCTGCGGCACGCACATGCGCAGCAGCTGCGCGTCGCGCAATGCCTTCACGGTGGCCAACGGCAACCGGCGGATGCGCTCGCCGTCGTCGGCGTTCGCATCGATCAACTCGGCGAGGTCGCCCGCTGCCTCGACGATCGCAGTTGCGCTGGTCATGGAGCCGACTGTAGGTCGCTACGCACGATCGGGCGCAGTGAAAGCGCAATCCCAGAGGTGGTGAACGGGATCGTGGATCAGGTATCGGGCGAAGGAGTCGACGGTGAAGGCGGCCCCATCCGAGCGCCGTCCCGGACGCGACCACTGGCCGTCGGCGACGCCGTCGAAGGCATCGGCGAGGACCTCGGCGGCCGCCCGCAGTTCAACGGCGACCGTCGTCGGATCCTGCAGGTCGTAACGCGACGCGACGGCGGTCTCGTCCTGGTCCCAGTTCGCGAACAGCGGATCGTCGGTGTCGAGCATCAGCCGCAGCCGCGTGAGGAACAGCTCGTAGACGTCGCGCACGTGGGCGCCGTACTCGAGCGTCGACCAGCGATCGGGCGCAGACCGCGTACGTACCGCGGCGTCGTCGCCGCCGAGCACGTCGCTCCAGGTCTCGGCGTTCGCCCGGATCGAGTCACCGACGTGTCGCACATCGACGGCGTGGGCATCGAAACCGCACTCCGGACAGATGCGTTCGAGCACCCAGGTCCAGTCCTTGTCGTCAGGGACGATCTCGTCGGGCACGGTTCTGTCGGGCACCGTGCGATTCTGGCCGCTGTCGGACCTCGCGCGTGCACGCGTTCTCGCCAGGGTCTACGGTCGTTGACATGAGGTTCGGCTTCGTGGTCCCGTGGGGCGACGCCGAGGACATCGGCGATCTCGCCGCCGCGGCCGAGGACGCCGGATGGGACGGGCTGTTCGTGTGGGAACCGGTGTGGGGCGTCGATGCGTGGGTCTCGCTCGGTCTCGCGGCGGTCCGCACCTCGAAGATCCGGCTCGGAACCTTGCTCACCCCGCCTTCGCGGCGCCGCCCGTGGGAACTCGCCAGCCAGGTCGCGACCGTCGATCGGATCTCTGCAGGCCGGGTGACGTTGTCGGTCGGCCTCGGAGCACTCGATTCGGGATTCGAAGCCTTCGGCGAGGAATGTGACCGCCGCACCCGCGCCGTGCTGCTCGACGAGACACTGGACATCGTCTGCGGGCTGTGGAGCGGGCAGCCGTTCGAGTACGACGGCGTCCACTACACGATCACACCGACCGAGTTCCCCACGATCGGCCACACCGTGCAACAACCGCGGGTCCCGATCTGGTGTGTCGGCGCACTCGGTCGTCCGAAGTCGATGGCGCGGGCGATGCGATGGGACGGCGTGATCCCTCAGGTGCTCGATGGCGACAGCGGAGCCCGCCAGCCGCACCTGGACGAGGTGGCCGAACTCCGCGCCGAACTCGGCGCCGAACGTCCGGGCAACGACGTCGACATCATCGTCGAGGGCACGATGTCCGAACACTCCCCCGCCGCGTACGCCGACGCCGGAGCAACCTGGTGGATCGAGTCGATGTGGGACGCTATGGCCGAACACTCGCCGGTCACCGCCGCCTACGACCGGCTGCGCCAGGGCCCACCCACCTGAGGCCGCAGCCACACCCGAGCGATGAGTCTGCGCGCGACCTGTCCACGCGCAGACTCATCACCCTCGCGGGAGATCGTCGAGCGATGAGTTTTCGCGCGACCTGTCCACGCGCAGACTCATCGCTCGGCGTGCGTGCCCGTCGTCATCGACGCTGCGACAGCGTCGGCGACCCGCGGCTACGTTCATCGACGTGACCATGACTGATCGCGGGACCGACGCCGGCTGGAACTTCGCTGATCTGTGGGAGACGGTGACGGAACAGATCCCCGACGCGCTCGCCCAGCAACAGGGTGACCGCGCGTCCACGTGGTCGGAGTTCAACCGGCGGGCGAACGGGATCGCCGCCGCGCTGTTGCGGGCCGATTCGGCCGAGCAGGACAAGGTCGCCCAGTACCTGTACAACAGCCCCGAGTACCTCGAGTCGGTGTTCGCCGCGTTCAAGGCCGGCTTCGCCGTCGTCAACACCAACTACCGCTACGCCGCCGACGAGCTCGTCTACCTGTGGGACAACGCCGACGCCACCGCTGTGGTGTTCCACGGCACGTTCACCGAGCAGTGCAACGCCGTGCGTGATCGAGTCCCGAAGGTCACCACCTGGCTGTGGGTCGACGACGCCAGCGGTCCTTGCCCCGAGTGGGCGATGCCGTACGACGCCGCTGCGGCCGCGGGTACCGACGAGAACGTCAGCGGTCCGTGGGGGCGCAGCGGCGACCACCTCCTGTTGCTCTACACCGGCGGTACCACCGGCATGCCCAAGGGCGTGATGTGGCGCCAGGACGACCTGTTCGGCGTGCTCGACGCCAACAACAAGAAGCGCATGCCGCCCGAGCAGGACCTCGACGCCGTCGCCGAGCGCATCGTGAAGGCCGGGCCTCGCAACATGCCGGCGGCGCCGCTGATGCACGGCACCGGGCTGTTCAACGCACTCAGCAACCTGATGGTCGGCGGCTCGATCACCACGATGGAGGGCCGCCACTTCAGTGCCCAGGAGTTCCTCGACACCGTGCAGCGCTTCGGGATCAACTCCACCTCGATCGTGGGCGATGCCTTCGCCAAGCCGATCCTGCGGGCCCTCGACGCCGAACCGGACCGCTGGGACATCTCGTCGCTCCGGGTGATCGTGTCGTCCGGCGTCATGTGGTCGAAGGAGTCGAAGGAGGGTCTGCTCCGGCACAACCCGCGGCTGATCATGATCGACTCGCTCGGGTCGAGCGAGGCGATCGGCATGGCGAGCAACACCACCACCGCCGAGTCGAGCGGCGAGACGGCCAAGTTCGAACTCGGCCCGACCACCCGGGTGATCACCGACGACGGACGCGACGTCGCACCCGGCTCGGGCGAACTCGGTCGCGTCGCCCTGCCCGGGCGCACGCCGATCGGGTACTACAAGGACGAGGCGAAGTCGGCGCAGACGTTCGTGGTCATCGACGGCGAGCGCTACTCGATCCCCGGCGACTACGCCACCGTCGAGGCCGACGGCACCGTCACGCTGCTCGGCCGGGGAAGCCAGTGCATCAACACCGGCGGCGAGAAGGTGTACCCCGAAGAGGTCGAGGAGTGTCTGAAGCTGCACCCCACCGTCGCCGACGTGGCCGTCGTCGGCGTCCCCGACGAGAGGTGGGGCGAGGCGATCACGGCGCTCGTCGAACCACACGCCGGCGAGGTGGTCGACCCCACCGAGTTGATCGCCCACGTCAAGTCGCGACTGGCTGCGTACAAGGCGCCGAAGCGGGTGATCGCGGTCACGTCGATCGGCCGCGCCGCGAACGGCAAGCTCGACTACAAGACGTTGCGGTCCACCGCCATCGACGCACCGGCGGTCTAGCCTTGCTCGGGTGACGGGGATCGCGCCCAGGGCGGATTTCGACTGGCGGCGCCACGACGGGGTGCTCTTCGACCTCGACGGTGTGATCACGCCCACCGCCGAGATCCACGAGCACGCATGGGGCGAGTTGTTCGTCGACTTCGACTACACCGAGGCCGACTATCTCCGCTACATCGACGGCAAGCCGCGCTACGACGGCGTGCGATCGTTCCTCGCGTCCCGCGACGTCAGGCTTCCCGACGGCGATCCCACCGACGCCCCGGGTACGGACACCGTCTGTGCGATGGGCAACCGCAAGAACGAACTGTTCAACGTCATCCTCGAGCGCGACGGCATCGCCCCGTACCCCGGTTCGCTCGCCACGATGGATCTGCTCGACGAGGCGGCCATCCCGTCCGCAGTCGTCTCGTCGTCGAAGAACGCCGGCCGGGTGCTCGACGCCGCCGGGCTCGGCGAGCGATTCGCGGTGGTGGTCGACGGGCTGGTGGCAGCCGCCGAGCACATCGCCGGCAAGCCGGCGCCAGACATGTACCTGGTGGCGGCTCGCCGCATCGGGGTTGCACCCGACCGCTCCGTCGTCGTCGAGGATGCGGTCTCCGGCGTCGCCGCCGGTGCTGCGGGTGGATTCGCCGTGGTGATCGGCGTCGACCGTGGTGCCGGCGCCGACACGCTGCTCGCACACGGAGCCACCTTCGTCGTCGACGACCTCGCCGACCTGCTCCCTGACGACGCGACCACGGAGCTCGACACGTGAACCGCCTGCCTCCACCACTCGGGCTGCCCGAGCACCGCTTCCCCGTCGAGCCGTGGCGGCTCGTCGAGCGCTCGCAGGCCAAGGACGACCTCGGCACCACCGAGACCCTGTTCGCACTCGGCAACGGCTACCTGGGCATGCGAGCCAATCCCGAGGAGGGCCGCGAGGCGCACAGTCACGGCACCTACCTGAACGGGTTCCACGAGACGTGGTCGATCCTGCACGCCGAGGAGGCGTTCGGTTTCGCCAAGACCGGCCAGACGATCGTCAACGTGCCGGACGCCAAGCTGCTCAAGTTGTACGTCGACGACGAACCGCTGCTCGTGCCGACCGCCGACCTCGAAAGCTACGAGCGCGCCCTCGATTTCCGCAACGGCGTGCTGACACGCGACATGATCTGGCGCACGCCGGCGGGCAAGCGGGTCAGGGTGTCATCGCAGCGGATGGTCAGCTTCGTGCACCGCCACCTCGCCGTGATGACCTTCGAGATCACGCTGCTCGACGCTGCGGCACCGGTGGTGGTCTCCTCGCAGCTCCTCAACCGTCAAGACGGCGAGGACGAGTACCACGTGAAGGCCGCTGCCCTCGGCGAAGGCAAGGACCCGCGCCGGGCCCGCAAGTTCAGCCAACGGGTCCTCCAGCCGCAGCTGCAACGCGAGGATGGCAACGAGATCGTGCTCGGGTATCGGTGCGCGAACAGCAGGATGACACTCGCCTGCGGCACGCGCCACCACATCGACACCTCGTGCCAGGTCGACGTCACGACGCATCTGGGTCCCGACCTCGCGAAGACCGTTTTCACGGTGCGCGCAACGCCGGGCGATCCGATCAAGATCACCAAGCTCGTGTCGTACCACTCGTCGAACGGCGTCCCGGCGGTCGAGTTGGCCGACAGGTGCTCGCGCACGCTGGAGCGTGCCGAGGCCGACGGTGTCGAGCAGCTCGTCAACGAGCAGCGCGCCTGGCTCGACGACTTCTGGGCGAACGCCGACATCGAGCTCCGGGGCGACGACCGCGCCCAGCAGGCGCTGCGGTGGAACCTGTACCAGCTGGCCCAGGCATCGGCGCGCACCCAGGAGCAGGGCATCGCAGCGAAGGGCGTCACCGGCGGCGGCTACGACGGTCACTACTTCTGGGACACCGAGGTGTACGTCGCTCCGTTCCTCGCGTACACGATGCCCGAAGCGGCGAGGAAGGTCGTGCGCTTCCGCTGGCAGCTGCTCGACTCCGCCCGCCAACGCGCCCGCGAGATGAGCCAGGTCGGCGCGTTGTACCCCTGGCGGACCATCAACGGCGAGGAGGCGTCGGCGTATTACGCCGCCGGCACCGCGCAATACCACATCAACGCAGCGGTGGTGCTGGCACTGCGCCGCTACCTCGAGGCATCGGGTGACATCGACTTCCTGTCACACGAGGGTGCCGAGATCCTCGTCGAGACCGCACGGCTGTGGGCCGACCTCGGCTTCTACGCCCAGAACGGCGGTCGCACGTTCCACATCCACCGGGTCACCGGACCCGACGAGTACACGACCGTCGTCAACGACAACTTCTACACGAACGTGATGGCGAGGTTCAATCTCCGCTACGCAGCGCGCACGGTCCGGTTCCTGGCGCAGTGGAACCCCGAGGCGTTCGAGGCGCTGGTTCGGGAGACCGATCTCGAACTCCAGGAACTCGACGACTGGGACGCTGCCGCCGACTGCATGTTCATCCCCTTCGACGACGAACTCGGGATCAACCCGCAAGACTCCGAGTTCCTCGAACTCGAACCGTGGGACTGGGAGACGACTCCGCCCGAGCACTTCCCCCTGCTGCTGCACTACCACCCACTCGTGATCTACCGCCACCAGGTGCTGAAGCAGGCCGATGTGGTGCTGGCGATGTTCCTGCGTTCCGAACGTTTCCCGGTGGATCAGAAGCGGCGCAACTTCGACTTCTACGACCCGATCACCACCGGCGACTCGTCGTTGTCGTCGTGTGTGCAGGCCGTCGTGGCAGCCGAGGTCGGCTACGACGATCTGGCATTCGAGTACTTCAACCGATCGCTGTACCTCGACCTCTCCGACTCGCACGGCAACACGGCGCAAGGCGTGCACGTGGCGAACGCCGGCGGTGTGTGGGCCGGCGTCGTGCACGGCTTCGCCGGCATGGTCGAGCAGGGCAACCACATCGAGTTCACACCGAGACTGCCCATCGCATGGGACGGCCTGCGATTCCGGCTCTGCCGACACGGCTCGGTCCTACAGGTCGATCTCGATCCCGACGGGCTCACCGTGACCGTGCTGGCGGGCAGTGGCGTACCGGTTCGCATGGGCGACGATGTCACGCTCGTGACCGCGGACGAGCCACTGCGCATCGAACGCTGACGCGACCGTCGGGCGCGACCTAGCCTCGGGCATGGCTCCGAACCCACCCGACCGACGACGGCTCGACGGGCGCGTCGCGCTGGTGACCGGGGTATCGCGCCCGAGCGGGATCGCTGTCGGCATCGCACAGCGGCTGCACGACCAGGGAGCGACCGTCGTCGCCACCGGGTGGTCGCCGCACGATGCCGAGATGCCGTGGGGGGAACAGCCGCTCGACCCGCTGCCGTTCGAGGTGGGCCGCCACGACCTGGAGGACCCGGCCGTCCCCGCCGCGTTGATCGACGAGGTGGTCGAACTCCACGGCCGCATCGACATCGTCGCCGCAGTCCACGCCCGTTCCTCGCACGAGTCCTTCGACCAGGTGACCGCGGACGAGCTCGACCGGTGCTGGGCCGCGAACGTTCGCAGCGTGGTGCTGTTGGCCCAGCGCTTCGCGCAGCGCCACGTGTCGATCCCGTCGAGCGAGCCGCCGATCGGGCGGATGCTGTGGTTCACGAGCGGCCAGCACATCGCTCCGATGGACGGCGAGATCGCCTATGCCGTGTCGAAGGGCGCGCTCCATCAGATGACCCGATCGATCGACCATGCCCTGTCGCGATCGCGGATCGTCGCGAACTGCATCAATCCGGGACCGGTCGACACCGGCTACGCAGAGGGCGACGCACACGCGGCGGTGGTTCGGATGTTCCCAGACGGCCGATGGGGCACGCCGGGCGACATCGCCGACGTGGTCGGATTCCTCGCGAGCGACGAGGGTGCATGGATCCGAGGACAGGTTCTCGACGTCGAGGGCGGTTTTCGTCGCTTCGCCTGAGCGCCGTTAGCGTTGCACCCCATGACTGATCTCGGATTCGACGGCAAAGTAGCGATCATCACGGGCGCCGGTGGCGGCCTTGGGAAGCAGCACGCGCTGATGATGGCCAAGCGCGGTGCACTCATCGTGGTGAACGACCTCGGCGGCTCGGTCGACGGCACCGGCAGCGACAAGGGCGCAGCCCAACTGGTCGTCGACGAGATCCAGGCCGCAGGCGGCGAGGCCGTCGCCAACACCGACTCGGTCGCCACGCCGGAGGGCGGTGCCGCGATCGTGCAGAGCGCCGTCGACGCGTTCGGCAAGGTCGACATCGTGATCAACAACGCCGGCATCCTGCGCGACAAGTCGTTCCACAACATGGACGCCGGTCTGTTCGACCCGGTGATCGACGTCCACCTGCGCGGCGCGTTCAACGTCACGCAGCCGGCCTGGAAGATCATGCGCGAGCAGGGCTACGGCCGCATCGTGTCGACGTCGTCGGCGGCCGGCATCTTCGGCAACTTCGGCCAGGCCAACTACGGCGCGGCGAAGATGGGCCTCGTCGGGTTCACCAACGTGCTCGCCGTCGAAGGCGCCAAGTACAACATCAAGGCCAACGCGATCGCTCCGCTCGCGCTGACCCGCATGACCGAGGACATCCTCGGCGGCCTGGGTGACAAGCTCCAGCCCGAGCTGATCTCGCCGCTGGTGACATACCTCTCGCACGAGTCGTGCGAGGCGACCGGCCGGGTGTTCTCCGTCGGTGGTGGCCGCGTCGCCGAGGTGTTCATCGCCGAGACCGTCGGCTACACCAACGCCACCGGTCTCACGCCCGAGGACCTCGCCACCCACTGGGCCGACGTCACCGCACAGGACGGCTACGCCGTGCCCGCGACGATCGCCGACGAGACCGCGCTCTTCCTCAAAGCACTCTCCTGACGAACTGTCACACCGTGCCGGGTCAAACGTGACACTTTGACATGCTGGCGCGGTGATCTCGATCGAGGAATTCCAGCATGAAGCCGCCGCGTGGCTGGCGGACAATCGACAGCACGCTCCGCGTGACTACGGCGCGATCTGCCCACCCGATCTGGTCGACGACGGACTCGCGTGGCAACGACGGCTGACCCAAGCCGGGTGGGCCGGCATCCACTGGCCCGTCGAGCACGGAGGGCGCGGACTCACCGCTGAACACAACGGCGTGTGGCTGCTCGAATGTGCACGGGCCGGGGTCCCGGCGGTGTTCAACATGGTCGGGTTCGTGCTGGCTGGTGGAGCGATCATGCGCTACGGCACACCCGAGCAGCAGGCCGACCACCTTCGTTCGACGTTGACGACCGAGCACGTCTGGTGCCAGCTGTTCTCGGAGCCGGGTGCCGGCAGCGACCTGGGGTCGTTGTCGACGCGGGCCGAACTCGACGGCGACCGCTACGTGGTGAACGGCCAGAAGGTGTGGTGCTCAGGTGGGCGCTACAGCAACTGGGGAATCCTGATGGCGCGCACACGCCCGCTGGAGGAGGCACCGAAGCACGACGGGATCTCGTTCTTCCTGTGCCCGATGAACCTGCCCGGCATCGAGGTGCGCCCGCTCAAGCAGATGACCGGCGAGGCCGAGTTCGACGAAGTGTTCTTCACCGACGTGTCGCTGCCGGCCGACTCCCTGCTCGGGCCGTTGCACGGCGGCTGGGGTGTCGGGATGGCGGTGCTCACCAGCGAGCGCGGCCACATCGGCACCTCGGTGATCGGGCTCGAACGCCGGCTCGACCAGATGGCGCACCTCGCCGAAGGCCGCGACCTCACCGCGGTCGAACGGCAGGAACTCACCTCGCTGCTCGCGAGCGGCAGCGCGATGAAGGCCATGGCCCAGCGTCAGGGTCCGGTGGCGTCCACAGCGGCGTCGCTGATGAAGCTCGGCATCACCGAGATGATGTTCGACGTGGCGATGCTGCGCGGCGACCTCGACGGTCCCGGGGCGATGCTCGACGGAGCGTCGGCGAGCGGGATGCTGGCAGCACCGGGCGGCCGGATCGCCGGCGGCTCGAGCCAGGTCCAGCGCAACATCATCGGCGAACGCCTGCTCGGCCTTCCCCGCGAACCCAAGCCGACCTGACGATTCGCGCGAGGCCGTAACCCGTCGCAATGATGGCCGGGTGCGCGTCACCTCGTCCGATCACGTCAGCGTTGCGATCCACGAGTTCGGGGGCGCCGGTCGTCCGCTGCTGCTGTCGCACGCGACGGGGTTCCACGGGTACTGCTACCTCCCGATCGCCGACGAGTTGAGCGACGAGTTCACGTCGTTCGCGCTCGACTATCGGGGCCACGGCGACACCGCCCGACCCGACGACTGGCAGGTCGACTGGACTCGCTACGGCGACGACGCCCTCGCAGCGGCACGGGCGATCGCCCCCGACGGTGGGCTGGTCGGCTTCGGCCACTCGATGGGCGGCGCCGCACTGCTGATGGCAGCGCACCGTGACCCAGGGCTGTTCGACGTCATCGTGACGTTCGAGCCGATCGTGTTCCCGCCACGCGAGATCGACCCACACGACGGAACGGAGAACAACGGCCCGGTCCTGTCGCAGGGCGCACGCAAGCGGCGGGCGTCGTTCGAGTCGTTCGGCGAAGCGATCTCCAACTACTCCTCCAAGCCTCCGATGATGGGTTTCGATCGTGACGTGTTGCGCCTCTACGTCGCCCACGGATTCCGACCGTCACCCGAAGGTGTCCGCCTGAAGTGCGACCCCGAACACGAGGCCCGCACGTTCGAAGCCAGCGGTTCACACTCGACGTGGGCCGTGCTCCCCGAGATCGAGACGCGGGTCGTCGTCGTGGCCGGCAAGGTCGACGAGTTCGGCCCCGCCGCCATCGCCCGCGACATCGCCGAGGCGCTGCCGAACGCCAGCTACGTCGAGCAGGACGAGTGGAACCACGTCACGCCTTTCATCGACCCCGCGGCGATCGCAACGCTCGTCCGAGAGGCCGCAACCCTGTGACAGCCCCCATCTACGATGGGTGACATGACCGACACCGCCGTTCCCGCACCCTCGTTCCCGGTGCCGATGTCGTTGTCGCCGTCGCGGGTGTCGTCGTTCACGTCGTGCCCGATGCAGTTCCGCTTCTCGAGCATCGAGAAGCTGCCCGAGCCCCCCGGCGTCGCCACCACCAAGGGAACCATCGTGCACCGGGCACTCGAATTGCTGTTCGTTCGTCCCGCTGTCGATCGGACCCCGGACGCGTTGGCCGCCGACATGGCGACCGCGCTCGACGAGTACCGCACCCACCCCGACTACGTGGGCCTGCGCCTCGACGGCGAAGCCATCGACAAGTTCGATCGTGACTGCCATGCCCTGATCGACAAGTACTTCGCCATGGAAGATCCGACCACGGTCCGCGAGATCGGGCTCGAGTTGTGGATGGAGGCCCCGGTCGGCGACCTCACCCTGCGCGGCATCATCGACCGACTCGAACTCGACGCCGACGGCGAGCTGGTCGTCACCGACTACAAGACCGGTCGAGCACCGTCGGGCAACTACGAGCAGAAGAGCCTCGCCGGGGTGCATTTCTACTCGTTCCTCTGCGAGGCCGTGTTCGGCAAACGACCGGCGAAGATCCGGTTGATGTATCTCGCGTCCGGCGAGACGATCGAGACCGTGCCGTCCGCGCAGTCGGTCAAGTTCATCACCACGCGCACCACCGCGGTGTGGGCGGCCGTCGAGCGCGCCTGCATCACCGGCGACTTCCGCCCCCGCCAGAGCAAACTCTGCGACTGGTGTTCGTTCCAGCAGTGGTGTCCCGCATTCGGGGGCGACCCGTCACTGGCAGCCACCGAAGCGGTCGCCGCCTACGACAGCCTGCTGGCCACCCCGGTCTCGTCCGGGGCCCCATGACGACGAGCGACACGGGGGTCGATGAGCTCCCCGTCGTTCCCGGCCAGGGCCACCTCGGCCCCCACGTCGACGCGTTCGACACCTGGGTCGACGACGCGCTCGAACTGCTCCGCGGCAATCCGATCGCCGACCGGGTCTTCACGACGGCCAGCCACGTCGGCGACTTCTCGCTCATCTGGCACGGCATCGCGATCGTACGGGCCGTCGCGAAGAGGCGCCCCGATCAGATCGTCGTGCTCGCCGTGATGCTCGGAGCCGAGAGCCTGATCGTCAACCAGGGCGTCAAGCGGCTCTTCCGCCGCGAACGCCCCACGACCACGGGAGACGACCGGCTGCAGGTACGCACGCCGAAGACGTCGTCGTTCCCGTCGGGTCACGCGAGTTCGGCGGCGTTCGCCGCGATGGTCCTGTCCGGCTGGGACGGCCCGAAGCTCGGCATGCTCTGGTGGAAGATCGCCGCCATCGTGGGCATCAGTCGCGCCTACGTGCGCATCCACCACGGTTCCGACGTGGTCGCAGGTGCCGTCGTCGGCACGCTGCTCGGACTGGTCGGGCGGCGCATCGCTCGGCGCATCGCTCCCTGACCGGCATCTCTGGTGCGGCGCGCCGAAGCGCCCGCGGCACCCCGGACGCTCAGACGGCGTCAGTGGTGACGACTGGTTCGACGAGTGCTGCCGGCTCGGTCGTGAGCAGCGTGCGCACGTCGAGCAACAGATCGGCAACCTCACCCGTCGACACGAGTTCACGTTGCATCATCCGGGCCAGGGCGCCGTCGATGACGCTCAGGGCTTCGGTGATCACGGCCTCGTTGTTGGTGTCGATGCGCTCATCAGTCATTGGGTGACACGGTACCCGCGACCGCGGCCGCGAACACGCACCTGCGCGCAGATGAGTGAGGTGTCACACAACGTTCACAACAGTCACGCGTCCACAACGTGCGGCGCGCACGAACCTACGATGCACCCATGGAGTTCAGCGGTCGCAACGTCGTGGTCACCGGAGCCGGACGGGGCATCGGCGAAGCGCTCGCTCGCGAGTTCCACACTCGAGGCGCCAACGTGGTGGTGGCCGACCTCGCCGGCACCGACGCGGTCGCCGATTCGCTGGAGCGGGCGACGTCCATCACCGCCGACGTCAGCACGGAGGCTGGCAACGCCGATCTCGTCACCGCCGCCCGTGAGACGCTCGGCTCGATCGACCTGTTCTTCTGCAACGCCGGCGTGGGGGTGGGCAGTGGCGTGATCGAGACACCGGAGGACGACTGGGAACTCGCCTTCGCCGTCAACGTCCATGCGCACCGTTGGGCAGCGAAGTACCTGCTGCCCGACTGGCTCGAGCGGGGCGAGGGCTACTTCTGCTCCACGGCATCCGCAGCGGGTCTGTTGATCCAGATCGGGTCCGGCCCGTACACGCTGACCAAACGGGCAGCGGTCGCGTTCGCCGAATACATGGCGGTCACCTACGGCGACGCCGGCGTGAAGGTGACCTGCCTGTGCCCACAGGGCGTCAACACCGCGATGCTCCATGCGGGCGACGACGCCGTGAGCGGGAGCAACGTGGTCAAGGCGGCCGGTGTCGTCCTCGAACCAGCCGATGTCGCCGTCGAGGTCGCCGACGCGATCGAAGCCGAGCGGTTCTTCGTGCTCCCCCACCCCGAGGTGGCCGACTACATGGCGCTCAAGGCCACCGATCCCGAACGTTGGCTGGGCGGGATGCGCAAGCTGCAGCGACGCACCATCGGCGCCTGACACCGACATCTCATGCACCGTTCTCCCGCTTCGCTCGCCCGGCTCGGGCTGCGGATGGGCGAACCGATCCGCTTCCGCCGCAATGACCGGGGCCGCTGGATCGTCGGCCGGGTCGTCGGCATCGAGTACGACGGCAGCATCGCGATCCGCGACCCCGACGGCTCGGCTCGATCGCTGCGAGCGGAGCGTGTCGAGATCCGACGACCTGGCTCGCGCGGACGCCTGAAGTGGAGCGTGGTCAGCGACGTGGCCGTCACCTGGGAGCAGTTGGAGATGTTCGACCCGACCGACTCGTGACCTGACGCGTCATGACATGCCGTGCGCGCTCAGGTACGCACGCGTCACCTCGGCCGGGATTCGACCGCGGTCGCTGACCGCCACGCCCTCCATGACAGCCCACGCTCTGACCTCTGCCGCGGTGGGCGCCCGGTGCGGCAACGCCCCGGCCGGGGCGAGTTCGGCCGCCCGCGTCTCGCCGACGCGATCGTGGACGGCATGCTCGGCGGCGGCACCCAAGAAGCGGAACGTCCATTCCTGGGCGAGCTGGCGCGTTTCGGCGAACACGATCGGGACCGACGGATAGCGAACGGCGGCTTCGGCCAGCTGGGTCGCGATCGAGGCGGGACGAACGTGGCGCAGCTTGAAGATCGCGGAGTAGCGATCCTCGACCACGATCGCGGCCACCCGACCCGCCTCGCCGGCGAACGCGGTCAGTTCGGCCAGCAGCATCCAGAGCTTGCCGCCCACGATCGTCGACACGAGATCGTCGACGCTCTTTCGTTCCACGACGGCGACCAGCCGGCCGTCTGCCTCGACGGCGTAGTCACCGACTGGTATGGCCCGCTTGAGGGTCGTGGCCTGCTGCTCGGCGAACTTCCACGCGTAGCGCTCACGGGTGTCGACCACCACCTCGAGTTCCTGCCCCGACGCTCGTGCGGTCGGCACCCGCACACCCGGCCGAGCCTGCTTGCTGGTGCGCGCCGACTGCCAGAACACCATCTCGCGTCCGCGGGCGGTGGTGAAGACGAATTGCGAACGGTTCTCGCGTCCGCGGTCGAGTACCAGGTCGACCGCGACCCCGCGGCGCACGCACGAGCGAACAGCGACCCGCTCGACGATGTCGACCTCGTCCGGAGATGGCCAGGCATCGGCCGGGTGGCAGTAGATCTTGTTGGTGCGTGGCCACGTGTCCTTGGCTTTCAGCACGACCGCGCCGGAGGCGAGCGGGATCCGCAGCAGGTACGGCAACGACGAGGCTTCGTCGGGGTTGCGTGCAATCACGAACTCCTCCATGACCGCCACCGTAGAGCTTGGTTGCGTCGAGGTGCTCGGCGATCGCGTGGGAGTTCGTCCGGAACGGTCTTCCGCTTTGTGTCCATGATCGGTGAGACAGGTTCGGTGTCTGACTGATTGGAGCGGTGATGAGTACGAAGGCGTCGAGGCAGAGCCCGGTGCGGGTCGGCAAGACTGAGCCCGATGTCGTGGCTCGAAAGTCGTTGCGGTCGCCGAAGTCGCCTCGTGGTGAACGTCCGGTGCGGCGGATCTTCCCCGCCGACTACAAACTGTCGGTGCTCGCCGAGTACGACTCGTACTCCGAGCCCGGCGAGCGTGGCGCCCTGCTGCGCCGTGAAGGCCTGTACTCCTCGCTCATCTCCGACTGGCGTCGCCAGCATCGTGAAGGCACCCTCGTGGTGACCGAAGGCCGCAGCTCCGAAGGCGGTCGCGGGGTCCCCTCCCGCTCCGAAGTTCAGAAACTCCGCGCCGAGAACGAACGCCTGAAACTGAAACTCGCCAAAGCCGAAACGATCATTGAGGTCCAGGGAAAAGTGCAAGCGCTCTTGGAAGAGCTCTCCAAGAGCGCGGACACCGACGACACGTAGACACCATCATCGACACCGCCGTCGATGAGCTCGTCGAGCGTGGCATCTCGCGGGTTCGGGCATGTCGATCAGTCGGCCGTTCCCGCGCCACCCACTACCGCCAACACCGCACGCCACGACCAGCCGGGCCGCCCCGGCCGAGACCACGATCCCATCGGGCGCTCACCGACACCCAAGTCGATGAGATCCTCACCGTGTTGAACTCCGAACGATTCTGCGACCAGGCCCCCGCCCAAGTCTGGGCGACGCTGCTCGACGAAGGCCGCTACCTGGCCTCAGTGTCCACCATGTACCGGATCCTGCGCTCGCAGCACCAGGTGCGTGAACGACGACGCCAAGCCCGACACCCCGCACACGTCAAACCCGAACTCGTCGCCACCGGACCGAACCAGGTGTGGTCCTGGGACATCACCAAACTCGCCGGCCCCCACAAATGGACCTGGTTCCACCTCTACGTCATCTTGGACGTCTACTCCCGCTACGCCGTCGGCTGGCTCGTCGCACCACGCGAATCCGCCCGACTCGCCGAAGAACTCATCGCTGCCTGCGTCACCACCGAACAGATCCCAGACGGACAACTCACCCTCCACGCCGACCGCGGCAGCTCCATGACCTCGAGAACCGTCGCCCAACTCCTCGCCGACCTCGGCGTCACCCGCTCGCACTCGAGACCACACGTCTCCAACGACAACCCCTACAGCGAAGCCCAATTCAAGACATTGAAGAACACACCGCGCTTCCCCGAACGCTTCACCAGCCTCGCCCACGCCCGTCACTTCGTCGACGAGTTCTTCCACGACTACAACCACCACCACCGCCACTCCGGCATCGGCTACCACACACCCGCCAGCGTCCACCACGGCCACCACCACGCCATCCGAACCCACCGACAAGCCGTCCTCGACCACGCCTACACCCTCGAACCACACCGCTTCCGACGACCACCCATCGCACCCCAAGTCCCCGACATCGCCTGGATCAACCCGCCCCAACCAAATCTGTCTCACACCCCTTGACATCTTCCGTTCACATCATCTCTGTGACACCCCCTCGTCATGATGGAACCATGACCGTCGTCGATGATCTCGTGGTGGGCGAGACGCCGTCGGCGCCGCATGCCACGTCCCGCTTCGGTGACGAGTTCGTCTGGTATCCGGCCGACGATCGGCGCGGCTTCGACCCGGTGACCGATGTCGCGATCGGTGACCGCGCCGAGGTAGGTCCCGGGTGGATCGCCGCTGCGGTCGAGCACTGCGCTCAGGGACTGTCGATGCTCGAAGCACTCGATCCCTCCGGGTTCGACGCCGCCACCGTTGCGGCATGGGCGACCGGGGTCGAACAACTGCGCCGCCAGACCCACGCCGCGGCCATTGCGGTCGCCGACCACCTCGATGTCGCCGAGCCGTTCCGCGATTTGGGGTTCTTCACAGCGAGAGCGTGGATGAAGCATCATCTGCAACTGTCCGGTTCCGAGGCCCACGGCAGGGTGCAGGAGGCACGACTCCGCCGCGCCGTGACGGTGTGGAACAACGCACTGGCCGCCGGGCAGGTCGGCGTCGCGCAGACCCGGCTGATGGCTCGTATCGCTGCCAATCCGCGAATCGAACCCGACGTCCTCACCCAGGGCGTCTGGCAGCTGATGGTCGACGCGATGGACTGCTCCTACATCGAGTTCGAACGACGAGCGCTCACCTGGGAGGCGCTCGCCGATCCTCTCGGCGCCGCCGAGAAACTCGAACGCAACCGTCAGCGTCGCACCGCCAGTGTCCACCAGAATTCGAACGGATCCTGGAACCTCAACGCAGTGTTCGACGATGTCGGCGGCCCCGAGTTCCTCGAGATCTTCTGCTGGTTCGTCGACCGCGAATTCGACCGGGACTGGAAGGACGCCACACGCCGTCTCGGCGAGGGCAACGTCGACGTGAGCAAACTCCGCCGCACCGAAGCGCAACGACGCTCGGATGCCCTCTTGGAGATGGCCAGGGCCGCCGCCGCCTGCCCGCCCGACCGCGCACGGCCTCTGCCGACCGTGAACTTCCTGATGGATGCCAGCACGGCCGCTGCTACCGCCGAGGGTCACCCGATCGACCCGCTCGACTACCGCGATCTCACGACGCGCACCGACCGCGGTCACCGAATCAACCCCGACGCCATCATCGGCGTGTCGCTGTGGTCGCTCATCCGCCGAGTGGTCACCGAGGCCGATGGCGTGGTCATCGAACTCGGGCGCACACAACGACTCTTCAGCGGGTTCGCACGCGAGGCGGTCATGCTCCTCGAGCCCACCTGCATCTGGCCCGGCTGCGACCAGCCCCACACGTGGTGCCACGCCGACCATCTCACCAGTTGGACCACCCGAGGGCCCACCAATCCCGACAACGGCGCACCACTGTGCCCTCGCCACAACTACCTCAAGGAGCAGGGCTTCACGGTGTATCGAGACGACGACGGTCGCTGGCACATCATCGCTCCCGACGGCACCGACATCTGCTGACGCATCCGGGTCACGACCCGGTCGACCCTCAGCGTCCGCCGGAGCAGTTGACGACCGTGGCGGTGATGTACGACGCCTCGTCGGAGGCGAGCCAGAGGATCGTCCGGGCCACCTCGATCGGGTCGCCGCCGCGTTGCATCGGCACCGATCACGTTGACATCGAGCAGCCACCGCCAACGATGGACCGACATCTCGATCACGGCGGCTTCGTCGGCGACGTCGGCCTGCACCGCGATCGCCCGAGTCCCGAGGGCGACGCACTCAGTGACCCCGGCCTGGGCTGCCTCGGTGTTGCGCGTGTAGTTGACCGCTCGCGCGTCAGAACGACGGGCGGACGCCGACGATGCTGGCGCGCTCCATCACCCGCACGTCGGGCCAGTAGTCGCTCGACGCGTAGTGCTGGACCGCGAGGTTGTCCCACATGGCGATCGAGTTCGGGTGCCAGTGCAGGCGGCAGTGGTACTCGAGCGTGTTGGCCTGAGCGAACAACGTCACCAGCAGCTCGTCGGACTCGATCGGGTCGAGGCCGACGATGCGCGTCGTGAAGAACCGGTTGACGTACAACAGCGGCTTGCCGGAGATCGGATGGTGGATCACCACGGGATGTTCGACCACCGGATACTTCTCGCGCATCGCTGCCGCATCGGCGCCCGTGATCGTGTGACCGAAGGCCTGCATGTAGTCGTGTTCGGCGACGAGACCCTCGATGCGGTCCTTGATCTCATCGGAAAGC
>Ga0307380_10003937_pt1 | contig 20249 bp, 20 predicted proteins | sample UN3MG_FD_202239 | JGI IMG/M metagenome (GOLD analysis project Ga0307380, IMG submission 202239) | Soil microbial communities from Risofladan, Vaasa, Finland - UN-3 | ecosystem: Environmental > Terrestrial > Soil > Coastal area > Acid sulfate soil | place: Finland: Risofladan, Vaasa | collected... | reverse complement strand
GTTTTTTGTAGGGGCTTGATTCATCAAGCCCACCTTATGTTAAATCTAACAGATTATTATATAAATAGATATTCATCTTTCGCGCGCCCTGAGTTATAAGCCTGCCTGTTAGATTAATTTGGGTAAGCAGGGCAGAAGTCTATTTTTTCCCCTCAAGGGTAACCATTGCTATAGCATATTCTTTCAGGTGAGAGATGGAAACATGGGCTTCGACAAAGGAAAATCTTTCCTTCGATTTTATCTCTAACTGAGGCTTTCCAGAGGGAAGGTTGAAAAGCTCAACGTCTTTCCAGTTTATCCTTCTACCGATTGCTTTAAAAAAGGCTTCTTTGGCCGCAAAGCGCGCTGCTAAATGCTGGTATTTGTTTCTTTTTTTTAGACAATAACTGACTTCGCGGGAAGTGAAGATCCTTTCTAAAAATTTATGATTTTTTTCCGCTATTTTTTTAACACGTTCCACTTCTATCATATCGATTCCGATTCCCTTTACCATATCAATCTTCCAATCATCAGTGGATCTCGTATGTCGTATGTTTTATTAAGCATATATTATATTGTTTTGCACTTAAAGTTTTTCTTTTCATGATCTATTCAGGGTTGATGAATCAGACACATGCAGTTCCTTTTTTATATTCAACCGGTGGGCTTGATAAATCAAGCCCCTAAAACATCCCAGTTCTCCTTTTTTCGTCAAATTCTGTTTGCTTCATACATTTTTTTCGATATGAGTTTGATAAATCAAATCCCTAAAAATTAATCCTTATGATTTTCTATTTAATTCGCTGATGAGAGCCTGGGTGGCTTTCGCCCCGGTTATCTTTGCCAAATCCTCAGGTGCAGCCTTTTTTATCTCTTTTAGGTCTTTATATTTATCAAGTAAGGCGGCTTTCCTCTTTTTGCCTAAACCTGGAATATTATCAAGCCGGGATTCGAAGCTTCTCTTTTCTCTTCTCAAGCGGTGAAAGGAAATAGCAAAACGGTGAGCTTCGTCTCTAATATTCTGGAAAAGTTTCAAGGCAGGTGAAGTTTTCTCTAAGCTTATGCCTTTTTTTCGACCTGGAGCGAAGATAATTTCTTCCTTTTTTGCCAGCGAAACTATGGGTTGATTGCCCAATCCTAACTCCTCAAGGGCTCCTCTGGCTGCATTAAGCTGCCCTTTTCCTCCATCAACCAGAATCAAATCCGGAAAGTCTTTCTTTTCTTCCAGAACTCTTTTGTACCTTCTTCGGATGACTTCTTGAAGGCTGGCAACATCATTCGGCCCTGCCACAGTCTTGATTTTGTATTTCCTGTAATCATTTTTCTGAGGTCGTCCATTCTCGAAGACGACCAGTGAGCCTACGGATTCTTCACCTCCAATATTGGAAATATCAAATCCCTCGATGCGCTCAGGGATGGATTTTAAATTAAAGATCTTTTTTATCTCCATCAGTGGCGCGAGTCCTTCATATTTTTTCCGAAGCAGAATTTCAGCATTACTGCTAGCAAGCTCCACTAACTTTTTATTGTTTCCTTTCCGAGGGACGATGATTTCAATTTTTTTCCCCCTCAGGTTCGAGACCCTTTTTAAGATCCCGTCTTTTTCCTCTGGCGCGAACGGCAAAAGAATTTGATCCGGCATGCTCTTTCTGTGTTTATAAAATGTTTTTAGATAATTGGAGAGGGTTTCTTTATCATCAATATCTTCCTTCTCCTGAAAAAATATATCCTCTGATTCAATAACTTTGCCTTTTCTCATGAAAAAAACATAAAGGGCTACGTTTTTATTTTCTCTTGAGTAACCAAAAATGTCCTTGTTTTCCATTCCTACTGAAATAAGCTTGGGTTTTGATTTAATCTCCTCTATGGTGCAAATGATATCTCTCCAGTGCGCAGCTTGCTCAAATTCTTGGCGAGCAGCAGCTTCCTGCATTTTCTTTTTTAGAATTTTCAATAATTTTTCTGTTTTTCCTTCAAGAAAGAGGGAAGCATTCTTGATACTCTCCCTGTAGTCTGATTCTGAGATGTATTCAACACAAGGAGCTGAACACAGCTTTAGGTCATAATCAAGACAGGGTCTTTTCCTCTTTCCTGGAACAGATTCCTGGCAGGTTCTCACCCCAAAATACTTAGCGCTGAGGTGAATTGTGTTTCGAGCCTGGTGAGCAGGACTGAAAGGGCCGAAATATTTAGCCCCGTCTTCCTCAACTCTCCGTGTTAAATATATTGCGGGGAATTTCTCCTGAAGCGTCAATTTCAGGTAAGGGAAGCTCTTATCGTCTTTGAGCCTGAGGTTGAACTTGGGCTGGTGTTGATGGATGAAATTGTTCTCGAGGAAAGCGGCTTCTTTCGAAGAGTCGGTAAGGATAAAATCGATTTCTTTGGTTTCAGAGAGAATTTTTTTTATTTTTGCATCAGAAGTCGGAAGAAAATAAGACTTGACTCTATCCTTTAGAGAACGTGCTTTCCCGATGTATATGACCTCGCCTCCTTTGTCTTTGAAAAAATAAATACCCGGATTTTTTGGCAAGTTCTTGATCTCTGATTTTAAGTCGCTCATAATCCCCAGTTTTTTTTGCGTCATGCCATAGTTTTTATAACTGAAGAAAGCTTAATGCCTCTTCATTTTAAGTTTATTATCTTCATCATAAGTTTTTAAAACCAAGGCAGGCTTTGTGCTTCATCATAAGCCAATCTCTAGTTCTCCTTTTTTCAGTCTCGTGAGCTCATCCCTCAATCGAGCTGCTTTTTCAAACTCCAGGTTTCTGGCCGCTTCTTTCATCAATTTTTCAAGACTCTCTATTTTTTCTTTTCGCTTCTGAGGCGAAAAATATATATCTTTGTCTTCAGAAACCCGCGAGTAATCAATGTAATCTCTCTCGTAGATGCTGGTCAAGACTTCATCTATTCTTTTTTTGATGGAATGAGGAGTGATATTGTTTTTTTTGTTATATTCTTGTTGAAGTTTTCTCCTTCTGTTTGTCTCTGAGATGGCTCTTTTCATGGAGGCTGTCATGACATCTGCATACAGAATAGCTTTGCCCGCCACATTCCTGGCCGCCCGTCCAAAAGTCTGTATAAGTGAGCTTGTAGAACGGAGGAACCCCTCTTTGTCAGCATCCAGGATAGCGACCAGAGAGACTTCGGGTAAATCGAGTCCTTCCCTCAAGAGATTTATGCCTATTAGAGCATCGAATTTTCCTTTTCTGAGGTCTCTTAGTATTTTAACCCGGTCCAATGTATTAATTTCTGAATGGAGATAGCGAACTCTGAGTCCAAGCTCATGGTAATGACGCGAGAGGTTTTCAGCCATTTTTTTGGTCAATGTCGTCACCAACGTTCGTTCACTCTTTTTGGCTCTTTTTGTTATTTCGGCCATCAAATCATCGACCTGACCTTTGATAGAGCGGACCTCGACATCAGGATCTGTGAGTCCCGTAGGCCTAATGATTTGCTCAACAACCTTCTTTCCTGTTTTATTTAGCTCGTAGGGGCCTGGAGTGGCCGAGACATAAAGGACTTGGTTCACTCTGCTTTTGAACTCTTCAAAATTAAGAGGTCGGTTGTCAAGAGCAGATGGCAGGCGAAAGCCATGCTCGATAAGTGTTTGCTTTCGGGAGCGATCGCCGTGGTACATTCCTCCAATCTGAGGTACGGTGACATGGGATTCATCAATGATGATCAGGAAATCAGAAGGAAAATAATCGAGAAGCGTATAGGGTGGCTCTCCAGGTTTTCGTAGGCTGAGATAGAGAGAATAATTTTCTATTCCAGGGCAATAGCCGAATTCCCTCAGCATCTCCAAATCATACAAAGTTCTTTCCTCAATTCTGTTTGCCTCGATAAATTTACCCTTCTTGTTGAAGAAGGCAATTCTCTCCTCGAGCTCTTTTTCCACGCTGCGAATGGCATAATCGAGAATGTCGGGAGGAGTGGAGAAGAAAGTTCTGGGATAGATGAGAATTTTATCAAAGGAATCTAAGGTTTTGCCAAGGAGAGGATCGATAGAGGAGATTTTTATGATCTTGCTTTCATCAAGCTCAATCCGGTAGGCAAACTCTTCATAGGAGGGAAAAACTTCAATAACATCTCCTCTCACTCGAAAAGTTCCTCTTCTAAAATTGGTCTCTTCTCTTTCGTACTGTATATCGACGAGGTTTTTGAGAATGCTTTTCCGAGTTATATCCTGATTTTTATGAAGGGTGAAGCTCATGGAATAGTAGGTTTCTGGTGAGCCAATGCCATAGATACAGGAGACAGAAGCGACAACAATAACGTCTCTTCTCTGGAAAAGAGAGTTTGTTGCGCATAACCTGAGTCGGTCTATCTCATCATTGATTGTAGCTTCTTTTGCGATGAAAGTGTTAGTGGCTGGAATATAGGCTTCAGGCTGGTAATAGTCATAATAACTAACAAAGTATTCTACGGAGTTCTCTGAGAAAAAACGGCGAAACTCTTGGTAAAGTTGAGCAGCCAGGGTTTTGTTGTGGGAGATAACAAGAACAGGTCTTGAGGCTTTTTCGATCAGGTTGGCTATGGTAAAAGTTTTCCCCGATCCTGTGACTCCCATTAATACCTGATGTTTCGCTTTCTTTTCCAGGCCTTCATAGAGTTCTTGGATAGCTTTTGTTTGATCTCCCTTGGGCTTGAAATCAGAAAAGAGCTTAAATTTCTTCATCAGCTCCATTATAGCAAAAATTGAAAGATTAGAGTTCGATCCTTCATTTTTTTTTGCCGAAGACCAGGAATGATTGTTACAAGATGCAGGAAAGAGGTGAATTGATGATAATTTTTCAGGCTGCTGTGGTTATTGTTGATAGGAGAGGAGTTCTCGATTAGCTATTAATTGGAGTCCAGCTCCTAATTCACGACTGGCTATTGATTAGGCTTAGATTTTAATAAACGTTTATCAATTAGTTAAGGTAGGGCTCTTAATTAGCGTTTAGCCATTAGTTAAGGTTTTGGTATTAATACAAGCGCAATTATTCCAGTGTCATCGCGAGGAGCGAAGCAACGTGGCGATCTCTTTAATTCATCTTAAGAGATTGCCACGCCCTTTCAGAGCTCGCAATGACATTGTAAAAATATATATTGCGTTTATATTAATTAACAGAAAAACAGGAGAACTTATTAATAAAATTAAAATCAGACAAGCTCGAATGTCGTTTTTTCCTTAGTCTTATCTTCTCCCTTGACGGCAAGAATATCGATTATTTCTTCAGGGGGTGAAATCTCTTTGAAGCCTTTTTCTATTTTCACGCCACCCCTGAACTTTGCTCCCTCCATGATCGATATTTTGGGGGCTTTAAGATCTCCTTTCATCTGACCTTCCTTTGAAATAAAGATCTTTCCTGAAGCGTCAATATTTCCTTCCACGGTTCCGTATATGGTAATATTCTTAGCTCGAATATCAGCTTCGACTTTTGCTCCACGTCCCACTAAGATATTATGATTCGCGAGGTCTATTTTCCCCTTATATTGTCCCTCGATCACAACGTCTTCCTCGCCAGATAATTCGCCTTTCAGAAAAAGAGATGGACCTAATCGCGCTATGTTTCGGGGAATAACTTCTTCCGGAGAGCTCTTCTTGTTTTTCTCTTCTTGTTTGAGCTTTGGCATTTAGCCTCTCAATTTTCCCCAATTTTTCGCCCGTATTATAATTTCAATCTTTTTATATGTCAACACATTCATTTTAGGCTGTGCCATATAAAATAAGGCAAAAAAAGGGGACAGGCCCCCTTTTCACTCTTGACCTCCATTTTTCCCATGATATAAGCTATAGGAAGGGCGCTTATCCTATGCAAAGAAACTCGATAAAGATAGCATGTATCATTCTCGTTCAATTTTTCCTGGTCTCTTCATCCAGATATGAAGCGTTCATCCAGCCTCCAAGCCAGGAGATAGATGCTTGTGTAATTTTGCTCCACGGTCTTGGACAGTCGAAGCGTTCCATGGAGAAAATAGGAAAAAGCCTGTCAAGTCTTGGCTACAAGGTAGTAAATGTTGGTTATCCTTCTACAAAGTATCCGATAGAATTCTTAGCAGATGAAATACTGAATGATGTTATTGAGCCATACAGCAAGCACTCTCAATCAAAAATACACTTTGTAACTCATTCGATGGGGGGTATCGTTGTTCGCTATTATCTAAAAAACCATAAATTGCCCAATCTTGGACGGATTGTTATGATTAGTCCGCCCAATCAAGGGAGTGAGTTAGTGGATAGTCTTTGTGATAGCTATGTTTTCAAAAAACTCAATGGCCCAGCTGGTCGCCAACTGGGCACAGATAAACATAGTGTTCCCTTAAGCCTGGGACCTGTTGATTTTGAGCTGGGTGTAATAGCGGGAAACAGAAGCTTCAATCCCATGTATTCTCTGATAGTTCCAGGCCCAGATGATGGCGTAGTCTCAGTCGAACGGACTAAAGTTGCCGGCATGAAAGATTTCCTCATCCTGCCCCGAAACCATGCATTCATCATGAAAAGTGAAGATGTCATACAACAGGTGATTTACTTCCTGGAGCACGGCGTATTCAGAAGGGAAGCCCGATGATAGAAACCGTTAGCCTTCCTTTGTGGCTGGTTATTATCGGCGGTGCTTTGGCCGTTTGGGCTTTGTTGGATCACCTGCTCCTGCCCAGCGTCCGGTGGTATTTCCGACGGCGAGTGAATATGGTCATTAATCAGATCAATAAAAGGCTGGACGTTCGGCTTCCAGCTTTTGAACTGACAAAACGCCGCGTAATTATTGATCGGTTGATTTACGACGCTGAAGTCCTTGAGGCGGCAAAGAAATATTGCCAAGAACAGGGTGTTCCCAACGAAGTTGTAATGGAAAAAGTCAAGCGCTATGCCAATGAAATCGTGCCTTCCTTCAATGCTTATATCTACTTCCGGCTTGGCAACTGGTTAAGCAGGTCTCTGTTGAGAGTGCTCTACCGCGTTCGTGTTGGCTCTATTGATGAGGAAGGATTTGCAAAAGTTGATCCCCAATCAAGTGTTGTGTTTGTCATGAATCATCGCAGCAACTTAGATTACATCTTGCTGGCATGCCTGGCGATAAACAGAGTTGCGATGAGCTTCGCAGTGGGCGAGTGGGCGCGAGTCTGGCCCCTTCAGCATCTAATCCGTGTCTTAGGAGGGTATTTCGTAAGACGTGGTTCTGGAGATACATTATACCGCTCTGTATTAGCCCGTTATGTGCAAATGGCAACCGAAGGCGGAGTTGTCCAGGCGATATTCCCAGAGGGCAGACTGAGCAAGGATGGCAGATTGGGCGATCCCAAGATTGGTTTACTGGATTATATGTTGCGCAGTTTCGATTCGAAAAAAGGACGTGATCTTGTCTTCATCCCTGTTGGAGTGAATTACGATCGTGTTCTGGAAGATCGCTCGTCACTGTTGAGCCTAGATCATGATACTCCAAAAAAATCGAGACTCGGAGTAATCAGAAAAACATTATTTTTTATCATCCATAACCTGTGGCTGATGTTGCGCGGTGGCTGGTATCGTTATGCTTATGCTGTAGTAAACTTCGGAACTCCCATTTCCATGCGATTATATGGGAAGAGATACAATGTTGATTTTCGAAACCCAGACAAGAAAGCGCGTATGGAAAAGGTGCAACTTCTGGCTCAAGATCTGATGCTGGCAGTGGGAAGAACTATCCCCGCAGCACCTGTGTCGTTGGTTGCATCTGTTTTTGTGGGAAACCCAGATAAGACTTTTTCAAAGCAGGAAATAAAGGCTTGTGTCCAAAGCCTGATCAGCGAGATTGAAGAGCATGGGGCTCGTGTTTATATTCCCCGCAGTGATCATGATTATACGATTGAAGTCGGGCTGCGCATGTTGACTCTGAGGCACCTTGTTATAGAAGAGAGCAACCTGTTCCGGGCAGCACCAGGAGAAATCAAAGTTCTGCACTACTATGCCAATGCAATCGCACATCAAGTAAGCTCTGACAAATAGAAGCCGCACAGAAAGCAGGGGGCCATCTCAACATTTAACATTCTTATAAAAATCTGAAGGGGAGCGAAACTATTTCCCAAAACCTTCTCCAATCACGAATTTAGAGATGCTTCCAGATGCTACGCCTTTCTTTCCCTTTGGTGACTGGTCATTGCATTAAATTTGACTATTGACTCATTGCTTATTATTTTATAATCAAATGAAATTGATGATATTTTTGCTGTGTCTTATAATAATAAAGATTTGTTTCATTTTTGCAGCAATTGATGTTAGCTTGATTTAGATTCAAGCTGTTTAGCAATGATTCAATATTACCCGGAGGAGGATTAATGGAATCAGGAAATATCCCTGTTTTGAGCGTCAATGAGGATACGATTCCCCGCGCCTATGAGAAAGCCATAAGGGAAGTCTGGGAGAAAGGTGCGAGCATTCGGACCGAGTATGATCATCCTGGAGATCCGCCGAGCCGGGATGCGACGGTGATAATCATCGTTCGTAATCCGTTTGGTCAACCTAGATTTCACCGCTCCTTTGCCGATGGTCTGGGTGGGTTGGCTGAGTATGTTATGGAAGTAGTTCATGGCGCCCACGATTACTGGGTCAAGCCGCTGGAAGAAATTTTGAAGGGCACTAAAAGCAAAGACACCCGCTGGACCTATACTTACCATGGTCGGCTCTTTGAATACAGGATCGAGGATAAGGTAGTAAATCAAATAGGAGCCATGATTGATAAGCTTTCCAAGACTGGTTACACCAGGCGAGCCCAGGCTATAACCTGGAACCCAAAGCTCGATCCGCCCACAGAAGACCCGCCCTGTCTGCAGCGTGTCTGGGGACGACTTTGTGATGATGGAGAAGGGGGGTATATCTATAACATGAATACTCATTGGCGGAGTCGGGATTTATTCAAGGCGTGGTTTGAGAATGTCATCGCCCTGACAACCCTCATGAGAAAAATTGCGGAGTCGATCTCCCAGAGGACGAAAAAAAGGGTGAAACTGGGCAGGTATGTGGATATCAGCGACTCTCTTCATATCTACGGTTCCTATTTTCGGGAGATAGAAGGGGATGCGGAGAAGGGGATTAAGAGTTTCTTTGAGACATTAGAGAGCCGCTCCTTCGAAGAGAGAACCTGGAATTCTGATTTCATAAAACCTCACTTCATTAACGACGGAGTGGGGAAGGGGCTGAGGCCGATGCTGGAAAGAGAGAAAGATATGCCGGCAAAAGTAAGGAAGGCGATAGCGGAAGAGCTCCTATTGATGGAAGAAGAGGATTACTTAGTCTAAAAGGGATCGGAAACCTTTCCCAAAATCTTTTTTTGCCAAGGAGGAAGGAATGAAAATTTTTGAGGAGCTAGCAGATGAAGTCCAAAAAGGTAATTCAGAGTCTGTTGAGGAGCTGACAAAGAGAGCTCTTTCTCAAGGTATTTCTGCAGAAGATATTTTAAACAACGGTCTAGTTGCAGGAATGAATATTGTTAGTAAGAAATTTAAAAACAACGAAATTTTTATTCCGGAAGTCCTTATTTCTGCAAAATCAATGTACTCAGGACTGGGTATTATTAAGCCTCTTTTGTCTGAGTTAAATGTCAAATCAAAAGGAAAAGTCGTTATCGGAACTGTAAAGGGCGATTTGCATGATATCGGGAAGAATATAGTAGCCATGCTGTTACAAGGGGCTGGTTTTGATGTAGTAGACCTTGGGGCGGATGTTCCCAAAGAAAAATTTTTGGAATTCGTCAAAAATGAGGGCGCAGATATTTTAGCAATGTCAGCCCTTTTGACCACTACTATGATATACATGAAAGAAACAATAGAAACATTAAAAAATGCGGGTTTAAGGGAAAATGTAAAAGTAATAATCGGCGGCGCCCCTGTCACGGAGTCTTACGCTGCCCAAATAGATGCGGATGGATATGCTCCGGATGCTGCATCTACAGTGGATCTTACAAAGAGACTCCTTGGTGAAACTTAAGCAATAAGGATCACCTCTCAATAAATTAGCTTAAATTTTTAGGAAAGGAAAATAACTTAAAACGAGGAAAAGAAAATGGGAATGATGGAAAAAATGATGGATCGTATGATGGGCAAAATGAGTAAAGAAGAAAAAGAGGACATGATGTCTAAGATGATGGATAAGTTCTTCGTCGATATGACAGCAGAAGATAAACAGAAGATGATGGAGGATATGATGCCTAAGATGATGGAAGGGATCAACATGATGGATATGATGCCTAAGATGATGATGAGCATGATGGGCGGAGGTGAAGGCCAGGGCGGAATGATGTCTAAAATGATGGAGGGTGGCAAGGAAAAAGAAATGTCAATGATGCCCCTGATGATGACGGAAATGATGCCCAATTGTCTAGTAATGATGCTTCCAAAAATGCCTAAGGAAAAGAAAATTGAATTTGTCTTGAAGATGGTTGCTTCCCTGATGGAGCAGGGTATTGCTGGAATGTCCGAGGAAGAAAAGAAGGATTTTGTCTCGAAAGTATCGAATAAAGTGAAAGCCTGATATAAAAAGAAGAATTTCACAAAAAATCTTATCCCCAGTATTGTTTTTGCCTGGGATGACATTTTTATAGAATTGGATCATGGAAATAAAGTTTTTCCCAAAACTATCAACTAATCTTGCCGAGAGGGTAAATCAATTTAGATTAGAAAATTTCTATACCCAAGAAGGAAGAACACCGGAAAACTTGGCAGCAGAAGAAGAAAGTTTCTGCAGTCAGCCCAAAGCTTGGTTATTGGTTTTTGAGGGGGATCAAATAACCGGCACAATCTTGCTTCATAAAAGAAAAGTGATGTTTGACAACAGAGAGGTAAATTTGGGAGGTATCGGTAGTGTCTGCACTCGTACTGACAAAAGAAATCAAGGCATTGCCACATCGATGCTAAAAGAAGCTGTGAAGATTTTAAAGAAATGGGAGTGTGACATTGCTTATCTTTGTGCCAATATTGAAGAAACAGGATCATTGTATGGCCAGGTAGGTTTTGTTCCTTTGAATAAACCTTATACTTGCTATGGGCGATCAGGCAAGCTGCACGAAGGACATAATGGGATGATTGCACCCCTCAATTCTTCAGGCATATTTGAGGAGGTTCTTAATTCTAAGCAAAAGCTTCATTTGGGTAAAGGGAACTGGTAATGATTTCAAAGAAATAATAATGAAGAATTGAAAAATGAATAAAAAAAAGCTAAGATAAAGATCTCCTGTTGACCTTAAAAGGACTGTAATAAAGATAGGAATTAGGGTTGCCAAGAGGATTAGTTTGACGATTCAGAGGGGCAAAATTTCTGCACCGGAAGAAAAACTTCGTGACGTAATTTCTTTAATATCAATAGATTGAGTAAGAGCGGACATAACTCAGCGGTAGAGTACGAGCTTCCCAAGCTCGGGGTCGCGGGTTCGAATCCCGTTGTCCGCTCTTTCTCCGTCATTTAAAATTTTAATGCCTCCTTTGATATCGATTTCCCTTTTGCAAGGCAAAATATGGATTTAGATTATGAATAAACCTAATGAGAATAATGTGAAAGAATGGAAGCTTATCTTAGATAAGAAATCCCTTGCTGGATCTCTGAACATGGCTGTTGATGACTTTATCTTCCGATCCCTGAGCAGTAAATCCCAGACTTTTCTCCGGTTTTACAGGTGGGAGAGGCCAACTGTATCTCTTGGATATTCACAGGATATTCGGAAGGTGGTCGATGTGGAGTACTGCCAGAAGCAGGGAATAGACATCGTTAGAAGAATGACAGGAGGAAAACTGGTTTTACACCATAAAGAGGTAACCTACTCTTTGTGCTCTTCAGATAGAGAAACTTTCACTTCAACGCTAACAGATTCTTATAGGTTGATATCGCAAGCCTTGATGCGAGGTATAGAAAAAATGGGTTTAAAATCTTACCTGGCGGAAGCGCCCCCCAATTCTTACGTGAGAGGAAATCTGCCCTGTTTTTCCTTTCCTGCAAGGGATGAAATTGAAGTAGAAGGAAAGAAATTAGTGGGCAGTGCTCAAAAAAGAGCTGGCTCGAAATTTATCCAGCATGGTTCAATTCCTTTAGAAGAAGATGAAGGATTTTTAGCGCATGTTTCATTCTTAAAAAAGGAAGATAGCAAAGGGCGCATGATATCTCTTTCTGGTGCTTTGGGAAAGAATGTTAGTTTCGATTGGGCAGTTGAGTGTTTGAGCTCGGGAATTTCTGAATTTTTCAAGATTAACTTTAGACCGAAAGTTTTTGATGCCGAGGAAAAAGAAGCAATCTCAAAGATCCAGGAAGAGCGATATGCCAACAAAGACTGGACCTATGGGGTCAGGTCTTGCTTTTTGCCTTTATACTCATACAAACGCAATTTATACTAATGCATTAGATTACGGGCGACCCCGCTCTTTTTAAAAAAGCAGGGGGCGTGGCAAAATCTCATTCTGAAGATAGGAGATATCTGTGCCGGTTTCATCTTTGCAATGAAATATTAATGCGTTTGCATGAGATTTTTAAGACAGGCAAAAAGCAAGACCTGATCCCACTAACCAAAGGGGTTGATTTTTTTATTTTTAAATGATAGCATTTTTTCTAATATAGCGAAGGATCTTTAAACAATGAATGAAGTCGAAGAGCTATCAAAGCTCGATGAAAAAAGCTTGCCGCCGCTGAAGTCAATTCTGTTGGATGACCTGCATCAAAATGTTTTAAAAAACCTTTATCTCGAGCTTGGTACGGGCCCAGTTCTCTATCTTCTTTCTCCTTCTTATTCTGTTCTGAGTCCAACTCCTAACGAGACCATAAACGACTTTATAAGCAAGAAAGAAAATCTCCTCAATTACCTCAAAGAATACATCGTCCAGAATTTAGCTGTCTATTCGGTTCTTTTAAACGTGAACAGCTATTTCGCCGAACAAAACAGCTGTTTGGTATTAGCCAGGCTAAGGGAAAGAGATTCAGGTGGAAGACAATTTGAGATTAAATTTTATACTCATTCTCCTCGAGAACTTATGACTAATTACAGGGATAAGATTTATATCGGGAGAGATTTTATAGACCTTTTCCACTTCAAGAGAAAATATTTAGGCGTTAAGGAAATAATTGTCTCCGCAAAAGACCAGTATGAGGCCTTGCTTGATAAAGCAGAGGAAAAGTTGAATGAACCGTTAGAGTACAAGTCCTTTTTCCAGGAGATAAAGGAATCTGTGAGCGAGTTGCGAAGTGAAAGTTTTGCGATTCTTCAATCTCTTCCTCCTTATCTTGATTTTAATAAGCTAAGAAGTAAGGATTTGATTGAAATAAACGCACAATACCGAACCATTAATCATTATCTTATAGAGCTTACTGATGTAGTGGCTGAGTTCGAGAATCTCTTGCGGTTTAAGAAAGAAACGAATTTCGTCCGTTATGTCACAAAATACAAAAAAGACCTGGCTAACGCCATCTCGTTCTTCAATATAAGAATCAACGGGAGTTTAACCGATAAGATTCACAACATGAGAGCCAAACACTAAAAAAAAAGCCCGTTCCGGAGAACGGGCCTTCTTATTTTACTGCCTACTCTTTTACTCTGAGTCCTGTACGGTATGGGCTCTTTGCTAAGCCCTTTGCCATCCGTACTAGGCTCATTGCAGCTTTAGTTATTCTTCAATCCTGATCGTACTGTAGCTCGTGGAAAGAAAGATTGATGGCTTCTCTTTTTCCTCAAGAAAGGCTTTTACGGTAGACATGTGATCTTCTTCTTGGATGCTCATTTCATCAGGTAGTCTCCATTTGATATCTCCATTTTCAGCTTTTGCTTCAAAAGGGTATTTTTCTTTGAGAGGCCAATAAAACTTTATGCCAGCGTATTTTCCTTTTACTTCTATGGGATGAGTTAAAGGAGATGGGTCGAGGACTATTTCTCCGTGTTCAAGGAGGATAGTTGTTTTCCCCGAGAATTCGAATAGTTCGACATTTCGGTAAGAAGAAGTGATATAGATTTTTTGGCCGACAATCGATTTCCCGTATACTTCCAGGTTCTTTCCATCAACTATGAGATCGCCCTGGAGGTTATCCACCTTAACCTTGCTATAGTTGTCTTCTATATCTACGTACTCTCTTGCTCCCTCGACTTCCACAGGGGAATGGCGGGCTCTGATTTTTGTGGGTCCTACATCAAAAAGGGCTATTTTCTTGTACGAGGTCGTAACTTCTACAGATCCCATCAGATTTTCGCCATAAACTCCAGAGTGAGAACCTTCAATCTTGACATCTTGAGAGATATTTTCAAGGCGTACTTTGCCATACTGGTGAATAATCTGTGTTTTCCCTTTAACACCATTCACGAACACATCAGCATGCTTGCCTTCTATCTGGCAATCAGATTGAACATTATCGACTTCAATATCTTTATAGCTGTTCTCGATTAAGAGTTCTCCAGCTATGTCTGAAGCGATGATTTTGCCATGGCGGTTTTTGATATTCGTGTTTCCAACCTTTACTGTTTTGACTTCACCGTATGAATTATTCACCTCAATATCCATGCCAGCGGGAAGAGAGATTTTGAAATTTGTTCTAAAGTTTCTTCTTCTGAACTCACCCCGGTTTGTGGAGATAGTCAGTTGTTGAGCATCCTTATCAATAGTCATTTTGAGTTCATCTGCGATTTCTTTGGCTTGCTCTTCGTTTCTTCGCCATATTGTTTTCTCAAAAGAAACGGTTATTCTTCCTTCATCTGTTCCTTGTATTTCGATATCTCCGTGGGCGTTTGTGACTTGAAGCTGGGGAGGAAAGGGCGGCTCGAGTTCTTGAAATTCTTCATAGACATATTTTTCATGGTCAAAAAAGATGTGATCATCTATGTCAATATAGATCTTTCCTGTGTGGGCATGATAAAAGGTTACGCCGGCTACAATGATTAGAATTAAGAGAATAATTTCCTTTGCTTTCATTTTTTCCCTTTTAAGTCTTGGATTTTTCCTGGCTTTCCTTAATTCCAAAGTAGAGTTTCCAGGCTCCCCAGATGATTAAAACCAGAGGCCAGAGACGAGCGATAAAACTCCAGATATCTACATCAAAATTATGCAGGATAAAAACAAGACCTATCACGATGAGGATGATTCCCCATATAAGCGGATCTTTTCTTCCTTTTTTTGCCATTTTATTCTCCTCTGTTCTCTTCTCGCTTCTTGGAAACGAAATCTGCAATGAACTTTATCCCGATAACTATGACAACCACAGGCCAGAATTGCCAAGCAGTGGAGTAGCTTATGACCTCAAAATTGGCCAGAAGAAGGAAAACTCCCAAGAGCAGCAAAATGATTCCCCAGAAAATAGAGCCAGCTTTTATAGCTTCGGGAAACTCTTCTACTTCCACTTCTTCCTCTTCTTCTCCCATGAGGGCTTTGCGGTTTATGGCCTGAGCAGTTTGAGCAGCCTCGAAGATCTGGTAGATGTAGAATCCAAAGATGAGCAGCGAGCAGAGCAGTATTACAAATACCGGGGGACTTAGTGTCAGTGTCGAGATTAGCCCTGCGATGATAATCATGTAAATCAATCCCTTGAGCAGCTGGCGATTGTACATAGCGCCTGTTCCAGGGGCAATGATAGCGAGAATTACTGCAAGAGCGGGTGATGTTTGGGGCCTTCTGACGACGATTTTTTCTTCCATTTTATACCTCCATATATATGTAAAGTTTAATCCTCATTTCCTCCGAGAAGCTTTATGTTTTTGAGAGAAACGAGAATATTATCCTTATGTTCACCTAAAGAAGCGGAAAAGGATTCTGCCTTGGCATACAGTCTTTCGATCTTGCTGTATCCGAGGTGAATCTGGCGGCTGATCGATTTATCGATAGAGCTCTTGTTAGGGCCGTAAAAGTAGAAAGAAATCATGATGAGCATTATTGTGGCCACGGTCAGAGCAGGCTGGAGAGAAGGACGGACCAGAAAATCAAAATTAGGAAGCCTCAGTTTAAATCTCTTCTTTTCTCTCGGAATCGAATAGAGTCGATCGAGTAAATTTTTACTCACTTCCAGTTCTGGGATATCAGCTAGAGATTCTTGCGTTTCTTTTATTAAAGAAAAAAGCAGGGAACATTTCTTACATGTTTTCAGATGACTTGCAACAGCTCCTTTTTCTTCTGGGTTGAGTTCATCCTCTAAATAAGGAGATAAGAGTTGTTCTATTCTTTCACATTTCATTTCTTCTCTCCTTTTTTTCTTTAAGGATTTTAGCCAATTGAAGCCTTCCCCTGTTAATCCGGGATTTGACCGTTCCTAAGGGAAGGCTCATGATTTCTGCAATCTCCTCGTATTGTTTCCCCTGAATATCTCTGAGAATAATTGCCATTCGAATTTCAGATGTAAGATTGTTAATGCCTTGCCAGACAGTTCTTTTATTTTCTTCTTTTACGACTCCTTCCTCAGGATTCTCGAAAGCTTCTGAGGGGAGATAGTGGTCATTGAAGTCGTCCCGTGTCTGCTTTTCCCATTTTGTCCTTCGATATTGGTCGATTAGATAATTTCTGGCGAGGGTGAAGAGCCAGGCAGAGAAATTCCTTTTAAAGTCGTATTTGGAGAGTGAATTGTTGAGCTTTAAAAAAATGTCCTGTGTCAGATCTTCAGCTTCCTGGTAGCTTCCTGCAAACTGATAGGCTATGTTGAATATTCTTTTGGAATAAGTGTTAACTAGCATTTTCCAGGCTCCTTCATTGCCTTCTAAGCATTCTTGGACTATTGCATTTATCTGCACTCAATTCACCATGGTAGACGAGATTTCAGTGAAAAAAGTTCCATGTTTTTTCCTCTATTTTTCATATTGATATATGGGGAAAGTGCCCATTTTTCAAATTAAATTGGGGGCAGTCCCCAGTTTTCACATTTTAAATTATAGATTGCCCTCATTTTCCCGTTTTCCTTACATTTTCCTTATTCTATTTTGGCAAAGAGAGAGTGTCAAACCCACCTTTCAAAATTTGTTGACTTAGGAAGCGAGATATGACACGATATCTTGTAATCTTGCTCAATTTTCTTGATTTGCTTTTCAACTCTCATTCATGTCTGTTATAAAACTCTTTCATATCCAAAAAGGGAGGTAATAAATGGAAGGTATTGTTGGATACGGGGCGTATATTCCCCGGAACAGGATCAAAGTAGAGGAAATCGCTAAAGTCTGGGGAGCTGATGCTCCGAGCTACAAAAGAGGATTGATGCTGGAGGAAAAATCTGTCCCTTCTCCTGATCAGGATACTATTACCATGTCCGTGGAGGCAGCTAAAAACGCTCTGAAGAGATGTCTTATCAACCCCAAGGAGATCGGTGCAGTGTATATCGGCTCTGAATCCCATCCCTATGCAGTCAAGCCGAGCGGCACAGTTTTGGCTGAAGCCCTTGGAGCCACTCCTGAAGTCCACACAGCAGATCTTGAATTTGCCTGTAAAGCTGGAACAGAAGGGATGTATGTGGTTTTAAATCTGGTGAAGACAGGAGACATCAAATACGGCTTGGCAGTAGGAGCCGATACTTCCCAGGGGGCTCCTGGTGATGCTCTGGAGTACTCGGCTGCTGCTGGTGCAGCGGCTTTTATTTTTGGCCGTGAAAACGTGATTGCTAATGCTTTGGATACTTATTCCTACACGACGGATACTCCTGATTTCTGGCGGCGCGAATACCAGTATTATCCCCAGCATGGAGGACGATTCACAGGAGATCCTGCTTATTTCAAGCACGTCGTAGGAGCAGCTAAAGGAATAATGGACAAGGCTGGGATGAAACCTTCTGATTTCGATTATGTCACTTTTCACCAGCCCAACGGAAAATTCCCTTTTAGAGTTGGCAAGATGCTGGGATTCGAGAAAAAGCAGATTGAAACGGGTTGGTTAGTCAATAAGCTCGGAAATACCTACTCGGGTTCTTCCCCTTTGGGGCTAACTGCGATTCTGGATGTCGCCAAGCCCGGGGATAAAATTCTTATCGTTTCTTACGGCTCTGGGGCTGGAAGCGATGCCTTTATCTTCGAAGTGACCAAAAGAATAGATAAAGGAAGAGATCTTGCCCCAAAAACAAGAGAATTACTGGATAATAACAAGTGTTACCTTGAGTATGGTGAGTATGCCAAGTTCCGTCAAAAAATCAAAAAGGCGATTTAGGAGGAAGAAATGAGAGATGTTGCTGTAATTGGTGTCGGGATGACAAAATGGGGAGAGCTTTGGGAGAAATCCCTAAGGACTATTTTCGTGGAAACAGCTCTCCTCGCTCTGGATGATGCGGGTGTTGACAAGATTGACTCTATGTATGTGGGCTCTATGTCCTCAGGTCTTTTCGTAGGGCAGGAACACATCGCTTCTCTTCTGGCTGATTATTTAGGCCAGGCTCCTGTCCCTTCGGCAAGAGTAGAGACGGCCTGTGCTTCGGGTGGTCTTGCTTTGAGACTTGGATTTATGGAAGTCGCCTCTGGCATGAGCGATGTGGTCCTTGTCAGCGGCATAGAGAAAATGACAGATGTCAATGGCTATGAAGCAACTTATGCTTTAGGCACAGCCGCTGACCAGGAATATGAAGGCTATCATGGAATCACCTTTCCTGGACTTTATGCTTTAATAGCCAGAGCCCATATGGAAAAGTACGGCACAACAAGGGAACAGCTGGCATTGGTTGCCGTTAAAAACCATCTCAACGGCTCTAAGAATCCTCTGGCCCAGTATCCTTTTAGGATTACAGTGGATTCGGTCTTGAATTCTGTTATGGTCGCTGATCCATTGAGAATCTTGGATTGTTCGCCTATCACTGACGGAGCAGCGGCTGTTATCCTTTGTCCCATCGAGATGGCTCGAAAAATGAATAAACCGGTTGTGAAAATCATCGGGAGCGGTCATGCTACAGATTCGATCGCTCTGAGCTCAAGGAAGGACATTACTTGGCTTGAAGCCACTTACCAGGCTGGAAAGCGGGCTTATGCCATGGCCAATAAAAAACCAAAAGATATCGATATTCTCGAAGTTCATGATTGCTTCACTATTGCTGAGATCTGCGTGATTGAAGCCTTAGGAATTGTAGAGAAGGGGAAAGGCGGAGAAGCTACAGAAGATGAAATAACTTATCTTGAAGGGAAGATTCCGGTGAACACAAGCGGCGGCTTAAAAGCCAAGGGCCATCCTGTGGGAGCAACGGGTGTGGCTCAGGTTATAGAGATTGTAAAACAGCTCCAGGGAGAGGCTGGCAAGAGACAAGTAAAGGACCCCAGAATAGGGATGGCCCAGAATATGGGTGGAAGCGGTGGAAGTACTTTGGTTCATATCTTCGAGAGAGAATAAGGAAGGAGGGCAAAATGACATCACCATCGAGATATTGGAGGGAAATCCCTCAGAGATACAGGCTTGAAGCCAATAAATGCAAAAAATGTGGACTCGTCTTCTTTCCCCCGCGTCTTATCTGTCCTCAATGCCAAAATAGAGAATTTGAGGAAACGAAGTTGGCTGAGAAAGGAAAAGTCCTTACTTTTACTATTATCCGGGTTCCTCCCCAGCAGTTTGTCGATCAGGCTCCCTATGCGGTGGGGATAGTGGAACTCGATGATGGAGTGAAGTTGACAGGCCAAATTGTGGACTGTGATTTTGAGGATTTAAAAATCGGAAAAAGAGTTAAGATAGAATTCCGAAAGATTTTCGCTGAGGGAGAAGCAGGCATTCTTTGCTATGGCTACAAGTTCGTCCCAGAATAATATTGGAGTGGCCTGATTCATCAAACCCACATTTAGAAGAGGAGATTTTCTTATGTACAGAATCGAAAGCAAGGTAGACACCAAGAGCAAAGAATATAAAGAGAATTCTGCACAGATGCAGAAAATCGTTGCTGAATACAAAAAAAGACTGGCCCAGATTCAAGAAGGTGGTCCTTTAAAATACAGAGAGCTTCATAAGTCCAGAAAAAAACTATTGCCCAGGGAAAGAATAGAGAAACTCTTCGACCAAAACACTCCTTTTTTGGAGCTGACTCCCTTGGCTGCTTACGATTTGTATGATAACGAAGCTCCAGGGGCAGGCGTAATCACCGGAATCGGTGTAATCCATGGACGTGAAGTTTTAGTCGTAGCCAATGATGCCACTGTTAAAGGGGGTACCTATTTCCCGATGACAATCAAGAAGCATGTCAGAGCTCAGGAAATTGCACTGCAAAACCGTCTCCCTTGTGTCTATTTAGTGGATTCGGGGGGGATATTTCTTCCTCATCAATCTGGTACTTTTGCTGATAAGGAATATTTTGGCCGCATTTTTTACAATCAAGCTCGCCTTTCTGCTGTGGGCATTCCTCAGATATCGATCGTCATGGG
>Ga0307380_10003935_pt1 | contig 20256 bp, 17 predicted proteins | sample UN3MG_FD_202239 | JGI IMG/M metagenome (GOLD analysis project Ga0307380, IMG submission 202239) | Soil microbial communities from Risofladan, Vaasa, Finland - UN-3 | ecosystem: Environmental > Terrestrial > Soil > Coastal area > Acid sulfate soil | place: Finland: Risofladan, Vaasa | collected... | reverse complement strand
TGGCGGCGCCAATTGGCCTCGAGGATGAAGCGGTTCGAGTCAGTGCCGTCTCCGCCGGAGAAGACCATGGTGTTGGAGTTGAAGCTGAGTTCGCCGCCGACGATCGGGGTGTCGACGATGTAGTCGTAATCAATGATCGGATAGACCGTCGCCTCGGAGAACTTCTCGTCGGGCGCGAGCAGGCTCTCGGTGTTGTAGAAGCGCGTCGCCATGTAGTTCCGATCGTGCAGTCCCTCGAGATAGACCTGGGAAACGCGGTCGGTCTTGAGCCGGGAGTCGAGATTATAGAAGCGGCGGAAAGTCTCGTCGCTTTCCGCAATGACATCCCAGCCCCAGGAGTAATATGGGTCGAGCGCGAACCGGCCTTGCGTCTTGATGCTGCCACGGAACTCGTCGCCATCGGCGGGGCTCAGCGGATCCTCCGGATTGTCGAACACGCCGGCGAGTTCGACGCGGTAGCCACCGTTTGCCGTGCGTTGCCGCCAATCGCCGAGCAGCACGGTTCCAGCCTTCTCCGTCCAAATGGGCGCAAAGGTGAAATCATAATGGTCCGACAAGGCGAAGTAGTAGGGGACTTGAACCGTGCTCCCGAGCTCGTTCGAGTGGCTATAGCTCGGCATCAGGAAACCAGATTTGCGCTTCACGGTCGGATCGGCAGTCTGGAAGTAGGGCAGCCACAGCACCGGCACGCCGAACAGATCGAATGCAGCATCCTTGTACGTGATGACCGCCTGGTCGCGTTTGTGCGTGATCTTGCCGGCACGGATGCGCCAGGTCGGCGGCTTGCTGGGATCCTCCTCGCAGAGCTTACAGGGGGTGAACCAGCCTTTGCGGAACACGGTGACGTTGCCGGCTTCGCGGGAGGCCGATTGGGCGACAATGCGCGTCTCGTCCTTGGTGACGAGTTTCAACGCGTCGACAAAGCCGTCGCGGAAGTCGTCCGTCAAGGTGAGCTGGTCCGCGGTGATGACCGCACCGTCGGGGTCCTTCATGCGGACATTGCCGCTGGCGGCCAGTGTGTTCGAATTGCGATCGTAAACGACCTGGTCGGCGAGCAAGGTGTAGTTGCCGTAATAGATCTCGACATTGCCCTTGGCGCGGATCCGGGCGTTGTTGTTCTCGTAGATCATCTCGTCGGCCTGCAACAACATCGGCTCCCCAGAGTCGACGTCGGGCGGCTCGATGATCTGCTCAAGTCCGGTCTGAGCTTGGGCGAAAGCCCTGTCGAGCGGCGCCAAGAGCACCGAACAAACCGCGAGGAGGGTCGCGATGGCGACGCCAAGGTACGGGGCGAACGGAACCCCATAAGACGCGGCAAGGCCGGGCGGGGCCCGGCGCGTCAATCGCAGGAATGTCGCTGCGCGCTTCATCATCCGTCCTCTTTGTACAAGAGTACGGTGAGGGCGAGCGAAGCTGCGACGATCACCGGAATCCATGCCGCGGCGGCGGCGGAGGTCAGCCCCGACATCGCGAAATTACGCGACACTTCGGAGAACACGAAGAAGCCGAAGCCCGCGGCGAGTCCAAAGATCGCATTGATCTGAACGTTGCCGAAACGGAAGCCTTTCAGGGAACACGTCGCGGCGATGAGCACCATCGTGACCAGGAGGAACGGTCTCGATAGGAGGAGGTGGTATTGCACGCGATACTGCGTTGCTGGAAGGCCGGCGCGCTCGGCGATCTGGATGAAGTTGGGCAACTCCCAGAACGAGATCGAGAACACGGTGCCGAGACTGTCTCGAACCTGTGTCGGCGTGAGATAGGTGCTCAGCAGGTAGTTTTCGTAGAAGGTGGGCTCTTGCCCGACGGCGCTGACCCAGGCGTCCTCAAGCTCCCAGCGTCCGCTTTTCAGAACGGCGCGTTTGGCCTCGATGCGCTCCGTCAATGCATGACCCGCGTCGTACTGAAACACGGTGACGCCGTTCAACTCGAGGCCCTGGTTGAGAACCTGGAGCGCGTGCACAACGGACGGTCCGTCGGTTCCGTCCTCGCGCAACCACGCTCCGGTGCGGCTGTTCGTTTTGAGGAACGACTCGCTCTTGTCGAACGCGGCCGCATAGAGGCGCTCGGCTTCGCCGCGCGCCATCGCCGCCACCGGGTTGTACGCCAGGACGAAGACCACACCGAGCAGGAAGGCGACGGCCACCGCCGGCAAAATGAACTGCCACACCGAGACTCCCGCGGCGCGCAACACGACGAGTTCCGAGGAGCGGCTCAGCATCAGGAAGATCGCGATCGTGCCGATGAGAACGGCGAAGGGCAGGGTGAGTTCGGAGAAGGACGGCAAACGCAGAAGCGTCATCCATGCGAGAAGAATTCCCGACACGTCGCCTGAGTACTTACCGGAACGGCGCAGCATCTCGATGAAGTCGACGAAGAAGATCAGCACGCAGCAGACTAGGAACATCGCCACCATGGCGACGAGAAACCGCGCTGAAAAATAGCGCGAGAGAGTCCCCCCTGCACTGATGCCTCGCATCTGCGCTTTCACTCCGCCTGCATCCCTCTACCGGTCCAAAACTTTATGTTTTTTGGCTGAAGCTTGAGCTCAAAGTTCAGCTTGGACCGCAGTTCCGGCGACATTCTAACGTGCGCCGTCCATGCCGCAATTAGAATCGCCCCCACCGGAATAGCATATACGAGGACCACGGCCCACGCATCGAGAACGACCAGGTTCCCGACCGTAAGTCCCGCAACTCTAAGGCCAATAGCAATGCCGAAAGCCGCCAGAATCTGGCCCCAACGGTTCTCCCGCGTGGTGCGCGCCTGGCCCATCAGGGCAATAGCCACAAATATAAAAACGATAGGATACAGGGGCGTTGCTAACCTTTGATGTAGCTCTGAACGCAATAATCCGTAATTCTTTAGCGCTATCTCATCACCAGGAGCTGGATATAAAAGTTCGCTAATAGAGCGTTCTTTTGGCCTAAGGTCTTTTCCGTCCTTATCCTTCGGGGCGAACTGAGATATATCGAGCATATTCTGCTCGTAAGCTACAATCTGAACAGCTTTATCTTTGTCTTCTGCGTTGTAACGGTGAACGTAACCGTCAAACATGACGAGGTATGACCCCTCATCGTTGGTAATAATGCGCCCGCGTGCGGCGAGATAGCTCATCACCTGCGTTTCGTCGCGCTCGTCGTGGACCAGCAGCCCCTCCAATTCGCCGGTCGGGCTGCGGCCTCGAATGTGGAAGGTGAGGCCTTGTTCGGGGCTGGAAAAACGGCCTGGCTGAAGGACTTGCGAGATGAGGTCGGCGCGCACTTCGGTGATGAGATCACGCAGCGCGCGCATGCAGGCGGGGTTCAAGAAGACGTTCACCAGCAGAATCACGACGCTCACCATGGCCGCGAGGGCGATGAGGGAGCTGCAGATCCGCCAAACGGGGGCGCCGGCGGCCGTCATGACGATGATCTCGCTGTCGCCGTTCATGCGGTCGAGGGTGTAGAGCGCGGCCATGAGCACCGCATTCGGCGCGATCAGGGTCATGAGGCTCGGCAGGCTGAGCATCGTCATCTGGAAGAACAGCGCCAGGCCCTGGCCTTGCGATGTGATAAGATCGAGCTCTTTCAATGCTGTAGCGAGCCAGACGATGGCCGTCAGCGTCAGCAGCATGACGAGAAACGCATTCGTCACCTGCCGAAACATGTATCGGCTGAAGAGTGTCATGACCCTTTTCCGAGGTCCCCCGAGTGGCCCTAGCGCCGGCCCCGTGAGACGCCCTCCGAAAAGCGTCAACCGGCTGGAACCAATTATGAATCTGACCAGTCCAAGATGGCGGAATTTCGGCCATTTGGAATAGGTTGCTTTCCCTCTGCGCAGGACTTAGGTAGGTCGACATATTTCCTGCCGCTGTTGCAAAACTGCACCACGGAGCGCGCGGGCGCCCGTCGTCGGTGTACGTTTGGTCGGCTGATTGGAGCCGGGCGGCGTCGCACATCAATGGGAGCTTGCCGTGACCGATCAGACCGCCTTGTCCTTTGCCAGTCCGTCCGCCGCTGCCGACGGTGTCGCCGTCGTGTTTGCCGAGGAGGGCCCCAAGCTCACCTCCGCCGCGCAGGACCTCGACAAGAAGACCAAGGGACTTCTGACCAAGGCGGCGCAGATCACCACCTTCAAAGGCAAGAAGGGAACAAGCGTCGACGTGCTCGCGCCGCAAGGGGTGAAGTTCGGTCGCATCGTGCTCGTCGGTCTCGGCAAGCCCGCCGAGTTCAAGCACGAGGACTGGCTCAATCTCGGTGGCACGACGAGGGCAAAGCTCACCGGGCGGGAAGGGGCCTCGGCGCATGTCTATCTTGAGACTGTGAAAGGCGATGTGGCGCCGGCCAACGTCGCGGCTTTCGCGCTCGGCGCGCAGCTTCGCGGCTACAAGTTCGACAAGTACAAGTCTAAGAAAGCGAAAGCGGATAGCGCCGCGAAGTCCGACAACGACAAAGTTCTGAAAAAGCTGGTGGTGCACAGCGCGGATCCGCGCGCGGCGGGTCAGGCGTTCAATCCGGAACGCGCCATCCTCGACGGCGTCAACATGGCGCGCGATCTCGTCAACGAGCCGGCCAACGTCCTCGGGCCCGCAGAGTTCGCCTCGAAGGTGAAGCTGCTCGCCAAGGCAGGCGTGCAGGTCGAAGTCCTGAGCGAAGCCACACTGAAGCGCCTTGGCATGGGCGCGCTGCTCGCCGTCGGCCAAGGCAGCGACCGGCCGAGTCATGTGGTTGTGATGCAGTGGAAGGGCGCGGGTCCGAAGGGTGGCGCGCCGGTCGCCATCGTCGGTAAGGGCGTGACCTTCGATACGGGCGGTATCTCGCTCAAGCCGTCCACCGGCATGGAAGACATGAAGGGTGACATGGCGGGCGCGGCCTGCGTCGTCGGTCTCATGCTGGCGCTGGCCGAGCGTAAGGCGAAGGTCAACGCGGTCGGTGTCATCGGCCTAACGGAGAACATGCCGAGCGGTGGTGCCACGCGTCCGGGCGATGTGGTCGAAGCGATGTCGGGCACGACCATCGAGGTGCTCAACACGGACGCGGAAGGGCGCATGGTGCTCGCCGACTGTCTTTGGTACGCGCAGGACAAGTTCAAGCCGAAGGCGATGATCAACCTCGCAACGCTGACCGGCGCCGTCATGGTGGCGCTCGGCAAGGAGCACGCCGGCCTGTTCTCGAACAACGATGAGCTCTCCGAACGGCTCACCGCCGCGGGCAAGGAGACCGGGGAGAAGCTGTGGCGGCTCCCGCTCGGCCCTAAGTATGACAAGCTGATCGACTCGAAGGTCGCCGACATCAAGAACACGGGCGGCAGGTGGGGTGGTTCAATCTCCGCCGCGCAGTTCCTTCAGCGCTTCGTCAAGGAAGGTACGCCGTGGGCGCATCTCGATATCGCCGGCACTGCCATGGCCTCAGGCGATACCGACATCAATCGTAGCTGGGGTTCGGGCTTCGGCGTGCGGCTGCTCGATAGACTGATCCGGGATCACTACGAGCGCCGTTAAGGCGCTGCGCCACGGCGGCGCGTGTGCTGTCCACCGCATTCGTATATTTTCCATAATATACCTTATGCGAATCGAGGATGTCGGGGTTCAGAATGCAGTGTTTCCGCTATATGGCTGATTTCCCTACAATTTTCGCGATTTTTATAAGGCGCCCCGGCGCACGTTGCCATGTCTGGGGACAAGCCCAAGATGGCTGACGACACGTCCAAGACGCACGATCTCGACGACCTCTTGGCCGTGATGGCGCGCTTGCGCGATCCCGACACGGGCTGCCCCTGGGACGTGAAGCAGAGCTTCGAGACCATCGCGCCCTACACTATCGAAGAAGCCTACGAGGTGGCCGACGCCATCGCGCAGGACGACATGGACGGGCTCAAGGACGAGCTCGGCGACCTCCTCCTTCAGGTCGTCTATCACGCCCAGATGGCTAGCGAGGATGAGCGCTTCGTCTTCGCCGACGTGGTGGACGCCATTACCCGCAAGATGATTCGGCGTCATCCGCACGTGTTCGAGGACGCGTCGCGGCGCGAGGAGTTTATAACCACGGATCTGTGGGATCGCATCAAGAGGCAAGAGACGGCCGCGCGCGGCGACGATGCGGACGCCAAGAGCGTTCTGGCGGATGTGCCGGTCGGGTTGCCGGGACTGACGCGCGCGGTGAAGCTTCAGAAGCGCGCCGCCAAGGTGGGGTTCGATTGGCCCGACCTCGCGCCTGTGTTGGCGAAAGTCGACGAGGAGTTGGCGGAGCTGAAAGAGGTTCTGGCCGCGGACGACGATGGCACGGCGTCAAAGGCGCGTGCCGCCGAAGAGTTCGGCGATCTGCTCTTCGTCATGGCGAACGTCGCGCGGCATCTCGGTGTCGATCCGGAAGCCGCATTGCGCGGCGCTAACGCGAAGTTCGTTCGCCGCTTCGAGAGCATCGAGGCCGCGCTCGCTTCACAAGGGCGCGGCCCGGAAGATGCGACGCTCGAGGAGATGGACGCGCTGTGGGACGCGGCAAAGACGGATGAGAAAAAAGGCTAGGGTGCCCCCTACTCGGCTGCGGTTTGCAGCCTGGCGGCGCCGGCCATCCGCGCAAGGGTGTCGCGTTTCTCGGGCGCCACGCGGATGCGCAAGGACGTGACGCCGTCGCCGAGATCGGAGCGGACGATGACCTCGCAGTTCTCGTAGATCCAGTTCGACAGCGCACCTTCTTGGGGTTGGACGGCTATTTCCACGGTCTGGCGGCGGCTGTTGAGGCGCCCCTCGATCTCGGCCAAGAGCGTGTCGAGACCGAAGCCGCTGATCGCAGACGCGAGAATGGCGCCGTAGCGTTTGGCTTCGTTCTCCGCGTGCTCCCGCGCGATCGGGTCAAGGAGATCAGCTTTGTTCCACACTTCGAGCAAGCGGTCCGGCTCCGCCTCGGCATTGATGCCGAGAGCCGCCAGAACCGCGTTGACGTCGGCGCGCTGGCTTGCGCTCGCTGGATCGGAGATGTCGCGCACGTGCAAGATGAGATCGGCCTCTTGCACCTCTTCCAAGGTGGCGCGGAAGGCCGCCACCAAGGTGGTGGGCAGATCGGAGATGAAGCCCACGGTGTCGGACAGGACAGCTTTCGAGCCGTTGGGGAGAGAAAGCGCCCGGATCGTCGGATCGAGTGTTGCGAACAGAATGTCTTGGGCCAAGACGTCGGCGCCGGTGAGTGTGTTGAACAGCGTGGATTTGCCGGCATTGGTGTAGCCGACGAGGGCTGCGGCCGGGTATGGCACGCGCTGTCGGGACTTGCGATGCAGGGCCCGGGTGCGGCGCACTTGAACAAGCTCCTTGCGGAGGTTGTCGATGCGCTCGCCCAACAGTCGCCGGTCGGTCTCGATCTGGGTCTCGCCCGGGCCGCCGAGAAAGCCGAAGCCGCCGCGCTGTCGTTCCAAGTGGGTCCAGGAGCGGACCAGCCGGCTCTTTTGGTAGACGAGATGGGCAAGCTCGACCTGCAAGCGCCCTTCCCGCGTGCGGGCGCGCTCGCCGAAGATCTCCAGGATGAGACCCGTGCGATCGAGCACCTTTGCGTTCCACGCGGTCTCGAGATTGCGTTGCTGCACGGGCGTCAGCGGATGGTCGACGATGACGAGCTCGGCGTCTTCGACGCGGACGACGCCGGCCAGCTCCTCGACTTTGCCAGAGCCAAATAACGTCGCCGGCTTTGGCTGCGGAACGGGGACAAGCCCGCTCGCCCGGACGTCGAGATCGATGGCGGCGGCCAGCCCGACGACCTCATCGAGGCGCGCTTGCGGGGTCCGCTCAGGGGCGTCAAGGCTCCGGACGCGAGCGCCCTTGGCCGACTTTTTCTCGAGCATCGGCGCAAAAACGACCGTTTTCACGCGCCCATCGGCGCGCGTGTCCTTGCGTCCCCCACTCCCCTTCTTGCGCTTTAGCTTTTTCGGGTCGGTTGGACGCAATTACTCAGCGGCACCTTCCGCATCGGTGATATCGGCAAGCTGGATGGGCTGACCGGGCATGATGGTCGAAATGGCGTGCTTATAGACGAGCTGTGAATGACCGTCCCGGCGCAAGAGTACGCAGAAATTGTCGAACCAGGTCACAACCCCTTGAAGTTTAACGCCATTCACCAGAAAGATGGTCAGTGGTGTCTTGTTCTTACGGACGTGATTGAGAAACGTGTCTTGTAGGCTCTGCGTGCGTTCTGCCGCCATGGGCTTCCCCGTCCCTTTGGTCCACGCTTATACGCTTGTTGAATGGCGCCGGACTCTCGCTCCAACCGGCCACCGAATGCATTAGACGCGATTGCAAGGCAATTCCGCAAGGTCTCTGATGCGGATCGACTTTGCGAGCGTGTCCCCCCAAGCGAAGCGAGTCATCCGCCATGCTAGCGCATGGCGGCGCTTCTTTCATTCGAATTGACGCCGAGCGCCCGAAGTTTCCGGTGGAGCGCGGAACGCTCCATGCCGACGAATTCGGCCGTTCGGGAGATATTTCCGCCAAAGCGGTTGACCTGCGCGAGCAGATATTCGCGCTCGAAGATCTCCCGGGCATCGCGCAAGGGCAGCGACATCAGATGCTCTCCTCCTGCCCCATTGGGCGACAGCGGCACGGGTGACACGATCTCGTCCGGCAGCATGTCGGCGGTGACGATGGCATCGCTGTCGCCGCCGACGAGAATCATCAGACGTTCGACATTGTTGCGGAGCTGTCGGACATTGCCGGGCCATTCATGGGATTGAAGCACGGCCAGGGCATCTTCGCCGAGGCGCCGCGTCGGGAGACCCGAAGCGACGGAGATCGTCTGGACGAAATAGCGCACGAGTTCGGGCACGTCCTCGCGGCGTTCGGTGAGGCCGGGCACCCGGATCGGCACCACGTTCAGCCGGTGGTACAGGTCCTCGCGAAGTCGGCCGGCGGTGATCTCCTTCTCAAGTTCGTGGCTTGTGGAGGAGACCACGCGCACATCCACATGCACTTTCGTCCCGCCGCCTATGCGCTGAAACCGCTGCTCCACCAGCACGCGGAGAATTTTGGCCTGGGTCTCCATCGGCATGTCGGCGACTTCGTCGATATAAAGCGTGCCGCTATGGGCTTCTTCGAGGGCGCCGACCTTGCGGGGGCCCGAGCCGGTCCCCTCCTCGGTGCCGAAGAGCTCAAGCTCCATGCGGTCGGGCACCATGGCCGCCGCGTTCAGGACCACGAAAGGTCCGTCCGCGCGTGCGGACTTTGCATGCATCACGCGCGCGGCGAGTTCCTTGCCGCAGCCCGAGGGCCCGGTGATCAACACGCGGCTATTGGTGGGGGCAACTTTATCGATGGCTTGGCGCAGCTGGTTGATGGCTGCGGATTTGCCAATCATCTCGAAAGAATAGGTGCTGCGTTCGCGGAGTTCGCGGTTCTCGCGTCTCAGCCGGGAGGCCTCCAGCGCACGCGCGGTGATGAGAACGAGCCGGTCGGCCTTGAACGGCTTCTCGATATAGTCGTAGGCGCCCCGCTGAATGGCCGCCACGGCCGTCTCGATGTTGCCGTGACCGCTGATGATGATGACCGGCAGGTCGGGATGCGCCTGCTTGATGCTGTCGAGCAGATCAAGACCGTCGAGCTTCGAGCCCTGCAGCCAGATATCGAGAATCACGAGCGAGGGGCGCCGCTCCTCGATCGCCTGAAGCGTCTCGTCGCTATCCTTGGCGAGCCGTGTCGCGTGACCTTCGTCCTCAAGGATGCCGGAAATAAGCTCCCTGATATCAGTTTCGTCGTCGACAACCAGGATGTCAGACGCCATCGGTTACTCCCTCTTCCTCCTCGGCCGGCTCGGACTTCCTCGCCTTGGCGCTCGAGGCGGTCTCGGACGCCGCGTCCGTCTCCGCCTCTTCCGGGCCTATGATCGGCAAGTCCATTCGCACTGACGCCCCTTCGACTTTGCCGTTCCGCTTGGGCGCATCGGCCAGTTGCAGTTTGCCGCCATGCTGCTCGGTGATGCGTTGCACGATGGCCAGTCCAAGTCCGGTGCCCTTGACGCGGGTGGTCATGTAGGGCTCGACCAAGCGGTCGCGGTTCTCCTGCGGCAGGCCGCAGCCATTGTCGATGATGGTGACGTGGATGTGGTCGCCTTTGGTTGTCACCTTCGCGGTGATTTGGCCGGTGCCCGCGCGCTCGGGATCGGCTTCCACCGCGCTGTCGATGCCTTCGCTCGCGTTCTTGACCAGATTGGTCACCGCCTGGGTTAGCAGGCGTTGGTCCGACATCGTCCTGATGGGCTTGTTGGGCAGGTCGAGCTCGAACTCGATATCGGGCCGGCTTACCTGAAACAGGAATACCGCCTCGCGCACGATCTCGCGCACGTCGTGCATTTCCATGACGGGCTTGGGCATGCGCGCGAAGGCGGAGAACTCATCCACCATGCGCCCAATGTCGGACACTTGGCGAATGATGGTGTCGGTGCACTGATCGAAGATCTCCCGATCCTTGGTGATGGCGCTGCCGTATTTGCGTCGGATGCGCTCCGCCGAGAGCTGAATCGGTGTCAGCGGGTTCTTGATCTCGTGGGCGATGCGCCGCGCCACATCGGCCCATGCGGTGCTCCGCTGGGCGCTCACCAGTTCGGTGATGTCATCGAAGGTTACGACGTAGCCCATGCCCGCACCCTCGCTTGTAACCCGGACGGCAAAGCTGCGCTCGGATCCGCGCCGGCGCAGAGTGATCTGATCGGTGGGAAGCCGCCGTCCCTGTTTCTGGGCCCGTTTCATTTGAGGGCCAAATTCGGGCACGGCGTCGGCCAGCTTATTGCCGACAAGCTTCCCGTCCTTCACGCCGAGCAAATCTTCCGCGGAGCGGTTGACGAGATTGACGGTGCCGTCGGCGTCCACGCCCACGACACCGGCCGTGACGCCGGAGAGCACGGCTTCCATGAAGCGGTTGCGCTCATCGAGGGTCTCGTTGGCGCCCACCAGCTCATCCCGCTGGGTTTTGAGCTCGGACGCCATGGTGTTGAAGGTGGAACCGAGAACCGCGAGATCGCCGTCAGCGCGATCGACTCCCACTTGGACGTCGAGATTGCCTTGGCTGATCTCCTCGGCCGCGCCCATCAGCTGGCCGATTGGCGCCACGAGACGATTGGCGAACCACATGCCGATCCAAATCGCAGACAATAAAAGGGTGAGCGCGATCGCCACGTACATCAGGCCGAAGGCGACCTGCACGCCAGCGCGGCGCTGCTCGAGCAATTGGTACTCGGCGACATTTGCGCGGGTTGCGCGGAGCTGCTGGAGGACGCGCGCGTTCACCGGCCGGATCACGTAGAGAAAGGTATCGTCGAAATTGGCGAGGGTTTTGATGGCGCCGACCATGCTGGTCTGGCCGGGGGCGATGACGATGACCTGGCCTTCTTTAGCAAGCTCCATCGCCTCCTTTGGTGGCGCCCGATATGTCAGCTCAGGCGCCGAGGCGGCCGTCGCGAGAACCTTGCCGCTGCCATCGATCAAGTAAGCGGCCGGCAGCGACCGGATAGCGGCCTGAGCCTTTAGGAAGTTGCCGAAGCCTTGCGGTCGCGCCCGGACCAACTCGACGGCCTCGTCGATATCCTTGGCCATACCGAGCGTGTCGGCACGGATCACCTGGCCGTGCTCCTGGAGATAGGCCGTGGCGACATCGATGGAATTCTGAATGATCGATTTGGTCCGGTCGGAGAACCAATGGTCGAGGCCGCGATCGAGCGAAACGCTGGCGAAAACCGCGAGCAGAATCGCCGGGACGACGGCGATGACACTGAACAGGCTGACGATGCGCACATGAAGCTGAGCACCTGCGACGTGGCGGCGTCTGTCCAGCCAAAGGCCGGTCACCTGCCAGGCTATGATCCCCACCATGGCCAGGACGAGGACCAGATTGATCAGCAGCACCCCCACCACCACGGCCTGGGTGGGCACGATGGGAGTCAGCCCGGTGAGGATCAGATAAGTGGCCAGGCCCGAGCAGAGCGCGAGCACCATGGTGATCAGGCCGAGCGTGAACGGCAGACGGCGGCGGCGGGCATGCGCGTCGGGCGGCCGGATCGCCTTCCCACTTGGGCTCTCGGTGGCCGAAGCAGGCAAGAAGCGCTTGTTCTTTGTGGGCTTTTGGGAGGTTTGGAAGACGCTGCGCAACCGCTTTCCCCTGCCTTCCCCCTGGGACACCCGGTCGCTGCCGGGTTCTCCCTTGTGGAGTGTCCGCCTCATGGTGGTGCAATAAAATCACAATGTGGCGCTTTGGCGACAGCCCGGGGCGTACGTATTCCGGCCCGTCAGCCGCCTCGGCTAACGGGATATGGGGATTGCTCGTGGATTAACCAGATCAGGCGCTTGGGGTGCGGATCACTTTGATCCCAAGATCTCGGATCTTCTTGCGCAACGTGTTGCGGTTGAGCCCAAGCAGATCGGCGGCGCGGATCTGGTTGCCGCGCGTGGCCGCGAGCGCGGCGGTGATGAGAGGAAACTCAACCTTCCGCAAAATCCGCGTGTAGAGGCCGGCCGGCGGAAGGTCCTGCCCAAAGCCCATAAAATAATCGCTGAGATGGCGCTCGACGGATTCCGACAAATCGCCCGTCGACTCGGCGGCATCGGGGAACGGGGCGCGCGCGGCGGTGGCAAGCTCGCTCTCCACCATCTCGATGGTCACAATGTCCTGGGCATAGATCGCCGACAAGCGCCGCACCAGGTTCTCCAGTTCGCGCACATTGCCGGGCCAATGATAGCGCTTGATCCGCTCGATGGCCGCGGGCTCGAAGCTCTTGGGCGGCAGCCCCTCTTTCTCCGCGATGGACAGGAAATGGCGCACCAAGTCTGGAATGTCCTCGAGCCGCTCGCGCAAGGGCGGCAGCCGCAACGGGACGACGTTCAGCCGGTAATAGAGATCCTCCCGGAACAGGCCCTGGTCGATCTGCTGTTGGAGTTCGCGATTGGTGGCGGCGACGATCCGGACATTGGTGCGGATCGGCACGCGGCCGCCAACCGTTGTGTATTCGCCTTCTTGCAGGACGCGGAGGAGTCGCGTCTGCGCCTCCATCGGCATGTCGCCGATCTCGTCGAGAAACAGCGTGCCGCCTTCGGCCTGCTCGAAGCGGCCGACATGGCGGGTCTGGGCTCCGGTGAAGGCGCCCTTCTCGTGACCGAACAGCTCGGACTCGATCAGCTCTCGGGGGATCGCGGCCATGTTGATAGCGACGAACGGTCCATTGCGGCGCTTGCCGTATTCGTGAAGGGCGCGGGCGACGAGTTCTTTTCCGGTGCCGGACTCACCCGTGATCATCACGGTCAAGTCGGTCTGGGTGAGGCGCGCCAGCACCCGATAGATGTCCTGCATGGCCGGACAACGGCCGATCAAGGGCATACCGTCGCTCGATTCAGCCGAAAGGCGGTGCGCCTTCTTGCGCGGCTCGGCGAGCGCGCGCCCGACCACGGAGATGAGCTCGTTCAGGTCGAAGGGTTTGGGCAGATATTCATAGGCACCGCGCTCGGCCGCGGCGATCGCGGTCATGAAGGTGTTTTGAGCGCTCATGACAATGATCGGCAGGTCGGGCCTGAGCTTCTTGACGCGCGGAATGAGGTCGAAAGCATTTTCGTCCGGCATGACTACGTCGGTGATGATGAGGTCGCCCTCACCTTGGCTGATCCAGCGCCACAACGTGGCGGCGTTGCCGGTGGCACGCGGCGCGTAGCCGGCCCGGGCCAGCGCCTGGTTGAGGACCGTTCTGATGGCCGCGTCGTCGTCAGCAATGAGTATGTTGCCCTTCCCCATTGTCTTTACGCCTGCGCTCCCGCTGTCAGTTTTATCGCTTCGCTCTCGGCCATCGGCATCAGCGCGCGAAAGACCGTGAATCGGGGCCGTGAGTCGCATTCGATGATTCCCCCATGATCGCCGATGATTTTTGCCACCAAGGCAAGACCGAGTCCGGTGCCGGACGGCTTGGTGGACACGAAGGGATCGAAAAGATGCTGAATGAGGTCGGCCGGCACACCGCCGCCGTTGTCTTCCACGGCGATCTCGAGAGGCAGGCTGACACGCGCCTGACTGCCGGGCACGGAAAGCCGAACGCCGGGACGGAACGCGGTGGACAGCGTGATCTGACCATCGTTGCGATCCTCGCCGATCGCCTCGGCGGCATTCTTGACGAGATTGAGGAAGACCTGGACCAGCTTGTCACGGCTGCCTGGAACTGGCGGCAGCGAGGGGTCATAGTTCTCCACGATCTTGATGTGCCGCGCGAAGCCGGTGGTGGCGAGTTGCTTCACGTGGTCGAGGACATCGTGAATGTTCACATCCTCGCGCTGGATGGGGCGTTCGTCGCCGAAGATCTCCATACGGTCGACCAGCTTGCAGATGCGGTCGGACTCGGAGCAGATGAGCTGCGTCAGCGTGCGGTCGCCATCGGTGCGGTCGCTCTCCAAGAGTTGGGCGGCGCCCCTTATTCCAGACAGCGGGTTCTTGATCTCGTGAGCGAGTACGGCGGCAAGACCGGAAACAGATCGCGCCGCGCCGCGATGGGTGAGCTGGCGCTCGATCATCTGCGCCATGGTGCGCTGTTGAAGCATGACCACGACACGGTCAGGATCTTCGGAGAGCGGTCCGCCATAAAGGTCCACGAGCTTCGCCGCTTCGAAGCGGAAAGAGCCGAGTTCGACGCCATACTCGTTGACGGTGGTTCCGTTCCGTTGGACCTGTTCCACGAGAGCGATGAGCGGGCAGCCAAAGGCGACCACGTCGGGAAGGCTGTGACGGCACAGAACACCGGCGCTCATTTGAAAGAAGTCCTCGGCCGCCGTATTGGCGTACTCGATGGCAAGCCCCTCGCCGATCACGAGTAGCGGATGGGGCAAGGTATCGAGCAACGCGTCGCAGGGAATCGACGGAGGGTCCGCCTTGCGACGATTGCCGGGCTTTTTGGTGGAGACGCCCAAAGTGTATATCCTCGCGGCCGCGCCAAGGATGGCCGGGTCAGCTTGCATATTTTTTATGCATGACCACCCCATGAACTATTATTGGGCACGATACGAGGGTTTTCGCGTGGGAGCAATATTCCTTTTGCCGCAGTGCAACAATAAAGTTGCCCGGAGGCTTAACGGCAAAACATCCCGGAATTGTTGCAGGTTTCGAGGGCTTCCTCAGTGAGGGGAGCGGTTCTGATCGTGGCCGCCGGGCGCGGCGCGCGGGCAGCGGCCGAGGCCGCGCAACCCAAGCAATATTGCCGGATCGGCACCAAAGCGATGCTAACGCACACGGTTTCGGCGTTTGCGGCGCATCCGGGCATCACGGATATCCTGGTGGTTATCCACCCGGACGATACGGCGCTTTATGAGGATGCATGCCGCACTTTTAGGGGTCGCCTTATGGCCCCTGCTATGGGCGGGTTGCGGCGGCAGGACAGCGTGCGCGCCGGGCTCGAGGCGCTGGAGGGGACAGGGCCGGATATCGTGCTGATCCACGATGCGGCACGACCCTTCGTGGACGAGGCCCTGATCTCCCGGGTGATCGCCACGCTTCAGGACCAAGCCGGCGCCCTGCCCTGCTTGCCGGTGACCGACACGCTGAAGCGCGGCGAGGATGGACGGGTTGCCGGCACGGTGCCGCGCGCGGGGCTGTGGCGGGCGCAGACGCCGCAAGGTTTCAAGTTCGATGCGATCCTTGCGGCCCATCGCGCGGCAGCCAAGGATTCCACGCTGGACTTCACCGACGACGCCTCCGTGGCCGAATGGTTCGGCCTCGATGTGGCGCTGGTCGAAGGCTCCGAGCATAATCGAAAGCTGACCACGGCGGAGGATCTGAAGATCGCTGACGAGATGTTGCGGACGGAACGTGAAAGTGCGGCCGGTACGGTCCGGGTCGGCTCCGGCTATGACGTGCATGCGCTCGGCCCCGGAGACGCGGTCGTCTTGTGCGGCGTGCGTATCCCTCACACCAAGACGCTTGTCGGTCATAGCGATGCCGATGTGGGGCTTCATGCGCTCACCGATGCACTGCTTGGCACGATCGCCGACGGCGATATCGGCACGCATTTCCCGCCCTCCGACGCGCGCTGGCGCGGCGCGGCCTCCGACATTTTTCTCAAGGCGGCCGCCGACAAGATCAAGGCACGAGGCGGGGTAATCGTGCATGTGGACGTGACGCTTCTGTGCGAGGCCCCGCGCATTGGTCCTCATCGCGATGCGATGCGCGCCGCCATGGCCGGGACGCTCGGGATCGACGTCGACCAGGTGAGCGTCAAGGCTACCACCAATGAGGGGCTTGGCTTTGTCGGCCGCGCCGAAGGGATCGCGGCCATGGCGAGCGCGACGGTGCGCCTGCCATGACGGAGCGGATCGATATCGACGAACGGCTCGTAGCGCTCGCGTCGGAAATTCTCGATTTGGCCCGGGCCGAAGGCGATCTCATCGCCACCGCGGAATCCTGCACCGGTGGGCTCGTCGCGGCGGCGTTGACGGCGGTGCCCGGCTCGTCGGACGTCTTTGACCGGGGCTTCGTCACCTACACCAACACTGCCAAGAGCGAGATGCTGGGCGTCCCCTACTGGTTGATCGAGAAGCATGGCGCGGTGAGCGAGGACGTCGCCCGCGCCATGGCCGGGGGCGCGTTGACCCACTCCAATGCGAGCCTTGCGGTCGCCGTCACCGGCATTGCCGGTCCAGGTGGCAGCACGCCCGAGAAGCCTGTCGGGCTGGTGCATTTGGCCGCCGGCCGTCCTGACGGGCCGATGCATCATGAGCGCATGGTGTTCGGCGATCTCGGCCGGGCCGAGGTCAGGCGGCGCAGCGTCGAGCGGGCGTTGTCGCTGTTACGTTCGCTTCTGTGAGGCGAGCGCCATCGTCTTCTTGCCGTAGACCGTGTCGGCGCGCGACTCGAAAGCACTCGTGTATTTCTGCACGGCCTTATCGAATAGCCCGCCCATGACCCGTTCGATCAGGCGCGAGCGAAAGCTATAGGCAATATAGAAATCGATATCCGAGCCGCCCTCGGGGCGCGGGATGAAGCGCCAGCGGTTTTCGAGATGCGAGAACGGCCCGTCGAGATATTCAACGAAGATCGTCCGCGTCGCGGGATCGAGCGTCACCTTGGTCGTAAAACGTTCGCGGATGAGCTTGTAGCCGACCTGCATGGTCGCAACGAGGACCTCCTTCCCGTCGATTATGTCCCGGCGGTTGACCTGGAGCGCTTCGCAGAGCGGCAGGTATTTCGGATAGTCCTCTACGCGCGCAATCAGCGCATACATATCGTCCGCCGAATGGGCGACGGGATGCTTGGTCTCGAAAACGTGCATGAGTGGGTGTCGCCTCAGGCGCCGACGGCGGCTTCGCGGGCGGCCTTGAGCGCCGCGAAATCTTGCGCGGCGTGATAGGGGGAGCGGGTCAGCGGGCTCGCGGCCACCGGCAGAAATCCCTTGTCGCCGACGATGCGCCTATACGATTGGAAGCCTTCCGGCGTGACAAAGCGGTCTATGGCCGCATGCTTCCGCGTCGGCTGAAGATATTGGCCGATGGTGAGGAAACCGACGTCGGCTGAGCGAAGATCATCCATGACGCGTTCGATCTCGTCGTCGCTCTCGCCCAGCCCCACCATGATACCGGACTTGGTGAAATCATCGGATCGAGGCGCTTCGCCGATATTGGGACAGGCCGCTTCCTCGCAGACCGTATGGAGGCGATGGGCGCGCAAGGTCTTGCGTGTCGCATCGAACGCGTGTGCGCCGGGCGCCTTGACCCGGATCCGCGAAGGTTTGGGCATGACGGGGGTGTCGGGCAGCCGCGCCTTTTCCGGATGGCGCGGCCGCGCCTTCACCTCACGAACCGTATCGAGCACTGTCACCATGCGAAACGCTTAACTTGCCTCGCGCCCTTGGACCTTCCGCCAGATCCAGATCAGCAGGATCGCGCCGATGGACGCGACGATGAGATTGCCGATCCAGCCATAGAACTCGATTCTCATGAGTCCGGCGAGCGTGCCGCCGACGAACGAACCGGCGATGCCGACCAGTAGATTGGTGAGCATCCCGTGATCGCTGGATGTCACCTTCTCGGCGATGTAACCGGCGATAAGGCCGATAATTAGCATGCCAATGAAGCCGACACCCGGCATGGACAATAGGCCATGACCTTCCATTCGAAGCCTCCTCTCTTCTATGCCGCTGGTGTGTTCAGCGTATGCGTTGCCACACCCAGAGGCAGATCACCGCGCCGATCGTGGCGATAATGATCTGCCCAATCAGCCCGTAGGCGGCGATGCCAAGCAGGCCGGCCAGCAGACCGCCGACCACGGCACCGATAATACCGATGAGCAGGTTGATCAGGAGATCTTGCTGCCGCCCCATGATGTAAGAGGCGAGCACGCCCGCGATTAGGCCGATAACGAGAAAAATAAGTAGGCTCATAGTGGTCCTCCCATTGTTGGCTGTGCTCGATAGCGCTCCGCGACTGGGACGGACTAGATGTGGAGTGCGCGCCCGAAGGCGTCGAGCACCGATTCGTGCATCATCTCCGACAATGTCGGATGGGGGAAGATGGTGGCGATCAATTCCGCCTCGGTGGTTTCGAGGGTCTTGCCGATGGCGAAGCCCTGAATCAACTCGGTAACCTCCGCGCCGATCATGTGCGCGCCGAGAAAAGCCCCTGTCTTTGCATCGAAAATCGTTTTCACCAGGCCTTCCGTCTCGCCCATGGCAAGGGCCTTGCCGTTGGCCGAATAGGGATAGCGGCCAATTTTTATTTGGTGCCCCGCCTCGCGCGCGGCCGTCTCCGTCAAGCCCAGACTGGCCACTTGCGGTGCGCAATAGGTGCAGGCCGGGATGTTCGACTTGTTCATCGGGTGAACGCCGTCGACGCCGGCGATTCTCTCCACGCACATGACGCCTTCGTGCATCGCCTTGTGCGCGAGCCATGGCGGCCCCACCACGTCACCGATGGCATACAGACCGGGGATACCGGTGCTGCACCATTCGTCCACGACGATGTGGCCGTTCTCGATTTCGATGCCCTGCTGTTCGAGACCGAGCCCTTCCACGTTGCCGGTGATGCCGACGGCGAGAATGACTCGGTCGACCGTGCCTTCGATCGTGCCGCCGTCGGGGGTCTTGAGCGTTACCGTGACGCCCTCATCAGTCGTGACAAGCCGATCCACGGTGGTGCCGGTCCGGAGCACGATGCCTTGCTTGGCGAAAGCTTTGTGGGCTGCCTGCGAGATCTCCTCGTCCTCGGCTGGGAGAATGCGGTCCAGCACCTCGACCACGGTCACTTGCGCCCCGAGGGTCCGGTAGAAGCTTGCGAACTCGATGCCGATGGCGCCGGAGCCGACGATCAACAACGCGCTTGGGAAACGCTCCGGGACCATCGCTTCCTTGTAGGTCCACACCCGCTTGCCGTCGGGTTCGAGCCCCGGCAGCGTCTTGGCGCGCGCGCCGGTGGCGATGATGATGTGCTTGGCGGAGATCGCCGAGGTGCCGCCATCCTTGCCCGTTACCGCGATACGGCCCTGCCCTGCGAGCTTTGCGGTGCCGTCGATCACGGCGATGCCGTTCTTCTTCATGAGATAGGCCACGCCGCTCGACAGTTTCTCGGCGACTTTGCGGCTGCGCGCGATGATCTTGGCGAGGTCGAAGCCGATAGTCTCCGCGCGCAGCCCGAAGGACTCCGCGTTCTGCATCAGGTGATAGACTTCCGCAGTGCGTAAGAGCGCCTTAGTGGGGATGCAGCCCCAGTTCAGGCAGATCCCGCCGAGGCGGTCGCGCTCGACGATGGCGCATTTCATGCCGAGCTGCGCGGCGCGGATGGCGGCGACATAGCCGCCGGGGCCGGCGCCGATCACCACGAGATCGAATTCGGTGTCGCTCATGGCGGCAGGCTAACCCATCGCTTGAGGCAAGGCTGCGAAAACTCAGGGATTGTGGATGGCCGAACGGCGCGTGACCGTCAGACGGAGGATCGCATATTGGACGAGGACCGTGAAAACCGGGGGAGCGATCATGGCCAGGACCGTCCGCAGCTGGCGGTAGGGCTCGAAGCCGATGGTGCTCGCGTGCTGGATCTGTGAGAGCAGCGCGAACAGCAGGATCGGCAGAAGTAGCACCACCAGGCCGACCGCGAGCGCTTTTCGGCTCTTGGCGATGAGCAGGGTCACCAGGAAGACGAGCGTGCCGGCCCCGGCGAAGATGAGGACGCCGTAGCCGCCGATGGCGTCGTCGATATTGCAGGCCAAGCCTTCGCCGCTACAGGGCATCATCGCCGTCAGCCAATAGACGGCAAGACCGGCGGCGAGCGACGCCGCGCCGGTGAGAAGGGCCA
>Ga0307380_10003931_pt1 | contig 20268 bp, 18 predicted proteins | sample UN3MG_FD_202239 | JGI IMG/M metagenome (GOLD analysis project Ga0307380, IMG submission 202239) | Soil microbial communities from Risofladan, Vaasa, Finland - UN-3 | ecosystem: Environmental > Terrestrial > Soil > Coastal area > Acid sulfate soil | place: Finland: Risofladan, Vaasa | collected... | reverse complement strand
TGTTCAGGGACCACAGACTCTGCCTTTCCGGCCAGGCCGACATTTACGCCTACCTCTTTTTCCACGCAGCGGCGCATCTTAAGGTCGGCGGACGGATGGGAATCGTGGTCTCCAACGCCTGGCTGGACGTCGCCTACGGCCACGAACTTCAGAAATTCTTTCTGAGGAAGTTCAAAATAATCGCCGTCGTCGAAAGCCGCTGCGAGGCGTGGTTCGACGATGTTGCCATCAACACCGTGTTCGTCGTTCTGGAGCGCTGCGAGGAGGCGGACGAGCGAGACGAGCACCTGGCCAAATTCGTAAAACTCAAAAAACCCATGGCGAAACTCTTTCCTCAGGACCTTGCTAATGACGCCGCGCGGCGATGGAGCCACGTGCAGGAAGTGGTTGACCGGATCGAGGGAATAGGCCTTGCCGATTCTCCGGCGGCCCGGCCGGGCGCCCATAAATCTTTCGGCCCCGTTGACGCCGAACATGTGAAACTTCCACGGATTGATTCTTACGAGGATGACGGGCTCCGTGTCCGTTCCATTCGCCAGGCTGACCTGCGGGAACAGGTGGAAACCGCCGGAAGGACCGTGAAGTGGGGTCCTTATCTTCGCGCGCCCGATGTGTATTTTGAAATCCTCGAAACCTGCGCCGACAAACTCGTCCCGTTGGGGCAAGTGGCTGAGGTGCGTAGAGGCATCACAACGGGCATCAACGACTTCTTTTACCTGACGCAGGAGCAGGCCAAACACTGGGGCATCGAGAAACGGTTTCTCAAGCCTGTGATTAAATCTCCCCGTGATACAAAGACGATCACTGTTGACCCCAAGGCATTAAAACTCTTCGTTTTCCTATGTGACAAACCCGTGTCGGAACTCGCGGGAACGAAAGCATTGAAATATATTCGGTGGGGTGCAAACCAACTGGCGAAAAGCACCAGACAAAAACCTGGAGGAAGGCGGTTAAAGGACGTTCCTTCAGTGAAGGGCCGCACGCGGTGGTACAGCATGCCTGCTCATCGCCTTCCCAAGATTATCTGGGCAAAGTCTTACAATGATACGTTTATACAGCGGCACTGCCCCCAGGGCGTGTTTGCGGATCAACGGGTCTACGAGGTTTTGGAAAAGCCCGGCGTGCCAGTCGACATCCTTGCGGCATTGACAAACTCGACTTTTACGGCGTTCATGATTGAAAACACAGGCAGAACAACCCTTGGAGAAGGGGCGTTAGAACTCACCGTCGAGGAAACAGAGAATGACATCCTGATTCCTGATCCGCGGCTTTTTGCATCAGAGCCAGACCGCAGAGTGCTTATCGGGGCCTTTCGCAAGATTGCTAAGCGCGCGGTGCTGCCCATACACCGCGAAATACGGCAGCGCTCTCGGAAGAAACTCGACAACATCGTATGGCGGAAACTCGGAATTACAGAAGAAAAGGTGCAAGAACTCACAAGGGAGTTTCCTCTGATCATCAAGGAACGGCTGACGCTGCCCCGACTTCGGTCAACTTCCCGCAAAGCCCGAGAAGTACGGAACCTTTCCGAGTTGGCGCAATTTGTGGAAGAGACGGTTCTGCCCAACGGCATATGCCGTTTTCCCAAGGGCTTCGTAAGGGGCAAGGTGGACTGGGAGGAAGTCGGCGTCCCCAAAGAGCCGCTCCACGTCGGCGCTCGGGGTATCGCGGTCTGCGAGTTAGTCCTGTCCGACGGGACCCACTTCGCGGAGACTTCTCTCGAGCGCGCCAAGGCGATCTGCTACGCCCAGCGCAATCATCCCGGATTCCTCGTCGTCAAGATTCCGACCGACGAATTTGTCCTCGTCAAAGCCCTTAAGGACTATAATCGCTACGTCCGGAAGGTCCGGCAAAGGCTTTACGCCGAATTTATGGCCAAGTCAGGCGACGCCCACCTGAGCGAAACCCTTACCGGCCGGGTCTTGTCGAACTACGGGCTGGACTTGACTGACTGACCAGCGGCGCAGCTTGGAGCTCCAGGGGGTTCGGAGGCACGATAGGTGATTGGCCTTGACCGGCGCGTCCGGTCGGATTAGCCTATCGGGATGGAACGGCCGGCACTGGGCCTTAGGTCGACTGCGGAAGTTCCCTCGCGCGGGACCTTATGCAGCCGACACCCCTTGCGAGGGGGCTTATACAGTCTGTATACTCATTGTTAGGCGCTCAACAGAATCGGAGGCCGACCAATGGCGTTACCCACTAGCTATCTCACGAGTTCCAAGAACCTGGAAGGGATTTTTAATGCTATCCGGTCAGCCCAAGCCCCTGATAAGTTCACAAACGCATTCCTGAGTTCGCTTGAATTCAAGAGTAGCTCTGATCGGCTTATAATCGGTGTTTTGAAGTCCCTTGGCTTCTTGGACGATAAGGGTAGTCCGACGGACCGATACTTCCGCTATCTCGATCAGACTCAGTCTGCGCGCGTTCTTTCCGAAGGAATCCGAGAAGCCTACGCTGATCTTTTCCAGGTCAATGTCAACGCCCACAAACTGCCCAAGCAAGATGTCGTCAATAAGTTCAAAACGCTGTCACAGGGCAAGATCGGCGATTCCGTCCTGGATAAGATGGCGAGGACATTTGCCCAGTTGGTCAAGCATGCCGATTTTTCAAGCCCCCCAGCGGAGAAGAAGCCTGAGGAGCTGCCGAAGGAGAAAGGAAAGGTCGGTGAAAAGGCCGATGGCAAGCGATTGCCGCTCAACCTAGGAGGACTCGTGTACAACATCCAGATTGTACTTCCCGAGAGTCGCGACCCTGCCGTGTACGATGCTTTGTTCAATGCGCTTCGCAGGCACCTGTCATGAGTGCTGAACCAGATGATTTGTACAAATTTGTTTTCCGTGGCCTGCTAGCCGAGGAGGCTCTCGATCGCGCTGGACGTCACGCGCGTCAGCATGGCATCGCCATAGATGCTGAACTCGCAGCCACGCTCTCTATCGACCTGCTTGATGACGAGCTCGTGTCAAGCGCCAGGTCTATGGCGACCGTATATACAGCCATCGCCGCGTTCGAGAACTCCGTACGCTCGCTCATCACAACCGTTCTTCTCGAACAGGAGGGTGAGGATTGGTGGGACCGTTGCGTCTCCGAGAAGATTCGCACGCGATCAGAAAGCAAGCAAAAAGAGGAGGAGAAATTTCGTTGGCACACACCGCGAGGACAAGATCCCATTTACTACACACTGATGGCTGACCTCGTGAGCATTATCCGACAGAACTGGTCACACTTCGAGGCCTATTTCCCTTCGATCGAATGGGCGGCTAGCATAATGGACACCATCGAACGCTCCAGAAACGTCATCATGCACAGCGGACTCTTGCAACGACCGGACGTCGAGAGAATCGGCATTCTAATTCGGGACTGGATCAAGCAGGTCGGCGCCTAACAACAGCATGAACCTGACGGTCCGGTATGTCACGGCCCGCGCTTGCGCACGGTCTGGGAGTTCGGAGGCACGATAAGTAATTGGTCTTGACCGTCCGTGGCACACCGGCCAAAGGCCCGGGCGTTCAGGCAGTGGCCGCGAATCCGCTGCGCCATCGGCTACCCGGCACGCCGCCGACAGCCGCACCGTTGCGCGCCCGCGCACGAAAGTGTTTGACGGGGTCCCCAAAATGCGTAGAATGCAGATTGGTGGTCCGACCGATGCGTTGGCCTCTACGGCCGCGCGCCTGCAGGCCCGGGCGGGCGGCATCGGTGGGACCACAATCACTAGGTGAGAAAACATGCCTCCCAACCCGAAGGGCTTCTTCCTCGTCGGGTGCCCGAAGTGCGGGGCCGGCTACAAGGTCCGCCAAGATGTGGCCGGTCACCCCATTACGTGTCGGCGCTGCAGGCATCAGTGGACACCGACCGAGGCCGGCGGCCGAACGACCGCCGGCGCCGAAGCGGCGCTTCCCAAACCCAAACAAGACGCCGGCGGCCCCACCCCCGCCCCGGAGAAGCAAGCGGCCCCACCCCGCGAGGAGGAGAAAACCGACCCGCTCGTCGGCACGGTGCTGAATGGCTTTAAGATCCTGAGCCGTCTCGGCAGCGGCGGTTTCGGCGTCGTCTATCGCGCGTTCGACACCAACCTCGAACGGTCCATCGCCATCAAAATGCTCCCCGCCGACATTGCCAAAGCGGGAGGCAAACTGCTCGACCGATTCCTCCGCGAAGCGCGAAGCGCCGCCAAACTCTCACACCCGAACATCGTCACCATCCATCAGATCTGCCAATACCAGAACACCTTCTATATCGTCATGGAATTGGTGGACGGCGGGGCGCTGCACGAGTTTCTGTCGGTTCAGGGGGTGTTCAAGCCGAGCGAAGCGACTCGCATCATCCGGGCCGCCGCCGAAGGCCTCGGACACGCCCACCAGCGCGGCGTGATTCACCGCGACATCAAGCCCAGCAACGTCATGATGACGAACGACGGCCAGGTCAAAGTCAGCGATTTCGGCCTCGCCCGCGACGTCCTCCAAAGGCACGACATCGTTGGCGAAGGCCACAGCCTCGGCACTCCCCGATACATGGCCCCCGAACAGGCGCTGGGCGAAGAACCCACCGCCGCCAGCGACCTCTACTCACTAGCCGCCACCTATTACGTTCTCCTGACCGGCCGCCCGCCCTTCGACGCCCCCACCGACCGCCAGTTGATGAAAAAGCAGGTGACCGAGCCGGTGCCGGACCCCCGCCGCTATGCCCCCACGCTGCCGGCAACGGTCTATCGCTTCTTCGAAAAGGCGATGGCGAAACCGCCGGAGGACCGCTATCAGACGGCCGAGGAGTTCATCACCACCCTGGATCGGATCGATTTCTCCGACCAGGAGGACATGGTCCCGACGCCACAGGCTCTCAGCGCCGGCATCGGCCCCATTGCCGCCGAGGACCGCGGCTCCCACCTCTCCAGGGTACTCGGCCGGGCCGTCCGCCGCGCTCAACGCCAGCGAACCCCTGCCCCGCGGCCGTTCATAGCCCCCGAAAGCAGAAATGCAGCCGCCTCGTTTCTGTCCGGCTGGAAACTGTGGCTGCTCATCGGTTTTGGCATTGCGCTGCTGACCGTCGCAGCCATTATCGTGGCGTATTCACTCGCACCCGAACCGCCGGAACCCCCGGCCTCGCCTGGCGAACCGTCCGAACCCGACACGTTTACCCCCCGGGGCGGGGCGGGCGAGCCGCCCATAGAAGTCGAACCCGAGCGGCTACCCGCGGAACCCCACCAGCCCGCCACGGCGGGCGAGCCGCCCACAGAAGTCGAACCCGAGCAGCTACCCGCGGAACCCCAACCCGAACAGCCGCCCGAACAGCCCGAACAGCCGCCCATACCGGCGAACACCGTCGAGTCCAACGCCCAGGAGCAACTGAAAGCCGCCAGGGAGTTCGAGGCCGACCCAGACGCTTGGTCGCCGGACGTCGTCCGCGCCTACCAGGACGTCATCGACATCTATCCGGGGACCCAGGCGGCAGAGGAAGCCCGGAAGGCCCTCGCGCGGCTCCGCGGCAATGCGAACGACGCCGAGGCCGAACCATCCGCTGAAAAAAGCGAAACCCCACCCGAAGGGCCTGAAGCCGAGTAACTCGGCCGGCGCGCAGGGCGTTTGTGGATAACTTCGGGCGGGGCTCGGAATGGGCGAAAACAGCCTCTTTTGAGGGGGCAACCCGCGTTTTTGGGGGCGCTGGGGCAGTTCGTTGGGCGAAAGGTTAAGGTGGGCAAGGCGGAATCGGGCGCTTTTTTCGAGTTTTTTGTCGGAACTTGTCGGAACTTGTCGGCGATTTTCAGTTTTTGGTCGTTTTTGGACGTGCATTTTCGGGTGTGGAAATTGTGGATAACTTTTTCGCCCTGTGGAAAACGCGCGGCCGCACGTCCCCCCGGCGACTTCCTTGACGCTCTGTGTGCTGACGGATATAGTGGCTCTCCGGCGTGGGCGGCAGACGCCCCTTGTCGTCGGGTTCCAAAGCCGAGCCCAAACAATCGGCGTCGGCCTTCGTAGGTGGCCGCACGAGAGATCGGTCTTCGGATAGGCTTGAAGGGATGCGCCCGTAGCTCAGCAGGATAGAGCGGCGGTTTCCTAAACCGCAGGTCGGGTGTTCGAGTCACCCCGGGCGTACCATTTCCATTGCGGCCCGAAGGGCTCCTCCGAACAGGGAGAGCGCGGCTGGCGTTCGCATCCCCGTGCACGGACTCCGAGAGTGACTGAGGCCAAAGGAATTGTCGCAGCCCTGGCAGATGGATTAACGGCATGTTATACGGGCAGGAAACCAAGTTTGCGCATCTTAGGCGGGCCCATCTAATCATTGTTGGGCGAGAGAAATAAGGAGGTCGTAATGGATACCCAAAAGGGAAAGAAGACGCACTGGGGCTGTGTTGGTTGCCTGACGGTCGTGGTTGTGAGTCTCTGCGTTTTCTGGTTCATCGGCCGCAGGATATCAGCGCCACACCGTGCCATAGACAGGGAATACGCCCTCACGAACAGCCAGTTTCCGTTCGATGCGCACTCTGCCAACGCCTTGTCACGAAAGCAGCTTGACCGCTACATAGAGATGCGGAGGGAGCTGGTCCCCAAAATTGAGGCCATCGCGAGAGTTATTGCGGAGAAACGTGCCGAGAAGGCTAGAGAAGGGGGCGGCGTCGGTCTCGTGCTTCGCGCGGCGAAGGAACTGGTGAAGTTAGACAGAGAACTCAAGGCACACCATGTTGCGCTCCTCAATCAACACAAGATGTCCCTGAGCGAGTATCGTTGGGTCGCTCGACGGGCATTCGCGGCATTGCGCGAGGGCGCGACGACAGGCAGACCGGAATGCAGCGGCGAATGGGATCGCGTCTCGCAGGGATTTCGAGAAGGCGCTCCGCGCATCGCCAAGTACCGCGAAGCTCCGCCGGATCTGGCAGTAAGACTCGCTCTCAACAGCATTCGGCCTTCTGAGGCGGAGGTCAATCTTGTTGAAGATCTCCGTGCCAAGCTTTTTGAGCCGCACCAGACCTTATACCTGGAGGTCGGTCTGCTGACAGAAGACAAGAAATGAGGATAGAGCGGCGGTTTCCTAAACCGCAGGTCGGGTGTTCGAGTCACCCCGGGCGTACCATTTCCATTGCGGCCCGCCTTCGGCGGGCAAAGGCCCATAAAATGGGCCTCAGCAAGCCTGCCATCATCCGTGGTCACACCTGACGCAACAGTGGAACCAAAATGTATTGGCAAAGGCCGAATTCGTCATGTATGCTTCAGGACAGCACATAGCCTAGAGTTCCAGGCGGCTGAATTGGCGCCGTCGGGGGGCACGTCCATTGCGGCAAGCACAGGACACGCTGAGATCGGCCGACGGCGGCGCGTCAGAACCGCCCCCGCATTCGAGGGCGTCTCATACAGCATTCCAAACCGGGTTTGGGGTGTTAGGCGGATCGGCCTAAACATTGTTGGGCAGCATATGATGTTCAACGCGAGGTGACGATGGCGAACGGCAATCCGAGCGAGGAATACAAGGACCTAAGTGAGAACATGCGCCACTACGCGAACATGCGGTTCGCTCAGCTCACGCTATACTTCGCCCTCACCGCTGGCTTGGTAACCGCTTTGTTCACCGTGGACCCGCCTCTCGGTGATAACCTCCGCCTGGCGCTTAAGATCATCGGCGTTCTTGCGTCCGCTGCCTTTGGCGTCATGGAGGAACGCGCGGCTGATTACTGGCACCACTTTCGTCGTCGTGCTGTTGAGATCGAGAAATCGCTTGCCTACAAACAGTACACTGATCGTCCCGGTAATAAGTTGTTCAGCGCTACCAACGCCGCGCGCTTAATGGTGTGGGGAGGCGTCCCGCTATGGCTCTTGGCCGTGATCTTCCGCATGTAGAGGACGGCTGGAGTACGCTGCCTAACAACCGGTTGCAACGGCCGGCGTTCTCATCACCGTGCACGGACTCCGAGAGTGACTAAGGCCAAAGGGATTACCGCAGCCCTGGCAGATGGATTAACGGCGTGTTATCCTGGCAGGAAACCAAGTTTGCGCATCTTACGCGGGTCCATCTAATCATTGTTAGGGCAGGAGGGAAAACATGACAAAAAAGAACACCGAGAAAGAACTTCGGCGACTCACTGATATTGAGTACTCGAACTTCGAACGCATGTGTCCGGCAAACCAGAATCCGGTTCTCTCCGTCCTTCGTGCGCATCTCCTTACTGAGTACTACATGGAACGCATATTTCACCTCATGCTCCCACGTGGCGACATGCTTAGCGACGCTAATTTGTCATATGCTCAGAAAATCAGCTTGCTCGAGGCCCTCGCCAAGATCGAAGACCGCACAATCCACTGTCTCAAGAATCTCAATAGGGTGCGCAACCGATGCGCCCATGAGTATGATAAGACTATCACACAGGCGGATGTTGAACTCATCGGACGCCCCCTCGGTCGCGAACACACCGAGATTCGCCGGAAACACGTCGACGATGTCACTTGCTATCTCCGGGAGATTCTCTTCTGCATCTGTCGGAACGTCACTGGGGAAATCTATGCTCTTGAGCAGGGAATCCTCTCCGACGGAAAAGACACCGAGAACGAAAAGGATGAATAGTTCGGAGTTCCGGGGGCACATTACACAATTCGCAAAGGTGACTAGCAGAAATGAATCCTGCCTCCCCCGAATTCTTCGGCCCTGGCCTTGCGGACACTGAAGGAGTGAGTGTTTATGTGTGAATCTAATCAACAACAGCCGCTCCATGAGATCGAGATCCTCAAGGACCTTAGAGATGCCGCACTAGATCGCTATGACAAGCGGCGCAACGTCGAATGGAAGGTTACTGCCGGTTTGTGGGCCGCCATAGTGCTCATAACCGGGGCCGCAGCGGACAAGGCGTCGATTCCGTGGCACTTGATTGCGTTACCTTATTGTGTTATCTATACTGCGTATGTAATCTGGCAATCGGGCTCCTGGCGTGCAAGCTGGAATAATTTTCAAAGAGCAGAGAAGTGCCGCAAGGAATTGGAGCAACACGCCACTAAGCGGATCGAACACGAGGATCTTGGTTTTTGGTTTAAGGTGTCCCCTAAGCGCCAACGCAGTTGGTGTGGATTTTTGTGTGATTGGTCTCGTCTTAGCCAAATCATCGGGACGGGCGCGCTGTTATTTTTCAGCGCATGCGTTCTGGCAGGAAGCTGCCAACCAACTACGGTGGCGGCCGCCTCTTGAATTCGGGGGACGGGATAGCAACGCGGCCCCCGCATTCGCGGGCGTTTTGTGCGGCACTCCAAACCGGGTTTGGGGTGTTAGGCGGGTTGGTCTGGACATTGTTAAGCGGATAAGCCGAATGGCACAATCGAGAAAACATCATTACCTTCCGCAGTTTTACCTCAGAGGCTTTTCGAACAACGGAAAGTCTATCTTCCAAATTGAGAAGCGCGGGGGGCGAGGTTACCACTGCCCTATCAGGGATGCAGCCGAAATTCGCGACTATCATAAACTTGACTATGATGGCGCGAAGGATCCGTACGCCGTTGAGAATCAACTCGCCAAGGTAGAGGGCCAACTTGCAGAAGCCCTGACGCATGTCATCGAATCGGGGATCGACACGGACGTCGCACATGCGAGGCTCGTCGAGTTCGTTTCGCTGATGCGGCTTCGCGTGCCTGCATTCAAACAGTTCGTTGAAAAGTTTTTTGGGCAAGTTGTGCTTTCCAGCGGAAAGATCCTAGAGCACAAAGGCAAACTTCCTCCTGCACCGAAGGGGTTGGAAAACATCTTTGCAAGAGATGGTGTGTCCATTTCGATTTTGAACTGGATTTGCCTGCATTTTATGTTCAAACAGGCGTTCGATCAAAACACCCTGAAACTCCTCGCATCCATGACGCCGTCGATACTGCGTGTGCCAGAGGGCACTTCTCTGCTCACCTGTGATCAGCCTGTGGCACTATTTCATCCGGATGCGAACCCAACTGATCCGTACGGTGTCGGCTTTGCTCATCGCGCTATACAAGTCTCGATCCCGCTATGCAGAGGGGCCCTACTTCTGCTCACGTGGGACAAGACGGCAGCGCGCGAGCGCATGTTGACGTCGCCAGAAGTAGATGAGTTTAACAGGCGGACGGTGGTCATGGCCGACACGTTCGTATTCGCGCCAGAAGAATCGGAATTGTTGGTGGCGACAGTCGTTCGGTATAGCCACTGTTGGGCGGGCTTCAACCTGCAGGTCCTCGACGGTGGCGATAGTGCTTTTCATCTCTCAAGGTTCCGGCCCGTAATGACGGCAGACAGGTACCATGCATCTGTATAACCCCGGTGTGAAGACGGCCGCATAAACAGCGGCGCTGCGCTTGCTGTTTGTGCGCCGGTTAACGCAGGCATTACACGTACCCTTGTCAATCCGCACCTGGCCGCAGCAGTCGCCACCCGGCTTCGTCCCGGCGCGCCGGGACTTCGCCGTGGCAGGCGGCGCGGTGAAAATGCGCTGAAACAGCGCGAACCGGGTTGACGGGGGGCATTGAGCGGGATACCGTTTCGTCTCGTATGTGCCCTGGAAGCGTCGGCCTGAGGGGAAGCGGACGGCTGTGGTCGTCGGGACCGACGCAGCCCGCCGGTTCGAATCGCCTTGAAGCACCCCAACCCCTCAATGGATTTGCCGCGCGGGAAACGGCGCCCCCGGTGTGTTCGCCGGGACGATGAACGGCGCCCCCGGTGTATTCACCGGGACGATGAACGGCGCCCCCGGTGTGTTCACCGGGGGCTAAATAAGGCGTTTGATGCTTGCGTTTTGCGGCGGGGGTGTTAGATTCTGCCCTCCGAACGAAAACACGGAGGCAAGCATGCCGAAAGTCGCGCAACGGTTCCTGGAAGTAGACCCCTGGGCGGTCGTCGAAAAGGGTTTTCATCCCAACCGCAGCCGCGCAAGCGAGTCCGTCTTCTCGCTCGGCAACGAGTACATGGGCGTGCGCGGCTACTTTGACGAAGGCTATGGCGGCGACAGCCTGGTGGGCAGTTATTTCAACGGCGTTTTCGAGGAGGGCGTGATCCGTCATCCGCACTGCTACCCGGGGATGATCGAGCGGAGCACGTTCATCGTCAACACGGTGGACTGGCTGCATACCCGCATCCGGCTCGGCAAGGAGCGCCTTGACCTGTCCCACAGCAGCGTCAGCCGGTTCGTCCGCCGGCTCGACCTGAAGACGGGCGTTCTCGCGCGCGAGTTCATCTGGACGACCGGCGGCGGAAAGAAGTTGCGCGTGAAGTTCCTCCGTTTCGTTTCGATGGCCTCGCCGAACCTTGGCGCCCAACGGGTTATTTTCGAGCCGCTGAACTTCTCCGGTCGGGTGACGGTGCAGGTCGGCCTGGACTTCCGCGTGATCCACGAGGAGTCGGGCCGGCCCGAGTTTTGCGAGGTCCGCAAGCAAAAGTTCGGCGGCGGGCTGTGGGCCATCCTTGCCCGGACCGAAAAGAGCGGGCATCGCGTGTTCTCCAGCCTCCGGCTGTCCTCCGGCGATCGGATTAATCCCGCACCGGTTGATGAGCCGAACTTCATCGGCTGCCGGTTCGCGCTGCGCCTGAGCGTGGGCAAGCAGACCGGCTTCGATCGCGTGGTCGTCAACTACGCCGAGCGGCGGACCGACCGGACGAACCGGCAGGTCTGGGACCACGGCATGAAACTCGCCAGACGGCTCGGCAGGACGAGCCTCGATGAGGCCTTGTCGAGGCACGAGGCCTACTGGCAGGATGTCTGGCGCACGTTGGACGTCACCATCGAGGGCGACGAGGAGAATCAGCAGGGGGTGCGGTTCTGCATCTTCCAACTCCACCAGACCTACCACGGCGTTGACCCGAGCCTAAACGTTTCGGCCAAGGGCCTGACCGGGGAGGAGTACTGGGGCTGCACCTGGTGGGACACCGAGGCCTACTGCCTGCCGTTCTATATGTTCAATAACCCCGCGGCGGCGCGGAACCTGTTGGCCTACCGTTACCGCACGCTGGCCGGCGCCATCCGCCGGGCCAGGGAACTGGACTGCCGCGGCGCGCGCTACCCCATGAGCACCATCGACGGCTCGGAAGACTGCAGCGTCTGGCAGCACGGCGACCTGGAGATCCATATCTCTGCCGCGGTCGCCTACGGCATCTGGCACTACGATCGCGTGTGCGGAGACAGCGAGTTCCTCTACTCCAAGGGCATCGAGATGTTGCTCCAGATCTCGCGCTATTACGCCAGCCGCGGGGAGTGGAGCCCGTTAACCGGCCAGTTCGGCTTCTGGGGTGTGATGGGCGCGGATGAGTTCCACATGATGGTCCACAACAACACCTACACCAACGTCATGGCCAAGAAGGCGTTTGAGTTCACGCTGGCCGTGATGGACCGGATGAAACGCGACGCTCCCGACAGGCTGGAGCGGGTCAAGCGGAAGGTCCGCCTCCAGAAGGCCGAGCCGCGGGACTGGAGGCTCAAGGCCCGAAAGATGCGGGTGCTTATGGACCCCCGAAGCGGCCTGATGGAGCAGCACGACGGTTACTTCGACATGCCGCACATCGACGTCCGGACGATCCCGCCGGAGCAACTCCCCCTCTACGCGCACTGGGCGTACGTGCGGATATTCCGCTACGACATGATAAAGCAGCCCGACGTCCTGCTGCTGCCGTTCTTCTTCAGCCACGACTACACCGACCGCGAGAAGCGGGCAAACTATGAGTACTACGAGCCGCGGTGCAGCCACGAAAGTTCCCTCTCGCCCGGCATCCACGCGATCCTGGCCTCGGAGTTGAGCAAGCACGAGGAGGCGTTCAAGTACTCGCTGCACGCGGCCCGGCTGGACCTGGACGACTACAACCGCAACACGCGCGAGGGCCTGCACACGACTTCCATGGCGGCGGCCTGGCTGAACGTGGTTTACGGCTACGGTGGAATGCGGTCGGACGGCCCGGCGCTGAGTTTCAGGCCTTCGATTCCCAGGAAATGGAAGCGCTTCGGCTTCCGCATCCTCTACCGCGGCTCGGTGCTCAGCGTCAGCGTGGACAAGCGGAACGTTGCCATGTGCGTGCCGCGGGGCGAGCCGGTCGAGGTGGAGTTGTTCGGCCGCCGCCGGAAGGTGGACGCCGAAGGCATCCGCGTAGCCCTTCCGGCCGATCGGGTCGCATAGGTCGAGATGAGCATCGTGCGACGATGGGTAGTGAGGAACTGACTTGGCCATACAGGCCGTCATCTTCGACCTCGACGGCGTAATCGTCTCGACCGACGAGTGCCACTACCTGGCCTGGAAGAGGCTCGCCGACGAACAGGGCATCCATTTCGACCGCCGGATAAACCACCGCCTGCGAGGCGTCAGCCGAATGCAGAGCCTTGAGATCATCCTGGAACGGTCCCGGCAGCGGTACACGTCGCGACAGAAGCACGAGATGGCCGAGCGGAAAAACCAGTGGTACCGCCAGATGCTTTCGAGCCTTACGCCGCGGGACATTCTTCCCGGCGCGATGGAGGTTTTGAGGGAGCTGAAGGCCCGCGGCGTGAAGGTGGCGGTCGGCTCGTCGAGCAGAAATTCGCCGCTGATCCTTCAGCGCATCGGCCTGGAGGGCTTCTTCGACGCCACGGCGGACGGGAACGACATCACCCACTCCAAGCCGCACCCTGAGGTTTTCCAGAAGGCGGCCCAGCGGCTGAATGTCAGGCCGGAACACTGCCTCGTGGTCGAGGACGCCGCCGCCGGGGTCGAGTCGGCCATAAACGCCGGGATGAAATGCCTTGCCCTCGGCGCCGCCCAGAGCCATCCGCAGGCGCACCTTTCTGCCGCAGACCTCACGGCTGTTACCGTTGACCAGATGCTCGGGCTTTGAGGCTCTCCTCGGCGATGCCTGCGGCGTGTACCCGGCGTAGCCGCTCCCGTCGCGTTGTCAATTGTCCGTCCCTTGATCTATATGGCCGATACTGGCGGGACGTAACAATGGAACCAAAATGTATTGGCAAAGGCCGGATTCGTCATGTATACTTGAGGACAGCATATAGCCTAGAGTTCCAGGCGGCTGAATTGGCGCCGTCGGGGGGCACGTCCATTGCGGCAAGCACAGGACACGCCGAGAGCGGCCGATCGCAGGGCTGCTGTTGCGACAGTTAGGCATGAACCGCCCCCGCATTCGCCGGCGTCTTATATGGCACTCCAAACCGGGTTTGGGGTGTTAGGCGGATCAGCCTAAACATTGTTGGGCGGACAAGTCGCGAAGGAGGGAAGCGTGTTCGTCTCCGCGATAGAGCGAGCCGGCGAGTTCACGCGCCCAATCCACAGTATCGTTCGCTACTTTGGATCGACCGACGTTCATCCGGGCGCCGCGACCCTCTTCTTCGTGAACGCCGACGGTTGGGCCCTGACTTGTCGCCATGTTGCGAAACAACTCGTCGGCGCGGAACAACTGGCTCAGCGATACCAGGCGTTCAAGGCCGAGCGAGATGCGCTCGGAAGGAAGAGGAGGCGGCAGGCCGAGAAAGAACTGGAGCGGAAGTACGGCCTCAGCGCCACCCAGCCCGTTGAAATCAGCAACGCGTTCGTCAACTGCATCGAAGGGACGCTCAACGTGGAGATGAAGCCGCATCCGACCCTCGACGCGGCCTTGCTGAAGTTTTCTGGTTTCACGAAGCTGTGCTGCACGGCGTTCCCCGTATTCGCCAAGAGCGGCGCAGACCTTAAACAGGGCAAGTTCCTTTGTCGGCTCGGCTTCCCCTTTCCCGAGTTCACCAACTTCGCATACGATGCCGCGAGCGACTCAATCGGTTGGGTACAGCAAGGTCGGGAGGTCACTCCCCGTTTCCCGATCGAAGGCATGGTTACGCGACGCGTGCTCGGCCCAGGCGGCGCCGTTGCTGGCTTCGAGCTGTCCACGCCTGGCCTCCGGGGTCAGAGCGGCGGCCCAGTGTTCGATGCCGAAGGCCGCGTCTGGGGCATGCAGGCTCAAACGGCGCATCTGGATCTCGCCTTCGATGTGGACATGGATGTCGTTCGCGACGGGACCAAGAAGCGGGTGAAGGACAGCGCGTTTCTCCACGTAGGTCACTGCATTCACGTGGATGTGCTGAAGGCCTTCATGCGGGAGCATGGAGTGAGCTTCACCGAGGGGTGAACCGCCCCCGCATTCGAGGGCGTCTTATACGGCACTCCAAACCGGGTTTGGGGTGTTAGGCGGATCGGCGTAAACATTGTTAGGCAGAAGGGGGCTTGTGGGGCGCGCGTGAATCCTATTACCGAGGGGCCTGAGATGAATGACGGCAACGGGAAGATCGAAGTATGGAATCGTGTGCTCCGAACGGCCTTGGCCTTGCCCGGTGCTCGCGTTAATCGAGCCGCCTATCTGAAGAAAGAGCTGTCGAAGCACTTCCCAGAGGAGGTGGTGCAGAAGGCCATCGAGACGACGCCGGCCAAGGCAGGCATTCCATCATCCACGATCCGGTCGATTGCACAGTCGTCCATCGCTTGGCATCGAGCAGGAGTCAGTTCCACCTCGTTTGTGGTAGGACTTCCCGGCGGATGGTGGATGACAGGAACGATTCCTGCTGACCTCACCCAGTTCTTCTGGCACGTTACCGTGATTCTGCAGAAGCTGGCGTACCTGCACGGATGGCCTGAGCTGTTCGAGGAGAGCACCGAGCCCGATGACGAAACACTCCTCGTATTCACGATCTTCGTGGGTGTCATGTTCGGCGCCGCAACGGCCGCCAAACTTCTTGGGGACTTGGGCGAGCGCGTCGGTGCTCAAGTGCTCAAGCGTCTTCCACAGCAGGCACTCACGAAGTGGGGCGTCTACAATCTCGCAAAGCAGGTTGCGAAGTGGATCGGCATCCGACTCACGAAGCAGAGTTTTGCCCGAGTGCTGGCGAAGGTAGTCCCCTTCGTCAGCGGGGTCATCTCGGGGATCATCACCTGGGTTTTGTTCTCGTCAATGAGCCGGAGGCTCCGCGAGCACCTTGAGACGCTTCGCCCGCACCGCGATTCTACCTAACAACGGCATGCAGCGGACGGCACTCCGCGCCGCCACTGAGCTTTAGGGTTCGCTGAAAAGGAAGGAATAATATGACTGACGCTATACCAATCGGCAAAAGCCAATCAATCCGCGAGTGTGGACACGACGAATTATGGCTTCAGGACCAGATCGCGGACAACCCGAGCTGTCTGCAACTCGGAGAGCTTGAGGTAATCTTCCGAGAGCGTCAGCAGGCAAGTGGTGGCCGACTCGACATTCTCCTAAAAGACCCCGAGGACGATTCCATGTATGAGGTTGAGGTCATGCTCGGGGAAACGGATGAGACACACATCATCCGCACAATCGAATACTGGGACAATGAAAAGCGAAAATGGCCCCAGAGACAGCATTTCGCGGTACTTGTAGCCGAGACCATTACGCGGCGTTTCTTCAACGTCATCCAGCTCTTGAGCCACGCAATTCCCATCATTGCCATTCAAGTCAACGTAGTAGAAGCAGACGGGAAGAAGATTCTTCATTTCTCCAAGATCCTCGACACATACGAAGAGCCAGAGGACGAGGGCGGCAGCGGTGGGCAAGAATACAATGAGGACTTCTGGAAGGAGAAATCGTCATGGACACTGGACGCCGCTAAATCGCTTCTGGAAGCCACTCGTTCCACATTCGGCAACGCGACGCTCAACTTCGTCAAGTACTATATCGGAATCAGAGTTAACGGGCACAACTACATGTCGCTTCGCAAGAGAAGCGGCGGCCGTAGTCTTCTTAGTTGCTGGTTCGCGGAACTCTATCTTCCGGATGCTATCGCCCTTCTTGAGGAAGCGGGCATTGCCTACACCAAGAAGAACCAAATTCTCCGCATCTCCACTGACAAAGCGGCAATTGCATCGAAAGCGGACACGATGGCCAAGATTGCTGAACTTGTGAAGAAGTCATGGAAAGAATGAAGCAGCGAACCATCGCTGGCAGTTTACGTTTTACCCGGGGCGGGCAAAACGAAACTGAAGCGTGACGTTATACGTACTCCTTATCGATCCACACCTGTCCGCAGCGGTCGCCACCCTGGCACGGCCATGAGCCGTGCCGTGGCTGGCGGTGCCCAGCCAGGGTCCAAGCACCGGCACCGGCGGTCCCGGCGCGCCGGGAATGGCGGTGTAGGCCGTCCCGCCCTGGGCGGGCCGTGCCGAGGGCGCGCCAGCAGCGCGCAGAAAATGCGCTAAAGGCCGCGAATCGGGTTGACGGGAGGCCTTGAGCGGGATATAGTTTCGTCTCGTATGTGCCCTGGAAGCGTCGGCCTGAGGGGAAGCGGACGGCTGTGGCCGTCGGGCCGACGCAGCGCAAGGATCGCCGGGCCTTCGGCATGATTGACCTGCACACGCATACATTGCTCTCGGACGGGGAACTGATTCCGACGGAACTTGCCCGCCGGTTCGAGGTCCTCGGTTACCGGGCCATCGCCTTCACCGACCACGTGGACACCGCCCTGGTGGAAACCATCGTCCCGGTGCTCGTTCAGGTCGCCCGCGACCTGGCCGACGCGATGGAGATGACAGTGCTGGCCGGAGCCGAGGTGACCCATTGCCGCCTGCGGCACATCGGGCGGGTGGTGGACCGGGCGCGCGAACTCGGCGCCCGCATTGTCGTCGTCCACGGCGAAACGCCTTCCGAGCCTGTCATCCCCGGGACGAACCGTGCCGCCATCGAAGCGGGGTGCGACATTCTCGCTCATCCGGGCCTTTTGACCGAGGCGGACGCGCATCTGGCGGCGGAGCGCGGCGTGCTTCTCGAAATCAGCGGCCGCGCGGGGCACTCGCCGACCAACGGCCACGTCGCCCGGACGGCGCGGCAAGCCGGCGCCCAGGTCATTTTCGGTTCCGACACCCACGCTGTGGCGGACCTTCGGCCTCCGGCCGACGCCCGAAAAGTTCTTGCAAACGCTGGCCTGATAGAGGAAGAAATAGGGGCGGCCTTCTCGGCGGCGGAAGCCCTGGTGGTCCGCGCCCTTGAGCGGGAGGAGTCTCGATGAGGACGTTTCAGCGGATTGCGAGATTGATTCGTCCGGCCATCGGCCTGCCGGTGCTGTCGGCCCTTGCCCTCATCGGTCTTTTGGTGGTGGTGTTGGGATGCGGCCAGAGCCGCGAGCCCGCCGCCGCCTCGGCGCCGGCCCTGGCGCCGAGGATACCGGACGTCCCCGTGCCGGCGACGTTCAAGTTCGACGCGAACGAGTCGACGGACCGGCAGACGGGCGACCTGCGTTTTGTCCGGCATCTGTATCGCGGCAGGGAGCCGATGCGGCAAGTGGCCGAGTTCTACCGCCGCGAAATGGCCGGGGCGGGGTGGAAAAAGGTCGAGGAGAGTTTCTCGCGCGGCTGGCGGCGGTTCCAGTTCGAGAAGGCGGACGAAGCCTGCTACATCAGCGTCCGGGACGATTGGGGAACCAAACTTCTCATCCAGGTCTTTCCGAAGGGCGGCAGGCCCCCGGAATCCGAGAGGGGTTCCGGCGAATGAAAAGCAAGCGCCGGCACGAACTCAAGACCAACGAGTTGGCCGACTGGCTCGGCCGACAGATCGTGCGCGTCAAGCCGCACGGACGCCTGCTCGGTTACGTCGCGGCCGCCCTTGCCGCGTTTCTGTTCCTCTTCGTCGTGCTGCCGGCGATTCGCGGCGAACACAGTGAGGACACCGGAGCGATGGTGGCGTTCAATCTGGCCCGCGCGAGCGGAGGCACCGAACCACTCCATGAGTTTCTCAGCGTGTATCCGGAGGCGGTGCCAGCGCCGACGGCCAGACTGATGCTCGCCGACCGGCTGCTTTACGAGGTTGCGAGCGGCGTCGCCCCGGTGGAAGGCGAGGACGAGGAAGCCCGCCGCGCCCGCCTCCTGGCGGAGGCGAGAGGCCTTTATGCCCGGGTGGCCGAGGCCGGGGGGACTCAGGAACCGATGGCGCGGACGGGCCTTGCGCTCGTGGCGATTCAGGAAGGCGACCTCGACGGCGGCCGCGCCGTGCTGGAAGAAGTCTGCGAGAAGTGGCCCCGCTCCGTCGCCGTCGTCCGCGCGAAGGCCCATCTGGAAGCCATCGCCGGATACGAGCCGGTCGTCTTCTCCCAGGAGCCGATAGAGGAAGCGGCTGAACCCCAGGAGAGCGCACCAGAATCCATCGAACACCCCGAATCAACGGAACCCGGCGAATAAACCTTCGTTTGAACCCCTTTTAGGAGAGGAATGAGCAATGGCAGACTTGGAAGGCTTGGCCCAGGCGTTGGAGAAGGGAGACCGCGACACGGTGGTCAAACTGGTCCGCGAGGCCCTGGATGAGGGCGCCTCGGCCGAAGAGATTCTGAACAAGGGTCTCATCGTCGGCATGGACAGCATCGGCCGCAAGTTCAAGGCCAACGAAGTCTATGTGCCGGAGGTCCTCATCGCCGCCCGGGCCATGGCCGGCGGCATGGAAATCGTCGAGCCGATCCTGGCCGAAACCGGTGTCAAGCCCCGGGGCAAGGTGGTCATCGGCACCGTCAAGCAGGACCTTCACGACATCGGCAAGAACCTGGTCGGCATGATGCTCAAAGGCGGCGGGTTCCAGGTGGTTGACGCCGGGGTGGACGTCGATCCGGAGAAGTTCGTCTCGGCCGCCAAGGAAGCGGGGGCCGATATTATCGCGCTGTCCGCCCTCCTGACCACGACGATGCCCAACATGAAAAATGTCATCGACGCCTTGAAGGCGGCGGGCGTGAACGTCAAGGTCATGATCGGCGGCGCGCCGATCACCCAGGGCTTCGCCGACGAGATCGGCGCCGACGGCTATGCGGCCGACGCGGCCAGCGCGGTGGACCTGGCGCGCGACATGGTCGGCGCCGGGTAGCGCGCCTTCGAAGGATCGGATGGTCAGCCAACACGCGACCGACGGCGCCTCCCGGGAACCGCTGAAGGATTCGGCGCGCGACAAGGGGCCCGAACGGGAACCCGAGACGCTCGAGATCACCTTCCAGCACGATCCGGCGGAGCCTCGCCTCGATCGGTTTCTCGCCCATCGCTGGCCCAAGCGCAGCCGCGCCGCCTACCAGAAACTCATCAAGGCCGGCCGCGTCCTGGTCAACAGCGAGCCGGTCATGAAGCCCTCGGCCGAAGTGCACCGGGGCGACTCCATCTTCGTCACTCTGGACAAGCCCAAACCCCTCGGCATCGTCCCCGAGCCGATTTCGATTGACGTCCTCTACGAGGATGAGGACCTCATCGCCGTCAACAAGGCTCCGGGGATCATCGTGCACCCGGCGCGCAGCAACCCGCACGGAACGCTTGTGAACGCTGTTGCCTATCACGCCGAGAACCTCTCGAAGGTGGGCGGGCCCTGGCGGCCGGGCGT
>Ga0307380_10003929_pt1 | contig 20272 bp, 18 predicted proteins | sample UN3MG_FD_202239 | JGI IMG/M metagenome (GOLD analysis project Ga0307380, IMG submission 202239) | Soil microbial communities from Risofladan, Vaasa, Finland - UN-3 | ecosystem: Environmental > Terrestrial > Soil > Coastal area > Acid sulfate soil | place: Finland: Risofladan, Vaasa | collected... | reverse complement strand
AGCGCCTGCCAGGCTCGCTATGTACTTCCCCCAGACCGGCGACCTTGCCGAACTCAAGCCCGTCATTGACCATGCCCTGGTGAAGGCCGGCCACAACCCGACTATCTGCCTGGTCAACACCTCAGACGAGACGCAGACGAAGCAGGCGGACGTTGACGCGTTCAACCGGCTGAACGATCCCGATTCCCCCCACCGCGTAATGCTGCTGGTGAACAAGGGAACCGAGGGCTGGAACTGCCCCAGCCTGTTCGCCTGCGCACTCGTCCGCAGACTCAGGACCTCGAACAACTTCGTGCTGCAGGCGGCTACGCGCTGTATGCGTCAGATACCCGACAACAAGAAGAAGGCCCGCGTCTACCTCTCCTCTGACAACTTCAGCGTGCTTGATCGGCAGTTGCAGGAGACCTATGGCGAGACCATCGCCGACCTCAACCGGGCGAGCCAAGACTCCCGGCGCGCGAAGATCCTCCTTCGTAAGATCAATATGCCGCCGCTGTGCCTGAAGCAAGTGGTCCGCCGAGTCGTCAGGAGAGATGACGTACTCAAACCCCTGGAGTTGGCGCGGCCCACGGTGTCCGACGACCAAGGCACGGTGAGGACTTACACCGTCGCGGAGCGGCAGGCCACCTACGGCCCGCTGCGCCAAGTCGGCGATACCGTGACCATCACCGGAGTTCCCGAGGACACAGACCCCTACGCAGCCGCGGTCGAGCTTGCGTCGCGCTATCGCGTGGACTGCTGGGCCGTGTACGACGAACTGAGGCGCCTCTACAGCTCTGATCCTATCCCCACCTCCCACTTGGACCCATTGGCGCAGCAGATCGAGGACCAGACGCGCCGATATGAGACGGTCGAGGAGACGGTTGAGGTGGCGCTCGCCTTGGTTAAGCCGGAGGGCTTTCAGGCCGAGGTCGGACCTGGCGGCGCGGAAGTCTACACCGCAGAAATCGTCTACCCGAAGGACCGAGAGAGCCTGCTGCTTCCGCTGGAGAAAGTGGCGGGGCAGAACCCGGGGCACTTCGGATTCCACTACACCCCCTATAACTTCGACGCGAACCCCGAGGAGAGCTTCTTCGAGCAGATGCTCGCCCACCTCAACCTGCACCCCGACGAGGTGGAGGACATCTACTTCACCGGCGCGATCACCGACCCGAACAAGACGGACTTCTTCGTTGGGTACAAGGACGAGCAGGGAAGGTGGCGGCGCTATACCCCCGACTTCGTGATTCGGAAGAAGCCTGGTCGGGGCCGGCCGCGCGATTCGGGAAAGGTGTTCATCGTCGAAGTGAAGAGGAAGCATGACGAGGAGCATCCCATTGACGGCCGGAGCGGCCGCAAGGCGATGGCCGTCAAGAAATGGGAGAGCCTGAATCCCGACCGCGTCAAGTACCGGATGATCTTTACGGAGGCCGACGTGGTGACTCACGATCAGATAAGCGAGGCGCGGCGCTTCGTGGAAGAGGCCGAGGCATGAGGAAAGCACCCGTGACGAAGCGCGCTCCCGCGAAACCGAAGAGCGCCCCGAAAAAGGCTCCGCCACGAGCGGCTACCACCGAGGTAAAGATCACCGCCGCCAAGGGGCGGCCTATGCTCACCTGGGTAGGCAAGGCCCCGCTGCGCCAGGTGACCGCCTTCCCTGCGCAGCATATCGAGACGTTCGACCCCACCGGCGCCTTCGGCCGGAAGCCCGCCGATTCCGCGCTGTGGCAGGACTGGCCGCAGGGCTGCCCACGTGGCGGCCTGCTCTTTTATGGCGACAATAGGGAGGTTATGGCGCATCTTCTCGCGTCGGGCCTCCGGGGCAGAGTGAAGCTTGTCTACGCGGACCCGCCATACGATTCGGGCGCTGACTACGTCCGCCCAGTTGCGCTCCGCGGCCCGGTGTCCAGCACGAAGATCGATGGCGAGCAATACAGTCTGGATGAGCAGGTTCAGTACGCGGATATATGGGCAAATGACAACTACCTCCAGTTCATGTACGAGCGGCTACTCCTGCTGCGCGAAGTGCTGGCGGAGCGCGGCAGCATCGCCCTGCACTGCGATGCCAGGCGCAGCCACTACCTCAGGTCGCTCATGGAGGAGGTATACGGCGCGGACAACTTCCGAGGCGAGATCGTAGTCCGCGCTGGAGTTAAGAGCATTCAGTCTCAGTTCGAGGAGATGGCGAACCTCACCCTGGGCAGCAACAGCGTGCTGCTGTTCTCAAGGGGTGCGGACACGAAGTATGCCAAACTGCAGATGATTTCCGCCGACTACGAACCTGGCAAGTGGGACACGTTCTGGCGTGGAACGGATCGGCGCACGATGCGTTATGAGCTATTCGGGCAGACGCCACACGATGGTCAGTGGCGTTGGTCGGAAGACCGTGCCCGGGCGGCTGTCGCGAACTACGATATGTACGTCAGCAAGTCCGCCGCCGGCGCTACTCTTGACGACTACTATCTCCGCGAACTGGAGCAGGGCCGTGACCTGGACTTCGTGCGTAGGTCAGACGACGGCGTAGTCCAGTACTACGTGTCTCCGAGGAAGCATCGTCTGCTCAGTAACGTGTGGCTGGACCTGCCCTACAGAGGGACTCACACGGATTACCCCACAGAGAAGAACGAGGCCATCGCGCTACGGCTGATGGAATGGCTAACCCTACCTGGTGCACTCACGTTGGACTGCTTCTGCGGGTCAGGCACGGTCGCCGCCGTCGCCCAGAAGCTTGGTCGCCGCTGGATAGCGTGCGACATCAACAAGGGCGCGGTCCAGACGACCAGCAAGCGCCTTCAGACCATCATTGCGGAGCAGACGGTGGCCGCGCGCCAGGGCAAGCTGCTGGAGACGGAAAACAACGGGCAATCTCAGCCCGCACAGCTTGGCTTCACCGTCTGGCGGGTCAACGACTACGACCTGCAGATGCAGCACAATGAAGCGGTGAACCTGGCCTGCGAGCACATCGGCGTTGACCGGATGCGGTCGGACTCGTTCTTCGACGGAACCCGCGGGAAGGCGCTCGTGAAGATCGTCCCCTTCGACCACCCGCTCAGCCCAATTGACCTGGAGGAGATCAGGCGCGAACTCGAGGCCCGGCCGGACGAGGACCGGAATGTCGTGGCCGTCTGCCTGGGCAAGGAGTTCGCTGCGGACAAGTGGCTTGAGGACTGGAACAGGCTCCGCAGAGGGAAGGGCGCCGTCAACCGCATCGAGGCCATCGAACTTCGCACCGATCCGAAGTACGGCAAGTTCTTCGAGCACAAGCCGGCCCGGGCGAAGGTGACGATCACCAGAAAGAAGGGCCGGGTCGCGGTTGAGATCGAGGACTTTATATCGCCGACGATTCTCGAAAGGCTGGAGCAGCAGGCCGGGCTGGTCCGGCCCACCATAGATGATTGGCGCGCGATGGTGGACTGCGTGATGATAGACCGCGCCTACGACGGTCAGGCGTTCAATGTCGCAGTTTCGGACGTGCCAGGAAGAAAGGCGGCCTGGTCAAAGGGCGCTATGACATCCCCGCGCCACCAGGCAAGACCACTGTCGCCGTTAAGATCATTGACATGCTCGGCGAGGAAGTGCTGGTTACCGCCGAAGTGTAGGCGAGCGCGTGGTTCGACGACACCTTCGGGAGACGGGCGTTTGCGGTGTGCAAGAAGCCGGCCAAACTGGCGGAGATCCAGAAGTCGGTGGCAACGGATGTGCGTTGACTGTTCTCCGCCCGCGCCTCAGCGGAGAGCCGCCCCTTTGCCCCGCCCGAAACCGGCAAGATCGCCGTCAAAGTCATCAACCGCCACGACGACGAGGTGCTGAAGGTGTATGAGGTGTAGCCGCCGAGAGCACTCCACCTAACTGGAGGCACATCATGCCCAACCCGAATGCGACACCCGAGGAGTTCGGCAGGGTGATGGGACAGGCCATGAACCACGGGTGGCTGGTAGCATTCCGTCTTCTCTGGCCATACTTCCTGGCGGTCATTGCCTTTGGGTTCATCATGGCCTATCTCAAGGGCCGCATCCGCCGCGCCGAACGCGCCGACGAGCACCGGCGGGCGGCGAAGATCTTCAAGGAAGTGAACGACGATAAGCGAGACCGGTAGCGGCGCGTGTCGTGACAGTGGGCGGGGAGGCGCGACAGAACCGGTGTTGTGGGCCCAGTCCCTGGCGCAGGATACTGGGCAACGAGAACCGAACTCTGGAAGGACGCATGTGCCTGGAGGCGAGACATGCAGCTCGTCGACGAGGACAGCCTTGCACTAACCCTTGACGCCGTGAATGAGGCCGTCTTCCTTGGCCGTCGCATCCCCCGTCCGGCGCGGACGGAGGTCGCTGCCTGGATAGCGAGACGCCAAGGGATGGCTGGCTCCTACGCCGGCATGTTCGCCCCGACCGAGAAGGACTTCGTCGAGGCCCGTGTCTTCACCGGCGAAGCCATCGCCTCGCGCGCTGCCACCGGGCACATCCTCGGCGAAGAGGCAATCCGTGCCCTGCAGCTACTCGGCGTGAAGACCCCCGAGGTGCGCGCCGCGCTAGCGCGGGCGAAGGAGGGCATGGAGGCGCGTGTGGCGGACACAGCCTTGCAGCCCATGGGTATGTACTGCTGTGGCACCTGCTTCTGCGCGTACTGGCGGAATCTTGCCGCTGGCGGGTTGAACCATGCGGAGGCGCGGCTGGCGCAGGGGATGGAGGACATGAAGGCCCGGCGTCTGGGGACCGGCAAGTGGCGCTTCTTCCCGTTCTTCTACGCCGTGCTCGCGCTGACCGAGATTAACCTCCCGGGCGCCCGCGCCGAACTCCGGTATGCCGCGCCAGTGCTGGAGCGCCACTTGCAGCGCGCCGCCACCGACAGGGCTATCTCGCGACGTCGCCACGCGGTCGCCGAGCGGGCCCTCGCGCTCTGCTAGGCGAATGGGCCCGGCCGCAGGGAAGACAGCAAGACTCCTGGGGGCGCAACTCGTTCACGCGCGCCGTCGGCACCGAGCGACCGAAGTGAACGGTAGGATAGTGCGGAGTTGTTCACATGGCCATAGGTGACCATAAGGCCCTTGAGGGTCGCATTCGGCACGAGATGCAGCGGCTGCGGGAGCGGATTCGGTGCGGAGACGACGCCGAAATACTGTACTGGCCAGTACGGGGACAACTGGCTTGCGCGCAGCGACCGCTGCGCGATCATCCGCAGTTCGGCGGACGCAGACGCCTCTCGATGGCGGCGAGGCCATTCGTCGTCCGGTGGGTTGGACGGGTAAGAGAGGCGGGAGTCCAGTCGATCATCTGCCTCCTGGTCCCGGAACAGGTTGCGCTCTATGATGATCTGCACCTGCATTCGGAGGGTCTTCTCGGCTACTATGGGTCTCAAGGATTCGAGGTCAGGCACCTGCCGGCGACCGATTGTCAGCGGCCTTCGGCAGAGCAAATGCAAGAGGCCTTAAACGCGTTCAACGAGCTTCCAAAGCCGGTGCTGCTTCACTGCAGTGCGGCGATTGACCGCACCACACCCGTCGCAGCTTACATAGTGGCCAGACGGAATCATACGCCTGAATACGCGCGCGCACCGCATGTGGTCAAAGGTGGCCAGGCATGAGAAACATCGAAAGCTCGCGCGGACGGAACAAGATGCAAGAGCAGGGACACCGGAGCTGTACCCCAATTCAACCCCGGATTTGTGCCACGACCGCTGAGGACCAACACCTTGAGTTAGCGGAGGGTTCGCTTGCCTACCGACCGACCGAATATTCTGATTCTCATGACCGATCAACAGCGTGCAGATCATCTAGGCTGCGCGGGTCATCCGGTGCTCCAAACGCCCAATATGGATCGGCTGGCCTCGGAGGGGGTGCGCTTCTCCCAGGCCTTCACGACTTCGCCGCTCTGTATGCCAGCGCGCGCCAGCTTCATCAGCGGGCTATACACACATAGCCACCATATGTGGGGAAATGCCGGTTCTCTATCGGCAGATGAGGAGAGTCTCTTCCGGCGGCTGCAAGAAGCCGAATATCGCACTGCTCATATCGGAAAGTCCCACTATTACCCTCACGGCAACCGTTATCTCAAGACTCAGGAATCCTATATGCATGCCCGCGGTTTTCACGATGTGCATGAGACCACAGGGCCCGTGGCGACAGTCACAACGGATTCCTATCTGACGGACTACTGGGCGACGTTGGGTTTGGTGGACGTGTTCCGCGACGACTATGGAAAGCGCGCCGCCACTGGGAACACGGCGGTGTGGCCGAGTCCGCTGCCGGAAGACGCCTTCCCTGACAGTTACGTGGGTCGCGCGGCGTGCGAGTATCTTCGAGATTATGATGATGCGCGACCTTTTTGCCTGTTCGTTGGTTTCGGCGGGCCTCATCCTCCCTGGGATGCACCGGGGCGCTATGCCCGGATGTATGATCCGGCAGAGATGCCGGCCGCGATTCCAGCCGCGCCGCCCGGGGATTGGCTGCCGAAAGATGCGGCCGAGGAGCTGGCGCGACTCTGGCGCGAGCAAGCCTTCTCTGCCGATGTGCTGGCGGCGCTGCGGGCCAACTACTGCGGCAAGATCTCCCTTATTGACGACTGGTTCGGCCGAATCCTATCGGTACTAGAGGGACGAGGCTGGCTCGACAATACGCTCATTGTTTTCTGGTCGGACCATGGCGAGATGGCCGGAGATCACCAGCGCCTGGACAAGTCTGTGTTCTACGAATCGTCGTTGCGCATTCCTTTGATCCTGCGTTGGCCAGGCCGCGTACCTCCAAGAACCATTAGCAAGGCCCTTGCCTGCACGGTCGATATTATGCCCACGATCCTACAGGCGGCCCATGTCGAGATCGGAGAAGTCTGTCAAGGAGAGTCCTTGTGGCCAGTGATCGAAGCGCCTGGCTCGGAGTGGCGCGACTCGGTGTTGAGCGAGGTCAACGGGTGCTTCGGAGACATCATGTTGCGCACCCGGGATTGGAAGTATGTCATGGGCAGATCCGGGGAAAGCTGGATGCTGTACCATCTAGGAAATGATCCGGACGAGCAGAAGAACCTGGCGAGCCATCCTAGTTATCGCGACGTAGAGTTGGCAATGCGAGACGGCGTTCTTCGATTCTTGGCTAGAACCCAGTCGATGCAGTAATGCTACCGCGATAGGAGACGACTCGTGACTATCGGTTTCGGGAGGCATCTCAGACGATCCGGGGTGTGCCTCGCTCGTGTACGTCTTAAGCCGTTCTTGGGACAAGCGGGATGTTGCAGTCCCCAAGTCCCGTCGGGGCCGGGATGGAGGCCGAAGGCCTAGCCATAACCGCCTGCGCTACCACGAGGCGCTGGGAAACGTGACGCCGGACGATGTCTATTTCCGCCGCAGGGAAGCTATCCTGGCCCGGCGAAAAGCGCTGCAGCTTCGGCCCCTGGTGGCCAGGCGCGAGAGCTATCGCAAGCGCGCGCGGGGGAACAATGATCAAGAGCAGGGACACCGGACCTGCAACTGATTCTCCTCCGGATTTGTCCCACAATCGCTGAGGACCGACACTAGTCTGCTGCGCGCTGCCAACGGCGAAGAACCGAATGGCGGAGGAGACGATGGTCGAGGTTGGACTTCGCAAGCAGCTATTGATGGACGATTACGCGGTGGAGGACGTGTGGAAGCTGCGGCGGACGATGCACCAGCCGCGGCGCCATCCCGCCGGCCCGGTGCTAGTCAAGGACCGGCCGTGGGAAGGTCTCGGCCCCATGATGGAGGGCAGCGTACTACGCGACGAAGAGCGCGGGGTGCTGCGCCTGTGGTACGAGATCTTCGATGCCGAGGGCTATCGCAAGCGCGTCGGCGCCTACCAGGCATGCTACGCCGAATCACGCGACGGCATCCATTGGGATAAGCCCGATTTAGCCCAGTTCGAATGGCAAGGCAGTACCGCCAACAACATCCTGCGCATCGGCAGCAACCGCACCCAGGGCTTCGCCATTCAGCGCTTCGACCATGTGGCCGACCCCGACCGCCGCTACTGGATGGTTTACTGCGATTCTGCGAAGCCCTACGGCAGTGGCCTGTGCCTGGCGTTCTCGCCCGACGGCCTGGGTTGGACGCCTTATGACGGCAACCCGATCGCGCAGGGCCATTCCGATACCACGCACAGCCTGGTCTGGGACGGGGCGCACAGCATCTACACCGTCTTCATGCGCCCCCCGGTATATGCCGGGCCGTGGAAACGCCGCATCGCCCGCATCACCAGCGAGGACGGCTTGGCCTGGTCTGAGCCCGAAACGGTGCTAACGCCCGACGAACTCGATACACCTGAGATGTACGGCATGCCGGTGTCACTCCACGATGGCCTGTACCTGGGGCGACTCCAGATCTTCTCGGGCGACCAGGAGACCATCCACCTGGAGCTGGCGTGGAGCCGCGACGGTCGCCACTGGCACCGCCACCCCGAGCGGCCGGTATGGCTGCCGCTCGGCAAGCCGGGCGCCTTCGACAGTCACATGGTAGCTGCTTCCCCCGCTCCGATCCGCGTGGGCGATGAGTTGTGGCAATACTACGGCGGCTGGAACGGCCCCCACAGCGAGTCCGCGCGCGATTCCGCCATCGGCATCGGAACCCTGCGCTTGGATGGCTTCGTGTCGCGGGATGCGGGCGAGGAAGAAGGCGTGCTGCTCACGCGGCCGTTCGTACTGGAAGGCAGCGGTATCGAGATCAACGCTGCGGCGCAGCCGGGCGGGTTCGTCGCGGGGGAACTATGGGGCCCCAGCCCCGCCCGAGCCGAAGGCGATGCGTTCCCCGGCTTCTCGCGCGCCGAGTGCGACACATTCGGCGGCGATTCATCGGCGCACCGCCTGACCTGGCGCGGCTCGGCAGACGTGTCATCGCTGCGCGGCCGAGTGGCGCGCCTGCGCTTACATCTCAAGCAGGCGTCACTCTATGCCTTCCAGGTGGTGCAATAGTCCAGGACTGGATCGGCCCGCGTTTGCCCACACCCCTGCCCGGAATGCGCGCGAGCGGGTGAAGGCGGTCTGATTCACGGTGGTCTCGCTGGCTTCCTCATGGTCTACTCGCCGCTCCTATCTGGACGCTGCATTCGGCTGGCTACTGCCGCCAGCGTGTCCTTGGCTGCTGACCGAAACTGCGCCGCAGTCAGGAGTCCCGTTGAGGCGCGCAGGAGACGCGGCAGTGATACGCTCTTGCCGCCCAACTCCCCTACTTGCTCCCGCGTGAGCAGCACGAATCGCCACTGCTCCAGATCGAGCGCGTCCCACCGGGCAGCGTCTTGTTCGGTCTGGATACAGAAGACGTAGAAGTCCGCGTTGAGTGTGGCCTCTGGTGCATATCCCTTCATCGGGTCCCAGCGTCGTCCTTTCAGCCGTCCGAAAGATATCTGTGATGGCCGTTTCTGCTGCCACGCCTGCAGATACGCTGATGTCTTCACCTCAATTCGTATGCCCTCACTTGTAGCGAGGTCGCAGCCTCCCCAGGAATCCCGCACGCACGTGGACAGGTCGATATCGAGAAGCTTCGCCACCAACCACTCTGCGAAGACTCCCCGGACGTCGTTGGCGCGCAGGTCGCTGAACGCCCATTGCCAGAAGTCGAGGACGGTGGCCTGCGGCGGAGACGGGGTTTCGCTCGCCACGCATTCGTTGCCGGTGAACCTATGCACCTTGTGGGTCATACTCGCTGGTCTCCTGCGGGAATGCTCGAATCGCATTCTTTGCCTATCACCCTGCAACTGTGCAACCGATACAGGCGGCGGGCCCTCAGTGACGGCTCTTCCCGTACCACCCCTGACCTCGCTCGTGAGACATGGGACATTGTCGAGCGCATGCCCTCCGCGGAAATGGGATAAAAGCTAAGTTGCACCATTTGGGTGGAATGAGGGGGTGTTCCTGCTCCAGGGGAGTTACATGCCAACACGCGCGAGCGTCACCGCCGGGTGCGGTTGGCGCTTCCCCCGTTTGATGTCCCCTCCGCCCGCAGGGAAGCGATCCTAATCACTTTCACCGGAATGCGCACCCGTATGTTCACGCGGATCTAGCAGCCGTGCGTATACGCGGTGCATAACCTATGAGCCTTCCTTTCGTGCTCACGTGTGCGGATCGGGTGGTACCGCACACGTAGGAGCAGTACACATCAGAGAACGCGTCAAACCCTGAAGGGCGCCGCGGATGGCGCATGTCCTGCGGCAGCCTGCTAGTCCTGCGGCAAGTAGACAGAGATGGCCTGTGCGACCGCTCTGGCGCAGGCCGCTTGGCCGGCTTCGCTCAGATGCAGGCCGTCGTCGGCAAGAAACGCTTCGATGCTCTCGAAGACCAGGGTGTGCAGATCGTTGATGGGGATGCCGTTTTTGTTCATCAATTCCGTAGCGACCCGGTTGTATTCGTCGATCTCCTCGTTTCGCCACGACCACCGATCGTCGTAGAAAGGGCGATGTGGGTGGACGAGGGTGCTGGTGGCCCAGATCACGTGTGGCGTGAGTTCGAGCAAGCTCCTGAGGATGAATTCGAGATTGGCCCGGTACATCTCGATGGGAATCTGCACCGGGCTTCGGTACGGATTGTGCCCGACGTCGTGCATCCCGTTGTTCCAGTGGACGATGTCGGGTTTCCCAAGCTCCGCGATCCAGTGCGGCAATGAGGACAGCGTGTAGAGGCTGTATTGGCAGTTTACGGAAGGCCCGACCACGTCTGCCTTGCCCTCAAGCAACTGCGCAACAAACGGCTGGTAACTCATGCGGATTGAATCGCCAAGCAACAGGACTCTGGGGATCGTTGACATAGGACTTGATTTGTATGTCTTCAGCGGTTCTGGGACGAATCCAGGGGTGAATTGAGGTACACCTCGGGCTTTCCCGCTCTTGATGCTTGTTCCCTACGCGCTAGATTGCGATAGTCCTCGCGCCTGGCCACGAAGGTCCGAATCTGCAGCGCTCTTCGGCGGGCCGGAATGCTTTCCCTGCGGCCGAAGCAGAACATCATCCGGGGTGACGTTGCCCAGCGCGTCATGGTAGCGCTCCCGGTTGCGGCTGGGCAGTGCAGCACGCCGTTTGTCCCATCTTTGCTGACGACGTACACAGGGCGTGGTCGGGACGAAGACGTGAAGGAGGACCGCGCAGTCCACGGGCTCAGGCTTCCCAGCTCAGGGGCTGCCGCCGGACCGGTAGAACTCGATAAGGTCGAAATACCTGGCGAAGGGACGTCCCTGGGTGTCCACTTCCGCGACAATCGAGTCGCTGCGAGATAGGAGCAGCGGTTCCACTTCCTTAGGCGAGTACCGCGTGGCCCGATGAATCCGTTTGCCCAGATGACGGCGGCCCTGGGCCACGAAGGGCGAATGGAAACTCCAGACGACCTCCTTCTCAGGCGTCACCTCGAAAAGGTGTCCCGCGTCGCATTCGCAGATGAGGGTGTTGCCGTTACGGAGTCGCTGGTTGCCGGCCCTAAATGGAGAGAAGAAGTCTTCACCGTTCTCGTACTCCCACACGATGGTACCGGATGCCGGATTGATCTCCCTGACTATCGAGTAGCCGCGGTAGGTACCGTTGTCAAAAACCAGCAAGTTGCCGTTGTCCAGCATGGTGGGCTGGTGCTGACCATCCAGCAAGCCCGGCCCGTAGCACCAGACGATCTCTTGTTCATCCGGGTCGATGGTTCCGATCGTGTCGAGGTGTCTCAGACTGAAGAGGATGTTCCCAGCCCGAAACCGCCGGTCTCTTTCGCCCAGTGGAGTCTTGGGGAGCACTTCGACCGTGTTTGCGTGAGCCCAGTCCGAAGGCCCATAAGGCTCGAAAGCTCCCGTTTCTGTCCTGCGCACGTAGGGAATGGGCACCGGGTAGCCGGCCAGTTCACACAGCCTCTCCCAGTGCTCGCCGAAAGAGAACTCCCACACGACCTCCTTCTTGCGATTGACCCGAAGGATGAGGTCGGTCCTCATGTGGTCGGGCTCGACCCCGGGGGCGTAGAAGCCCCTGATAACGGGTTCATCCCTTGCCGCGAGGGACAGGATATAGTCTTCGCTGACGCGGGCGAAGTCGTGATGGTTGGGACTGGCGAGGTCGCCGCTTCCCTCCCATCTCCAAACGACGGCGCTGTCCGGGGCGATTTCCTCAAGCCAACTGCCGCAGTTGTGCGTGAAGAGATTCCCATTGGGGAGAAGCTCTGCAACATTGCTGTGTGTCACCCGCCAGGTGTGGACAACCAGTCCCCGCATGTCAATCAGGTATTCTGTGTTGCCCCATGCGGGAGAGAACAGCGTGTAGCCTTCGCGTGTCCTTTCCGGGACGTACTTGGTGACCCCCCACAGACCGCGATGGACTCTCGCCTTCTCGCCGCCAGTCAGAAGCCTGCCGTCGGTATACATTATCGTTGCTGCCTCCTCTCTGCCGCACACGGGTGGCCTGCCCCTGTGAATGATACCGCGGGCTATGTTAGTCCCGGGGCATTCACGACCAGCGATTCTGTGTTGCCCGGCCAGGGCTGAATGGCCTCCGGCGCCGGCGGCCGATAACCCAGGGAGCTGTGCGGCCGCACCGTCTTGTAGTGCTTTCGCCAGCGCTCAGCTCACACCTTCGATTCCAGGATGGTATCGAGCAGCTCCCGGTTCAATAACTCGTCCCGGAACTCGCCATTGAACGATTCTCCATAGCCATTCTCCCAGGGGCTATCCGCTTTGATGTAGAGGGTTCCCACGCTGATCCGTTTCGACCAATGTTGTGCGAGCGCAGGTAGGCGGGCACGCCCCGCTCCGTAAACAACTGCGTCAGTCGCTCCGGGACATCGTCGCTGGTTGGAAGTGGGTGACGGTCAGCCGGGTTTCCCGGTGAGCTTGCCCTGCTTCGACCCAGCGACCTCCCACGCAGGGACGCGATCCTGGCGCGGCGAAAGGCGCTTCAGATTCGGGCCCTGGTGGCCAGGGGTAAGCGCCATCGAAAGCTCGCGCGGAGAGGACAAGATGCAAGAGCAGGGACAGCGGCATTGCGGCTTAACTCAGCCCCAGATCTGTCCACCCGACGGGGAGAACCGACAAGCCAGGCTAGCTCAGCCAGGAGGTACTGACCCGTGTCAGACGCTAACGGTCTGACGAAAGCATGGAACCGATGGCGCGACCGGCTGGAAGCCCAAGCAGGCGCGGCAGGGCCTACGCTAGGGGCGATGGTGCGCGAGGTGCTCGAACTCGGAGATCGAAGCATCAGACGATTGGCAGCCTTCGCACAATTCTCGGCGGCTGCAGCTAAGTGCGTCGAGGTGCAATCCTGCTCCCGCGACGAGTTCGTAGGGAGATTGCGCCGTCTCGAGGGGTGGACGGGCCAATCATGCAGCGAAGAGGGCGAGCCCGGCGCGCTTGATAACACGCGCCATCAGGCTTCAGTAGCGGCTAATATCCTGGGAAAGCGCTTCGCGGAGCTGCGCCTGCGCGCGCACATGATCATCTCGCAGGCGGTGGACATATCGGGGAGGTCACTCCAGAGCGTATTCGAGGGGGTGGACGCAAGGCACAGCGCGGAGGCCCTGGAGGTATTCGGGAAGCTCATAGAGAAGCTCGTTGCGGACTTCGCGACAGCGAGCATTCTCTCCAGAGTCATCGCGTGCGTGGAAGCGCTTTGCCACTTCATCGACCGTAACCGCAAGCCTAGAAAGGATGCCGAGGGGGCGGCGCGCATTGAAGCCGAGGCGCGAGGATACACCTTCGTATTACACCAGTGGTGGTATTTGGTGGACTGGCTAGAGCAGTTCGTCTCGGCCGTAGCCGGAACCAGGATTCCTGACCATTCACGGCGGCCCGGAGTTGCCTGACCGACGTCCTGCGCCGGCCTATCACGGAAGGAAGCTACCTCGCCATGGCGAAAAGCGCTCCAGATCAGGACCTTCGTGGCCAGGCGTGAGAACTATCGCAAGCTCGCGCGGACGGAACAAGATGCAAGAGCAGGGACAGCAGAACTGCACCCTGATTCGCTCCCGCATTTGTCCTACCAACGGTCGAGACAGGCTTACTGTTCGTGGCGCGCGTGACGTCGTTCTTGGTGGTTGGCGTAGGAGGAAGGCCGCCGGAAACGAAGCGTTCTAAAGGCCGCTGCTGCATTTCGGCATTAGCAAACCGTGGGACATGACCAACGAATGATACTGCTGACCGGTGCAACCGGATACGTGGGAGGAAGACTGCTGCCGGTGCTGCACGAGGCTGGGCACAGGGTGCGTTGCTTTGTTCGGGCAGGGGATGCGCTCGATCGGCGGGTTGCTCAACCAGCCGAGATCATGCGAGGCGATGTGCTCAACGCCGATTCGCTTCGGCCGGCGGTGGAGGGCGTCGACGCTGCATATTACTTGATACACTCGATGGGCTCCGCGGGGGATTTCGCGAAGAAGGATCGTCTGGCCGCTACCGGGTTCGCCGCTGCGGCGCGTGCAGCGGGCTTGGGCCGGATAATATACCTGGGCGGCCTCGCGCATGGCCAGCAACTATCACCACACCTAGCGAGCAGGCAGGAGGTCGGGCGTATACTCAGAGGCTCGGGTGTCCTCGCTATCGAGTTTAGGGCGTCCATCATAATCGGTGCGGGAAGCATATCTTTCGAAATGGTACGTGCGCTCGTCGACAGGCTGCCGGTGATGATCATGCCCCGCTGGGTACGCACCCTCGCGCAGCCAATTGCGATAGACGACGTTATCGCGTACCTCGTGGCTGCGCTTGACGTGGAGCTGGCGGACAGCAAAGTATTCGAGATCGGCGGGGCGGATCGCGTCTCGTATTTGGGCCTGATGAAGGAGTACGCGCGTGGAAGGAGACTGAGAAGGATCATGATCCCGGTGCCCTTGCTCACTCCTGGGCTCTCCAGTCTGTGGCTGCAGCTTGTCACGCCACTGGAAGCGCAAGTGGGGCGTCGGCTCATCGAAGGGGTCAGAAACGAGTCGGTGGCCCGGGACACCCAAGCGCTGAGCGTGTTTGACATCAAACCTCGAGGTGTAGCCCAGGCCATCGCGGAGGCGGTCGAGGAGAAACGGCTCAGTTCGACGTGACTGCCGGTAGCGGTTGCCAGTCGGTGCCCAGCCTCGCTCGCGCGGCTGTTAGGAGTCTCTGAGCGAACGGTATTGAAACACGCGCGAGCAATCTGTTCGTGCCTTGTCTGATCGAGCGCACAAGGCGCTCCGATGTGTGCGCAACCCCATTGACGAGTAATGCCGGAATTGGTTTCTTAGAGCCGAGAGGAGGTTCTTCCGCCGCGACCGGCGGACAAGTGCCGCAGCCGAGCGCACGGAAGACGTGAAAGGAAGGTGATCTGGCTTGAACACCTTGAGACTGGTGAGCGCAGTCGTCTTGGTGGGCTTGGTGGTCTTTGCCGCGGTCACGGGTTGCCGCCCCAAATCAGAGCCATCGCCGCCCGCGATGCCAGGCGCAGAACCAGCCCCCGAGCCCGAACCTGCCAATGACATCGTTGACGTCGCAATAGAGGCAGGCCAGTTCGAGACCCTGGTCGCAGCCGTCAAAGCCGCAGGCCTTGTCGAAACGCTCAAGGGAGCCGGACCGTTTACCGTCTTGGCGCCCAACGACGAAGCCTTCGCGAAGCTACCCGCGGGCGCTGTGGACGATCTGCTGAAGCCCGAGAACAAGGAGAAGCTGACGAAGATCCTGACGTATCACGTCGTCCCGGAGAAGGTCATGGCGGCCGATGTAGGCCAGCGCAAGTCAATCAAGACCGTTCAAGGCCAGGATCTGATCATAGACACCAGCGACGGCGTAAAGGTTGACGGCGCGAAGGTCATCAAGGCCGACATCGTCACTGACAATGGCGTCATCCACGTGATTGACAGCGTGGTTGTCCCGAAGTAGGGCCAGGTAGCTCAATCAGCTCGTGGTGCGGCCCTCGACACCAGTCGGGGGCCGCACCGTTGTCCAATCCGGCAGGGAACCGCTGGAGTCCTAGCCGGGCTGACCCTCGGGTTCAAAGGTCCCACTCGGGTGACGGAGATTCTAGGCATGAGCTTGTTCGGCCGCTTGCGCGCCGAGCACCAACCCGGGTCGGTAGAAAGGCGCTGGCTATTTGCCCCGTACGATCAACCCTCGGACCGCATGGGCCTACTCGCGCGTAAAGAGCCGAAGAGTTTCGGCATCGCGCTGATGGAAAACGCGTAGGGTCCCGCCCGTAGCCGCGCGGATGCGCGTCGCCGTCCGCGCATACCACGTCGTGAGCGGATTCCAGCGGGTCGAGTAGCTGCGAATAGCGGAGTGAGTCGCGCTCAGACTGCTCCGCGCCAGACGGCTCACGACTTTGCGCTCTCCGGCATGACCTGGAATGGGCACTGGCCGGCGGGCGCTTGGCATTCAAAGTTCGGCAGCTCGCTCGTCGGCACGTCCTGCACGATGCCTCCGTCCTGAATCCGCACCAGTCGGTCCGTCTGACACGCTAGTCGATCGTCGTGGGTGACGAGAACGAATGCGCTGCCCACGTCACGATTCAACTCTCGCATGATCTCGAAGACCTGTCGGCCGTTGTCTGTGTCCAGATTGCCGGTCGGCTCGTCCGCGAGGATCAGCGACGGCTTGTTGACCAGCGCCCGCACCACGGCGACCCGCTGCGCCTGGCCGCCCGAGAGCTGGGTGGCGGGCTTGTGCAGCAAAGGCGTCATCCCGACCCGGTCGAGCAGGGACAGCACGTAGTCCCGTCCCTCGCGCAGCGGCGTGCCTCTGCCGACGATCAGAGGCATCAACGCATTCTCCAGCACGGTGAACTCGTTCAGCAGATAATGGAATTGAAATACGAAGCCGATGCGCTGGCGGCGCAACTCGGCCAGCTCGTCGTCGCTCAGACGCCCGTAGTCGCGGCCGTCGAGGCTGATGCTGCCGCTAGTGGCCTGGTCGAGCGCGCCCAGTAGGTTCAGCAGCGTGGTTTTCCCCGAGCCAGATTGGCCCACCAGCGCCACGAAATCCCGGCGGCGGATGGTCAGGTTGACGCCCCGCAGGGCGACCGTCTCCGCTCCGTTGCGATAGATCTTATGCACGTCGGATGCGACGAGCAGGGCTTCCGCTTCAGGCACTGCGTATCACCTCCACGGGGTCAAGCGCCGCGGCGCGACGGGCGGGGAGCACGCTCGCGAGCACGCCGACGATGATCGCCGCGACGATGGCCGCTATGAGTATGCTCGGTTCCCACTGCATCGGCACGACGGTCGCCGGCTTGCCACCGAAGGTCCCGCCGCCCGGGCGAGGAGTGTTCTGAATGATGAGGGCGCCAGCGGTGCCCAAAGCGCCGCCCAGCGTTCCTGCGGCGAGGCCGAAGCCCAATCCCTCGAGCAGGAAGATGCGCGAGACTTGCCGGCGGGTTGCACCCATCGTCTTGAGGATGCCGATGTCGCGCGACTTCTGCGCCACGAACACAAGCATGACTCCTGCGACCGCGAACAGCGACGCCAGAATGCTGATGCCGACGATGGTGTTGGAGGTGCGGCTTTGCCCTTGCAGCCCGTCCAGGAACGCGCGGTTCTCGACGGTCCAGCTCTTCACGTCGAGGCGCGTGTACTTGCGGATCTCGTCGGCTGCTGCGTCCGCGCGATAGATGTCGTCGGTGCGCAGGTTGATCTCGGTGACATCGTTGCCCAACTCCAACAGCCCCTGCGCCGGCCGCAGCTGCATGAAGACCCAGCGCTCGTTGGCGTCAGGCAGCCCAAGATCGAAAACGCCGCGCACGAAGAACGTTCCCGTTTGCCCTTCGTTGGAGGTAACGCGGATGCGGTCGCCAAGCTGCACGCGCAGCTCTTCTGCCATCTTGACGCCGATGATCACGCCCTCGCGGTCGAGTGGAGAGAACTCGCCTTGTGCCATCCGCCTGGCGATGTTGATCACCTTCACTTCCCGCTCGGGCTGCACGCCGATGATAGCCGCGCTGATGGTACGGGCACCGCGGGCCACAAAGCCGCCGCCGGTCGCGCGAGCGCCGACGCCCGTGACGTTTGGCATGCCCTCGATGATCTCAATCAGCTCCTGCCACTGCTCGATGCTCGATTGCTGCTGGTATGCCGAATCCACTTTGGCCACGACCGGCATGCCGGGGTCAAGCTCCGCCTCCCATAATGGTCGCGGTTCGCGCTCCGGCGGGGTTACCGTCACCAGCGATGACCCCCCGAGGATGTCTTCGATGAGCCCGATCTGGAGACCGTTTATCAGCGACGAGATGAAGATGATCAGCAGAACGGCGACCGCCACTGCGGCAACCGTAAGCGCCGTTTGACTGCCGCCGGTGCTGAAGTGCCGCCAGGCCACGCCGCGTTCGAAGCGCCACATTATTCCGACCTCGCTCTCACCCGCGCTCCTGGACGCACACGCCCGTCCGCGATCACCGCCTCGCCCCGGGAGACGCCCTTGAGCACGACAATGCCCTGAGGCCCGCTCTCGCCCAGCACGACTTCCCGCTCACTCGCGCGCCCGTTCTCTGCCACCATAACCGTCGCTCTGCCGGCCGTCACCTTCACCGCCGACGCCGGCAGCAGCAGCCGGGGGGTCTCGCCGAGGAGCACGTTTACGTCCACCGTGAGGTCGCTGCGCAGCCAATCGGCAGATTCCAACGGACGGAGTTGGATCAGCAGCGTCCCCCGCTCGGGATTAGAGCGCGCGCCCAGGTCGGTCAGCGCGGCCTTGAAGCTGCGCCCCGGATATGCTTCCGAGGTAACGATGGCCTCCTGTCCCAGTCGCAGGAGCGCGAGGTTCTGCTCGTCGGTCTCGACTTCGATCTCGGGGGCGTCGAGTTCGACCAGGCGTATGGCCGTCTGGCCGGGGGAGATAGCATCACCCTGCTCGACCAGGACGTCGGTGACAGTGCCGGCAAAGGGTGCAAAGAGAACCGCTTTCTGCTTCTGCTGCGCCACCCTATCGAGCGCCGCTCGCGCCTGCACTACGCGGGCGCGCGCCGCAGCCACGACCTCGGGACGGGGCGTGGCGAGTAAGCTCGTCAGCGCCTCTCTCGCGGCATCACGGCTGCCCTCGGCCTCCGCCTGCGCCGCACGCAGCGCGGCTCGCGCCTGAACGATCTCTTCCTCCCTGGTGCCTGCGCGGAGCAGGTCGAGGCGCGCCTGCGCCGCAGCCTCGGCTTCCTGCGCGGCGTGCAGGACGGCGCGTGCGCTGTCCAGATCTGCGGCCGAGATGGCCCCGTCGTTGTGGAGTGGTTCCGCCCTCGCGAAGTTCGCGCGCGCCAGGTCGGTAGCCGCTTTCGCGCGGCCCAATTCAGCCTCTGCCTCCTCGATCTCCTCCCGCCGGAAGCCGGTCTCAAGCTGCCTCAGCCTCTCCTGCGCCTGTTGCACCTTCGCCTGACCGACACGTTCGGCTTGCTGCAACTGCGCTTCCAGCCGCCGGCGCTCAGACGGCAGTGGGGGAGCAGCCGCCTGCCGCAGGTCCGCCTCCGCGGAAGCGAGTTGCGTGCGCGCCTGCTCCAACGCCGCGTCCAGCTCGCCGGTGCGCAGCGTCATCAAGGTCGCGCCGGCTTCGACGCGGTCGCCTTCCTCAACCGTGATCGTCGCAACCACCCCGCCGACATCGAAGCCCAGGCTCGCCTCGCGCACCCCGCGCACCCGACCGGTGGTCGCCAGCGTCTCCAGCACCGGCTGCTCAGACGCACGGATTGCAGTGACCTCGCGAGGAACGCTCCAGCCTCGTACAAGCAGGGCCGCGAGCGTTGCGACGATTAGCAGCAGGATAACCCACCGCCAGGGGATGCGACGCCTGCCGACTTGCGATTTGCCCATGCCGCGCGTTTCCTGCCCTAAGGCCTCTTGTCCTTGGGGTTCACGACGACAATCCTTCTCGCGCGGGTGGCATTTGATCAGACGAGTAGGCGTTCGCGCGACCCTTGTCAAGTTCGCCCACCGCCGCGCGTTGGCGCGGCGTGCGTTGGCCCGCAAAGGAGGCGAAGAAGTGCAGGGGTGGGTTGCGTTGGCCGTCGCGGAAGGAGTCTCGTGACCAGCTCACCTCCGCGTCGCCGCGTTTGCTCGGTGGGCCATGGATTACACAGTGGCGGTGTGGAAACGGGGTCCTACGCCTTACGGCCCCTAACCCACCGTTTTGACCGCAGGAGTGGCGTCGCAAGCTGGTGAGAGCCGGCCAGCGGCACACGCCCGCCAACCGACCATCGCCTGCGCGGGAATTCGCGCCGGCGGGAAGGTTATGTCTTCCATCCAGCACGGCCCGCCACGTAGGGCCTGTTCATCCCTGAGCGGCGGTTCCGATCCTGACGGGCGCGTTACGTCGCTTGCGGGTTCGCTTGGGCAGCCGGGTCACCTGTTCGGCGAGCAGCACGCGAGCTTGCGCCACGCGGCAAGGATCGGTCAGTTCGGCCAGGTTGCCGGAGCCGAGATGT
>Ga0307380_10003926_pt1 | contig 20280 bp, 8 predicted proteins | sample UN3MG_FD_202239 | JGI IMG/M metagenome (GOLD analysis project Ga0307380, IMG submission 202239) | Soil microbial communities from Risofladan, Vaasa, Finland - UN-3 | ecosystem: Environmental > Terrestrial > Soil > Coastal area > Acid sulfate soil | place: Finland: Risofladan, Vaasa | collected... | reverse complement strand
GAAGACTGCGAGTTTGCCAACTCCGGGCACACGGCCGTACGCCTGGACCTTCACTGCCAAGAGAACCGCATTGCCGGCAACCACATCCACCACGTGGGAGGCGTGGGCGTGCTCCTGGCGGGCTACGGCCCCGGGACGAAGAACGTGAACCGGCGCAACGAGGTCGTCAACAACTACATCCACCACGTCGGGCAGCACTACTGGGGATCCGGCGGCATCTTCGCCTGGCAGAGCGGCGAGAACCGCATCGCCCACAACCACATCCACCACGTCCCCTACACCGCGATCCTCGCCACGGGCCGGATCAGCCGCACGCCGCCCGGCCCCGGCGAGTGCTCCCGCACGATCCGCTGGCACGAAACGCCGAAAGAGTTCGTCCGGTGGTCCTGGGCCGAGCGCGAGCCCTATCTGCATGCGCGCAAGAACCTCATCGAGCACAACGAGATCCACGACGCGATGGAGACGCTGGGCGACGGCAACTGTATCTACATCTCCGGCACCGGCGGCGGCAACCAGGTCCGATTCAACTACTGCCACGATTGCACGGGCCGATACATGAACGCCGTGATCCGCTGCGACGACGACCAGCACGGCACGCTCATGGAAGGCAACGTCTGCTGCCGAACCGGCGGCCACGGCGAAGGGTTCATCAGCAAAGGCGACAACGACATCATCAACAACGTGGTGGCCGACCTCCGCCCGGCCGATCGCCACCGCGGGTACATCGTGTTCCCCTACGGCTCGGTCCAAGGCTCCACGATTAGGCGCAACGTCCTCTATTCGCGGAGGAAGGGGCAGACGCTGTACTATCAGGGTCAGTCGACCGGACGCCACGGCGGGCCGCCACGGCTCCGCGACACCGAGGCCGACGACAACCTCTACTACTGCACCGAAGACCCCGATTGGGCGAAGGAGCATTTCCAGACGGAGCGAGAGTTCGGGATCGAGGCACACAGCGCCGCCGCCGATCCGAGGTTCGTCGACGTCGATGCGGGCGACTTCCGATTCCGGCCCGGTTCGCCCGCCTCGAAGCTCGGCATCCAGCCCCTGGACGTTGCCGAGGCCGGCCTCCAGCCGCCCTACCGGGAGCTCTTCCTCGGCAAGCGAATCACCACCCGGATTGCGCCCCAAGACCAGACGTATCGGAAGCCGATCACCGTGGACATCCAGTGCAACCACCCCGGCGCGGCGATCCGCTACACGCTGGACGGCACGGAGCCGACCGAGAAGTCAACCTTTTACGTCGGCCCGTTTACGCTCGAGGAGCCGGCCACCGTCCGCGCGAAGGCGTTTGCCGCGGGGGCTACCGATCTCGTGGGCGCCGTGGCGTGCTACGCCGCGCCGCCGGCGCCGATCGTCGAGGACTTCGAGTCGGTCCCGGTCGGCGGCACCACGCCCGGCGCCGAGACCAACGAGGACGAGAAGCTCACGCAGTACACCGCGCGCGTGACCGACGAACAGGCGGCCGGCGGGCGTCACGGTCTCAAGCTCGTCGACGGGCCCGGGCAAGAGCGGTCGTACACGCCGCACGTCGTCTGGCGTTGCCGGTACACCGAGGGCCGGATGGTCGGCCGGTTCGACGTGCGTATCGACCGCTCCGCCTCGCTCTCCTACCAGTGGCGTCACTACGAGACCGGCTACCGGCAAGGCCCTGTCGTGGCGATCGAGCCCGGCGGCGCGGTCGTCCACGGCGGCAAGACGCTTGTGACTATTCCGCCGGATCAGTGGGTCCGCTTCGAGGTGGCCTGCTCCCTCGGCGACGAGTCGACGGGCAAGTTCGACCTGGCCGTTCGGCTTCCCGGCCAGAGTTCGCCCCGGGTCTTCGAGGACCTCGCGTGCCAAGAAGGATTCGAGCGACTCGACTGGATCGGCTTCGTGAGCAAGGCCGAGAAAGAAGCGGTACTCTACGTGGACAACGTCGAAGTCCGGCCGGCTCGATGAGCGGCGTTCCGCAAACGTCTTCCGTAACCACTCACGGCATTCGGTGAAAGTAGCAGGCAGGCGGCGTGCGGGCTGCTCAAGATCGACCGTCAATCACTCGGCACATGGTTCCCGTTTGTGTTCCACGACCGTACGCCGAAGGCGTTCGACAACACAGCCCAGGGTCGCGAAGCGCACCCTGGGTGGGCGGGCAACGAGACCCTCCCAACCCCAACGGGGTTGTACCGGGCACAAGCGTCGACCGGGTGGTGTACAACCCCTTCGGGGTTGAAGGGGGACGTGCGAACCGGGGACCCGGGGTGCGCTTCGCGCCCCCGGGCTTTGCTGTAGAACCGCTTCGCGGTTGGAGGGAACAGAAGCGGCACACGCTTTCCGCGGATTCATGGCCGCGTCTTCCGTACGCTTTTAGCAGCGCACGCGCCGTGTGCCTGGCACGGAAGGGAGGCTATTCTGCGGCCGCCGCTTACGCCGTGGAGATCGGATCGAGCGCTTCGGCAGGCTGCTCCGCGTCCTCGGTGCTCGGCTGCGCTTCGAAGGGCGCTTCCTCCTGCTCGCCATACAACGCGCGGACGAGGAACATCCTCGCGTCGACGACGAGGCTGAACAGAAGCGGGACCACGACGAGCGTGAACAGCGTGGAGCAGATCAACCCGCCGACCACGACCGCGCCCAGGCCCCGATACAGCTCGCTGCCTGCGCCCGGGGCGAGCACCAAGGGCAGCATTCCGCAGACGCTGGTCGCCGTGGTCATAAAGATCGGGCGGATACGGGTCTTGACCGACTGGCGGATCGCCTCGCGCGGCGGCAGGGGTTGGAAAACGTGCTCCTCGCCTTCGCCGATGCCCCGCATGAAGTTCAATGCCTGATGGACGATGAGGATCGCGTTGTTGACGACCACGCCGATGAGGATGATGAAGCCGAGCATGGTCAGCGTGTCCAACTGCTGGGTGGGATCCAAGAGCCGGACCAGGCGCAGCCCGGCGAAGCCGCCCACCGTGGCCAACGGAACGCTGAACATGATGACCAGCGGATAGAGAAAGCTCTCGAACAGGGCGGCCATGAGGAGGTAGGTGATCAAGAGGGCGAGGAAGAAGCGGCTCAAGCCGACGCTGGTGAGCGAGTCGAAGCTCCAGCCGTCCCAGCGGCCCAATAGCGCGGTCCGAGTTTGCGTGAGCTTGTCGGCGTTGCCCGACATGTTGACCTGCACGTCGGAAGCCATTCCTCCTTCGTGGCGCGACTCGGCGACCAGCTCTTCGATTCGTGCCTGGGCCTCCTCCAGAGCCATTTCCGGGGGGGGATTGACGGTGAACGTGACGGCGCGGCGCTGTTCCACGCGCCGGATAGACTGCGAGGCGTCGGCTTCCACGAAATCGACCAGCTCGCCCAGGGGCAAAATGGTGTTGCGGCCGTTCTCTTCGGTGATGGCGAGCGGAAGATCCGCAACCAGGTCGGGAGTCAGCTCGATGGTTGGATCGCGAATGATGACCAGGTCGATGTTGTCGCCCTCGAAGGTGAAGTCGCCGACGATCGCCCCGTCGACCATCGCCCGGGCCGCCAGCGCCAGCGAGTGGACGCTCAGCCCCAGCTCCTTCGCGCGGACCTGATCGATGACGATCCGCCGTTCCGGGCCGGCCTCGTTGAAGGTCATCGGATCGCTGCGCACGGCGAAGTTGGAGAACTCGTCCCAGAGCTTCTTCTGGAGATAGGCGGCGCTGGTCTTGAGCCGCTGCATGTCGTTGCCGACGACCTCGACTTCCACCGAGTTCGACCCCCCCGCGTTGCGGCCGAAAATCGACCTCTGCGACGCATAGCCGTAGCTGCCGGGGATCTGTTTCATGGCGCGTGTCAAGATCGCCTTGACCGGACGCACGTTCTCCGGATCTTTGCTGGTGGTGATCATGAACACCCGGCCCCTGGAAACGACGAAGAAGAACTCCTCCAGCGCGGGGACGTTGGCGATGGGCTTGCCCGTCTGCACGTCGACCAGGGGGGCGATGACCGTCGCCTCCTCGGAGTCTTTCGCCTCCCAGTAGGGTCGCACGGACTCTTCCAGCCGCTCGGCGACCGATGTGTTCTGCTCCAGCGAGTAGCCGGGCGGGTTGAACATCATTCCGAAGGTGAAGTTCTTGTTCCCGTCCGGCAGGTAGCTGGCCGGAAGCATCAGCATCCAGCTCAGCCCTACGGCGACGACCGTGATCACCGTGATCACCACCGCGCGGAGCCAGACGCCAGCCAGGCTGGGGAAGGTCATCAGGTGGATGAGGCGGGCGAAGGCGTCCGTGCCCCACGACAGAAGCGCGGCAAGGCCGAACAGCGAATGGACGGCCCGCATGATCGGCCCCCGCGCGGGCCGGCGGTCTCGGAGGAACTTCGCCCCGGCCGTGGGAATCACGCTGATGGAGACCAGCAACGACAGGGTCACGGCTGCACAGATGGCCAGGGCGATGTCGTAGAAGAGCTGGCCGCTTTCCTCTTTGATCGTCAGCACGGGCGCAAACACGGCGACCGTGGTCAACGTCGAGGCGAGGATGGCCCCCCAGACCTCTTTCGCGCCACGGTAGGCGGCCACCGAGGGCTGTTCTCCCATGGCCAAGTGGCGGTCGATGTTCTCCAGCACCACGATGGCGTTGTCCACCACCATTCCCACGGCGAAGGCCAGCCCGGCCAGGGAAATCACGTTCAGGTTGCGGCCCGTCAGAGCCATCACCACGAACGTCCCGATGACGGAGATCGGGATGGCAACGGCGATGATCAACGTGGGGCGCGGGCTGCGGAGGAACAGAAGCAGCACGAGCACGGCCAGGCTGCCGCCCACCAGCAGGTTCTCTCGCACCAGTCCCACGGCCCGGTGGATATAGTACGTATCGTCGACGACCAATCGCAGGCGGACTCCATACCGGTCGTTCTTGAACGATGGCAGCACTCCGCCCGGGGCATTGAGATCGTCGATCTCCCGGCGGACCTGCTTCATGATCTCCACGACGTTCGTCCCGGTCTCCCGCTTGATGAAGATCGTCATCGAGGTCCTGCCCTTGCACTGGTCGAAGTGGACCTTCTTCTCCAGCACGAGCTTGACCTCGGCGACGTCCTCGACGCGGATCGGTACGCCGTCGGCGTCGTATTTCACAATCGTCTGGCGCAACGGATCGAGCGAATCGAACTGGCCGATCACCCGGAACCGCACGTCCTGGCGCCCGTTGGCCAGGTCGCCGGCCGATTCGTTGACGTTGTCACTCTGCAAGGCGCTGCGCAGCTCTTCGACGCTGATCCCCCGTTGGGCCGACGCCACCGGGTCGAACTGCACTTGGGCCTGGTGCTCGCGCCCGCCGTAGATGCCGATCTCGGCGACGCCGGGAATCCGTTCCAGAGCCGGTTTGAGATAGCGGTCGGCATAGTCGTAGAAGCGGGCGACTTCGAAATCGGGGTCTTCCGCCTCGACCAGGCAGTAGGCAATCGCGTCGTCGCTGGCCGTGTCCGAGGCCCGGATTACCGGGCGATCCACGTCCTCGGGATAAGACGGCACTTCGTCCAGCCGGTTGGCCACTTCCTGAAGCGCCCGCGATACGTTGAAGCCCACACGGAACTCCAGCGTGATATTGGCGCGCCCCAATTCCGCCGTGGACGTCATCTTGTAAAGCCCCTGGAGCGTCTTGAGCTTCTCTTCCTGCTCAATGAGGATTGATTCCTCGATCTCCTCGGGGCTTCTGCCCGGCCACTCCGTACGCACGGTCACAACCGGCCGGTCCACGTCGGGCGTGAGCTGGATGGGGATGGCCGTAAGGGCAATCACTCCAAACAGAAGGACCAGGATCACGCCGACGGCGACCTTCACCGGGTTTTGAATGGCAAAACGGATGGGGTCCACGACTAGCCCTCCTGCCGGCTCGCCGGGCCGCTCGCGGTCTTCGTGGGGGTGGTTAGCAGCGTCTGCTGCACCGTTCCTCTCGGTTTTGCAGCGTCAGCCGAGCTGCCATCCAGCGTAATGATGCGGACTTGCTGCTCCTTCTGCAATCGCTCCGCGCCTTCCACGACGACCTGCGTCCCGGCCACCAGCAGCTCGCGCCCTTCGTCCGTTTCGGGCTCGATGGCGTACTCCCCCGGCATGCGGGCGGTGATCGTGACGGGCACGGGATGCACCTCGGCGGTCAGCGGCTCGCCTTCGGTCAGGGCGACCCAGACGGTCGAGCCATCGGGACGGACCAGAACGGCGTCCTTGGAAACGACCAGCGCCTCTCGCTCCGGTCCGATGGCGATCGAGGCGGTCACGCTCATCCCGACCTTCAGCCGCCCCCTTTGATCGTCCAGACGCACCCGAACGGGAAACGTCCGCGACGCCGTCGGGCCGTACGGAGTCAACGAGACGATTTCCCCCTCGATTTCCTCACCCAACGGGTCAACCCGAATCGGCAGGACCTGGCCGACGCCGATCAGGTTGATCGCGGACTCGGGAATCATCAGCCTGGCGTCCACCTGGCCTCGCGAGACGACGTCCACGATCGGATCGCCCGGGGAAACGTGCCCCCCCAGTTCGGCGTGCTTGGCGACCACGGTGCCGTCGAACGGGGCAAGAATGGTGGACCGCTTCACCCTTTCGGTTTCTTCATTCGCCGCGGCCTGGCATACGGCCAGGGTCGCCGTTAACTCGTCGAAGGTGGCCTGCTTGGATTGGAGCTCGCTTTTTGAGATGGTGCCGGTCAATTCCTGGGCCCGATCCAACTCCAGCTTCTCGTAATCCAGCTTGGCTTGCGTGGCGGCAACCTGGGCCTGGCAGCGGTCCGAAGCCCAACGGCACCAGACGTCGTCGACCTGGGCGAGGACCGTCTTGCCCGCGGTCACCGGCGTTCCCTCCTCCACCGGGATGTCGATGATCTTCCCGGTGACCTCGCTGGCCACGGTCACCTTCCGGACCTCCACCAGGCGACCGATAATCGGCCTCTGCGGCTGGATCGTCTTCCTTTGGGCCACGCTCACCCTCACCAGGGCGGGTTCTGCCGGCGGGGGCCCGGCGTCCGGTTGGCCGCTCTCCCGACCGAGGCGATCCAGTTCTCCCCGAAGGAACTCGGCGTCCTGCATTCGCTCCTGCGACACCCGACGCACCACCAGCCCGCTGACTAGACCTCCTACCAGCAATGCGGTCAAGCCAAAGGAACCTATCAGAACGAACTGTCTCTGACCTGAGCTATTCATGGGACTCGACACCGAGAGGGCGTGTGGCAGGACTACCCGATAGGGTAACCGGTTTGGCTTCCTCCTGAGCACAGAGAGACCCGCCGGTCTTTCTCACGTGGAAACCCCAAACTGACGTTCGGACGCCGTCGCGCGGCATACCGTGATTCCCCGGCGGCGCTGCAGCGCGGTCGACGAGGCAAGGCAAGCCCGCTTCGTGTCGATTCACGGGACACAGACGGCGAGGCTCTAGGCACTACTTCGGGGGGGTACTGCGTCTTGCTGGTGCACCGAATCGATGCGTGGCCAGACGTCTCGGATCGGTGGGCATCTGGGGCGCGTGCTCATATCTGATGTTGATAGAAGCACTTCGAGTATAGTCGGCGCATTCGCGGGATGCAAGGGTCGAGATCCTCGCACGGCGCGCGAGCGGCGCGTTGCCCTGGAAGGTCCCCACGCCTTGCAGGGGTTCTCGTCACGCCGGTGCAAACCGCACGGTTCAACGAGGCTACCCAACCGCCTCCCCAAGCGACCGGCACGTTCAGCCGGCCTCCTCGGGAGCCGGGCTTTCGCGCGTCACGAGCTTCACCAGAAGCGGGAGCACGACCAGGTTGCCCGCCAGGCCGCCAAGCATGGTAAGACTCACCAGCGCCCCGAAGTAGACCGTGGGAACGAACGGGCTCGTGCACAGGGCGGTGAAGCCGACGACCAGGGCCAGGATCGAAAAGACCATCGCCCGGCCCACGCTCTGGTGGACGAGGGCCAGGGCGTCGGCCACCGAGGCTCCTTCGTCCCGGGCGCGGCGAAAGCCGAGCACGTAGTGAATCGAAGAGTCGATCGAGAGGCCCATCGAGACGGCCGCGATCATCGCCGCGCCCATGTTGATTTTCATCCCCAGCCAGCCCATCAGGCCGGTGACCACGGCGATCGGCAGGGCGTTCGGCACCAGGGCCACCACGGCGAGCACGGGGCTCCTGAGCGCCACCATCAGCATCAGCCCGATCCCCACCGTCGCCACGCTGAACGTGATCCACTGGTCGCGCAGGACGCTGTGAATCAGGTTGGTCAGGAGCACGAAGAAGCCGGTGACCTCCGCCCCGGGCTCTTCGAGCGTGGGTGGGAACTCTTCTTGACAGATCTGCTCCACCTGGGCGATGATCGCCTGCTTCTGGCTTGCCGGCTGCTGTTCGCGAGCGCGGAGCATGATCCGCAAGTAGCGCCGGCCCGGCTGCTCGGGGTCTTCGCTGTGCAGCGCACGGTAGAGGGCGGGCATTTTGAATTCAAACAGGCGCAGGGCGACGTTCACGATCACCGTTCGACGCAGCCCTCGCGGCAGCTTGTCGGGATCGACCGGCGAGGCAGCGACGACCCCGTCGGCCAGACTGAGCACCTTGGTGAGGCCGGGAGTCGGTCCTCGCCCGGAATCGGGCACCACGACTTCCGCCCGGAGCCGCTCCTCCAAACGCCGCACTCTGCTCAGATACTCCCAGCCCAGCCGCTCGGGGGCGGGCAGGACCACGTCCCAAATGCCGGCACCGCCGAGATTCGCTTCGACGAACGCGTAAGAGCGGACGATCGGGCTCCCCGAGCGGAAGTTCCTGGTGAAGTCGCTTTCCACTTCCAGTCGAACCATGCCTGAAGCCGCCGCGACACAGAAAATGAGCGAGACCAGAGCAACGGTCTTGGGCCGCCGCTCCACCCAGCCGACCACCCGGTTTAACTGGCGATCGAGGACGTTCTCGCCCCAGGCCCGCTTGGGGTCCGGATCCCAGCGACCCGAAAGTGCCAGTCCGGGCACGACCAGCCCCACGCTCACCATCACCATTAGCGAGGCAATCGCCATCATCAAGCCGAAGTCCCGGACCGGGCCGACCTCGGCGACCATCAGCGAAGCGAAACCGACCGCGGTCGTCGCGCAGGCCCAGAAGATCGGCGCCGCCAGCAGTCCGCCCGCGCGCGAAAGGGCTTCCTGCGGCGACAGGCCGCCGAGCCGGGCCTCGCGGAACCGCACGATCACGTGAACGACCGCGGCAATGCCCACCACCGTCACGACCGCCGTGAGCATCGAGCTGACCAGACTCAGCTCGAGACCGGACCAGACCAGGATCGCTTGGGTCGACAGCCTCGCCAGTTGCACCACGGCAAGCGGTATGATTACCCAACGAATGCTGCGAAAGCAGAGCAGGATCGTCACGGCCAACAGCACGGTGGACGTCCGGGCGAGCCGCGCCCCGTCCGCCTCGACGTAGCGAAACCCGTCGACCACCATCACCGGCTCGCCGGCGATCATCCCGGAGTGAAGCGGCGCGGGAAGGGCCCGGACGAGCCGGCGCATGCGGTCGATGACCTCCTGCCGGGCCACTTCGGTTTCCGACTCCGGGGCAAGCAAGCAGACCACGGCTGCGATCTTGCCGTCCGCGCTGTGCGTGTACCCTTCGAACAGCTCGCGGACCGGCCGGGCCAGGCGCGTCCCGTCGTCGACGATCAACGGGCCCAGCGGCTGATCCAGGCTCACCACGTCCCTTACGCCAGGCACCGAATCGAGCTTCCGGCTCACCTCGGCGAGCCGCTGAATGCCGCGGCCGTCCGGATGCAGCAGCTCCTCGTCTACGTAGACCGCCAGCACGATTTCGTTGCCCCCGAACGCCCGCTTCAGCTTGGCGTACGGCCCCAGGAGCGGATCGTCCGGGGCGAACATGTTCTCGATCGAGCGGTCGAACTGGAGCCCTTGGGCGGGGAAAAACGCCACGGCCGCCACGACGATCCCCAGCACCAGGAGAGGAACCCGCCAGGCAATCAACAGGTCGACGATTCGCTCGGCCAGGGGGCGCATGGTCAGAGAGATGCGGCAAGGGTAGGGCCGAAACCGGAATGGGCGCAGGATACCACGCCGAGGCACCCAGCGTCCAGTTGCGTCTCAACCGCCAAACGACTGCTGAGTGGCAAGTGGCGAGTGACAAGTCGAAAGCGGTGGCCCTCACGTCTCCTCACCTGCCACTCGCCACCTGCCACTCGCCACTCCCCATCGCGCCCGCCCCGTGGCGCGGCAGAGCCGTTCCATCCTGCAAAGGCCGCTTTGGACGACACGGCACGCATCTTCGGAACAATCGCTTCGGAGCCGCCGTTTTCAGTCCGCAGATCTGGCCCAGCCCGGCTCTCCCCACGCGGGGAGAGTCGTCGGCGTCGTCCGTGGGCGCGTCGCAGGTGCCAAGCGTGGCTACCTTGCCCGATTTGCCGGTTCTTGGGAATGACCTTGCTGTGTCGGGCACAAGAAATTGCCTCGGTCGTCGACGGACAACTCGCCGATATCCCTACGTAGTCTCCAGGTTGACCCGTGGGGCGTACGCCGACGGCGGTACGAACGAGAGAGGGTGTTCGCGGATGAAGAAAGACACGTTTCGGGTAGTGACTCGCGGGGCCGACGGACAGATCCGCATCCGCGACTACGACAGCAAGGAAGACCTCTTGAGGCGTCATACGCAGGTCGGCATCGACGATTGCAGCACCGATCTGGACCTGCGGGGGCTTCCCGTGTTCCGTGGCCTGATCGGGCCCATGCCCGAAGGGGAGACCGTCATCCGCTACGAATCGCCCGAAATCTTTGAGACCCTCACCAAGGAATGGAGCACGGCCAAGATCCCGCGACGCACGCGGACCCGCCCTCCCGCTTCCCGTGCCAACGCGTAGCGATTCGGCACGGCCGATGGTCGCCCGCGATTCACGGACCTCGCAGCCCAGGCTGCCAGGAGGCGTGATGGCGACCACGGGCAAGATGCCCGTGCCACACGTCGTCGAGCGATGGAGGGCGCATTCGGGGCCACTCGGCCCTGCCCACCCTCTCCCTCCCTCTCCGGTGCCCGTTCCCATTGCCGGGCCCCGGCGTAGGCAAAGCCTGACCGGTCCGATATGATAGGGCTGTCGTGGTCAATGCTGCGACTCCGCCTGCCTGTCGTACTAAGGGGAGAACTGCGAAGGGTGTGTGCAATGAGGATCACCGACCACGCGACCGGGCTCGTTACGTTCCTTCTTCTGTTCGTCGTTGCGGCGTCGCCCGGCTGGGCGGCCACCCCGGTTGAGACGTCCGTCGACGGCGCCCCGGGCCCGGTGATCTGCCGGGAGCAGATCGAGGCCGATTGGCTCCGGCAGGACGTGGTGCGGCGGTTGCCGCCGGCCGAGCCGTACCGCGCGCAGCCGATGACGACCCGCCTGGACGCGGCCGGGGCCGTCGACGGCGTGAAGGACGGCACGTACGGCTTCCACACGAACCGAGACGCCGGCCCGTGGTGGCAGGTCGACCTGGGCGAACTCGTCGAGCTGGAGCGGATCGTCGTCTACAACCGCTGTGACGGAAACGTCGAGGCGCGCGCCGCCCGGCTGAAAGTCCTCCTCTCCAACGACGCCAAGGCGTGGACGGAACGGTATCAGCACGACGGCACGAAGTTCCGCGGCCAGGCCGACGGCAAGCCGCTCGTGGTGCCCGGCGGCGCCGCCAAGGCCCGCTTCGTGCGGCTGCAACTCCCCGGCCAGGAATACTTCCATCTCGATGAGGTCGAGGTCTACCGCACGGGAAACCCGGAAAACGTCGCTTTGGGTAAGCCGGCCGATCAGTCGAGCTCGAGCCCGTGGTCGAAGCCCGGCAAGGAGTCGATCGGCGAAGGCACCGAGGGAACGGCGCCGCAGCCCGAGCCTGCGTATCCGGTCGCCGACGTGATGGAAAGCGGTTTGAAGCTGGCCAAGGACCTGCGGCAGCTTGGCGCCGACGTTGAGCCGGCGTGCGAGTCTTTGCGGGCGATCACCCGACGGCTTGAGGACGCGGGCGACGATGCCCCGGCGTCCGTACGCCGGGAGCTCTATTTGGAGGCCCGGTGGGCCGTCCGCCGCATGGCGCTTGCCAGTCCGCTTCTGGATTTCGAAGACCTGTTGTTCGTCAAGCGGGTGCCGGGCGAGTTCACGCACATGTCCGACCAGTACTATGGCTGGTGGTCGCGGCCGGGCGGCGGGCTGTACGTGCTGGAGGGTTTCAAGTCGGAGGAGCCGAAGCTCCGCTGCCTCACGTCGGAGTTGCCGGCCGGGAGCGTGCTGCGGCCCGATATCTCCTACGACGGGACGAAAGTCCTGTTCGCCTACTGCAAGCACTATCTCGGCTTGAAGGACGAGCCGGACAAGCTCAACAAGGCGAACGTGCCCGAGGACGCCTTCTATCACCTCTACGAGATGAGCCTGGACGGCACGGGCCTGCGGCGGCTCACGCGGGGCAAGTACGACGACTTCGACGGCCGCTACCTGCCCGACGGCCGGATCGTGTTTCTCTCCACTAGGCGGGGGCATCACATTCAGTGCGGCCCGGCCAGCGCCGAGGCCATCGTCGACGGCCAGCGCCCAGACTGCTACGTCCGCTGCGGCGGTGGGCCGGAGCGCCCGGTGGCCGTGTATACCCTGCACGTGATGCACGCCGACGGCACGCGCCTCGAGCAGATTTCACCGTTCGAGATGTTCGAGTGGACTCCGAGCGTGGACCGCGACGGCCGCATCCTCTACGCCCGATGGGACTACGTCGACCGCCACAACATGCCCTACATGAGCCTCTGGTCGACGATGCCCGACGGCACGGCGGCGCGGGCCGTGTTCGGCAACTTCACCCGGAACCCCCATTGCTTCTTCGAGGCCCGAAGCATCCCCAGCTCGGGAAAGCTCATCTTCACCGCCTCGGCCCACCACGCCTTCACCGCGGGGAGCCTCGTGCTTCTGAACCCGAACCGGGCGTCGGACGGCGAGGCGGCGATGACGCGGCTTACGCCGGAGGTCGTCTTTCCGGAAACGGAAGGCTGGCCGCAGACCTACTTCGCCAACCCATATCCGCTTTCCGAGAGCCACTACCTGGTCGCGTGGAGCGATTCGCCGCAGGCGCCGGGCACGCCGAGACCGGCCTGGGGTATGCCCGGCCCGCCCAACGATCTCGGCCTCTACCTGTTCGACACCTTCGGCAACCTGACGCTCATCCACCGCGATCCGGAAATATCGAGCATGTATCCGTTGCCCGTCCGAGCGCGCCCCAAGCCGCCGGTGATCAGCTCGCCGGTCCGGTGGGCCGGGCCTCAACAGGGCCGGATGCTCGTGGTCGACGTCCACGAAGGCCTTCCGTCGATCCCGCGGGGCACGATCCGGAAGCTGCGGCTCGTAGGGATCCCCCAGAAAACGCACCCCACGATGAACTACCCCTCGATCGGCATCACCCGCGACGACCCCGGCAAGTTCGTCATCGGCACCGTGCCCGTCGAGGAGGACGGCTCGGCCTATTTCCACGTGCCGTCGGGCGTGGGCTTCTTCCTCCAGGCCCTCGACTCCGACGGGATGGCGGTGCAGACGATGCGGAGCGCCACCTACGTGCAGCCGGGCCAGACGTTCACGTGCATCGGCTGCCACGAGCCACGGAACACGTCGCCGCCGAATGCCCACGCGGCCGCAAGAAGCCGCGAGCCCTCCAAGATCGCCCCGGGCCCGGAAGGCTCCTGGCCGCTCGATTTTCAGGCGTTGGTGGAACCCGTGCTCGCCACGCATTGCGTTGAGTGTCACAAGCCGGGAACCGAGGGCGAGAAGTTCGATCTGGTGCCCGAGAAGGCCTACGATTCGCTGGTCGATTACGGCAAGCCGAGCCTCCGCGAGCACGTCCAGGCCCGCTACGCCGAGGGACGCTCGATTGCCGGCGCGTGCGCCTCGGCCGTGAGCCCGCTGGCGAGGCTCCTCAAGGAGGGCCACTACGACGTGAAGCTCACCGGCGACGACTGGCTCCGCCTCTACACGTGGATGGACACCTACGCCCAGCGTCAGGGCTCGTTCGGCGAACAGCAGGAGGCAACGCTGCGACAGCTCCGCGTCGACATGGCCCCGATCGTGCAGGAGTGAGCACGCGAGTCAATACCCTACCTCTCGTTCCCAGGCTCCGCCTGGGAACGCACTATCGCGAGGCTCCGCCTCGCCCCAGCCAGCGCATGAGAGAGACCGAAGTTGTGGATCAGCAGCGCACGCAGCGCCTGCCAAAGCCGAGCGTTCCCAGGCAGAGCCTGGGAACGAGAATTACCGGAGTGGCCGCCATGGCTCGATACCTTCTCACCTTCGTCCTTCTTGTACCCGTAAGCAGTATTGCCGCGGCGACTGAGCTGCGGATCGAGGGCACCCGATTCACGCTCGACGGGAAGCCAACGTTCCTGCTGGGAGTCAGCTACTACGGCGCCTTGGGGGCGCCGCAACAATTCGTCGAGCAGGACCTGGACGATCTCCAGCGCCTGGGGATTAACTGGATCCGCGTCTGGGCCACGTGGGCCGCGTTTGAGAACGACGTCACTGCCGTGGACGAGAAGGGCCAACCCCGCGAGCCCTACTTCTCGCGGCTCGAGTGGCTCGTGGCCGAGTGCGATCGCCGGGGAATGATCGTCGACGTGACCCTGACCCGCGGTAATGGCGTGGTCGGAACGCCCCGGATTCGCTCGCTCCAGACGCACCGCCGGGCCGTGGAGACGATCGTCTCCAAACTGAAGTCGCACCGCAACTGGTATCTCGACCTGGGCAACGAGCGAAACATCCGCGACAAGCGCCACGTCCCGTTCGACGATCTCAAACAGCTCCGCGAAGTGGTCAAACGCATCGATCCGAAGTGTCTGGTCACGGCCTCCCACGCGGGCGACGTCCCGCCGGACGACCTCGGGCGCTATCTGCTCGACGTGAAGGTCGACTTCCTCAGCCCGCACCGGCCGCGAAACGCCAAGTCGCCGCGTGAAACCGAGGAGCGATCGCGGCAATACCTTGCCGAGATCCGCAAGCTGGGCCGGGTCGTGCCGCTGCACTATCAGGAGCCGTTCCGCCGCGGCTTCACCAAGGGCTGGGAGCCGACCGCCGAGGACTACGTGACCGACGCCCGCGGCGCCCTCGCCGGCGGCGCGGCCGGCTGGTGCCTGCACAACGGCGACCAGCGCCACGTCCCCGGCCAAGAGCCCCGCCGCTCGTTCGACATGCGCGAGAAACGGCTGTTCGAGCAGCTCGACGAAGTGGAACGGGAGGCGCTCGGGCGTCTGAGCCGATCGCTCGTCGAAAGCAGGAAGGGATAGTCATCGGCAGCACACGAGGCGTAGCCCTTGAGTGCCGCTTGCGGCTTCGCCCGGAATCCCGTTGCCTACCATCCACAAGTCATTGGACCGACAACATGTCAAAGCGCTACCTCGTCACCGGTTGTGCAGGATTCATCGCCTCGAAGGTCACCGAGCTGTTGCTCGAGGAGGGCCACTTGGTCGTGGGTGTCGATAACCTCAACGACGCCTACGATCCGCGGCTGAAACGGTGGCGGCTGGCCCGGCTCGAGCCGCACGCGGGCTTCCGCTTCCATCCGCTTGACATCACGGACCGAGGTGCGTTGGAGGATCTCTTTGCGGCAGACGCCCGGTCGCCCGACGCCGACGTGGATCAACGGCCCTACTCCGCCGTGTTCAACCTGGCGGCCCGGGCGGGGGTGCGGCCGAGCGTCGAGAACCCCTGGGTCTACTACCAGGCGAATTGCGACGGGACGCTCAATTTGCTGGATCTCTGCCGGCGCTTCGGCGTCGCGAAGTTCATCCTCGCCTCCACCTCCAGCCTGTACGGCTCCCACAATCCCGTCCCCTACCGCGAGGACGCCGACACCAACCGGCCGCTCTCGCCCTACGCGGCGTCGAAGAAGGCCGCCGAGACGCTCGCCTACACGTACCACCACCTGCACGGGCTCGACGTGACCGTGTTCCGCTACTTCACGGTGTACGGACCGGCGGGCCGGCCCGACATGAGCGTCTTCCGCTTCATCCGCCGCATCGCCGAGGGCGAGCCGATCGTGGTCTTCGGCGACGGCACGCAGGAGCGGGATTTCACCTACGTCGACGACATCGCGCGGGGAACCGTCGCAGGTCGGGCCCCGCTCGGCTACGAGGTGATCAACCTGGGCGGCGACCGCCCGGTGCGACTCTCGGCGATCATCGACCAGATCGCCAAGCTGGTCGATCGCGAGCCGGTCATCGACTACAAGGACGCCCACCCCGCCGACGTCCCCGCCACCTGGGCCGACGTCGGCAAGGCCCGCGACCTTCTAGGCTGGTCGCCCCAGGTCGCCGTCGAAGAGGGGCTCCGCCGCTCGGTCGAGTGGTATCGGGAGAACCGCGAGGCGGTGCTCCCCTTGGAATTGGGCGATCGCTAGACACCCCTGCCGGCACTCCCAGCTTGACAAGCCTGCCGGCGGATCTAGAATCGAAGTCGCGATTCGCCGCTCGGGATTTCTCAAGCTCTGGGAGGGTCCTATGTCGCCTCACGCCACGCGCCTGACTCGTCGCCGGTTTTTGGGCAACTCTGCTCTCGTTGGGCTCGCGTCGGCACTGGCTGCGCCGGCTGTGGCGAAAACGACCGACCGTTCTTTTCCGTTCCGCGTGGGCACGGGCGTCGAAGAGATCACGCCGCTGCTGGGCGTCGGGATCTTGATGTCGTCCGGCCGGCAGGCCTGGGAGCCGTTCGAGGGCGTGCGTCTACCGCTTCACGCCAAGGCCGTCGTGATCGAGAAGGGCGAGCGCCGGATCGCGCTGGTTTCGCTGGATCTGATAGGGCTGGCCGGGGAAGCCGTGGGCGGGATGGCGGGCTTTCGAGCGCAGGTGGCGGAGGCGGCCGAGGGGGCGGTCCGAGCGGACGATCTCGTGCTTGCCTCGACGCACACCCACTCCGGCCCGGAGTCGATCGCGTTGAGTGAGCTCTACCACACCGAAGACTTCCGCAAGTGGTCGTCTCAGCTTGCCCAGCGGATCGGCTCGGCCGTCCGCAAGGCCGCGGGTTCCGTGCGGCCCGTCAGACTGGCAACGGGAAGCTGTCCCGCGCCCGGGCTCGCGGTGAACCGACGCATCAAGACGACCCGCGGCATCGCTTCCGTGCGGCGCGAGCTGCCGCCGGACGTGGTTATCGGCCCCGAGGGGCCGATCGACGACGAGGTCCGCGTCTGCGCCTTGGTCGACGGATCGAACGAGCCCGTCGCGATCCTGGTCAACTTCACGGCGCACCCGGTGCTGGAGATGTGCATCAAGCAGGTCTCGCCCGACTATCCCGGCGAAATGGGCCTCGAATTGGAGAAGCGGCACCCCGGCGCCACGGTCCTCTTCTTCCAGGGTGCGTGCGGAAACATCAACACGCCCACGGTGTCACGGGGTGCGGCCTCGGCGCGGGAGTATGGCCACAAGCTGGCCGCGTTTGTCGAAGAGGCACTCGGCGGCCTTCAACCCATCGGCGGCGACGAGCTGTCGCTCTCCTGGAAGACGCTCCGGCTTCCCGCGCGAACCGTTACCGGCGAGCCGCAGGCGGAGCCGTTGGAGACGAGGATCGGCGCCGCCCGAATCGGCGATGCCGCCTTCGTCTTCCTCCCCGGCGAGCCGTTCGTGGAGATCGGCCTGGGGATTCGCGCGGCCTCGCCGTGCAAGTTCACGGCCGTGGTCGGCTACGCAGACGACTACATCGGCTACATTCCGACCGATCGTGCCTTCGCCAACGGCGGCTACGAGATCGGGCCCGGCCGCTGGTCGCGGCTCGCCTCGGGAAGCGAGTCGATCGTGCGCCAAGCGGCGATCGAGCTGCTCGGGTCGCTGGCCGGCGCGCCGTGAGGGGCGGAAGCAGACGAACGGTGTGCCACTGCTTGCCCGGGGGACCGCTGCGACTGGCGGCGCCCGTGGCACTGCTTGCGAGTTCCCCGGAGCACGACCGTATCCGGCAAGCAGTGCCGCGGCGGCAGTCGAGCGTTCTCCGGCGGTTCCGCAAGCAGTGGCACACCCAGTGCGTTGGTCCGCTTTGAGGGTGAGCGAAGCCGTATCGACTTCTCCGCGCGCGAAGAAAGGGCCGGGCAGTCGTGGTCGACCGCCCGGCCGGGACATCACTTTCGGCTTCCTCGCCGCGCGCCACAGCGCAGAGGGACCGTTCTTCCGGGGCGATTCCTACCGGTCGTCATCGTCCTTATCGTCGTCGTCCGCGTCCTTATCGTCGTCCTCGTCGTCGTCGCGGTCCTTCAGCTCGCGGAGACGAGCCTCGATCGTCCGGATCTCGCGCTCGAGATTCTCACTGCGCTGGTTGAGCTGGCGGCTGGTCTCGCCCGTCTCGCGGCTCATCTGCTCCATGCCGTGGCGGACCTCTCGGATCCTGTCCTCCACGCCGACGGTCAGAGCCTCCATCCTCTCGTTCAACTGGCCGATGGCCCCGTTTAGCTCGCGGAGCACGCCTTCGAGCTGCTCGGGATGGGGCCGCCCCTCGCCGCGCGGGGGCGCGTCGACCTCGCGTGGACGATCCCGCGGAGGCTCGGGGCGTCCGTGGAGCAAGCGCTCCATCTGGCCCGCGAGCTGCTCGGCCTGCTCGTGAAGCCCGGCCGCGTGAAGGTTCTCCACGGCGACCCGCACGTGGTGCACCCGCCGCTCCATTTCCTCGCGCTCCTCCGGAGGCGGGCCGTCCGGGCGGTCGCGGTCGGGACGCCGTTCCAGGTCCCGCCGGATTTCCTCCGCCTCGCGCAACAGCCGCTCGGCCTCTTCGGGCCGGCCCTCCCGAGCCGCCCGCTCGTGCGCCTCCATCAGCTCGTCCGCGCGCCGGGCAAGCTCATGCCGCTGGCGCTCGGCCATCTCGCGCTCGCGTTCGGCAGGCTCGCGGTCGCGGGTCTCTCGGTGCGGGCGATCGCGGGCGGCTTCGGCCAATTGACGTTCGACCTGCTCCATCCGCTCCCGGGTCCCGGCCAGCGCGCCTTGGAGTTCCCGGGCCTTCTCGTCCTGGCCGTCGCCCAACTCACCCAGCTCGCGCTCGATGCGATGGGCCTTCTCCGCCAGCTCGTCAAACTCCCGCTGGAGCGAGGGGATCACTTCGCGCGGCTCTCGCCGCCGCTCTTCACGCCCCTCTCGCTCGCCCCGCTCGCGGTCCCGGTCACGGTCGCGGGGAGCGCGGACTGCCTCGGCCAGCCGGGCGACCTCCTCGGCCTTTTCGGGCTTGTCGAACTTCCTCCACAGATCGGCCGCCATCCCCAGGATTTCCGCCAACTCGGGGGGAGGGGGGGCGTGCTCGCGGATTTGGCGGGCTTCGTCGTCGCGCCGCCCTTCGAGCGTCACTTCCGCGGCGCGAATGGCCCGTTCCACCAGCTCCACGGCGTCGCCGCGCTCCGCTTCACGGAGGGCGTTCATCGCCAGTCGCAGCACCTCGATCTGGTGCCTGAGGAATTCCCGCTCGCCTCCGGGGCGCTCGCCGCGCTCCGGCCGCTGGCGATCGCGTCTCGCGGCCACGGGTCGGTCACCTTCCTCCTGCGACATCACGTCGCCGGAGATCGGGATCAACATGGCGGCCACGGCCGCCGCGGCCAGCGAGCGGCGCCAGGACGTCTTCAGTACATTCATCGTCGTTCCTCCTTCTCCAAGGGCGACCTGGGGATGAGCCCAGGCGGTAGATAGAACTGCCACGATTACCAGTGCCACGGGAAGAGCCGTCTTGGCCACGGCCAGACGGGCACGGCCCGGGGCCTGCGGGGACCGGCCTGATAGACTCAACAGCCGCTCCACGCGGCGCCCCAGTCCTGATCGAAAATCCAGTCCTCCTGCCGACAGCCAGCCGAGCCGCGGACGCACCCCGGCCAGCCGCTGCCCCAACACGAGCAGACTGGAGGCGAGCAGGTCGGGGCCGTCGGGCACGAGCAAGCTCGCCTCGTCCGCGGCCGCTTCGCCGGCCTCGCGAAGCCTTCGCCGCGACCACCAACAGAGCGGATGCCACCAGAGCGTCGCGCACACGAGATCCGCCGCGAGCTGCCAGCCCGGGTCGCGGCCGGCCAGATGCGCCACCTCGTGGACGAGCATCGCCTCTTGCTGAGGCGGGTCGAACTCGTCACAGAACGTGGTCGGCAGCGCCACCGTGGGTCGAAAGATCCCAAACGCGACCGGCGCCGTCAGCCCGGCCGCTTCCATCACGGTGACCGGCCCCCGGATCCCCTGCCGTCGGGCCAGGGCGGCTACGCGCCGGCACAATGCCTCGTCGCGCACCACGGCATGCCGTCGCCGGAACGCGACGAGCAACAGTCGAGCCCACACGAAACGTCCGGCAATCGCTGCCGCCCCGAGGGCCCAGATTACGGCCGGCCACCAGCCTGACGCCCCACCCATTTCGGGA
>Ga0307380_10003925_pt1 | contig 20287 bp, 18 predicted proteins | sample UN3MG_FD_202239 | JGI IMG/M metagenome (GOLD analysis project Ga0307380, IMG submission 202239) | Soil microbial communities from Risofladan, Vaasa, Finland - UN-3 | ecosystem: Environmental > Terrestrial > Soil > Coastal area > Acid sulfate soil | place: Finland: Risofladan, Vaasa | collected... | reverse complement strand
CTCGACGAGAACGGAGAGCAGATCGTGGTTGAGGTTCCGTTCATCGAGCCGCCGGTCTTTGTTGCTGTATGGAAGATAGCGGTCGGCCGCGTGCCCCTGTACCTGATGGACACGGACATAGAGATCAATGATCCCTGGAACCGCGGGATATCCTGCCATCTCTATGCCGGTGACATTGAGCAGCGGCTGCGCCAGGAAGTTGTGCTTGGCATCGGCGGGTACCAGGTTCTCAGCGCCCTCGGTATCAAGGCCTCTGTGCTCCATTTGAACGAAGGACATCCTGCATTTGCACTGCTGGAACGGATCAGAGAGCGGGTTCAGGAAGGGATGAGTTTCAGCAAGGCCGCTGACCAGGTGCGGGGCACCTCCGTGTTTACCACCCACACTCCGGTTCCGGCTGGCCATGATGTCTTTCCATTTGAACTGATGGAGAAGTACTTCCGAGACTACTGGCCTGCCCTGGGGTTGGATCACGACACCTTTCTCCAGTTAGGGATTCACCCGAACGAACCGCATGCCGGTTTTAATATGACCGCATTTGGCCTGAAGATGTCCGAAAACCATAATGGGGTCAGCAAGCGACATGGTCAACTTGCCCGGCGAATGTGGCAAAGTCTATGGCCGGACGTGCCCGAGGAGCATGTTCCTATTGATTCTGTGACCAACGGTGTTCATATCCCCACCTGGGTCGAGCCCAAGATGGAGCTCCTGTTTAATAAATATCTCGGCCCCAATTGGCTGGCCGATCACGATAGCCCTGCTACCTGGGAGCTCATCGACGGCATTCCGGACGAAGAGTTGTGGAAGACCCATTACTGGTTAAAGATAAAACTAATCGATGCCATCCGTGAGCGAGCACGCCAGCGCTGGGCTGTAGACCGGGCCAGCCCTTCTCTTCTGATAGCAGGAGGCACCCTACTGGATCCTTCGATACTCACTATTGGCTTTGCCCGGCGCTTTGCCACGTATAAGAGGGCAGACCTGATCCTTTGCGACATGCAGCGCTTAAAGAAACTCGTGAATGATCGGTGGAGGCCGATACAGATTATCTTTGCCGGCAAGGCCCATCCGGCCGATGATCCGGCAAAACGGGTTCTCCAAAAGATAGTTAACGCTGCCCGGGACCCTGATCTGTGTGGGCGTATCGCCTTTGTGGAAGACTACGGAGAACTGCTGGCCCAGTACCTGGTTCACGGGGTTGACGTCTGGCTCAACAATCCCCTGCCGCCGATGGAGGCAAGCGGAACCAGCGGAATGAAGGCCGCCCTTAACGGAGTGCCGCACCTCAGCATCATGGATGGCTGGTGGATAGAGGGATTTAACGGCAAAAACGGGTGGGCATTTGGAGATGGCCAGATAACCGGTGATCGAGATCAGGCCGACGCGGAGGCAATTTATGAGATCCTGGAAAAGGAGGTCATTCCCCTTTACTACAAAGTTTCAGATGACGGAGTTCCTCACGGATGGGTTAAACTCATGAAGGAATCCATAAAGAGCACCGCACCCAGGTTCTCCGCGCGCAGAATGGTCAAAGAATACGTTGCGAAATTCTATGCCCCGGCATTGCAAAAGGGGTAGAAGCAACGCCGGTGTGGGTGATTGTTTGGAGGATAATAGAGTTTTTAATTAGGCTGAAATGACCTCTCTCAATCTGGCTACCCTATCGCGTTTATTTTGAAGGCCAAGCCCTATGATTTGAGCTCATATTTCTTAAGCTTATAGCGGAGCATCCGTTCGCTGATGCCGAGGAGGTTGGCAGCCTTGGTTTGGTGGTTCAAGGATTCCCCCATCGCCTTTTGGATTAATTGACGTTCCAAGGCCTCTACTGATTCTTTCAGGGTTCCCGCGGTAATTAATCCGTTCTGACCGGAGCGGGAGGGTTCACCGGCAAATGGAAGGTCCCTGCTCGATATGACCGATTCTCTGGTAATGACTATGGCCCGTTCGATGATATTCTCCAGCTCCCTCACGTTGCCGGGATAATCATATTTCAAAAGAAGATCCATAGCCTGGGGAGTAATTCCCCGTGCTTCTTTACCGTTCTTAATTGCAAATCGCCTCAGGAAATGGTCGATAAGGGGAGGCACATCCTCCTTTCTCGTCCTCAGAGGGGGAACGGTAATTGTCACCACATTCAGCCTGTAAAACAGGTCTTCCCTGAAGGTCCCCTCTTTCACTCTCCCCTCGAGATTCCGGTTGGTCGCACTGATAATCCGAACATCAGACCGCATCGTCTGGTTTCCACCAACACGCTGGAATTCCCGTTCCTGGAGAAATCGAAGGAGCTTCACCTGAATCGAGGGAGAAAGCTCCCCTATCTCATCCAGGAAAAGGGTTCCACCGTCCGCCTCTTCGAAGCGACCTATCCTCTTTCGGAAAGCGCCTGTAAATGCCCCCTTTTCATGGCCAAAGAGCTCACTTTCCAAGAGATTTTCAGCCAAAGATGCGCAGTTCACGATAATCATGGGTCTTTCCGAACGGGGACTCAGGGCATGGATCAACCTGGCAAGCAGTTCCTTGCCTGTGCCGCTTTCCCCCTGCAGTAATACAGTGGCACCGCTATGAGCAACCCTTCCCGAAAGATTGACCACCTCATCCATGGCGGAGCTCTTAAAGATGATCTGATCTGTGGTAACCCCTTTACCCCTCAACTCTTCCCGAAGCGTTTCATTTTCCCTTTTCAGGGTTCGGCGCTCTGAAATCCTGTCCAATAGAATAGACAGTTCCTCAAGATCAATGGGCTTGGTGATGTAGTCAGCCGCACCTGCCTTCATGGCGCGCACCGCGGTATCGATGGTGCCATAGGCGGTCATCATAATCACATCGATCTGCGGGTTGAGCCGTTTGACCTCCTCGAGCACCTTCATCCCATCCATTCCGGGCATCTTGTAGTCGAGAAGTAGCACGTCGAAATAATCCTCTCTTACCCCCTTCAGTGCCTCCTCCCCACTTTCCGCCTCTGAAACCCCGTATCCCTCATCCTTGAGGAAGCCTTGCAGCATTTTCCTCTGGGATTGACCGTCTTCCACCACCAAAATATTCAACCTTTGCATAAACCTGTTCCTCGGTTACTTTGATTGATCGCCTATAACTCCTTTGCTATCCCGAGCCTTTCCACCCCAGAACAACTCCACAATGGTCACCTTCCATGAGAGACTTTATGGGTTGTGAAGGGGAAGCAGGATTTCAAAGGTGGTTCCCAGACCTGGTTGACTGGTGACGCGGATCTCTCCGCCATGACCTTGTATGATCTCGTGCGCGAGAGGCAGGCCTAACCCCAGACCCTTGTCCTTGGTGGTATAGTCCAGTTCGAACACATGCTTGATTTCTTCAGAGCTTAACCCGGCACCGGTGTCTGAGATTCTAATGCTCATCTTTTCATTGCCTATTGGTCGAGCGGAAAGGGTGATAGATCCTTCCTTCGAGATGGATTCTATTGCGTTCTTCATGATATTCAAAAGGGCCTGCTTCATCTTTTCAAGATCCATGGAGACCAGGAGAGGTGAGTCGTCCCAGTGCGTCTTAAGCTGTATCCCCTTTGATTCAGCCTCCTCTCCCATAAGCACGGCGAGTTGATCGAGAAGCTCCGTTGCATTGTGACGGGTGAATTCCAGGTTACTGCTTTTCGAAACGCTGAGAACTTGTTCGATGATCTCATTCAATCTCTTGATCTCACCTCGGATCACCTCTGTGAGCTTATGCGGGTTATCCCTTTGAAGCCTTTGGACGGCCATACTGATGGCATTGAGCGGATTTCGAATCTCATGGGCTACTCCAGCGGCAAGACGGCCCAATGCCGAAAGTCTTTCCGCCTGATGTATTCTCCTCTGCATTTCCTCCATCTTGCCCAAGTACCTGTTTTGATTTTTATAAAGAAGAAGCATGGATAGAAAGGCAATAACCATCATGAGGCCCATGGAAATGAAGATGCTCTCCCTATTTTTGTCATGAATCTGATCCACCATATCTGTCTCAAGACCCAATCGCATCATCCCCTCGTACGTGCTGCCGATGCTCATAGGTGCGATAAACTCGAGGAAATTTCGATTTCCCGAAACGATCCTCCTGGTTCTCACCCCGGGTGCGCTCGGGAGGGGGCTCTCCGTTGGAAGCTCCCCCTTCTGGCTTTCCATTGATTCCCCTGGCAGGCCGAGAATTCCGCCGCGCTGATCGATCATGACTAAATAAGCAATTCCAGGACCTTCGCCCACCTCGTCGATAGCCCTCTCAATTGAAAACCGTGCACTCCTGTTTCCAAAACCCTCCTCATCGAACGCCATGATCAACGTACCTCTTCCCGATCTCCGATGGAGGGCGATGAAGCCTAATCCCCCCTTATTCTCAGACCGGTTGAAAATGCTGATCCTAAACCCCTTGGAGCCCGCAATCACGGGGCCCGCGAAACTCAGGACCTCCGGGGGAATCGGCCTGGTTTCGAAGGTGATAGTGCCCCCTTCATCCAAAAGAGCGATGAGCCACAAATGTTCTCTAGTGGAAAATGATGTAACTTGTTCACGACTGAGGCGGTTGGTCTCCAGTTTCAGATCAATCTCCTGAGCTAATTCCGTCAGGTCAAAGATAAACGATTCCTGCAGTGAAAAGGCTTCCTCAGTCAAGGAAGACCCCGTCTGGGAATCGAAAAAAGTCTGATCTGCCTGGGCCAGCTGGCGGTAATAGCCTTCGGCAACCTGACGGACATCCTTGAGGATGGTCAAACCTCTGTTTTCCATGTACCCAGCAAGCGCCCTGTCCAGCGCCTTCAGGTTCATCAACCCCATGACAAACAAGAGAGAGACGAAGATGAGACACACGAGAGCCACCGCTAAAGGCTGCAAAAACGGCCTCCCGGACCTGAGAGAGCCCCGTTCGTCAGCACTTTGCCTTTCATCTTTCATAGCATATTTCTCCAGATTACTTCACCGCATGGCTCTTCCCGGAAAGGTTTCGCCTGAGCGAAAATCGCTCGATGAATACTTGTCTTTTGTAGGTCGTAAGCGCTTCCCCAATTCAGCCTTGGGTCAGTCGAGATCATACTATCCTAATCACAATTCGACATCTTTGTCGAATGGTTTTTTCCTTTTCGACAACGCTTGCCTGAATAAGGCCCTCAGGCCACGATGCTTCACTTCCGGTTGGCATAATAACCTAGTATTATCAAATGGTTAAATTACCGTTCATCCCTTGGCACGAGGTTTGCTCAATTGATAGACCAGGATAGGAAAACAAGGGGGATGGTTCCATGAAAAGGATCAGTCTATTAGCAGCATTGGTACTCTTGTTCGTATCAGCCGCCTTCGTGATGGCCGGGGCCGGGAACAGGGAAAGGGCGATGAAAACGATGTGGGGCATGGGCGATTCCCTGCTCTCCAAGCTGGCCCTCACACCAGGTCAGTTGGAGAGAGTCCGAATTTTGGACGAATCATACCAGAAAGACATCGCACCGCTTCGCTCGCAGTTCTTCGAAAAGAGGACTGAACTCAGGTTCCTATGGAGGGAGATCAAACCTGATTCCGCCAAGATCAAGGCCCTAGAAAAGGAAATCCACGATTTGATGGGCCAGCTTCGAGAGAAGTCCACGGACTATCGACTGGCGTTCAGAGATATGCTCACCCCAGAGCAGGCGGAAAAGTTTGTTGCCCTGGTCGGTGCCAAGGTTCGCCATGAGCCCCGAGGCAGGCGCTGAAACGGATGATCGCAAAATACGCTGAGACGGGAGTGCCTCATGGGGTTTCCTAATACCAAAACGTGGACCCCCGGACTTCTTGTGAGGCTCCCTGTGGTGCTCATGATCCTGGTTCTTACAGGATGCGCGGCCGTTGGACCGAATTATGTCCCACCGGAAACCACCGCGCCATCTTCCTGGCACACCGAGCTGGAGGGCGGGCTGACCGCCAAGGAGGCAGACCCTCAAACGCTGGCAAACTGGTGGGCCACGCTCAACGATCCGGAATTGTCCAGCCTGATTGAGCGCGCGGTGGCGGGTAACCTCAACCTGAAGAAGGCCGTGGCGACGGTTCGCGAGGCGCGAGCCCGCCGTGGTGTTAGTCAGACCAATCTTTTCCCCACCCTTGACGCGACCGGGTCCGCCAATCGGAGCCGCAGCAGCGAGGAAACAGGGAGCCGTCAGACCCGGGAGCTTTACGCCGCAGGCTTCGACGCCAGCTGGGAGCTGGATATCTTCGGCGGCGTTCGACGCTCCATCGAGGCGGCGGAGGCGAACCTGCAGGCAAGCCAGGAGGGGCTCCGGGACGTGCTGGTATCCCTGGTCGCGGAAGTAGCCCTGAATTACGTGGAGGCGCGAACCTACCAGGCGACGCTGGCCGTCGCGGAAGCCAATCTCAAGGCCCAGCAGGAAACCTATCAGTTGACCAGATGGCGGTATGAAGCCGGTCTCAGCGACGAGCTCGCCGTGGACCAGGCCCGCTACAACCTGGAAAGCACCCGTTCCCAGATACCGACCCTGCGGACCGGACTGGAAGGGGCGAAGAACCGGCTCGCGGTTCTCGTGGGCGAGCCGCCCGGCACGGTACACGGGGAACTGGCAGAACCCAGACCCATCCCGGTCACCCCACTCGAAGTCGCCGTGGGCGTGCCGGCCGATACCCTGCGGCACCGGCCCGACGTGCGCCAAGCCGAGCGAGAACTGGCCGCGCAAACGGCCCGGATCGGGGTGGCCACCGCTGATCTTTATCCGAAGTTCACCCTGAAAGGGTCCATCGGGCTCGAAGCATTGTCATTGGGCAATTTGATTTCCTCCGGGAGCCGGACCTACAGTATCGGTCCCCGCATTACCTGGCCCATCTTCGACGCCGGCGCCATCCGGCAAAACATCGAGGTGCAGTCTGCGCTGCAGGAGCAGGCGTTGATCCAGTACGAGGCCGCCGTTCTCTCCGCGCTGGAAGAGGTGGAAAACGCGCTTGTCGCCTACGCCAATGAGCAGGTTCGGCGGCAATCGCTGCTGGAGGCCACACAGGCTGCAGAACGGGCGGTAAATCTCGCTCGCACCCGTTACGCGTCGGGGCTGATCGATTTTCAGGTCGTGCTGGACGCGGAGCGTTCGCTTTTGTCATTGCAAAGCCAATTGGCCCAGAGCGATGGGGCAGTGACCTCCAACCTGATCAGCCTTTACAAGGTCCTGGGAGGCGGATGGACCTCCCTGAACTCCGACGACAAAACATAGATCGTTACAAGGAAAAAAGAAATGGCATCGAAGACAAATCCGGAATCCGACATTGTCCAAACCTTGGGCATTGACCAGTCCTCGCGCAACAGAAAGCGCCTGAAAAGGTGGCTCGCCGCGGCCTTTCTGGCCGCAGTGGCGGCGGTGACAGCCGTGGTCATCTGGAAGGGGACGCAAGCTTCAACGGGGGATGTTTTTAAAACTCAGGAGGCGAAGCGTGGCGACATCATTGTCACGGTGACCGCAACGGGCACCCTGGAGCCGAAGAACCAGGTGGACGTGGGAAGCGAACTGTCCGGCATCATCCAGAGCGTCGAGGCCGACTACAACTCCCGGGTCAAGGTCGGCCAGGCCTTAGCAAGGTTGGACACCTCAAAACTCCGGGCCCAGGTTCTGCAGTCAAAGGCCGCATTGGATTCAGCCCAGGCAAAGGTACTTCAGGCCCAGGCGACCGTAAAGGAGGCCCGCAACAACCTCGACCGGCTTCAAAGGGTCCGGGAACTGAGCAATGGCAAGGTTCCCTCGCAAAATGATCTTGAAGCGGCCGAGGCGGCCCTTGACAGGGCCCTGGCCAATGAGGCCGGCGCAAAAGCGGACGTCTCCGAAGCACAGGCCACCCTCGAAACCAGGGAAACCGATCTGGCAAAAGCGGTCATCCGCTCCCCCATCAATGGCGTTGTTCTTGTGCGCAACGTGGAACCCGGCCAGACCGTGGCCGCCTCCCTGCAAGCCCCGGTTCTGTTTACCCTGGCTGAGGATCTGACCCAGATGGAGCTCCATGTCTACGTGGACGAGGCTGATGTGGGCCAGGTGAAGGAGGGGCAGGAGGCCAGGTTCACCGTTGACGCCTATCCGAATCGCACGTTCGCCGCGCGGATCACCCAGGTCCGCTACGGTGCCACGACCGCGAGCGGCGTTGTCACCTACGAAACGGTGTTGAGCCTTGACAACTCCGACCTTTCGCTGCGGCCGGGAATGACCGCCACGGCGGATATCACGGTGCAAAAGGTCCAAAACGCCATCCTGGTGCCCAATGCCGCGTTGCGCTTTACCCCCCGGATCCAGGAGAAGGAGGCCTCTCCCCAGCGGAGGGATTTAGTGAATTCTCTCCTTCCACGCCGGCCCCGGAGGAGCTCCTCGTCGGCCCCACCCCCATGGATGGCAGGGGCCGGTGGCATGAAAAAGCAACAGCGTGTGTGGACGCTGCAGGATGGAAAGCCTGTGGCCATTCCCGTCACGCCCGGTGCCACGGACGGGGTCGTGACCGAGATAAAGAGTGGGGATGTTACACCTGGGATGGCCTTGGTAGTCGATACGGTGGGTACGGGACGATGAACAAGACAAACTCCACCCACACCGGCAATGGCCCCCTTATCGAGCTAAAGGGCGTGACCAAGGTATACGGCACAGGGCTCGCTGCCATGCGGGCGCTGCAAGGCGTAGACCTGTGCATCGATCCGGGCGAGTTCTTGGCGGTCATGGGGCCGAGCGGATCGGGCAAGTCCACCTGTATGAACATCCTGGGCTGCCTGGATACACCGACCTCCGGGACGTATCTATTCGAAGGCATCGAAGTCGGAAACCTGTCCCGTGATCAGCGCGCCCTGCTTCGCCGCCACTACCTGGGTTTTGTGTTCCAGGGGTACAACCTTTTGAATCGTACCTCGGCGCTGGAGAACGTGGAACTCCCGCTCATCTATCGCGGTACCCCTGCCCGGGAGCGGGGAGCCCGAGCCCTTCAGGCCCTGGAGGCTGTCGGGCTCAAGGGGTGGGAAACGCACACGCCCGGCGAACTGTCAGGCGGGCAGCAGCAGCGCGTCGCCATTGCCCGTGCCATCGTCACGGGCCCGGTGGCCCTCTTCGCCGACGAACCGACGGGCAACCTGGATTCCGCCCGCGGACGCGAGATTATGAAGCTGCTCACCGCCCTCAACCGTGAGCGCGGCATTACCGTGGTCATGGTGACCCATGAGCCCGATATGGCAGCGTTTGCGAAACGCACGATCCGCTTCTTCGACGGCCTCATCGACTCCGAGGAGCAAAGGGGGATTGCATAATGCTGTGGGAAACGATCTTACTCGCCCTGCGGGAAATCCGCCGCAGTGTATTGCGCTCATCCCTGACTATCCTGGGCATCGTCATCGGGGTGGCGGCCGTCATCACCATGGTAACTCTGGGAAAAGGGGCGACCGCAAAGGTGACCTCCGATATCTCCAAACTGGGGAGCAATCTGCTCCAGGTGAGGCCCGGCCAGGGCTTCGGCCGTGGGGGCATGAGATCAACCGCGGTCTTGTTTAAGATGGACGATGCCGCAGCCATCGACCGGGAGATCTCAGGGCTGGCGGCCGTGGCACCGGGCGCATCCAAAGGCACGCAGGCCATTTATGGAAATCAAAACTGGTCAACTACGGTCACCGGAACCACCAGCGCCTTTCTGCAGACCCGGGACTGGACGCTTGATTCCGGAGAGACCTTCACCACCGGAGACGAGCGGGCCGGCAGGGCGGTGTGTATCCTTGGTTCTACCGTGCGCGATAAGCTCTTCGGTAAACAGGACCCACTGGGGGCCACCATCCGCCTGGGGAAGATCTCCTTTAAGGTGATCGGCGTGCTCACATCCAAGGGGCAGTCCAGCTTCGGCACGGATCAGGATGACTTGGTACTCACCCCGTTGCGCGCGTTTCAGCGGCGCATTGCAGGAAACACGGACGTCAGTGTCATCTACGTCTCGGCACGCGACGGCGTTTCCACCGAAAAGGTCAAGCAGGATATTGAGCGATTGATGCGCGAACGCCGCCATATCACCGCTGGCAAAGAGGACGATTTCAACGTGAGGGACATGCAAGAGATCGTGAGCACCCTGACCGGGACCACCCGCGTGCTGACCGCACTGCTTGGCGCCGTGGCCGCGGTGAGTTTGCTGGTTGGCGGGATCGGCATCATGAACATCATGCTCGTGTCGGTAACCGAACGGACGCGGGAGATCGGCACCCGTTTGGCCATCGGCGCCCTGGAGCGGGAAGTGCTCATGCAGTTTCTGGTGGAAGCGGTGGTGCTCTCCTCCTTTGGCGGACTGGTGGGCATCACCCTTGGCCTCGCAGCCGCCTCCTTAGGCGCTCGTGTCCTCTCAGTTCCCTTTATCTTTGACCCCACCATTGTAGTCATTGCATTCCTGTTTTCCGCAGCCGTGGGCGTTCTGTTCGGTTACGCCCCAGCCCGGAAAGCCGCCCGATTGGACCCGATCGAAGCCCTGCGGTATGAGTGATTTCATTTCAACTTACCCTTCTCTTATCGCCGGCAACGCCTGGTGCTCTCCCTGAACCCAACACGGAAAAAAAGGCCTTAAGACGCTGTAACCGCATTCCCATTCCCGGTTTGGAGAGACAACATGGGGCGACCAAGCCTCTTCACTATGCCACCGGTACCCATGATACACGATAGTGTAATATCCACTTGATATCGTCACCTTTCAACGAATTGTGCTCTTCGCAAGACATTAACCGATCTTCTTAACCGCCCTTTTCGAGGGCCCAATAATTCGAGGTCTTTCCCCTGTTTTTGCTCCTTGACTAAGGATCGCAAAGCGATTACGAATTACAACCATGTTTCTCGCACGGATACTCATAGCCAGCATGGCTGCGGCATGCTCATGTATATTGGCAGGCCCATCCTTTGCGGATGACCCAGACTACGTGATCGGCATCCAGTTCCAGAATGATTTTTTTGGGGGCGGCACGGACAGGCACTTCTCCCATGGAACACGCATAGAATGCCTGACTAGGCCGATACAATGGATCACGGATGCGGCCGATAAACTTCCGTGGTTCAGCTACGAAAAGGCACTGAGCCATCCTGAGGATGCCGTCAAGGGGCGGGCCAGCCTTTCAATTGGGCAAAATATCTATACCCCGGAAGATACCGCAGCTCGTCTGCTCATCCCGGAGGATCGGCCCTATGCAGGCTGGCTCTATCTAGGCTTTGGGCTCGTAGCCAACCAGGGCAGTAAGCGCTATGACAAGCTTGAACTTGAAATCGGTGTGGTCGGCCCGTGTTCATTCGCCGAGGATGTGCAGACCTTTTGGCATTCCCTTTTTGGCCTGCCCATTCCGCAGGGATGGGACCATCAACTGGATAACGAACCGGGGGCGGTCCTTTATTATGAGCGGGCCCGGCGCTATGACAGGCGGGATGCAGTGTTTGGCCTGGAGTTCGATGTGATCCCTCACTTCGGTGGCAGTCTTGGTAACGTATTTACTTACGCAGCCGCGGGCCTCACCTTTCGGCTTGGCTCACATCTTGATGAGGATTTCGGACCGCCCCGCATCCGCCCAAGTCTGCCTGGCAGCGGTTATTTCCGCCTTCAGAAGGACTTCACATGGTATCTTTTCGCAGGATTGGAAGGGCGTGCTGTCCTTCAGAATATCTTCCTTGATGGTAACACCTTTTCCAACAGCCACTCCATTGACAAGAAGCCGTTCGTGGGTGACCTTCAGGCAGGCCTGACTGCCCAGTGGGCCCGTTTTCAATTCAGCTATACCCAAATATTTCGTACGAAGGAATTCGATGGACAGGACAGTGCTGATATCTTCGGTGCCCTCAGCCTTGCCTATCACTTTTGAAGTAAAATTCCTGTACTATTGGATCGGGCTTCGAGTCTCTGTTGCCTGGGCATAGTCAACCGTTAGTAAGCTCAACCGTATTCATCAAGTTCATCCGGAAACAAGGCTCCTCCCAACATGGAAATCGGAACCTTTGCTCTACAGCAGGCAACTGCAGACGAGCTAATAGCCAAGAATAGCGGGGTGGCTGCTGGAAAAAATGCGAGCTGTTTTCAGATCATTCGAATTTGCAGCACTAGAATTGGTTCGAATTTCGAATTCCCCTGCGGCTCTGCCGCGGGGTCATCCCCTCTTGCGGACACCATGAGAATATGGTAGAGGTTGCATAATCTTGAGCTAAATACATCTTCATCATCACAGCTTGAGCGAGACCACCGTTCACTCTCCCTTCATCATGCAGAGCTCGAAAGAGCATTCTCGGTCTCACGCTCAAGTAATTGCTCACTCTCATGCGCTACTATTTCCTCGGTAATCAAGAAGACCTTTCAAAAACGAGAGCAATGGTGCTAAGAGCCAAACGGATAACTCCTTTATCCCCTTTATGTTTGTTTCAGGCCCATAGCACTCTTCACCCACTTGAGGAAAGAGGTGAATGAAGCTCCCTGCAGTAAACTGCAGGGTATTCTGGCGAAGGCGAATAAAGCCACAGCAACAGTCACCCATGACATAGTGTGAAAAACACCTAGAGAGGAGGAACCACCATGGCAAGACAATACAAGATGTACATGAACGGTGAGTGGGTTGGCGCCCTCGACGGCGAGCTCTACGACGATCTGAACCCTTACACGGGTGAGGTATTTGCACGAGTCCCCGCGGGAAAACGGGCCGATGCCAAGCGTGCCGTTGACGCGGCAGCAGCGGCATTTCCCGGGTGGTCACACACCCTCCCGGCCGAACGCCAGGCCCTGTTCTTAAAGGCCGCCGACATACTGGAGAAGAAACAGGAGGAGATCGTGCCGATCCTCGCCGAGGAGACCGGCTGCACCTTTGGGTTTGCCATGTTCCAGACCCACTTTACCCCTGGGCTGCTCCGCGAGGCTGCAGCACAGGCACACCAGGCCAACGGTGAAATCATCCCTGCCGATCTGCCGGGCGCCTTCTATATGGCCATACGCCAGCCCGTGGGTGTGGTGGCCGGTATCGCACCGTGGAATGCACCGCTCATCCTCTCGCTCCGCTCGATCTGCATGCCCATTGCCTACGGAAACACGGCCATCCTCAAGCCCTCCACCGAATCGGCCGCAGCAGGCGGTGTGGTGATTGCAGAGGTCTTTCACGAAGCCGGTTTTCCCAAAGGTGTGTTGAATCTCGTCACCAACGGACCCGGGGGAAGCGCTGCTATCGGAGACGAATTCATCGAACACCCGAAGGTGCGCCGTATCAACCTGACCGGTTCGAGCGCCGTCGGCCGTCAGGTCGCAGAAAAGGCAGGCCGGTACCTGAAGCGGGTTGCCCTGGAGCTGGGCGGGCAGAATCCGATGATCATCCTGCGAGATGCCGACATCGATCAGGCCGTGAACGCTGCGGCATTCGGCTCATTTCTCCATCAGGGGCAGATCTGTATGTCCACACGCCGGCTCATCGTGGAAAAGCCGATTGCCAAGGAATTTACCGACAAATTCGTCAGCAAGGTTTCAACCTTTAAGGTCGGCAATCCCAAGGAACTCGACACCATCATCGGCCCCCTCATCAATGAGCAGCAATTCAACCAGGTCAAAGACAGCGTGGATGCCGCCGTCCGCGATGGTGCCAAGATCCTGTGCGGTGGTACATCCGAGGGACTCTGTTACTATCCCACGGTGTTGACCAACGTAAAACAGGGCACCCCGTTTTCGTGTGAGGAGACCTTCGGCCCGGTGGTCTCGGTGATTGAGGTGAAAGACGAAGACGAGGCCGTGGCCGTAGCAAACGATACGACCTACGGGCTTTCAGCGGCTGTTGTCACCGGCGATGTCGCAAAGGGCCTTGCCCTTGCCGAGCGTATTGAATCGGGGATCGTGCACATCAATGATCAGACGGTCTCCGATGAGCCGCAGGTGCCCTTTGGCGGCGTCAAGGACAGTGGGTGGGGCCGGTTCGGCGGTCGCGCCGGGTTAGAGGAATTCACCGAACTGCGGTGGATCACCATGCAGCTCACCCCACGTGAGTATCCGTTCTGAGGTGACGGCTGCGGGTATTGCTGCGAAAGGAGGCAACCGGGCCGCACCGTTTGCCATCGAGAAAAACGATATGCTACCTTCTGGATTCTTGACTTTCGAGATAAGAGTAATTACAATGTAATTACTCTTTAGTCAAGGAGGGAAAAATAATGAGAGCTCGTGTTGTAAAAATAGGTAATTCCCAAGGTATCCGTATTCCAAAAACGTTGCTTGAGCAAACTGGAATTTTGGATGACGTTGAGCTTGAGGTAGAGAAAGATCAAATCGTTATTCGCCCTATCTCAAATCCCAGAACAGGTTGGGAAAATGCTTTCAAAACAATGGCTGAGAAGGGTGATGACGCGCTGGTGAATGCAGATGAGAGCATTTCACATTCTTGGGATGAAGAAGAATGGCAATGGTAATTAATCGATTCGATGTGTTTTTGATAAATCTTGATCCCACTGTTGGTTCTGAAATTCAAAAAACCAGACCTTGCCTGATTATTTCGCCTGATGAAATGAATCGACATATTCGCACCGTCATGGTCGCCCCGATGACTACAGCCGGGAAGGACTATCCCACACGAGTAACATGCCAATTCAAAAAGAAGAAGGGGCAAATCGTTTTAGATCAGATACGAACAATAGATAAAACACGACTGATCAAGAAACTTGGCACTATTAACCCAGAAACGCAGTTAGAAGTTATTTCTGTTTTGCAAAAGCTATTTGCATTATAAGGCTGGGCAATCGCGTAAAGGTGAGCTTCCGACTCCCCCTCACCACACCACCCGCCGTCGCAAATGCTATGGCGGGACTAGCCCCGCATGTGGGTTTCCTCCAAAGGCGGGCAAGCGCACCGGGCAGTTCCCAGAGCCTGCCGGGCCGTAGCGGGATAATGAATGGTCATCCACAGTTCTTTGGCAGACAAAAGACCTTGATCCTTCAGTCCCGTCCAGGCTTCCTTCAGACGGTCCCTCGCGGTTCCGCCCTTGCCTTCGGCTAGCATTTGTGTCAGTGTATAGTTTCACTAACAGGGTTCACATGCATGAGGCTTCCCTGCCTCGCCGTAGATTTAGGGAAAGCGGGTCACCCCACAAGCCCTTCGACCTTGAGCTCAGGGCCGAAAGGTTCACGCGCATACCGGCAGTACACAAACCACTCCAGCTGATGGCTGTTAACCTCCGCTGATTTCAGGTTCGTTGGTCTGAAAAAATTGATTTGAAAAGGAGGTGATTATGACCAAACTTATTGATAATATAGAAGAGCATATATCCGTTGCAGTTGCTCATTACTGGCAGACACGTAAAGCGCAAAGGGAAAAACAGAAGAAAAGAGGTGTTTCAGACGCCGGGTTGAGGAGTGCTGTGACCGGGGGTGCTCAGATGGATGGCTTTATTCATCTTTTCACGGAAATAATTGTTGATGCAGGGATGGACGAAAGATGTGTTTTCAGAAAAAGACTACTTGAATTGCCTGGCTTCTTCCGCCCTACCAAAGAGTGGGATTTGATAGTTGTCAAGAACGGGCATTTGATAGCAGCAATTGAAGCAAAATCTCAGGTAGGGCCGTCTTTTGGGAACAATTTCAATAATAGAACGGAAGAAGCAATGGGTAGTGCTCTTGATATTTGGACAGCTTTTAGAGAAGGGGCTTTCAATGGTGGGGTTCAGCCTTTTCTAGGATATTTCTTTATGCTTGAGGATTGTGTTGCTTCAAATCGCCCAGTGAGGGTTAAAGAACCACATTTCAAAGTTTTTCCGGAATTTGTCGAAGCATCATATATGAAAAGGTATGAACTTTTCTGCAGTAAGCTGGTTCTCGAACGTCATTACACAGCGGCATCGTTCATTACATCTGATAGCCAAACAGGGCTCACAGGCCTCTACAAGGAACCAGCAAATGATCTCTCATTTTCAATTTTCCTCAGATCTCTTGTCTCTCACGTTGGAGCCTTCATATGAAAAGCAATATAGATAAAACATTTCAAAAGCTAATTAACGGTGATGCAAGAGATTTGTCCTTCTTGGGTGATGAATCCATTCACCTCGTCGTTACTTCGCCCCCATATTGGAATCTGAAGCGTTATAATGATAATCCAGATCAATTGGGGCACATCAATGACTATGAATCTTTTTTGGGTGAGCTTGAGAAAGTATGGAGCGAGGTATTTCGGATATTAGTTCCAGGTGGGAGGCTCGTATGCGTTGTTGGTGATGTATGCGTTTCAAGAAGACGATTTGGGCGTCATCTTGTTTTTCCATTGCATGCGGATATATGCGTATTATGCCGGAAAATCGGCTTTGATAACTTAAATCCAATTATTTGGCATAAAATTGCAAATGCCAGCTTTGAAGTGGAAAATGGCTCGAAATTTTTGGGAAAACCCTATGAACCTAACGCTATCATAAAAAACGACATGGAATTTATTCTGATGCAGAGAAAGCCAGGAGGCTATCGAAAGCCGACTGAGGAACAGAGAAAACTGAGTAAAATCGAAAAAAAGGATTTCAATAGTTGGTTTCAACAGATATGGAATATCACCGGTGCATCTACCAGAAATCATCCCGCCCCTTTTCCTCTTAAGCTTGCAACCCGATTGGTTAGGATGTTTTCCTTTCATGGAGATACGGTTTTAGACCCATTCTGCGGTACCGGGACAACAATGATAGCTGCTCTAAGATATGGAAGGAACAGTATAGGCATTGACATCGATCCTGAATACTGTCGTATGGCTGCGCGATACTTAAAAAAAGAGAGCAGCAATCTCTTTATAAATACGGATTTGATATTCGAGAAAATGGAAGCTGACAATTCAGGTCAAATGCAAGTCTGTGAAGACCAAGCCCTTTACGAAGTTAAATCAGCTAGAAAAACAATGGCATAGGCCAACAAGGCGCTGTACCTGAGCGCTATTCCGTTCCGCTCCATAGCTTCAGGTGAGCTTTACATTAGGCGGCGCTTCGCGTTGCCCGGCGGTGAAGCCGAATCCGGATGTTTTTCCCCGTAATGCGATCCATGCTCAAGCAGATCTCGCTGGAAGCGCCCCGCTCAGCTAGTGGGCAATGAAGGCATTGAGCGGAATAATAAGGAAGAAGGCAGAATTAGGTGTTAGGACCGCCGCCGATCATACTGCCAGATTATTCATATAAGCATGCGCTGCCCTGACCGGATGGAGCTTGCGGGTTACCGTCAAAAGCCGTACTGGACCGTTACGAATGTAACCGGCAGGTGACTTCATCGTCAGGCGACGATCTTGTGCAAGTAATGTCATAGGTGTCAAAGATGCACTGGGGGCTCGTGAAAACGATTATCGTGTTGCCAGGCACAGTGCTTGTGTTTATACCTGCATCTATTCTACTGATTACACAAGACTCGAGATTTGCAGCCGGCTTAGTTTCTCCCGCACAGATCTGGTTCTGGCTAGCCCTCTTGCCAGCGAGCGTTGGCCTTGTCTTGTGTGCCTGGTCGGCCACACTTTTCATGAAGTTTGGCGCAGGGACTCCCGCTCCGTGGCACCCTCCGAAAAAGCTGGTTGTCCGAGGTCCTTACCGCTATATTAGAAACCCCATGATCACTGGGGTGTTGCTCATACTCCTCGCTGAGGCAGTGCTGCTGCAATCTTGGCCCATAGCCATATGGATGATGGTCTTCTTCATTGGTAACCCAATCTATTTTCCGCTTATCGAGGAGAAAGGCTTGGAAAAGAGATTCGGCAATGAATATCGGAATTATAAGGCCCATGTTCCGCGGTGGATCCCCCACTTAAAGACCTGGACACAAGCAAGCGATGATGAACAACACGCTTCATAGGGCGAAGCATCCGCTTTACCACTCACTGGAGCCGACAGAGGTACAGCTACTCTGAGCCCCGCGGCTCAGCTCGGTGTTATCTGTAGGATGAATACGTATGAAAGTTTCGATTGAACCAATGACCATAGATCACTATGACGAAGTGATCGCCCTCTGGAAGGTATCCGAAAATGTTGGTTTGAGTAGCGCTGATGAACAAGAAAGCATTAAATCATATCTGGCTCGCAATCCTGCCATGAGCTTTGTGGCAAAGGAAAATGACCATATTATTGGTGCAGCGCTATGCGGGCATGATGGAAGACGTGGGTACCTTCACCATTTAGCTGTCAAAGAGTCCCATCGGAAAAGAGGCATAGGAACAAAGCTTGCTGAGAGATGTATGGAATCCCTCAGAAATGATGGTATCCAGAAATGCCATCTGTTCGTATTTCACACAAATAGAGAAGGGAAAGCTTTTTGGGAGAAGATTGACTGGTCACCACGATCAGATATCCAAGTGGTGTCCAAAGAATTATGAGAATAGATAACCAGCGAGACGGTTCATCTCGCGGCCAAACGGCGCGGAGAGCCGTCGATCCGCGATAAGCATCCTTCTTCTCCTTGAACATCTCAAATCCTCCCTGTCGAGTCGCCCTCCCACCCACCGGAACCAGAGAGCCGTCTCTAAGAATATATGCTTTTCATATATGCCCGTCTCAGGTATAATCGATCATGGCTCAAAAAAGAGGCCAGTGTCATTTAGGAGTTCAAGACAAATCTTAGAGGTATTTTCTACATATTCATAGAAAAGGGCTATGAATAGCTACGACTTGTGTCTCGCATGGAACTGGGAGTATGACCACGACCTTGTTGTATTGCTCGAAGCTGCCTGTCGCTCACGTGGTGTGTCACTGCTACAGATCACCCCTGATAACCTCCCTCATCTGATAGCGCCTATTACCAATCACGAGATTGTATTCCGGTTTTTTTGGGATCGGGCCTCTGATACGGACGAACGCTTTATCCCTATTGTCCAATGGGCCCGCGATTACGCATGGTATCGCATAAACCCCGATGAACGCGCGAGACGAACCTGGAACAAGGTCAATGTGCATTTGGCCTTCGGCACCGCAGGCCTGCAAACACCCCATACCATTATGCTTCCCTCCTACGAGGAACAACCCCTTCTCCTCCCGATCGATCTTGAGCCATTAGGTGGCAGCTTCATGATCAAACCGGCACATGGCGGTGGTGGTGAGGGAGTGATTACGGGGGCCACCTGCCTCAGCGAGATCCTGTCGGCCAGGCAAGAATACCCTACCGATGAATACCTGCTGCAAGCCCAAATCGTTCCGGCCTACTTTGGGCCGTACCCGGCATGGTTTCGCGTCATCTACTGTGCGGGGTCCGTATATCCATCCCTGTGGGATCCTAGTACGCATGTCTACACGCCCGCCACTCTCCTAAAGGAAGACCAGTTCCGCATTGATTCACTGCACGAGGTAACGGCCTTTATCGCGAGCATATGCGGGCTTGACGTGTTCTCTACCGAACTATGCCTTACTGCTGATGACCGTTTGGTGGTTGTTGACTATATAAACGATCCGATTGATCTGCGTCTTCAATCAAAGGCATTCGATGGGGTCCCGGATGAGATCGTGCACGATATGGTTTGGTCTCTGGCTGCTCTTGTTGCTGACCATTGTCAGCCTTCCACAGACGGTGAGGGCGGAGACAGTTCCCCACCGAACGTCGCTGAAAACAATGCTATAGACCTTGTTGGGAGGAGGATTGCATATATTCTTGAAGAGTGTAGGAATGCTTCTCTCCATGTTGAACCGTATCGAAGTTCAGGCGCGGATATCGATTTCATCGTCAGAGTTGCGGGCCGTGATGGAATACAAGATTCCCTCCATCCTTTCGTGTGTATCAGGGTAAGCCGCACTATCATGAGCGCATGCGAAACCGACTTTGTTTCCGGCATTAAGAAGGGTGTTGAGATCTGTAAGCACATTATTCGACAGCCACCAAACAAGACGAGGGCTTATCAAGGCACTATTTACCTCAATACGAGTGTCTGGTTCAGCTATCAAGGGCCTGATCGGCGGCTTGGAGAACGGCGTCAAGGCGAACGCAGACAGAGCGAGAGGCGATCATGTGGCATGTCTCGTGACTGGATTCGAGAGGACGAACAGCCACGTGGCTTTGGCATGGATCGTAGAGGGATCGATCGCAGGAAACAAGAGCGAAGAAAAGGGGACCGGAGGGTGTCTCTAGTGTTATAAATACCGCTTATCACGCTAGCCACTGGATATTTCCCATTCACCTAGAATGCATCAGTTTGAGAGAAGGTATTCCGCCCCTCGATAGTCAAATTAATGGCAGTTTTGCCCTTATCTAAATACTAAGAGCCGCACAAGCATAAATAACTGAGGGGTGGTCATAAATAATCATTGACAAAGTCCTCTGATGTACTAATAATAAGGTATATTTAATATATCGGAGTATGCAATGGTCAATAATAACAATCCCCTCGTACAAATATTACGCCTCGTG
>Ga0307380_10003923_pt1 | contig 20290 bp, 18 predicted proteins | sample UN3MG_FD_202239 | JGI IMG/M metagenome (GOLD analysis project Ga0307380, IMG submission 202239) | Soil microbial communities from Risofladan, Vaasa, Finland - UN-3 | ecosystem: Environmental > Terrestrial > Soil > Coastal area > Acid sulfate soil | place: Finland: Risofladan, Vaasa | collected... | reverse complement strand
TTCAATTCTTCTTCAGTTATCTCCCAAAAGGGTTTCATAACTGATTTTCCTTTGGCTTTTTGTTCTCCTGTAGCATCCAAGGTAGTAGAACCGGAATTGATCAGATGAAGTATCCCATCTTTGGCTAATCCGGTCAGCTCTTTTCCGGTCACTCTCTTTGCGGCCTCAGGACTCCAATAAGTTCTAATATCAGAAAATATTTGGGCTGTATCGGTTAAGAGATGATTAAATAACATGGAGATTCCGTTGAGGCTATCGTTCTCTGTGGCAAAGACAAAGGCTTCCCTTATCCCGTTCCAATCAAAGGAGGTGTTTAAGATGGTCTCCATAAAGTCTCCGTTGGGGAAATGGTCAGTCCATTGTCTCTGGCCTTGAAAACCAGCAGCAAGGGCATTATGTCCTTCGGCCTCTTCAGTAAATCCTAATTTGGCTAACTTGGGATTGCCGACCATTAAATCACGGGCTATCAAAGTCATCTTGACTATCATCTCCCACTCGGCATCTTTATGTGAGCGGGAGCGTTTTAAGTCTTCTCTATTTCTATCTTCTCCTTCTTTACAATTTTCTTTGACCCAATGAAGGGCTTTTTCGTATTCTTCTTTATCATATATCTCTTCTTCTATCCTTCTTATTATCTCGGTCATATCTATATATTTGTTTCTCATCCCCAGATAATCCTGGAAGAAGTCGGGGGAAACCTGGGAACCGGCAATCCCCATAGAGACACCGCCGATAGAAAGATAGGATTTTACTCTCATAGTAGCTGTAGCCAGCCCGGCTTTGGTAAATTGTAGTAGTTTTTGTTCTACATCTTCAGGGATACTATTATCATTTTGATCCTGGACATCTTTACCGTAGATACCAAAAGCCGGTATTCCTATCTGGTCATGACCGGCCAGGGCAGCAGAGAGATATACTGCTCCCGGTCTTTCAGTTCCGTTAAATCCCCAGATGGCTTTGGGGATAAGAGGGTCCATATCTATGGTCTCCATTCCATAGCACCAACAGGGGGTTACACTTATAGATACTCCCACTCCTTCTTGGGAAAATTTATCGGCACATTTGGCATCTTCTGCTACTCCGCCGATAGTGGTATCAGCGATTACACATTCTACCGGTAGACCATTAGAATGTCTTAGCTTTTTGCAAATCAAATCTGCGGTAGACTTCGCCATTCTCATAGTTTGCTCTTCAAGTGATTCTCTAATCCCCTTTCGACGTCCATCGATAATGGGACGGATACCGACTTTGGGAAGACTTCCGGGTAGTCTTTTTTGGATATTTGACATATTTCACCTCTCCCTTTAAGTTTATCAATAAAATTTTTAAAGAATTATTTTAACTGTTACGATTAATTATATCTGCTATAAAAGTAAATTTATAAAAAAATCCTATTTATCTCTCTTTATGGTAGAGAGAGATAAATTCTTCTGCTTCTTGAAGCCAAGGCATAGAATTAGATGCTCCATATCGTGTGCCCACAATCGTAGCTACTCCATTTGCAAAAGTAAGAATTTCTATTAACTTTGATGTTGAAAGATGTAAAAAGTTTTCACATTTTAATAATCCATATATAATAGCGCCCATAAAGGCATCTCCGCAACCAGTTGTTTCTTTAATTCTTATTTTATCAAAAGTAGGCATATGCATAAATTGTCCCTTATAATAACTTAGCACTCCATTCCTGCCAAGAGTAACTAAGATTAAAGAAGAATTAATTTTATTCAATATTTTTTTTATGCCTTCTTTTACATCTGATAAACCGGTAATATATTTCAAATCATCATCACTCATCTTTAAAATATCAACTATTTTAGATATCTTAAAAAACATATTCAGAAAATCTTTTTTATCTTTTATTAATGATGGTCTTATATTGGGATCGAAAGAGGTAATTACCTTCTCTTTATAAAACATATTCAATAGTTCCAAATAAGCATCTGAAGCAGGTTTTTCAAGCAAAGAAATTGAACCAAAATGATACATAGAATAATTCTTGGGATTTATGTCTCTTACCTCAGGAATGGTCAACATTATATCAGCTGCGTGATCTCTGTAAAATCTAAATTCAGGTTTTCCTTCTCTATTTACTGCTACAAATGCGAGAGTGGTTTTTAAGTTAATATCTCTTTTTAGACATTCGGTATTTATTTTTTCTCTTCCTATAATATCCATCAGCCCTTGGGCAAATTCATCTCCCCCTATTTTTGTTAAAAAGGATACTGGGACTCCCAGTCTTCTCAAAGCAACAACAACATTAAAAATAGAGCCGCCAGGCCTTTTTTCAAATAAGACACTATGATCAAGTCCTTTGCCCACTTCTTTTGAAATAAAATCAAGCAAGATTTCTCCTCCACAGAGGACTGGTTTCAACATCTAATTACTCCCTCACTTATAAAATATCATTTTCAAATTACACCTGGGGTAGGATCATCACTTTCATGGATGGCTCTTTTCCATCCAATACAAGGTGTAAACCATTCTCCAACTCATTTAATGGTAGCCGATGAGATATTAGATCCTTTACTACTATTCTCCCAAAAGAAATAAGATCAATCGCTTGTTTTGAGTTTCGTAGAGATGTATAGGATGACATGATAGTTAATTCTTTATTAAATAATCTAAAAGGCTCAATAGTCATAAGTTTCCCTTTTGGTGGTACTCCAAAAAAAAGAATTTTCCCAGCAGGACGAGCGTATGATATACATTGCTCAAGTACAGAGATCACTCCGGTAGCATCAACAACAATATCATAATGCTCCTTTTTTACCTGGTTGAAATCAGAGAAGACTTGTCCACTCCTCTCTTTAGCAGCAAAATTTCTTCGACTTTTATTTTTTTCTACTATATCCAACTTAGCAGGTCCTATGTTCTTAAGAGTTCGTAGTAAGAGCATTCCAATGGGCCCTGCTCCTACAAGCAGTATATGGGCACCTAATGCAGATCCAATCAATCCTACTCCGTGGATCACACAGGATAGAGGCTCCATAAATGCAGCTTCTTCAAATGATAAATCCCCAATAGTAAACGCAGCCTGCTGTGGGACTATAACATGTGTTGCCATCCCTCCTGGCATGGTCACTCCAATAGCCTGCCAGTTTTCACAAAAATGCTGACGATTATGCAAGCATGCATCACAAATCCCACAGGATAAATTTGGCTCTATTGCTACTCTATCTCCAATCTGAAATTTATCCACTTTATCACCTATCGCGACAACATCTCCCGAAAACTCATGTCCAGGAACAATAGGATAATCACCAAGATATTCACCAAGAAAAATATGGAGGTCTGTTCCGCAAATTCCACTCGCACTAACCCGAATAGTTATCCAACCCTGGGGAGGGTTCATCATCTTTTGCTTATCTAATACAAGCTCCTTTATAATTTTTGGTTTAAGAATTTGATAAGCTTTCATTATTATTAACTCCTTCTTACTTTATCACTTAGAAATCCTCAGATTATCTGAGTATAATAAACACCTGTCTCAACCAAAAAATTTAACAGTTATGAGTAATGACGCCCCATCAATACAGTAGTTTTTCTTAACTCTACTCTAAAATAATCTCTCTGAAAGCCAATACTCTCATGGCAACTCCTTATCTCCTCTAGAGATAAATTTGAATCTTCACAATATCCGGTTGGTGTTTTGCAGCTAATTCAAAAGCCTCAATAGCTTTACTAAATGGAAAACGACGAGAGATACAGGGTTTTAGGTCTACTTTCCCAGATTCTAGTAATGCCAACGTCTTGGGATACATATTAGCATATCGAAAAATTGGTATTGTAATTGCTTCTTTAGCCTGAGCCGCAGGAACATCAAATAGTGCCGGTTCGGATGGGATCCCTATGATGACCACCTTTCCTCCAGGGCAAACATAATGAAATATTGTCGAGAAAGCTTTCTTATTTCCAGAAGCCTCAAAGACGATATCCACACCCCATCCATTTGTCTCATGTGCTACGATATCTGCAAGATCATTTTTAGTAATATTGACTGTTTTAACAGGAGCTATAGACCGTATCAGATCAAGTTTAGGCTGCTGAATATCCGATACAATCACCTTACTGCATCCGCCTGCTAAAACAGCAAGTGTAGTAACAATACCTATAGTTCCAGCTCCTAGCACAAGAGCAATATCTCCCGGTTTTATTTGTGCTTTAGTTGCGGCATACATACCAATCGCCATAGGTTCAACCATTGCAGCCTCTTCTAACGACACTGAGTCTGGAACCTTGAATGTCAAGGAAGCAGGATGAACTACCGATTCACGTAGGCAGCCGTGGATTGGAGGTGTAGCCCAGAACCGTACATTAGGATCAAGATTGTACATCCCTAATCTTGAAGCCTTGCTGGTAAAATCGGGTATCCCTGGTTCCATACAAACCCTATCCCCAACTACAAGATGAGTAACTTGTTCACCAACCTCAATAACAATTCCGGATGCCTCATGGCCAAGAACCATAGGTTCAGTAATAATATAAGGACCAATCTTCCCTTCTTCATAGTAGTGCACATCACTGCCACAAATCCCTACATGTTTCACAGCAATGCGAACATCATTAGGACCAAGATGCTCTTCTATTAAAAAATCATCTACAATAGCAATATCTTTAGTTTTGTTTAATATAACAGCTTTCATTCCAATTTCCTTCTCCTTTATCTTTACTTATATAGTAGTTACAATTATTACATATCTTTCATAATATAACATAGGTCACGAAACGGGTGAAACAATCTACTCCCTACTCCTGCCGCTATAGCAACTCCTAATGCTGTAGCCATCTTTGGAGAATTTGTTAAATGAATTGGCTTGTTCAGAATATCACAGAAAATATGATTCCAAAAATCCGATTCATCCCCACCACCGAAACGTATACCGGAATCCCTTCTTTTAAGCCGGCCATACGTGCGGCATCAGCACTCACCGTTCCAGCTAACTCATGAGAAGCCCGAACATGGGGGAATATGTTCACATCTAGTCCTAATTCGCACAGCATATCTTTTGCCCATGTCTTCTTTTTAAAATTTAAGGCACCTGTAAGCGATGCATCAGAATAATCAGTCACACCGTGATGCATTCCGATAAGTCTTGAACGAATAAAATCCTTACTCTGTATGATATGCTTTGTCTTTTTGTAGAGGTTTGGAAGATGTTGTTTAAACCAAATTATTTTTGGTAAAGTAAAATGCGAATCAACCCTATTCCCGGTTATAGCAAAGAAATTATCAAGCGATATTCGATCTAATATATAAGAACAATATTGCTCATTTCTATTATCCGAGTGGATTATTTCGTTATAAACTGGTTCACCCTGTGCATCAACAGGAATCATACCGGTCATGTGGCCGGAAAGTCCAATTCCAACTATATCAGTGGTGTTAAGAATTCCCTTATCTTTTAATTGACGAATGCCTCTCAAAACACCCTGCCACATTTCGTAAGGATCCTGCTCCGCCCAGCCCAAATGAGGATAGATCGTCTTCATTGTCTGCGTAGAGATACCCATAACTTTTCCTGTCTCATTAAACAGAACACTTTTAACCCCTGTTGTGCCTATATCAAATACCAATATGCCAACTTGTTTGCTCATCATTTTTTCAATACCCTTTCAGAGCACTATATGCAGGTAAATCCACCATCAATAACAAGATCAGCCCCAGTAGTAAATGAACTCGCACTACTAGCAAAATAGAGCAATGCCGATTGAATCTCTTTAGGATCACCCATTCTTTTATAAACACCCTTTTGGATCCACTCGTCTTTCCAATCGGCTGGAGCTTTCTTTGTCATCTCTGTTGCAATATACCCTGGACTGATACTATTGACCCTCACATGATAGGGAGCCCACTCTACAGCCAACGATTTTGTAAGTTGAATAACTCCAGCTTTTGAAGCATTGTATCCACATTGAGGTTGCGGCGTATTGACAATATGGGCCGACATGGATGCGGTATTAATTATCGATCCATATTTTTGTCGTATCATTATCTTACCGACCTCTTGCGCGACCAGGAAAATACCTGTAAGATTAATATCAATAACACGCTTCCATGAAGCAAATGACATAGTCTCTGCAGGCTCGTTGATACAGATTCCCGCATTATTGAATAAAATATCTATCTTACCAAAATGGTCCAAAACTTGACGCACCATTGCCTTTACACTTTTAGGATCAGTTACATCTGTTCTTATTGCAATCACCGTAGAATTTGCTGCCTCAAATTCTTTTGCAGTCTTTTGCGCGGCATCCATATCAATATCCGCTATAATTACATTCGATCCTGCTGCAATAAACGCTTCGGCTCCTATTTTCCCTATTCCTCTTGCTCCTCCTGTCACTATTGCACAAGTATTCCTCAGATCAAATATATTCATTTTCATGTTTCATAATCTCCCTTTGAGTTATTCATCTGTGGCATATCATTATATTTATTTACAGTGATTAAAAGCAATAATTCTATCTTTTTCATTTAATACTCTCCTTTCAAATATTATTTATTCAAGAATCGAACAGGAGGTAGATAATTAATTTATCTACCTCCCCCCACACCACCGTACGTACCGTTCGGTATACGGCGGTTCACAAAGCACTACGAATATCACAATAACGATTTGTCAGGCTCATAAGCCCGAGGTTAGCCCAATAGGCATTCGGTAGAGCACTATTTAAAGAGTCACCTGCAATATGCCAGTACGCTTTTCGGGTATTGGCTAAACTGAGAGCTGCCCAATCTGGAAGCCCTAATTTAATTAGGTTACGATATTTAGTACCTATCTTCTTCCACTGTTTCCATAGACACATCCGCAATCTCCTTCTCATCCAGCCTTCTAACATCTTTAGGATATAGGGGGTATCAGATAAAGAGAAGTATTGTATCCAGCCTCTTAAATAGAGATTTAGTCTTAAGATTCGTTTTATTATATTTTGTCCATTGCTCCTTGAGGTTATTTCGCGAATTTTAATCTTAAATCTTTTAATGGCTTGAGGAGCTATACGAATACGGATGCCTTCGTGATAATGGTACAGATTAAAACCCAAGAATTTTCTTTTATCAGATATCTCTACTGCACTCTTTTGTAAATTAACTTTTAATTTTAGCTTGACTTTTAAGAAGGTAGTTATACTTTCCATTACCCTTTGGCCTGCTCTTTTGCTTTTGAGGTAAATATTACTATCATCCGCATACCTTACGAATTTATGACCTCTTCTCTCTAGCCCCTTATCTAAGTCATCAAGGAGTATATTGGCAAGTAGGGGACTTAAGGGACCCCCTTGGGGTGTCCCTTCTCTGGTTTGTACATATAACTCCATTTACCATAACTCCTGATTGAAGGTAAAGACGAATTAATTTTAATATCCTTTTGTCTTTTATCTTGCGGGCAACTCTGGCCATAAGCATATCGTGGTTTATATGGTCAAGGAATTTTTCTATGTCTAAATCTACTACCCACTGGTATCCTTCTTCTATGTATTGTTTTGCTTTTATTATGGCATCATGTGCCTTTCGTTTTGGGCGAAAGCCAAAACTAATCTGACATATTGATATGCCAGACCTCCCTGGGTAATAATAATAGCCTTCACCCCATATACCTGTTACATCACTACACAACCTTTTGGCAGTATTGGATTTTGTTTTAAGCAACAAATTCATCCAGATTGTATGGCTTTATATGTAGTTTGTGTCCCTTAAGGCTTAAGGCTTTGCCTCAAGCAACCTTTCAGATTTCACCTCATGATGGACACCCTTGCTGTTTAGCTATTGGTTGCTACTGCCAACTCCATATCAGAGTTTCACTGCCAAGCCATTATTCGTGTCAGGCACACCTTACATCAACAGACTATCGTATGTCCCGGCTTACCGGAAAATTACCTTCATATTTACCTTCATAGATGGGGAGTTCCCACTAAATAAATATCTCCCTATATTTCTTTTTGAGAAAGTCTAAGCCTTGGATTGCAAGTTGTTCAGGAGAGTCAGCTAATTTTCTCCATATAGAACAAAGTTTCGCAATGTTTACCATATTTGGATCAAAAGATTCTATTGTGATACAACCATTATAATCAACCTCTTTCAACGCAATAAAAAATTCTTTCCATGGTATGAGTCCTGTTCCTGGAATCCCACGTTGATTCTCGCAAGCGTGTATATATCCAAGATACTTACCAACATCTCTAATAGCTTGGTGAATATTATTTTCTTCTCTAATCATGTGGAATGTATCAAGTAGAACGCATATATTATCTAAATCCACATCCTTTATAAACTTTAGCGCATCTTTCGAAATATTTATAAAGTGCGATTCGAACCTATTTACCGGTTCAATTGCTAAGATTAACTTGGATGTATCTCTTGCATACTGCGCAATTTCGCGGAACGCTTCAACCCCCCATTTCCACTCGTCTTCAGTACGCATCTTACCAGTTATATATCCCCAACTACAATAAATAACCCCACCAAATACTACTGCACCAGCTTCATTAGATAAATTAATAAGTTTTTTTGAAAACTTTATACCTTCTTTTCTTATAGTAGGATCAGGAGATATGATATTATACTTTTGAGGCATTCCATATCCTATATTAATTGAAATTCCTAATTCATTGCTAACTTTTTTTACTTGTTTTGCGGGAAAATTATCAGGATCATATGGATTAATTTCAACTGTATCAAATCCCATGTTTTTAAATTTTTCAAGAAGAGGAATATCCTTTTCTAAAAAATTTTCAGTAAACAATAATGAGTGAATACCAAACTTCATTTTACCCTCCTTATTTGCAAAATCTATTTTGTAATTAAATTTATAATGATTAAACATGTAAATTCCTAAGCAAAAAATTAATAAATTTTTATCAAATAACTTTTAACCAACCTCCATCAACATAATATGTTGATCCTACACAGTAACTAGCACAAGGCGAGCAAAGAAAAACATAAAATTTTGCTAATTCTTCGGGAGAAGCAAATCGACCAATAGGAGCGTTATCCTTTGCAATCTGATCAAGATATTCTTTAGCTGTAATATTCTTTTCTTTGCTAAGCAAAGTTGCTGTTTTGTACCAATCGGGAGTTAAGATCAAACCCGGGTTGATACAATTAACTCGTATATTATATTTAATTACTTCGTTTGCCAGGCATTTTGAAAACATTACCAAAGCAGCTTTTGTGGTATTATAAATTGGCTCATAATCAAGAGGTTGTTTCGCACAAATCGACGCGGTATTTACAATCACACCTCCTCCTCTCTTCCGCATAAAAGGAACTACGGCTCTTGATAACCTAACTGCTGCCATTACATGTAAATCCCAGTAATACTGCCATTTTTCATCCGGTGCATCTATAATCTTTTCTGCACTCCCAGTTCCAGCATTATTAATTAAGATATCTACTCCATTAAAAACTCTTTCTACCTCAGAAATTAGATGCTTTATATCCTCTATTTTAGTAACGTCTGTTTTTATACCCAAAGTTTTAACTCTGTATTTTTTTTCAATTTGTTCAGTTGCATTAATAATATATTCTTCATCTCTCGCACAAATAACAAGGTTTACACCTTCTTGAGCAAAACCTTCTGCAACAGCAAGACCTATCCCTTTACTTCCTCCAGTTATTAGAGCTATCTTCCCTTTTAGATTTAAATTCATAATTGGTATTCTCCTCATAAAATAATTTAATAGACGAAAGAAACATATTATTTTAAATTATTTCTCTCATAAATAACAAAAACATCCTTCTAACTCCACATATAAATTAAAGATCAACCAATTTAAAAATATCTGATTCAACACAAACACACTCTAATATTATATCTGCACGATCATGCACAATTTTTTAAAATTGAAAAAATAATTAAATTATCAAACTACCTCTTTTATATCTTTTTATAGCTTATTCTCTTAATTCTTTAGCGTTCATACTGACCTCCTTTTTTTGAGGTCAGTGTGAACGCTATGATAATAAGTTCACGATGTATTGATACAAATTGCCATTAAGGTTCGCGATGTTATGATGTTTGTCAAGTATTTTTTATTAATTTATTAATTAAGGAATGAATGACCCTACGGCAAGCCGCAGGGTATCAAAAATCAGAACAGCCTGATCTGTCTCAAATCTTCCTTCGGTTTACCTTGCTTTTGTATATATTTTTCCACTTTTGACCAGTTCCCTCTCTCACCAACAGTGGCAACGTAGTATCCATCAGACCAAAATTCTCCACCCCATAGCCCTTTTTTGATCTCCGGATACCTTCGGAATATCTCCCTTGCAGTAATACTTTTGAATATTCGTACTATTTCCCTAAGATAATATTTTGGGATAGGCACTAAAGAGAAGATAAATATGATTCTTATCCATTCCCAAAGCCTCCATCTCTATCGTATAGCGTTTTTGTATACCACAAGCTGCCTCTTATATTATCTTTATCACCATCTGTCAAGTAATGCCTTGCGATACTTCACCAGAAACACTATATAATAATTTATCTGCCAAGTACAATGATATCCTTTTTGAACTTCTCCTTTACCCATATAATCATAATACTTCAGAATTTACCCTGTGGCCGCAGGGAATTCTCAAGTTAATACTCTTTTGTTCTCCGTATTCCAGGAGAACTGGCTTTCATCATTGCATCAAAATGACGCTTTAATAGCGTGCATTTAAGAAATTGATGTGCTTCACTGTCCCAAAGATTATCAAATTCATTTGGATCTTGCTTATGATCATAGAGTTCACCAATATCTTGTCCGTGATATACGATGATCTTGTATCGCCCGTCATAATACATAGTTCCATGTGACGCATTGTAAAAATTTGCTGTTGAACCTTGCCCCATGGCGTCATTGTATTCGCAAATAACATAATCCTTATGCGTATGAGGATTAACACGGCCTTCAAGCAATCCCAATAAAGACTTCCCCTGCATATAATATGGGATCTGCAATCCAGCTGCTTCCAATAGAGTTGGCGCAATATCTATTAACTCGACAAGTGCAGTTGATTTGATATTTGACTTCCACTGCTTTGGCCATGAAATAATAAGAGGTACGTGAACGAGGGATTCAAAAAATCGGCAACCCTTAAACAATAATCCATGGTCCCCAAGCAATTCACCGTGATCGCTTGTAAAAATCACAATTGTATTCTCAAGCTGACCGGATTCAGAAAGGGTATCGATCATTCGACCGAACTGGGTATCAATCAGTTCTATTTCAGCATAGTAACATGCTTTCATTAATCTTGGATCGTATACTGTCGGTGCAATTGAAGCCATTTGGTCTTTAGGCAAATCTAACGAAGGGATGGAATTTTCTGGAACACCGCTTTCCAGTAGTTTGTACGGATCTACAGCGTAAACGGTTTGCTGGTCAATATTCTGAAATACCTTTTGACGAATGATATCTGTTTCACGAAACAGCGGATATGGAATCTGCTTTACATCATAGCGATCAAGATACTCTTTTGGAGGGTGGAAAGTAGGATGAGGACCGAAGGGATTGATACTTAATAACCAAGGGGTATCTCTCTTTTCGGTTATAAACTCCAAGGCTTTTTCAGTGCACCAGGTTGTCTGATGTAGTTCTTCCGGCAGTCCAATGCCATAGGAACCTTTTATATTCGAGAATAACTTGTCTACATCCTGATGTTTCTCGTTTCGAAGCCAATCTATGTACAAGTTCCCCTTTATATTTGGATAGGGATGATGGCTCCACTGATAGTAACGGTACCCATCATCTGATCGCGCTTCACGCTCATATTGAGAACCCGCGAGATGAAGCTTTCCAACGAGGCCACAATCATAACCTGCATCAGAAAACATTTTTGTCACGAGAGTTTCGTTTTTTGGAAATCGTTCATTACCATTACGATATACATGGTGACTTGCAGGATACCGGCCTGTAAGAAATGAGGCCCGGCTGGGTGTACAGATTGGAGATTGTGTATATGTCTTGGTGAAGGCCACACCGCTACTGATGAAAGCATCTAGCCGTGGAGTGTGAATAACTGTATTTCCTAGTGCATGAATTGTGTCAAATCGTTGCTGATCTGTACAGTACCAAAGAATATTTGGTTTTATCATAGTAAGTTACTCCTTGTTTTATCATAGTAAGTTACTCCTTAAGGGCTCCTCTTGTAAGTCCTTGAACAAGATATTTGCCGATAAAAAATGGCATAAAAATTGCAGGTAGAATTAGAATAACAGCTCCCGCGCCCATCATACCCCATTCAGTACCTTCATATTTCATAAGATTCATAATACCAATGGCGGCAGTTACAGCTTTGTTTCTGGTTAAAATGAGAGCAAATATAAACTCATTCCAACATACAATAAATGTGATGATGCCCGTAGATACCAATCCAGGTAATGTAATAGGTAATACCACACGGAAAAATGTCTGGGGTATTGAAGCGCCATCAATAAATGCAGCCTCTTCAATTGATTCTGAGACATCTAAGAAAAACGACCTCATCAGCCAAATTACAAGCGGCAAATTAAAGGTAAAATATGAGATAATCAGACCAATTCGAGTATCAATGAGTCCTATACCTAAAAAGACAATGAAAAAGGGTATAACAAAGGTCATGGCTGGAGCCATACGAATAAGAACAATCCATAACAGGACCATATTCTTCCAGTGAGCTTTGATTCGAACTAATCCATATGCTGCTAGGGTCCCGATAGCCAAAGATAGCACCGTACTAATTGTAGAGATGAATATACTGTTTACAAAAAAACGAAGAAATTTCGTTTCGGAAAAAAGTTTTTGATAATTCTCTAAAGTTGGCTTAAAAAAGATCAAAGGCGGATTCGCAAAAGCCTGTAACTGGGTTTTAAGAGACAGGCTAATAATCCACAGCAGAGGACCGAGAGTAAAAAGAAAATATAAAATCAATACGAGGTAGGCAGCCGATCTGCTCAAGATATTTTTTATCTTATATCGTAATTGCAGGTCCATCATTGTTTCCCTTTCATCGTCAACAGAATAAACAGAAAAGAGAAAATAAAAATAATAAAAACAAATAATACCAGCAGGGATGATGCATACCCGATGTTAAGAAACTTAAATCCAACGTCATAGGCATAGACGTTGATAGATTCTGTAGCTCGGCCTGGCCCACCACTGGTCATCATATAAATAACCGGTAGAATTCCAAGGGCATCAATAATCCGAAGGATGATAACTACCAAGATGATAGGCTTCATCAACGGGATAATTAACATCCAAATTAATTGGAGCTCATTTGCTCCGTCGACGATCGCTGCTTCAATAGGATCGGTAGGAAGAGATTCCAACCCTGCCAGTAAAACCAGCATGACGAGGGGAGTCCATTCCCAAACGGATGCTACAGTTACAGCTATTAATGCAGTGGTAGGAAAAGAAAGCCAGTCTGGAGCTTTAAGACTCAGAAGGCTTAAAAAATAGTTGATGCCGCCGAGGTCTGGGGTAAACAGGATACGCCACGAGATCCCAACAACTACAGGCGGGACGAGCGACGGTATTAACAGTACTGATCGGAAAAGCTGAGTTCCCTTTTTTACCCGGTAAAACAAGTATGCGAGCACAAACCCAAAGAACATTTGGATTATTGTATTTACTATAATGTAGTAAAACGAAACTTTAATCGAGTTAATTGCTCGAGAATCGCGGAAAATATGCCTGAAGTTTTCAAGGCCAATAAACTTAAAGGATCCTTGTCGGATTAATTCCCAGGAAGTAGTCGAGAACGTAACCAGCAGGATGACTGGGATAACTGACAATATAATAATGATGAATATCGAAGGAGAGATGAATGCGATATAGGCACGATTTCTGTTATTCATAAAGTAATTTTATCCTTTTTGTAGATTAGTATTTTACAGATTACTCGGGTCCGGCCAACTAAGGCCCGGACCCGAGTACAGTTAACACTTCAACATCTCGAAATCTGTTCGGGATTATTTTATATATTCTAATCTTTTAAGGATATTAACCGCTTCTTGTTGGGTATCACGCATGGCCTGTTCTGGTGTCTTATTTCCAATTATGACCAGCTGCAGCGCATTACCGTACACGGCATTAACCTCAACCCAACCATTGATACGCGGGCGGTAGTCGGGATCTCCTAGTGCAAGGCTCTTCTGGAACGTTGCAAGAAAGTCTCCTTCACCCGAAAGGTTCCATTTCTCACGAAAGTCCTCATCGTTCCATAGTGATTTTCTGTGTACAGCTATATGATTTGAGGACAATGAGATTTTCTTCGTTATTTCAAAGCTGTTTGACCATTGTAAAAATAGCCATGCCGCTTCCTTATTTCTTGATGCATTATTGATTGCAAATCCATGACCGGTAAAAGCCGGATGTACTCCGCCAGGTCCGCCGGGAACAACCCGAAAACCTACTTTACCGCAAACCCTTGACTTGTCTGGATCGAGAATTCGGCCACCTAGTGGAGCCCCTTCCATTGCAATAGCAACGTTTCCTTGCTGCATAGCAATAACTACCTGGTCATACTTTGCATTCACTGCACCAGGGATACTGTAGTTTGCCAACAAATCAGCATAAAGACGAGTAGATTCTATTACCGGAGCAGTGTCGAATGTCGGATAATAATCCCCGTTCTTGATGTCTTTAACATATGTACCACCAAGTCCTCTTAAGAAAACCGTTGAATGCCAGCTGGATTCTCCTGGATCACCTCGCATTGCTACACCTGCAACCCCTTTCGGATCGTGTACGGTACGCACAGCTTCAGCAAACCCTTCAATCGTGTCGAGCTGTGCCGGGTCAATACCATGTTCTGCTAAGATATCTGTACGATAGTAGGTCATAATCGTGGCTGCAAACCACGGTAACCCATAAAGAGCCCCCTTGTATCTCATTAAGTTAAGCAAGCTGGGCATAATGTCATCAATCTGTAGTACTTCAGGAAAGGTAATTGCTTTGTTCTGCATGAGTCCTTCCAGTGGATAGAGCCAGCCGGATTCAGCATAGGGGATAGACCAGTTTGCCTGAACCCACATTATATCATAAGCACCGGATTTGGATGCCAATTCAATCCTAACCTTCTCGTGGGCAGCTTCTTCATTGAATAAATCTAAATTTATTTTGATACCGGTTTTTTCTTCAAATTCCGGTAGCAGTGGCTCAAGTCCTTCAATATAGGTGATGTTAAATCCAATCACATTTAGATGAGTACCCTCATAGGCTCGCCAAGGATCTTCAGAGACTCCCCCCCCGGCCGCAAAAGCCATGGACGCAGTAAACAGAACTAGAATAACTAACACAAAAAACCGTTTCATCGTTTTTTAACCTCCTTATTTTTGTTCTCTGTTTCAACAGAATTAAAGGCAAAAGTCAAATTTTATTTCACCTCCTTTTTGCCCCTGATTGTTTCTAACATTTTTATTTTACTACTTTATAAAATCACTCCCCCAGCAGGAGATAGGGGCTTCTTTTAACTACAAGCGAAAAACGAGCTTGGCCCTTCGGGCTGCCGCTACATCTACAGACAGGAGTCTGGAGTTTTATGCAGCTCAATAAAAATACCCCTCCTTTCTTATCTGCCCTATTTATTCGAAACTTTGCTGCTTTAATTAAAACGAACCTCTGATAACAAGCTCGGTAGGTAAACGGTATTCCTTATAATCTCCGGTTTCTTCTTTTTTAATCCTTCTAATTAATAGTTCGACGGCTTTTTCTCCTATTCTACGACTTGGTTGTTTAACCACAGATAATGGAGGGTTTGTAATTGAAGCCCATTTATAATCATCAAATCCTATAATGGCTAATTCATCTGGTATTTTTATCTGTTTTTCTGTTAAAAATTGTATAGCACCTATAGTCATTAGATTATTAACAACAAATAAAGCAGTTATGTCTGAATTAAGTAACAATTCTTTCATTAATTTATAACCACTGTCATATCTGCCATCACCCACCTTTATCAAATTTTGGTCAATCTTTATCCCGTAATTCACTAATGCTTTTTTATAACCCATAATTCTTTCTTCGCTGGTGGTTAATCCTGGTAATCCAGTAATAACTCCTATTCTTGAATGCCCCTTTTTAATTAACATACTAACTGCCTTGTATGCACCTTCGGCATTATCGACTAATACACAATCACCTGGGCAATAACCTTGTGGCTTGCGATCAATAAATACTACGGGGCTATTCCTATTTAATAACTTTTCTAAAAAAGTATGGTCGCCAGACGCGGGAGCTATAATTAAACCATCTATTAATTTGGCATTGAAGACTCTTGCTTGCTCTTTCTCGATTTCTAAATTTTCATCAGAATCAGCGAGTATAAGAGTGTATTCGTATTTCCTCAATGTGCTTTCTATTCCTCTAATTACGGCTGTAAAAAAGAAATTAGAAATATCAGGCACTATTAAGCCTATTACATTGCTTTTTTTACTGCGTAAACTCTGGGCAGCAAAATTTGGATAATAGCCCAATTTTTTCATAACTTTTAAAACTTTATTTTTAGTTTCTTTTTCAACAAACCGAGTTTTGTTGATCACGTGGGAAACTGTTGCCGTTGATACCCCTGCTTTTTGGGCCACATCTTTCATGGTAATTCTCATATATATAAATAACTCCATTATACAATTTTGTATGTGTGATATTTTAAGGTAATCGATTACGTAATCGTTTAATATAAGATATCACATTTTATAAAAGTTGTCAAATTTTTTCTAAAACTTGTTACTAACAAATTAAAAGTGAACCGTTTTTTAAATGATTTACGTTTTAAAAGTGAACTCTTAAGAATAACGTAAAATTGTAATAATATAGGATCAAAAAGTGAGGTCCTATATCATGAAACAATTACACAAAAAGTTCACCGATGATCAGATTAAAGATCTAATTATACGTTATCTAAAAAAGAAAATAGCAAGAAAATACATCCAAGAAATTTTAGGTATTAAGAAAACAAGATTCTTTGCTTTAATAAAACGATTTAAAGATGATCCCGAGAACTTTTCTCTTTCATACTTTCCTAGTACACCTACCCGCACAATATCTAAAGCTATTGAAACAAATATCATAAAAGAATTAAAGATAGAAAAAGATTTAATTAAAGCGAAAGATGTGCCGATTAGATGTTACAATTACAGTTGTATAAAAGATATCTTGATAAATGATTATAACCAGAAGGTATCTCTTTCTACTATAATCAACCGGGCAAAAGCAAATGGCTTTTACCTTACAAAACCGAAGAGAAAGGCCCATGATAGAGAGGTATTAACTAACTATCCCGGAGAACTTATCCAACACGATTCTTCTCATCATCTGTTTGCCCCTTATGTTGGTAGAAAATGGTATCTTATTACATCACTCGATGATTACAGCAGGCTTATCCTCTATGCTGTTTTAGTAGAAAGAGAGACTACCTGGACTAATATTATTGCTTTAAAGATAGTAATCTTAAGGTATGGTATCCCCTATTCTTACTATGTAGACAGCTATTCTGTCTACCGCTTTGTACAAGGGAGAGACAGCAACTGGAGGACCCATCATAAGTTTACCGATGAAGCTGATCCTCAATGGAAACAGGTACTTAACGATTGTGGGGTAAGGGTAAAATATGCACTTTCTCCACAGGCCAAAGGAAAGATAGAGAGGCCTTATAGATGGATTCAGGATAGATTAGTAAGAAGTTGTTATAGAAAGAGAATCTCTGATATCAACCAGGCCCAATTAATCTTAAATAGCCTTATTCAAAAATATAATTACCAATGGATTCATTCTACTACCGGAGAAATACCTTATATTAGATTTCAAAGAGCTTATGCTGAAAATAAATCCTTGTTTAGAGAATTTGCCGTGAGACCACCTTATAAGTCAATCAAAGACATTTTCTGTTTAAGAGCAGACAGAATGGTAAATTCTTATCGTAAAATCTCAATAAATAATTTAGAACTAAAAGTACCCAGTGCACCACTACATGAGAGAATACAACTTCGGATTACTCCGGATAAAGAATCCGGTCTATCTGAAGTAAGATTCTGGCATGAAGATGAGTTTTTAGGTACACAAAAGGTTAAAAACTCTGATCTTAATTTGGTTCACTTTTAAAATGTTAATGGTTCACTTTTAAAATATAACTAACAATTTTTTCTAAAACTTTTTTAATATTTTTTAAATTATCTAACTACCCCACTAAAGTTTACACTAACCTAAAACTGTCTGTGTCAATACTTTGGGGGTAGTTTTCTTTGGTGAAAAAATTTCTTCTGGTTTTAGGTAGACTTACCCCTTATTTTATTAAGGCTTATTGTTTTTGCCAATAAGCATGATTATCCTTATGTTATTTAGGTTATGATAATACATCGGTATCAACTTTCTTATACTTTTTTAATTAATTAGTTGTAATATCCTGCTTCTGCGAGTTTACGCAAAACACCCACCCAGGGTTTGCCCTGATCCGGTCCGGAAAGAGCAGGTAGAGTTACTTCTATAAGAGGAGAAGTCTCTACCTCTTTCTTAAAGTAGGAGGCAGCTAGGGGTGGTTTATATTCACCTACTTTAATATTTCGTTCTCTTTCGGTCTCCCACCAGTTATCCCATTCTCCATTTATGATCGTCTCTTTTATCTTTAAGAGAGCCAGGGCTCCCGGTATACTCCAGCTCATCCCTCTCTTCTTAAAGCGAGTAGCTATTACTTTCTTTACGTTTGATTCTATCGCTCCGGCCCTTTCTATCTCTTTATCTTTAAGTTTAAACTGATTGGTAATCCCCAGGCGGTTACGGGATAGGTATGTTTAAGACTTCATCTAAGAGATAGTGAGCTTTACCCTGCCTGTCTTTATAGCGGGTGCGGGAATAGAGGATATCACCGAAACGGGTGAGAAAGTATTTTTCCCTCCTACCGGTGTTTTTTAGTTTCCCTCTTTCTCTCTTGCTACGCAAGCAGCTATCTATATCGGTAATGGCTTTTTCAAATACCCTACGGGCTATATTCTGTAATATTTCAAAGAGCATATCTTCTAAGATATCAAAGGTTAGACCCTTAATGGGTATTTTAACCTTGACCTGGGGAAAAGTTATTGTTATAGTATCCATGGGTGTAGCTTACCTCCTTTTTTGTAAAGGGTTTTTGTGTATATAGGTAAGTCTACACCTTTTTATTATTTTTTTTCAATCCTTCTCTTGCTACTCGTCTTATTGCTAACAAAAAAGTATTATTAGTATATAATATTTTTTCTTCTTACTACCCCAATAAAGTTTACACTAACCTAAAACTTTTTTAATAATTCTATATAAATTGGTATTCTAATCTGTATTTATTAGAAGATGGGCTACAATTACATAATTTATCATTGAGATATTTCCAAGAATGACATAGATTATAATTAGACAATCTTAATATATAGAGTGAATTTTTATTTGGAAGATGAAGATAAGGGTTGTATGAGTGTGAAAGAGAAAAAAAGAGAATATATCCTATTCTTTTGGTGTTAATATGACCTCTAATGGTAATTTGGTATTTGTATCAATCACCATCCTTGCCTTGAATCCGAGGGCTACGAAGTTTTTAGTAATTAATTTTATACTAGATTCATTTTTGGAGTGTTTCTGTTTTTTATTATATTTACACCTGCTGCCACTGCAATTGCAACTTTTCTTTTTTCCGTTATTAGAATGTATTATTATATGGACTATGTTACTACTTATATTTATTTTATTTATTACGGTAGCAACTACTGTTTGAACTATTAAGCGGTGTAAGATTTTATAATAAATATCTTTTCCAATTCTTTTCCTGAAGTAAGAAAAAGTAGAATGAGCGGGGGTTTTAAGAAAGTTATCAAAACCGCAAAGGACACAAAAACGCGAGTCAAATTGTAAGCTCTCAGCCAATTTTCGATTTGATTTTACTTCACTCAACCAGATTAAAAGTTGGGCTTTAAATAGAGACACCGGGTCATAAACTAATTCTCTACCGGTGGCGTATTTATCTTTGATTAGAGGATAAATAAAGCTCCAGTCTATGGATTCAAAAATAATCTTTAGAGGATCATCTTTTTTAATTTTCTGGGAAGCCTCATAAGTAATGAAAGAAAGCTGTCGACCTTTTACCTTTTTCATAAGAATAATTGCACCAAAATTTATTTTAAGCAAGCGTAAGTCTACAAAAGTTAACCAAAGGTGCCAGGCACCTTTGGTTAACTTCTAAACGCTATACGCTCCACGCTAGGTTTATTTACAAATAGATTTTAAAATAAAGTCTTTTTCGGCTTTGAAGAATCTTTCGGTATATCACCTTTCATCTTTTTCCTTAAAAAAGCAGGGATTTCTA
>Ga0307380_10003922_pt1 | contig 20291 bp, 14 predicted proteins | sample UN3MG_FD_202239 | JGI IMG/M metagenome (GOLD analysis project Ga0307380, IMG submission 202239) | Soil microbial communities from Risofladan, Vaasa, Finland - UN-3 | ecosystem: Environmental > Terrestrial > Soil > Coastal area > Acid sulfate soil | place: Finland: Risofladan, Vaasa | collected... | reverse complement strand
TCGCCGAGGCGATCCGCTTCTATCTGAAGGACGTCAGCGAGCCGATCACCCATGCGGGCCTCGCCGTGGCCGCGCCTTTGCTGGAAGACAAGGTCCAACTCACCAACGCCCCCTGGTCGTTCGCGCAGAGCACGCTTGCCGGCGAGGCGGGGCTGGAGGGGGTGCACCTGCTCAACGATTTCGAGGCCTTGTCGCTGTCCTTGCCCTATCTGACCGGGGAGGAGCTGCATCAGATCGGCGGGCGCGATCCCGTTGAGCACGCGCCCAAGGTCGTCCTGGGCCCCGGGACCGGGCTCGGCGTCGCCGGCCTGGTCTGGTCGCCGTCCGGCTGGATCGCGCTGCCGTCCGAGGGCGGCCATACCACGCTTGGGGCCGAGACCGAGAGTGAGCTTGCCCTGGTCGAGCGCTTACGAAAGGGGCGCGAACGCCTCTCGGTGGAACGGGCTCTGTCGGGGCCGGGCTTGACCGATCTGCACCAGGCCGTCGCCGCCTCTCACGGTCACACCGCGGAGAGGCTGACCCCGTTTGAGGTGGAGCAGCTTGCGCTGAGCGGCGACGACGAGAGCGCCGAAGAAGCCCTCGACATTTTCATCGCCTGGCTCGGCCGCTTCGCGGGCGACGTGGCGCTGGTGGTGGGCGCGCGCGGCGGCGTCTATCTCGGCGGCGGCATCGCCCCCAAGCTCTTGAAGCGTCTGATCCAGGGCGATTTCCGCGAGGCCTTCGACCGCAAAGGTCGCATGGAAGAATTCGTGGCACCGATTCCGGTCTATGTGATCCTCGCCGAGTTCCCGGCGCTCAAGGGCGCCGCCGTCGGCTTGCGGGCGAAGCTCGCAAACGCCTGACAAGGCCCTGAAACGATTCAGCCAATGGCGGCGGCGGGCGGGCAACCCGGGGGGCGGGCGCCGAGCCTATTTGAATTCGACCTTCATGATCTCGTAGGACTTGCCGCCGCCGGGCGTGGACACCTCGACGACGTCCTTCTTGCGCTTGCCGAGCAGGGCGCGCGCGATGGGCGAGGTGATGGAGATTCTGCCCTCCTTCACGTCGGCTTCGAGTTCGCCGACGATGCGGTACTTGACCTTCTCGTCGGTGTCCTCGTCGACCAGGGTCACGGTCGCGCCGAACATGACCTGATCGCCCTTGAGCTTGGACACGTCGATAATGTCGGCGCGGCTGAGCTTATCCTCGAGGTCGGCCAGGCGCGCCTCGGTGAGACCTTGCAGGTCCTTGGCGGCGTGATACTCAGCGTTCTCCGAGAGGTCTCCGTGCGCGCGGGCTTCGGCGATCAATTTGATGATCCGGGGCCGTTCGACGGACTTGAGATGCTTGATCTCAATCTCCAACGCGGCAAAGCCCTCGGCGGTCATCGGCACCTTATCCATGTCAGTCAATGCTCCTTAGGGGGATCCCCCTTGCAATACTGTCAAGGAATAGACCCGTCCAAGTCAAGAATCTGCTGATTTTGACCGTTATTACCTAAGCGGTCTCGGCGAGCCCTGAAGAGCCTTTGCCGACATAGCTCTGTAGAGGGGCAACGGTCAGGCTGCCTTCGCGGAGGGCCTTGATGGCCTCGGTCACGGCGAGCGCGCCGGCGAGGGTTGTATAGTAGGGGATGTGGTTGATCAAGGCCGACCGTCGGATCGACATGGAGTCGGCCAGGGCCTTGGCGCCTTCGGTGGTGTTGAACACGATGTCGATCTCCCCATTGGTGATGGCGTCGACGATATGCGGCCGGCCCTCCAGCACCTTGTTGACCTTCTCGCAGGCGATGCCGTGCGCGTCGAGATGCCGCTTCGTGCCGCGCGTGGCGATGATGCGGAAACCCATCTCGGTGAGCATGCGGACCGGAACCAGCAGCCGGTCCTTGTCCAGGTCCTTGACCGACACGAATACGGTGCCTGAAAGCGGCAGCTTCGCGCCGCCGCCGAGCTGGCTCTTGGCGAAGGCCACCGCGTAGTCGCGGTCGATGCCCATCACTTCTCCAGTGGAGCGCATCTCCGGCCCCAGCACCGGATCGACGCCGGGGAAGCGCGCGAAGGGGAACACCGCCTCCTTCACTGCGATGTGCCGGAGCTCGGGCCGCTTCAGCCCGAACGAGGCGAGCGGCTTGCCGGCCATGATCTCTGCGGCGATGCCGGCGATCGGCAGGCCAATCACCTTGGCGACGAAGGGCACGGTGCGCGAGGCGCGCGGGTTGACCTCCAGCAGGTAGATGTCGTCGTCCTGGATGGCGAACTGGACGTTCATCAGGCCGACCACGTTGAGCGCGCGCGCCAGCTCGACCGCCTGGCGCTCCAGATCGGCGATGATCTCGGGCTTGAGCGAATGGGGCGGGAGCGAGCAGGCGCTATCGCCGGAATGCACGCCCGCTTCCTCGATATGCTCCATCACCCCGCAGATGAACACATCCGTGCCGTCGGCAAGCGCATCCACGTCCACCTCGATGGCGTCGCGCAAATACGAGTCGATCAACACCGGGCTCTTGCCGGAGACCACCACCGCCTCGGCGATATAGCGGGCGAGCTGCGCGTCGTCGTGCACGATCTCCATGGCGCGGCCGCCCAGCACATAAGACGGGCGGATGACCACGGGGAAGCCGATCGCCTTGGCGATGGCCACCGCTTCATCCGCCGAGCGGGCGATGCCGTTATTTGGCTGCTTGAGACCGAGCCTCTCGACCAGCGCCTTGAAGCGGTCGCGGTCTTCCGCCAAGTCGATGGCGTCGGGCGAGGTGCCGAGGATCGGCACTTCGGCGCTCTCCAGGGCCGCAGCGAGCTTGAGCGGGGTCTGCCCGCCGAATTGTACGATCACGCCCTTGAGCGTGCCGTTCTCTTGTTCCTTGCGCACGATCTCCAGCACGTCCTCCTCCGTCAGTGGCTCGAAATAGAGCCGGTCGGAGGTGTCGTAATCGGTGGAGACGGTTTCGGGATTGCAGTTGACCATGATGGTCTCAAACCCGGTGGCCGACAGCGAGAACGCCGCGTGGCAGCAGCAATAGTCGAACTCGATGCCTTGACCGATACGGTTCGGCCCGCCGCCCAAGATAATGACCTTGTTCGCGTCCGACGGCCGCGCCTCGCATGACTCCCCGCCGGGAAACCCGGTCTCATAGGTCGAGTACATATAGGCGGTGGGCGAGGCGAACTCCGCCGCGCAGGTGTCGATGCGCTTGTAGACCGGGTGCACGTCGAGAGCGCGGCGGGCCTTTGAGACCTCCGCCACGTCAAGACCGGCAAGCGTCGCCAGGCGCTCGTCGCCGAAGCCCATGGCCTTGAGCCCGCGGAACTGCGCCGCCGTCTTCGGCAAACCGTGCTCGATCACCCGCGCTTCCGCATCGATGATGTCCTGGAGCTGGCGGATGAACCACGGGTCGATGCGACAGGCTTCGTAGATCTGCTCCTGGTCGAAGCCGAGGCGTAACGCTTGCGCCACTTTCAGCAGCCGGTCGGGCGTCGGCGCGCCGAGCGCCGCGCGGATCACGTTCTTGTCGTCGCCCTGGCCGATCCCCTCGAAGGTGAGGTCGTCGAGGCCGGTCAGCCCCGTCTCCATGGAGCGCAGCGCCTTTTGCAGCGACTCCGGGAAGGTCCGGCCGATGGCCATGGCCTCGCCCACTGATTTCATCGCCGTCGTTAGCGTCGGCGTCGAGCCCGGGAATTTCTCGAAGGCGAAGCGCGGGATCTTGGTGACCACGTAATCAATGGTCGGCTCGAAGGAGGCGGGCGTGGCCCCGCCGGTGATGTCGTTGGCGAGTTCGTCCAGCGTGTAGCCGACGGCGAGCTTCGCCGCGATCTTGGCGATGGGGAAGCCGGTCGCTTTCGAGGCCAGCGCGGAGGAGCGCGACACGCGCGGGTTCATCTCGATGATGACGAGGCGCCCGTCTTCCGGGTTCACGGCGAACTGCACATTGGAGCCGCCGGTCTCCACGCCGATCTCCCGCAACACCGCGATCGAGGCGTTACGCAGGATCTGGTATTCCTTGTCGGTCAGCGTCAGCGCCGGCGCCACCGTAATCGAGTCGCCGGTATGCACGCCCATCGGGTCGATATTCTCGATGGAGCAGATGATGATGCAGTTATCGTCCTTGTCGCGGACGACCTCCATCTCATATTCCTTCCAGCCCAGCACCGACTCCTCGATCAGCACCTCGCAGGTCGGCGAGGCGTCGAGCCCGCGCTCGACGATCTCCAAAAATTCTTCGCGGTTATAGGCGATGCCGCCGCCGGTGCCGCCCATGGTGAAGGACGGGCGGATGACGGCGGGGAGCCCGATATCCTGGAGCGCTTCGAGCGCCTCGATGAGACCCTTCTCGACGTAACGCCGCCGCCGCTCGCTCTCGTGCCGCGCCCAGTCGGCTTCGAAGTCGAGCATGGCCTTGGCGCGCGCCTCCGCGTCCGGGTTCTCCGCGTCGATGCGGGCCACCTCCGTCTTATAGGTCTTTCGGTCGGCGCGCTTGAGCGAGGCGGCATCGGCGAGCCGCGAGCTCGGCGTCTCCAGCCCAATCTCGTTCATTGCCTCGCGGAACAACTCGCGGTCTTCCGCCTTGTCGATCACGTCGGCCTTGGCGCCGATCATCTCGACGTCGAATTTGTCCAGCACGCCGGCGCGGTGCAGGCTGAGCGCGGTATTGAGCGCGGTCTGCCCGCCCATGGTGGGCAGCAGCGCGAATCCGCCCGGCACGGCGTGCCGCTCCTTCTCGATGATCTTGGCGACCACGTCGGGTGTGATCGGCTCGATATAGGTGGCGTCGGCCAGCTCGGGGTCGGTCATGATCGTGGCCGGGTTCGAGTTCACCAGTACGATACGATAGCCCTCTTCTTTCAGGGCCTTGCAGGCTTGCGTGCCGGAATAGTCGAACTCGCAGGCCTGGCCGATCACGATCGGCCCGGCCCCGATGATCAGGATGGACTTTATGTCTTCGCGCTTTGGCATTTTGGCTGACTCTGGCCCCCGGCTCTGTGGAAGGAAAGGCAGGGGCCGCGGAGGTCTTAGACCAGATTCTGGTGCGAGGGAAGCGGAGCGAGCACGCCCCGTGGCTGAAAACCGGCATTTTTTGCAACTTTACGCCGTCTAGTGAGTTTCCTTTCAAACCCCACACATGTGATCCTCACCCATGACATCAAATCCACGCGCCAATACGCCTCTCTGGCTCGACCTGCTGCTCGCCTCCGGCATGATCGGCGGCGCCTACGCGCTCGACCGCTACGTCCTTCCGCAATCCCGCGCCTCGCGGGCCGGCGACGCGGCCTTGGGCGGGTCCGACGCTGCGCCGGAGCAGGCTCCCGAGCCTGAAAGGCGCGCCGAACCGAAAGACGACACGAAAGAAGGCCCGAAGGAAAGCGCGGGCGCCATGGAGACGCGGCCGTCCCAAGAGCCGGGGCATGTCCAGCATGAGCGCGCCTACGACCGGGGCCGGGGCCGGCGCTCCACGAGTCCCCACCACATTCCCGCCAAGGGCTGGATGGATGTCGGCTATCGCGTCTACACGCGGATCGGCGACGACCGGCTGCTCGCCGTCGCCGCGGGCGCTGTCTTCTATATGCTGCTCGCGTTGTTCCCGGCCATCACCGCGCTGGTCTCGCTCTACGGTCTGTACAACGATCCGGTGACGATCAATCAGCAGCTCTCGCTGCTTTCGGGCGTCATGCCGGCGACCGGCATCGACATCGTGCGCGAGCAGGTGACCCGTGTCGCCGACACGAGCAACAGCTCGCTCAGCTTCGGCTTTCTGTTCGGCCTTGGCCTGGCGCTATGGAGCGCCAACGCGGGCATGAAAGCGGTCATCGACTCCCTCAACGTGGTCTATGACGAGCGCGAGAAGCGCGGCTTCGTGCGTCTCACCCTCGTCGCCTTCGCTTTCACCGTCGGCGCGCTCATCTGCATTCTCCTCGCGCTTTCCGCCATCGTGGTGCTGCCATTGGTGCTGGCCTGGGTCGGTCTCGATACGCAAATGGGTGTGGTCTTGTCCTGGCTGCGCTGGCCGGCGCTGCTCTTGGTGGTGCTGATCGCGCTTGCGGTGCTCTACCGCTACGGGCCGAGCCGCGAGAACGCGCGCTGGAGCTGGCTCAGCGTCGGCGCCCTGTTCGCCACAATCGCCTGGCTCGTCGGCTCGGCGCTGTTCTCCTGGTACCTGTCGAACTTCGCCAATTACGACGCGACCTACGGTTCGCTCGGCGCCGGCATCGGCCTGATGATGTGGCTGTGGATGAGCGTCATCGTGATCTTGGTCGGCGGCGAGCTCAATGCGGAGCTCGAGCATCAGACGGCGGAAGACACCACCACACTGCCGGAGAAGCCGCTCGGTGAACGCGGCGCCACCATGGCCGATACGGTCGGCGAGGCCTGGCGTTAGAAGGTTGGCGCTAGGGGTGCGCTAGGGTCTGGCGCTAAGCCTTCTTCTATTGTCGTCCATCAGCTCGATGAAGCGCGCGAAGAGATAGTGACTGTCCTGCGGGCCGGGCGAGGCTTCCGGGTGGTGCTGCACCGAGAACACCGGCTTGTCTTTCAGCGCCAGTCCGGCATTGGAGCCGTCGAACAGCGAGACATGAGTCTCCTCGACCGTGTCGGGAAGGCTTGAGCGGTCCACGGCGAAGCCGTGGTTCATGGAGGTGATCTCCACCTTATGCGTGGTGAAATCCTTCACCGGATGGTTCGCGCCGTGATGGCCTTGATGCATCTTCGAGGTCTCGCCGCCGAGCGCGCGCGCCAACATTTGATGGCCGAGGCAGATGCCGAACAGCGGCACGCCGGAGTCTACGAGCTTCTTGATCTCGGGCACCGCGTATTCGCCTGTCGCTGCCGGGTCGCCCGGACCGTTGGAGATGAACACGCCGTCGGGCTTGCGCTCCAGGATCTCCTCCGCGCTCGTGGTTGCCGGCACCACGGTCAACCGGCAGCCGACCGCAGCCAGCTCGCGCAGGATGTTGCGCTTCAGCCCGAAGTCGATGGCGACCACATGGAAGCGCGGGGTCTCCTGCCGACCATAGCCCAGCCCCCACTGCCACGGCGTCTCGTCCCAGGTGTAGCTCTGCCCGCAGGTCACGTCCTTGGCGAGGTCGAGACCGACCATGCCGGACCACGCGGCCGCGTCGCGCTTCAGCGCCGCCACGTCGAATTTGCCGTCGGGCGCATGCGCGATCACCGCGTTGGGCATGCCTTTCTCGCGGATCACCGCGGTCAGCGCGCGCGTATCGACGCCGGTGATGGCGATGATGCCGCGCGCCTTCAGCCAGGCATCGAAGTCTTGGCCCGCGCGCCAATTCGACGGCGCGGTGATGGCGGCGCGGAGCACGCAGCCTTGCACGCCGGAGGAGGCCGCGAGGTTCGAGGTCTCGATGTCGTCGATATTGGCGCCGACATTGCCGATATGCGGAAAGGTGAAGGTGATGATCTGGCCCGTATAGGACGGGTCGGTCAGGATCTCCTGATAGCCGGTCATCGCCGTGTTGAAACAGACCTCACCGACGGCGGCGCCGGTCGCGCCCGCGCCATGTCCCTCGATCACGGTGCCGTCGGCGAGAACCAACAGCGCGGTCGGCGCCTCCTCGGCCCCAGGCTCGGACCAGGGCGGTCTCGCGCGTGCGCGCGAGGAAGTGGCCTCCGTGGCCAGAGCTTTGGTGTCGTCGGTCATTGGCGCAAACGTTGGGCGAGCGTGCTCGCGGCCTTTGGCCCGCTATGTTCGGTCTGATAAGGACGGCACGCGGCAGACGCCATCCTCGATTGCGCTCTTTACGTCAGACACGATCGCGGAGTCAATCCACAGAGCGAAATATTTTCCTGTGAAAACAAGATGTTAGACCGTCAAATTCGCTTGCGTGCGGTGCTCGCGTCGATTACTTTGGAAGCTTCTTTCCTGAACGCCCTCAAAGATCATCCATGCGCGAGACCATTACCGCTGCCTTGCACGCTGCGACCAAGGCGCGTGACGCCCGCCGCGTCTCCACGCTGAGGCTGGTGAGCGCCGCGATCAAGGACCGCGACATCGCCGCGCGCACGGCAGGTACCGAGAAGGCCACCGACGCCGAGTTGCTCGATCTCCTCGCCAAGATGATCAAGCAGCGCGAGGAGTCCAAGAAGATCTACGAAGAGGCCGGGCGCGCCGAGCTCGCCGCACAAGAAGGCGAGGAGGTCGCGATCATCCGCGAGTTCTTGCCGCAACAATTGTCCGACGCAGACATGACCAAGGCCATCGATGAGGCGATTGCCGAAGCGGGCGCCACCAGCGTGCGCGATATGGGCAAGGTCATGGCCGCGCTGAAGGGCAAATACGCCGGACAGATGGATTTCGGCAAGGCGAGCGGCGCGGTGAAAGCCAAGCTCGGCTAACGCGCGTAGCGCTGCACATAACGCAAGCTGCACATAAAATGTGCGCTGTGCATCCATCCGTACACGATCAAAAAACCCAATTGACTCTTCGGGAAACGCGTGCGGCAGCGGGCCACGCGGCAGTATGTCTTGCACTGCAACATAGATTTGTCGCGATGCAACACTATGTTTGTTGCAACGCAGCACAGAGTGATTCTGTGCTGACCACCTTTGAATGGAGGCCTACCGATGTTGCTGCGAACCCTGCGTATCCTTCCCCTAGCCGCCGCGAGCATGCTCGCCGCGCTTGCTTTCACCGACATGGCGTCTGCCGAACAAGCCGAGATTAATCTCGGCCCGGTCGGTCCGTACCAGCCCATCGTCGCCACGGTCGGCGATAAGCGCATCATCGCTTATTACGCGCCCGATGGCGGCAAGTGTGCGGTCAGCGCCGTGGTGTTCGACACGGCCGATCGCGGTCAGACGCCGGCTCGTATCCGCGTGGCGCTGCACCCCGGCGAACTGTTCCACCTCGACAGCGTGGTGGATCAGACCGTGGTGATGACCTGCGGTCCGAACGCGGAAATGATCACCGTGCTGAACCGCGGTGAACTGCTGACCAAGGCGGCGCGCGTCAACTAGCATTCACTAACGAGGAGGCCGACAAGCCGGGTGGTGCGTAAAGCGCTGCCCGGCTTTCTTTTTGTCCCATTTTCCTTGTCGCGGGACGGCGCGCGCGGCAGCATGGGCCCCGGTTTTCTGTCTCAACATAGGGGTAAGGTAATGCGACTCTTGAAGCTCACCGCATGGGCGCCGCTTGCGGCACTTTGCTTCCTGCCGACCGAGGCTCCGGCAGCGCCGAATATCGCCTGTCAGCTCGCCGAGGTTTATGCCTGCACGCCTGCGGGCTGCCAGAAATCGTCTTCGGAGGCGAACAATCTCCCGGCCGCCGTCGAGCTCAACGTCAAGCAGAAGAACCTGTTCTCAGGCCTGTTCGGCGGAGAGGGGATGTTGCATTCCGGCGACGTCTATGAGGACGAGAAGGTGCTCATCCTGCATGGCCGCAGAGCCCTTCAGACCTGGACCGCGGTCGTGGACAAGACAACGGGCTCGTATTCGGGATCGGTCTCCCAGATCGGCCAGAGCTTCACGCAGTTTGGCACCTGTACGGGCATCACGCCGTAGGTCCAAAACCTCCGCGAGATGTATTGGAGCCGGGTAGGGTGCAAACTCCGCCCGGCTTTTCTATGGCTGAGAGGATGGCCTGGTGCGGCGCCTAACCAGGAAATAGAGCGAGAAGGCGCCGATGGCGAGCAGCGCGATGCCGCCGGCCCAAGCCAGCGGCGCGCCATCCCAATCGTACCAATAGAGGAGACACAACCCGGCAATCGGCGACCCGACACTGGAGACGATGTCGGCCACGTCGATGTCGAAGAGCCACCACACGAGAAGGGCGATGACAGCGAACACCACCAGCGCCAGAACCAAGATCAACACCATCGCGCGTCGTCTCCTGCCTTAGATGGATAGTTTACGCCGGTTCCTTATTTGTTCGCAACGGATCGGCTGGGGATCGCCTTGCCGCCGCTTGCGGGACACCGCTTGGGGCAATGTGCTACGATGCCTACGGCCGGTCGAACCAGATACCACCTCATCTAGCTCGAACGCAGCCTCGCACGAATGGAGGGGCGTCGTGGCAGCACCTGATCGTTTTATCGCTTGGTGCAAGCAAGAGCAGGCGAGCATTGAGCGGCAGCTCGATCTCATGGTGTCAGGCAAGGTACGCATCAGCTGTGATTAAGGGGCGGGGTGGGCTGATACGACCGCGGATTCGATCGAACGCGCCAAAGCAAGGCTCGCGGAGCTGGAAAAGATGTTGACCGCAGCCGGAAGTGCCACGGTCTCGAAGCCGAAGGGCAGCTAGCGCACGCGGAAAACACCCGGCCTCGGAGAGGAACGTTCCGATGGCTAAGAAGACAAGCGAGACCAAATCGAAGAAATCTGAGAGTGGTCCGAGCGAGGATGGCGCGGCGGGGCCGGCTGACGCCGCCGCCGAAGACAAAGCAAGCAAGCTCGCCGAGACGGTGGCGGCCGCACGCGAGAAGGCGGGGGCTGTGGCGGGCGACACGCTCGACTCCACGCGCGAGGGCCTGAAGAAGGCGTGGGAGCAAACCGCCGATTTCGCCGGAGAGCAAACGAAGAAGGCCCAGGAGAGCCTGGCCAACGTCGATCTCGAAAAGTCGACCAAGGCCACCTTGGCGGCTGCGCGCGAGGCAATGCAGACCGTGGAGAAGACCGCCGAGGATCTGACCGAGAAGCTGAAAGATTTCACCAAGCGCCACGAATCTGAAGTCGTGTCCGGCAAGCTCGCCGAGGAGAAGCAGATGCGCCTCGGTCATCTCGCCTATCTGCTCTTCGCGCTTGCGCCGGTCACCTTCGTGTCAGGCCTCTTCGGGCTGATCCTGTGCTATTTGCGCGTGGGCCATGAGGAGGTCGGTGGCACCGTGCTACGCAGCCACCTCCGCTGGCTGATCCTCACCTTTTGGATCGGCATCGGCACGTTGCTCGTTGCCCTGCTCGCCGCATGGGCGTTTGGCCGCTTCGTTGGCGGGTTGGTGCTTCTCGCCGCCGCCATCTGGTTTTCCTACCGGCTGGTCAAGGGCTGGTTGTCGCTCTACGACGGCAAGAAGATCGCCAGCCCTAATGCGTTGTGGTAGGCGCGCGATGCGTCTCGATCGGGCGGCGCTGGCGTGGCGGCCATGGACAGCCGCATGCGTTGCCCTGAAGACGCTCGCCTCGGCATAGCCCTGGGACCTTGCCATGGCCGGGATTGGCCTGCCTTTGGCTGAGCCTGATCCCGGTCATTCGGGCTTGGCCGTTCCAGCCAAAGTTCCCAATTTGTTCTGAAAACAGTGGATAATTGGTATGATCGCGAATCCCATTCGCGCCGTGCACCTTGAAGGCCCACTGTCGCTGAAATGAAGTTCTCCGATTCGTTCCTGGATGAGATCCGCGCCCGGCTGCCTGTGAGCCAGGTCGTCTCGCGCCGCGTGCAGCTCAAGCGGGCCGGGCGGGAGTGGAAGGGGCTGTCGCCCTTCAACCGCGAGAAGACGCCGTCCTTCACGGTCAACGACCAGAAGGGCTTCTATCACGACTTCTCCTCTTCCAAGCACGGTGACATCTTCACCTTCCTCATGGAGACGGAGGGGTTGAGCTTCCCCGAGGCCGTGGAGCGGCTGGCGGGCGAGGCGGGCGTGCCGATGCCCGCGCCCGATCCACAATACGAACGCACGGTGAAGGAGCGGCTCGGCCTGCTCGACGCGTTGGAGGCCGCGGCCAAATTCTTCGAGGAGGCGCTGCGCGCGCCAGCGGGCCGCGAAGCGCTTCACTACGCTGAAGGCCGCGGCATCGCCCGCGACACAATCAAGGAATTCCGTGTCGGCTATGCGCCGGGCGGGCGCGACGCCCTAAAGGCGGCGCTGCTCAAGAGAGGCTTCACCGAGGCGCAGCTTCTCGAGACCGGCCTCGTCATCAAACCCGACGACGGGCGGCCCACCTATGATCGCTTCCGCAACCGGCTGACCATTCCCATCCTCGATTCCAAATCGCGTGTCATCGCCTTTGGCGCCCGCGCGCTGGAGGTCGACGCCCAACCGAAATATCTGAACTCGCCGGAGACGCGCCTCTTCGACAAAGGCTCGATGGTCTACAATTTCGCCCGCGCCCGCACATCCGCCTTCGACAAGGGCGAGCTGATCGTCGTCGAAGGCTATATGGATGTCATCGCGCTTCATCAGGCGGGCTTCACCAATGTGGTTGCCACCCTCGGCACCGCCTTCACCGAGCGGCAGATGGAGATCTTGTGGCTGCTGGCGCCGGAGCCCGTCATTTGTTTCGATGGCGACCGGGCGGGCGAGGCGGCCGCGGCGCGCGCTATCGACCGCATGTTGCCGCATTTGCGCGAGGGCCGCTCCTTCCGCTTCGCCTTCCTACCCGAAGGCCAAGACCCCGACGACTTGGTCAGAAGCGCGGGCGCGGATGCGTTTGCTTCGTGCGTGGCGAGCGCCCATCCGCTCATCGATATGTTGTGGACGCGGGAGACGCAGGCCTCTCCGCTCGATACGCCGGAGCGCCGCGCCGCCTTCGAGGCGCGCCTCGAGACTCTGCTCGGCGAGATCGGCAATGTACGGGTCAAGGACCACTACCGGCGCGAGGTGAAGAACCGGCTGTACACGCTATGGCGCGAGCAGCCGGCGCGCGCGCGGCAAACCCGTCCGCGCCAATCGGGCTGGCAAGGGGACAGGCAAGGAGACAGACAAGGCGGCTGGCAAACTGGCCGGCAAGGTGGACGGCAAGGTGGCCGGTCCGATCCCCGCAGGCCCGAGCGGCGCGAGACACCCATGCCGTCGTCATCCGCTTATAGCTTTGCCACCATCGTCACGCTGGCGCTGGTGAACCATCCCTGGCTCCTCGACCATTTCGCCGAAGAAGCGGCGAGCGTCGAGGTGCGCGACAAGCCGCTGGCAGCGCTGCTTACCGCCGTCACCCGCGCGATCTTCGACGATCCCGCCATCACCCGCGACCGTTTGGTGGAAAAGCTGCTGCAAGGTCCCCACGCCAAATTCCTGGAGCGGCTGTTCCGGGAAAGCCCGTTCACGCGCATCGCCTTCCTCCAGCCCGAGACCCCGGCGGCCGAGGTCGAGACCCAGTTCGCCGACGTCATCTATCGCTGGCGGGCGCTGCCTACGCTGAACCGGGAGATCACCGAGGGCGCTGAGCATCTGGCCGAGGGCTCCGAAGACGAGTTCCAGCGCTTCGCCACCCTCCAGCAGGAGGTGGCGAGCGTCGGCCTGCACCACGAGGCGGATGACGCGGGCGAGCGCGACGCCAATAAGCGCTTTCAGGACATGCTGGCGCGCCTCAAGAAGGAGCCGTTGTCCAAAGGCCGCCGCTCCGAAAAGCGGCATTAGGTCAGCCAGGCCCTTCGGCCCTGTTCGTGCAGTCCCTTGCATCTGTGGACCAGGCTGTTTCACGGATGGAAAGGGGGCGAAAAAACCTTACTGGCACGGAGTTTGCGGCCTTGACAGGGAGGGCGCTGCTCGCCAAGTCATGTTCATGGCGCGGGCACCCGCGCTGAGCCCCGTAAAATGGCAGAAATGCGTGCGTTCGTGCCGCGTCTATGAGCCCCAGTGCCAATGGGACCCGTGCCGGGTAGGGCATGTCGGAGCCGACGCCGGTGCAGCGTCAGCTCAGGTCCTGGAGAACTTTGGACGAGGGTTGGACGTTCTGGGAGGAAGGCCAGCGATCCGGACGGACCGCGACAATCGAAAAATCGCGAAATCCCGCCCATCCGCCGGAGCATGCTTAATTGACGATTAAGGGTGTGCCCGTTAATCGCTTCTGGGACGCCAAGCCGCGACGGCTGTCCCGAAAAGAATTTCTTCGAGAGGCTTTTGCCCTCTCTTGAGCCAACGACCGGCGCCCCAATTCGCGGTGGCGCTTCGGAGAGACATGAATGGCAACCAAGACCGCTGTAGCCGAAGAGCAGACCGAGACAGAGACCCAGTCCCATGACGGGCCGGTGCTCGACATGTCCGACGCGGCCGTCAAGAAGCTGATCAAGACCGCGAAGGCGCGGGGCTTCGTCACCTATGATGAGCTGAACGAAGTTCTGCCCTCGGAAGAAGTGTCCTCCGAGCAGATCGAGGACACCATGTCCATGCTCTCCGACATGGGCATCAACGTCATCGATTCAGACGACGCCGAGGAAGCCGCCGAAGGCGAGGGCGGCGAGGGTGCCGAGGGCAAGGCCGTGGTCGCGCAAGCCGCGATCGCCAAGCCCGAGACCCCGGCGCGCGAGCCCGCCGAGCGCACCGACGATCCCGTGCGCATGTATCTGCGCGAGATGGGCTCCGTGGAGCTGTTGTCTCGCGAGGGCGAGATCGCCATCGCCAAGCGCATCGAGGCCGGCCGCGAGGCCATGATCGCAGGGCTGTGCGAAAGCCCGCTCACCTTCCAGGCCATCATCATCTGGCGCGACGAGCTGAACGAAGGCAAGATTCTGCTCCGCGACATCATCGATCTCGAAGCCACCTATCAGGGCCCCGACGCCAAGCAGGTTTCCTCCCAGCCGCTGCCCGGCGAAGAGCCGGAGAAGAAGGAAGGCGACGACGAGGCCAAGGACGAGAAGGCCGACGGCGAGAAGGCCGAGGGCGAGGAAGAAGAGAAAGAAGACGATTACGACGACGACGATATGGAGAACTCGCTTTCGCTTGCCGCCATGGAGGCCGAGCTAAAGCCGCAGGTGCTCGAGACCTTCGACCTCGTCGCCACCAGTTATAAGAAGCTCCGGCGGCTGCAAGACCAGCTCGTCGAGAAGGCGATGAAGAACGACACGCTGTCGACCAGCCAAGGCAAGCGCTACAAGGCGCTGAAGGACGAGATCGTCACCGAGGTCAAGTCGCTCCAGCTCAATGCCAACCGCATCGAGTCCCTGGTCGAGACGCTCTACCACATCAACAAGAAGCTGCTCGGCTATGAGGGCCGCCTGCTGCGCCTGGCCGAAGGCTATGGCGTCAAGCGCGAGGATTTCCTCGGCGAGTATCAGGGCAACGAGCTCGACCCCAACTGGCTGCGCCGCGTCGGCCGCCTGAAGAAGAAGGGCTGGGCTGATTTCATCCATGACGAGCGCGGCATGGTCAAGGAGCTGCGCTCCGCCATCCACCAGCTCGCCGCCGAGACCGGCCTGGAGATCTCCGAGTTCCGCCGCATCGTCAATATCGTGCAGAAGGGCGAGCGCGAGGCGCGCATCGCCAAGAAGGAGATGGTCGAGGCGAATCTGCGCCTGGTGATCTCCATCGCCAAGAAATACACCAATCGCGGCCTGCAATTCCTCGACCTCATCCAGGAAGGCAATATCGGCCTGATGAAGGCCGTCGATAAGTTCGAATATCGCCGCGGCTACAAATTCTCGACCTATGCCACGTGGTGGATTCGTCAGGCGATCACCCGCTCGATTGCCGATCAGGCGCGCACCATCCGCATCCCCGTGCACATGATCGAGACCATCAACAAGATCGTGCGCACGTCCCGCCAGATGCTGCATGAGATCGGGCGCGAGCCGACGCCGGAAGAACTCGCCGAGAAGCTGGCCATGCCGCTGGAGAAGGTGCGCAAGGTTCTCAAGATCGCCAAGGAGCCCATCAGCCTCGAGACGCCGATCGGCGACGAGGAAGATTCCTATCTCGGCGATTTCATCGAGGACAAGAACGCGGTGCTGCCCATCGACGCCGCCATCCAGTCCAATTTGCGCGAGACCACGACACGGGTGCTGGCGTCCCTCACGCCGCGCGAGGAGCGCGTGCTGCGGATGCGGTTCGGCATCGGCATGAACACCGACCACACGTTGGAAGAGGTCGGCCAGCAATTCTCGGTGACCCGCGAGCGCATCCGCCAGATCGAGGCCAAGGCGCTGCGCAAGCTGAAACATCCGTCACGCTCGCGGAAGCTGCGGTCCTTCTTGGACAACTAGCTGCATTCCGGCGAAAGCCGGAATCCAGGTCCTCAAGAGTAACCCCCGCCGTCTGTCACCACGAAGTCCGGTGGATAGGATGCCCGCCGTCGCGGGCATGACGACGAGTGTCGCATCGTTCCCCCAAGGTCATACGTCATGCCCCGACGTGATCCGGGCATCCACGTCTGACTCTGCCGCGCGGAAACGCGTGGATGGCCGGGACACGCCCGGCAATGACGAATGGTTGGTGGGCGCCGAAGCTTTCTCGACAACCAAAGGGCTGAAGCCGAAGTCCCCGGATGGATCGTGGGGACCGGTCGCGCTCACGGAAAGAGGAGTTTCCCGGTAGCAGCCAACCCCCCACTATGATAACCTAGGCGTGCACAAAGTCCATGATGTGGATGATAGGTTGTATGACAATCTTGAGGCAATGCCGACAGAAGATTTCAACAAACGCATCGGTCCAGTGTTCAAGTTTGGGCTCGCGACGGGATTTGCCTTGGTCGTGCTTGGCGGGATCTCGCTGAATCAATCGTTCACCAATGACTTCCTAGGGATTCTCGTTGTGTGCGCCGGGCTCGGCGTCCTCCTGGGAGCCTTCGGCTCGACAGCCAGCATTTCGATTCCAATCCAAGGGATCACCTTAGGAGGCGTCGCGGCTATCGCCATTGCGCTTTTCCTTGTTCTGTTGGCCCAATTGGATGACCGCTACGTTCTGGTCAAGGTTGACGGCGATCTGGAAGACGCGACTGTCGAACTCATCGGTGACGACAATTACTTTGGCGCCTACCGAGAAGCGCTCAAGTCCCATGACTTCGTCGTTTTTGGCAGACAGATCAAAGGTTCAAAATTGAAACTCTACGTCACGTTGAAAGACGAAGACGGTCAGGAAAAAGATTATCCGTTTGAATGTATCGATCCAGGGACATTGCGGCCTCACTTGGCAACGGGAAAGACAATTGAGTGGTCCGTGACCCTGCCGGCTGACGAGAGCGCTGCCCCGAGTGTCCGCGATTCAAAAGGCAAGCTAATAGCTGCAGATATCGGCGGTTGTCGCTTTTCAGGCGAGCGCCCGTCGGATGATGACGAAAGTGCTTCAAACAAAGGGAGCATATTCGCGCCAATGTTTGGGCTCGTTTCCGCTTACGCACAGTCGAACCCGGCTCCTACTAGTCCTGAAATTCAAACGCAAATAGAGCGGCTCGAGTCTGACACAAGCCGTGTGCGTCGAGACGCACGGTCTCAGCTCGCAGCGGGGGGTACGACGGCGGTTAAGCCGCTGCTTCAGCAACTTTCCGAGGAGTCGCCATCCTATCGTTTGCGGCTTGGCAGCATCGTTGCGCTGACCGAGATGCTACGAGAAAATAAGGAACACCGAGACGAACTCATTGAGTTGATAGACGAGGAAGACCTCGGCCGATTGGTGGATGCGGCTGGCGACCCGGACAGAACCATCCGCGTCTATGCGAGCGAGTTCCTGTATGAGCTGGGTGACCCCAGATCAATCCCGCTGGCTTTCGACCGTATTCCCTCGGCGTCTGTCAACGGTCGCTACAATGTCTTATTGGGTGTCAAGGGCGCTGTGCCGTTCGCTTCGGACGAGGAACAGGCGGAAGTCATCGAAAAAGCCACAGCCCTAAAGTCCACGCAAACGCCAGAGACCAATGAATTGATTGATTCGATTGTAGGCTTGGCCGAACGAAATTGAGACTCTACTCCGCAGGCGCGATACGCACCTTGGCCACGCCGTCCTCGACCATGTCGAGCTTCTCGGCGGCTTCCTTTGAGATGTCGATGATGCGGGTGCCGGCATAGGGCCCGCGATCATTGACGCGCACCACGACCGTGCGGCCGTTCTCCAAATTTTCGACCTCGAGCTTCGTCCCAAAAGGCAGTGTGGGATGCGCCGCCGTCAGACGCTCCGCGTCCATGGTCTCGCCGTTGGCCGTCTCTTCGCCGTCGAAATTGTACCAAGAGGCCTTGCCGGCGGCGGGCAGGGCGGCATGGTCCGCTTGCGCGCCCTTGTCTTGCGAGCCCGCACCGGGCGGCGAAAGATCGCCGAAACTGGCAATCCCCACCGCGAGCAGAAGCGCGAGACCTGCGCCCACGGTGATCCCCGTGGCGAGCCTGGTGTCGGTCTTGGTTTCGGTCTTAGCGCGGTTTGGCTCGATCATGCCGCGAACTCCTCAAAATCATTCCATCGCAAGGTGTTAACGTCCGGGCCCAGGCGGGGGTTCCAGCCGCCCCACCCCCGTCCCCCGCGCCATTGCGCAGTCTCATTGCGCAGTCTTGCGAAACCGATCAGGCTGGTGGCGCACCACGTTCGATGACCGGAGCCTAGCCATGTTTGAAGATCCGCTGTTTTGGGTATTTGTCGGCCCCGGGCTCTTACTCGGCCTCTATGCCCAAGCGCGCATCAAGGCGAACGTCGCCAAATACGGGGAGGTCCCCACGCCCAGCGGCGTCACCGGCGCGGAAGTAGCTAGACGCCTGCTTGACGCCCAAGGCTTGGCTGACGTCAGAATCGAATCCACAGAAGGCGTGCTGTCGGATCATTACGACCCGCGCGCCAAAGTCTTGCGCCTCTCACAAAAAGTCTATTACACGCCGAGCGTCGCCGCCGCCGGCATCGCAGCCCACGAGACGGGGCATGCGCTGCAGGATGCGGAAGACTATTTCCCCATGGAGGCGCGCACCTATATCGTGCCGGTGGTTCAGCTCGCCTCGCAAGTAGCCCCCTGGGCGTTCGTCGCCGGCCTGATGCTGCAATGGACCACGCTGACCTGGATCGGCGTCGTCCTGTTCGGCTCGTCCTTCTTCTTCGCGCTGATCACTCTTCCCGTCGAGTTCAACGCCTCCGCCCGCGCCAAACAACTCCTGGTCGCCCACGGCATCATCCCACAAGACCAGATCGAAGGCGTCGACAAGGTGCTGGACGCCGCCGCCTGGACATACGTGGCCGCGGCCGTCTCGGCCGTCGGCGTCTGGCTGTTCTATGTGTTTATGCTGCTGGGGCGGGGACGGGGGGCGAATGCCGCGCGCGGGTGAGGGGGGGCGTCGGGAACTGACGCATATAGCCTGCCCTCGGGCTTGACCCGAGGGTCATCCCGGCGAACAGCCTGGGCAACACTCATTCACATCGTCATGCCCGGACTTGATCCGGGCATCCACGTCTAACTCTGCCGCTCAGCTGAGGGGTGGACGCATATGCTCGGGACCACTCCAGCGATGCTAATGGTGGCTAAGCGGCAAGCGTCGAGTGTATTGTATTGTAGCCAACCACTACTGGAAGTTTAGCGGGCAAGGGCAATGGTCGACATACCAAGTGAACTTGTAGATGCAGTTAGGGAAGGCCGCGTGGTGCTTTTCCTGGGTGCGGGAGCCTCGAGAGGTGCAAAGGATGACGACGGCAATTTGATACCGGACGGAGCTGGATTAGCTGAGCTGCTTACAAAGGATTTCTTGGGAGAAGGGTACGACGACCTAGATTTCAGGAGTGCTTATGACCTCTCCTGCTCCGTACGTGATGTGCGCTCTGTACAGGAGCGAGTCTTGGAAATCTTAGACTCCTTCCAACCGGCTGATTTTCACGTTTTGATACCTACTTTCCCTTGCCACCCGGCCCGGACCACCGCGCCATGGGTAACGGCCAGCCTCGGGGGTCTCTACTCCGCCCGCCTGCGCTGTAACGCGTGGGCCGTCGGGTGAGGCGCGCTCTGCTTTTCGCACCGCGCCTGTGCCACTGGCGATAAGCGGCGGTATGAGGCTCTAAAATATCGCCGCTGGCGCGGGGCGTTATAGGACCGCCCCGTTTTTGAGCTCGCGCAGTCGCGGACCGTTCCGCCCCGCGCCGATCCCTCAGGGACTAGTCCCTCAGGGGCTAGCCCCTCATGCCTTCGTGGGTGGCCCCCAGCGAGAAGTCTTGTCATGCCCGCTTGTTGATCGTCACCCCCGGGCTTGTCCCGGGGGTCCAATAGGGACTCCGCCAGTTGCCGCAGCGCCTCATTGGATGCCCGGAACACGTCCGGGCATGACGAAGAAATGAAGAAGAGAAGAAAACGCGTGCCGTCATTCTGACATTCGAACCTCTGATATACTCGCTCCATGACCAGCACCGACACCGACATCCAGACCGCCGCCGCGCCGCAGCAGCAAAGCGCGCCGCCGACGCGGCCACCGATCGACTTCACCACCGAGATCATCGCCTCAGGGATCGCCGATACGCCCGTGGCGACGCTGGTGGAGATCGCCATGTCGCGGCTGGTGGCGGCCGGCGTGCCGCTCCATCGCATGCATGTGGGCTTCCGCATCCTGCATCCGCTGTTCGACGGCATGTCCATCGGCTGGACCGACGAGGCGGGCGTCGCGGTCGAATATTTCGACAATCTCGACGAGGACAACTCCGTCTATCGCTTGAGCCCGTTCTATTTCATGCTGTCCAACCAGCGCACCGAGTTCCGCGCCCGGCTCGACCGCG
>Ga0307380_10003919_pt1 | contig 20302 bp, 13 predicted proteins | sample UN3MG_FD_202239 | JGI IMG/M metagenome (GOLD analysis project Ga0307380, IMG submission 202239) | Soil microbial communities from Risofladan, Vaasa, Finland - UN-3 | ecosystem: Environmental > Terrestrial > Soil > Coastal area > Acid sulfate soil | place: Finland: Risofladan, Vaasa | collected... | reverse complement strand
AGAATAACAGGCTGATGCACAACGGTCAATGGTTCAAGCCGAAAGGCTATACCCTGAATGAACTCACGATAGGTATAATCGGTTATGGCAATATAGGCTCGGAAGTCGCAAGGAAATTATCGGTGTTCTGCGATAATGTGATATGGCATGACATTAAAAGTGATGAAGAGCTCCGGAAACAGGGCAGGACATTCTATGGCAGAAGAGTTGATCTGAAAACCCTCCTTGCACTTTCCGATGTGATCACCGTGCACTGCGATCTTAATCCGACCAGCCATCACCTTGTGAACAGCTCACTGATAAACGGAATGAAAGACGGGGTCATAATAATCAATACGGCACGCGGACCTATTGTCAATGAAGATGATCTTACGGCTTCCATCGTAAACAGGAAAGTAAGCTATACCGGTCTTGATGTCTATGAAGAAGAACCTCTCCCTTCCGGATCCGTACTGAGAAAAATGGATAACTGCATCCTTTTGAGCCATAATACAAATACCGGCCATAATGCATGGAAAAATGTACATTTGAATTCAATATCAATGCTTAAATCAAATATTTAAAATTTATATGAAGAGGAAAGTCATTTTAATTACCGGATGCCTTGGAGGAATCGGAAGCTCCATGGTTGATTTCTTCAGGGATGAAGGCTGGTTTGTCATCGGCACTGACAAGAGAGAATCGTACTCAAACGCTGATATTAAGATCACAACCGATCTGAGCAAAGTTGAGAATGCCGTCAGGACAATTGAAGCAACAATAAAAAAAGCAGGAATAACAAAAATTGATGCTTTGATCAATAATGCAGCCGTACAGATAAAGAAGAAATTCAAGGACTTCACATATGACGACTGGCTTGAGAGTGTCAATGTAAATATCATCTCAGGATTCATGCTTGTTCAGAGATTGCATAAATACCTGAAGGGGGGAAGTGTTATCTTTATAGGAAGCATCCATGCCAAACAAAGCAAGAAAGATTTTGTTCTTTATGCCACAACCAAAGGAGCCATCAGAACACTTACACAGAATCTCTCACTAGAGCTTGCACCTGATATCATGGTAAACTGCATTGCTCCTGCAGCAATTGACACTCCCATGCTGAAGGCAGGCCTTACAAAAGCCGAGTATGACCAGCTGAAAAAATTCCATCCTGCAGATATGATCGGAGACCCGAAGGAATTGTCAAAACTCATTCTTACACTCTGCGAAAGGAATGTATTCCTTACAGGAGCATATATTGAATACGACGGAGGTATCTCAAAACTTCTGCACGATCCCGGAAGCACCCAGTTAAAATAACCATTATGAAGGTGACTTGTTTCCTGCCATGCAGAGCAGGCAGCGAAAGAGTAAAGGACAAAAATACCAGGCAGTTTGCCGGAATTGAGGGAGGACTGCTGAAGATCAAGCTCGATCAGCTTGTCAGGAGCACTCTTATTGATACGATAGTGCTTAGCACCGATGACCCCAAGGTTATTGATGTATCAAAACCTTACGGCAGCAGGATCAGGATCGACAACAGACCCCCTGAACTGGCTTCATCCGATGCCAGTACAGACGACCTGATAAGATATACAGCTAAAATCATAAGCGAACCTCATATCCTGTGGACACACGTTACATCGCCATTTACAGGTGAAGAAGTGTATACAAAAGCCATAAATGAATATTTCAGGGTCATTAAAAGCGGTGAGTATGATTCGCTGATGTCGGTCACTCCGATAAGAGTACATGTCTGGTACAAACAAGGAGGACCGGTTAATTATAAGAGGGAAAAACTCAGATGGCCGAGGTCCCAGCAGGTGGAACCGCTTTTCGAGATCAACAGCGCAATATTCATAAACAGCAGGGAGAACTATTTGAAGTTTGAAGATCGTATAGGGGCTGAACCATTTTTGTTTGAAACGGATCGTACGGAGTCTCTCGATATTGATTATGAGGATGATTTCCTGCTCGCAGAGTCAATTTTCAGGTTCAGACGACCTGGTTGAAGCCTTTCTTACCTTCATCGCAATGTTTAAGATAAAAGGCTGATATATGTACAGATGAAGAAGATCTGAAAAGGTTAATCTTACTTCGCTGAAAGTATTTTCAGCCAACAGGTAGTTTATATTTGAAACAGGTCTCGTCTGAGCCGGCAGACAATGTTCGTTGAGATATATTTCAAGGTTTTTACCCGATATGTTTTTTTTATAAAGTGCCGAAGAATGTTCTTTCAGTTCATTTTTCCCTGTGGCAATCCTCAGAAACTCCGGGTTAAATCCAAAATCATAGTGCATATGTTCATAGTGCGGATTGTAATAAACCACAGGCACTCTCCGGATAAGGCTTTCGTGAATAAGACTGCTGAAGCGGGTTATGAGCAAACCTGCTTTCCCGAGCTGTTCGTCCATCCCGGTGCTCGATGATCTGATCACATTTTTATATCTGCCGAGATCACCTTTATCTCTCGGATGCTGGGAAATAAGATAGTCTATTCCAAGTTCATCGAGCGCTGAGGTCACATCATCAAGCCATGCTGTGCGGACCTCCTCGAAAATATTGTATGTGAAATTACAGTTAATCAATGCATATTCAGGAGTTTTGTCCTGCTTGCCGGCAGAAATATACCTTGGATTGCCGGTCAGGTAGAAGTGCTTCCGCGGCATTAAAGTTGCTGATCTCACACCCTGTATCATCACATCATCAGCATATTGCATCCTCCTGAAGGAATCACCAAAATCAATTATCGATTCCTGAATGCACACAACAGGGATCTTAAGTAAATGACACTGGGATATTATTCTTATCGTCGCTTTTGTCCAGTCGTTGTACAGTACCATTACATCCGGCTGTGTAACTTTGAGGTGAGGGTAAGAGTATCTGTGATAAGGAATGTTTTTCCGGTCAAAAAATGTATCTGCATTTTCTGCCTTTCCTGCCGGGATATAATTAATAAACTTATAGCCGGGATTTTCAGAAATAAGACAAAGTGTATTATTTGCGAGAGTGTCGCTCTGTGAATAGAAAGCAACCAGCCTTTCCTTCCCTGCGGGAGCAGGTTTTTCAACATTGAAAAAGGTGATATTCTGAACTGCTTCGTCCGTAAAATATTTTTTGAAAATCGATTCGATACGTAGAGAAATATCTGCCTCATTATTCTTCATGAAGAACCCGACAATGTGAACAATATCACCTGAAAGAGGAACCCAGATGGTTTTATCAAATGATCCTTCATCTCTGTATTCAAATGAATTATAAAGGCAGATTTTCATGCTATTCCGAAAAAATCTTCGATAATATTGTTTTCCAGACTTCGTGCTGGTTATATTTTTCCCTGATCAGCCGGAGGGCAGATTCTATATAAGGTTTCTGCATGACGGGATTCTTCATGTAGTAAAGGCTCTTGTCAATGTACTCTTCTGGCGACAGAGCAAGCACCACCTCCTTCTCATCGTAGAAACTCAGGATACCTTCATTATCTGTTACACCAAACCTGCCAAGGGAAAAGACTGTCCAGAACCTGTCCATGATACCTTTTTCAACTTTCCAGGATGTTGCGTGGATTATCGGGCATAAAGCAGCCTGTTTAAGAGCTTCAACGTGCTCTTCTACGGAAACAGCACCTCTTCTAGTTCCGCGGCCGGCAATGAAACTCTTCCCCGCAGAGTCAATAAGAGGCTGGAGGTATGTATCCCATTCAGAGATATTTCCCCTGTAACGCGAACCCCAGCGGGAACCGACAAAAGCAAGATCGTATTTGAAATTATCCGTAATGGGATTACTTTTAAGTATGTCCTGGTACGATACTGTCATTGTTCCCCATGGGATCCAGAAAATCCGGTCCTTATATTTATCAGCAATTTTTTTCTTTTCAGGGAAGCTCTCTGTATCTGTCCTTGCGCCAAACGCATAAAACCGGTACCCGGAAGTGTTAAGCAATTCAAGCTTCTGGTACTGCGGCCAGTGCCATTCCCTGAAGAAACTGACCGGATCGGATGTCCATTCCCTGCCCTGGCTTTCGGGGCTTGCGTCAAAGCTTGTAAGCTTTTGTATAAGTATGCTGTCTTTATGAGGCTTATATTTACTGATAAGTTCAATGGTGTCAGGGCTGTTCCAGCAGATGTAAAGGGCCGGCTTCTTATGATCTATCCTGTCGACATTAACATGATATGCTTTGTAACCCAGTTGTCTGAAGGTCTCCGCAAGGTAGCTCCACGGCCAGAAATTGGTATGCTTCCTGGTGAAGAAATACTGAGGGATATATCCGACAAGGTAAATATTCATATCACGATTTATTATTGAAAAATGAACGCATCCTGCCAATGATCATAGTTTTAACATCATCGACATCTTTTGAAACCCTCAAAGTGATTATAAGTGTACCAAATACAATTGTAATCAGGATGCTTCTCACAAATATATCAATTATAAAATTGGGAAGCTCAGGAAGAAGGAGACTCAAAAGGTAGGCTGCTGACGCTATAAGCAGGACAATCACTATTTTAAAATCATAAGGGAATAGTCTGAACCTGACATACAGGAATATCATTTGCATAAGGTGGTAGGAGAGGTTTGATATCAATGCGGCCATGGCGGCTCCGGTTATTCCGTATGCCGGGATAAGGACAAGGTTGGTAACAATAACCATCACACCGAAAGCGAGTGTGAACCATGTGTTATATCTGTAATCTTTTGAAAGATTGATTATTGAAGAGCTGATTCCCGACATCATGGAAAGAAGGGCAGAGAGCCCGAAATAGAATATTACGTATTTACCGCTCAGGAATTCTGAAGGCAGGATATGGAACACATTCGAAATATTGGCCCATATTCCCGCAAAGACCAGTCCTCCGATAATTGTCTGGTTCAGGCAGCTTTTATAGTAAACTGACTTTACAGTACCTGTATCATTCATTTTCCAGGCATCTGAAATAACTCCTGTGGATATTCTGTTAATGGACCTTGACGGGAGAGATACAATACTTCCGAACAGCAGAGAAATTGAATAAATACCTGTAGCGCTCAGGTCTATCATCGAGTTGATCATGATAGTGTCAACTCTCTGGATGATAATATTACTGAAACCTATGATGATGCCAAACAAACTGACATTCACTATTTCTTTCCTTAATTTCCTGTCAATGAAGCCGGGTTCAACCCTCATGAAAACCTGCCTCTTCAGGATAAGGGGATAAAAGATCAATATCCCCGGAAGACATAATGCAGATATATAAAGAAGAACAAATGAATGATAACTTAACAGGCTGGCGATAAAAAGCAGGATTATTATCAGGATGACAACCCTTTGAAAGATTTCTGTAAGGAATGTGCCGTAGGTAGCATTGAAGAGTGCCCTGTTGTACGAATCAAATATGCTGAACAGAAGAAAGAAAAGGATAAGAGGAGGGATCAGGTAAAGATAACTCACAAACAGCGGTGATTGCTCAATACTGTCTTTTATGATCAGCGGCTTAAGGATAAAAAACAACAGGATGGATAACAGATAACCGGCAGCCGTCACTGCTGCGGTAAGTATGAAGAATCCGTGATGCTGGTTCTTTTCATCTCTGAAATAAGGGAACAACCTGATAACCACACTTGTAAATCCAAAGCTGGCAAAAACCGCAAACAGGGTTGAATAGCTGGCAAGAAGGCTGAGCAATCCTATCTGCTCGGTCGACAGGAATTTCGGGAAAAGTAATCCGGCGGTAATAAAGCCAATTACCGTACCGATATAAGAATATATCGTGCCTTTTATCGATTGTCTTTTAATTACTCCCAAGGCGTTAATGAATTAAATTGCCAAAAAACTCATGCCAGATCATCTGTATAAGTATTAAGATGCCTGAACTTCCCATGAAACAGCGGATCAGATCTTTTAATTCTTTTATACAGACTGACAAGACGGCCGATTAGCTTCAGTGGTCTTAAAGGCTTCAGAACATGCGTTAAAGCCATCGCTTCAGGTGCACAGTCTGCATATTTCGATGAATGTACATGATGATCATTGTAATAGAGAACCCTGTTTTCAGCAGTGCTGATTTTTTTTACGGGATGTTCATCAAAGCTGTCATGGAAAAGCACATTGATGCCGTTCCACCAGCCTTCCCTGGCTTTTTCTCTTTCTTCAGGAGACATATTCCGGGGATGAGATTTTGTATATCTTTCAAAAGCAAGCCTGAATTCAGGGAAAGCCGTAAGAAAATCATCATTTGCCTGCCGTACATGCATGTAGTTGCTGTCGTCAACTATGATCACCGCGTTATTGCTTAAATATGGTCTTGCCAGCAGGAGGGACATAATCTGGCTCCTGTAATCATGGGGTCCGTCAATAAAAAGAAGGCCGATTTTAATCTCCCCGGTATGATCTTTAAGGTTCTTAAGGGCAGCCTCAAAATCACAGTTTATAAGATTTGCATTTTCAATTCCAAGCCTCTGACAGTGCTCTCTGATAAGGTTATAATTTCTTATTTCAGGATCAAACTGTGAAAAGTTGTCAATACCATAAGACTTACCTTCAAAAACCTTTGAAACTGATATTAATGACATACCCTGAAAAACACCGATTTCAAGGTATGCTTCATTTACGGGATCGAGACAGGCCGCCAGGTTCTGCAGGAGGGCAATTATCTTCTTCCCGGAAAATCCTGAAAGCTGCGGATCGGTAAACAGGCATTCCTGACTGTCAGGCGATTTCAGTATGGATATTGCTTTTTCTTTATCCATTTCTTTACCAATGCTAATACTTCCGGACTATTTCCTCAAAGTCATCTTCGGTGAAAAGGGATGAAAGCCTCGATCCCGGGCTGCACAAAATTATGTTTATTTTTTCCCTTTTCATCCTTTTCGCAATATACTCCCATCCTTTATAATGATTCATCTGCTGAGGCTTGCTGTACTCAGTTCCTTTTCCGAAATAATCAGGCCTGAAATGATTCGGATCATTATCACCTGATGATTTGAAAACGATCCTCCTGCCGCTCGTGTCATCGGGATTATATTCAATCTCAACATTCTTAATATTCTGTTCAACATAATTGCAGTCGGTTCCCAGGATTATGAAATTTTTGTATCCGAGGATCTTAAGGACCGGGATTGAAGTAGCTCCCACATTTGCTATCAGACTGAGCCTGTTGAAGTTTTTGCCCCATATTCTCCTGTTAAGAAACCATGAGCCCCTCAGGTTAAGATAACATATCTTTTCATTGTTCCCGAAATATTCCCCGGACCATAAAGGCAGGAAAAACTTTTCAATTGGCGATGTTTCGATAAGCTCTTTAATTTTTTCCTTTATGTTCTCAAGGACGATCTTATCAACTGTCATATAATACTTCGGAAAAAATCCCCAGTCGCTGTAGGCAATATATGCCCTGTTGAAGGAGATGGTATCTTTTCCTTTAAGCTTGCTCAGGTCTATCTTGTTCAGGCTTGGGCCATTGCCGATAATATAAATCGTATCACTTCTGTTTGTCATTGCCTGCTGCATTTGAAAGAAGAGCCATGCTTACCCAGTACCGGAATTTAATGATCATTATTGCTTTCCGGAATCTGAGTGTAAGAAAATAAAATAATGAAATAAAAACTGTGGCTGCCCATTTCAGATCTTCTGAAATCAAAGTCTTTAATATTGAAGAATCTCCTTCAATTTGTGCCTGGATTCTCTGACCTCGTCCCGTCCCCGAAGCCTGTTCCCTGATAAAATCAACTGTCGTCCGTTCTGCAGGAACAAGATGATATACAACAGCTTCTGCATTGTACCATAGCTGAATTCCATTATTCTTCAGCCTGTAAAACAGCTCCTTTTCCTCACCGCCTGTCAGGATACCGCCTGTGCGTCCCAGCCTTGTGTTGAAAGGTTGAAAAGTATCGAAAAGCGACTTCCGGAAAGTCATATTTGAACCCCTGAAATAATTGCGTTTGAACAACCTGGTCCTGTTACCGTAATTGAAATACCCCAGCAGCGGCGACAGGAATCTGTTATACCACGAGGGCTTTTTTTCTATGAACTGAAGAAGTATTTTACCTCCTGAAGCTCCGGCTTCAGGGTGTTCATCGAAAAACCTGACTGTCTTTTCGAGGAAATCCTTTGCTGGCAGGGCATCATCATCTATGAATGTGATAAGTTCACCTGCTGCTTCCCTTATACCCCGGTTCCTGGCAAACGATAAGCCCTGGCTTGTTTCAGTAAAATAACTGACTTTTATCCCTTTGCTGTTATTCAGAAATTCCCGGGATAAATGTTCGGTTTCATCAGTTGAGTTATTGTTGATGATTATCACCTCAAAGTCTTCAGGATGTATAGTCTGGTTCTTTAAGGAATCAAACAACCCGGGGAGAAATCGCGCCCTGTTATAGGTCGATATGATCGCAGAAATTTTCAAGTTTGAGGTCAGCTAAATCTTTTTCAAAGCTTCTGTTACTGATACCAGGTCTTTAATTATGTTCCTGAGCATGTCTGTCGATACTCTTTTCTGGTCCATCGAATCGCGGTCCCTGATAGTAACTGTCTTATCTTCTAGTGTCTGATGATCAATGGTAATACAGTAGGGTGTGCCAATCGCATCCTGTCTGCGATATCTTCTGCCGATTGAATCCTTATCATCATACTGGCAGTTGAAGTCAAACTTCAGATCATCAACAATTTTTTCGGCTATCTCCGGCAATCCGTCCTTTTTAACAAGCGGCATCACAGCAAGCTTCACCGGTGCAAGGAACGGCGGGAGTCTCAGCACCACCCGTATATCCGTGCTCCCGTCTTCTTTCTTAAGCTCTTCTTCAAGATAAGCGGCTGAAATTATGTGAAGGAACATCCTGTCGACACCAATGGACGTTTCAATTACATACGGAATATATGATTCACCTTTTTCAGGGTCAAAATACTGCATCTTCTTACCACTGTATTCCTGGTGCTGCTTAAGGTCAAAATCAGTCCGGGAATGTATCCCTTCAACCTCCTTGAATCCGAACGGGAACCTGTATTCTATGTCCGTTGCGGCATTTGCATAGTGTGCAAGTTTTATATGATCATGAAAACGGTAATTCTCGTCACCGAATCCGAGAGCTCTGAACCATTTTATCCTTATGTCTTTCCAGTGGCTGAACCACTCAAGTTCGGTTCCCGGCTGAACGAAATACTGCATTTCCATCTGTTCAAATTCCCTCATCCTGAATATGAACTGGCGTGCAACGATCTCATTGCGGAATGCTTTGCCTATCTGGGCAATGCCGAACGGGATCTTCATCCTGCCTGTCTTCTGGACATTCAGGAAATTGACAAAGATCCCCTGTGCTGTTTCAGGGCGGAGGTAGACCTTGTTCGCTCCTTCGGATGTTGAACCCATTTCGGTGGCAAACATGAGGTTGAACTGTCTTACTTCAGTCCAGTTCCTGGTGCCTGAAACAGGACATACAATCTCATTGTCAATGATGATCTGACGCAGTCCCGCAAGATCATTCTCATTCATTGCCTTTGTATACCTGTCATTTATTTCATCGATCTTTACCTGGTTTGCCAGGACCCGTTGATTTGTCTCCCTGAATTTTTTCTCGTCAAAGGCCTCTCCGAATCTCTCCCTGGCTTTCTCAACTTCCTTATTTACCTTCTCTTCAATCTTTGCAATGTGCTCTTCAATGAGCATATCGGCACGGTACCTTTTTTTGGAATCCTTATTATCTATCAGCGGATCGTTGAAAGCATCAACGTGTCCCGATGCTTTCCATATAGTGGGATGCATGAAAATGGCAGAGTCAATACCCACGACATTTTCATGAAGCAGCACCATGCTGTCCCACCAGTATTTCTTGATGTTATTCTTCAGCTCCACGCCGTACTGGCCGTAATCATACACTGCGCTTAAACCGTCATAAATCTCGCTTGACTGGAAAACATAACCATATTCCTTGCAGTGCGATACCAGCTTTTTAAAAATATCTTCCTGAGCCATAATAACTTCTGTTTGTCTTAAAAGAAAGCAAAATTAGTTTAAAAAGTTTGGTTTTACAATTAGTGTCATTCTTCTATTGATTACATGTACCCACCCCCCAGCCCCCTCCCTGCTTCGCAAGGAGGGGGCGCTAATTGGAGCACATGTACTCACCAAGCCTTCGCCAAAACTTCGGCTTGCAAAGCCCCGCTTCGCTCAGGCTTTCCCCCTCTCTGCTGAAGCAAAGAGGGGGAAGGTTTGGTATATTTTTTTGAATTTTATATATTTACATTGTGGATTTTAAAATATGTCGAAGTACAGAAAATTTGATTTCACAGAAATTAAAAAGCATGCACGGGAGCTCAGAAAATATATGACTGAGCCAGAAAAAATTCTATGGGTTGAACTAATGGGAAGGAAACTCTCAGGATTTAAATTTTTGAGACAGCATCTTATTATTTATAAGGGTAATCTTATAAGATACAATTACTTTATTGCTGATTTCTATTGCTATGAAAAGAAAGCTGTAATTGAGCTTGACGGACCTGTTCATGATACTTCTGAAGAATATGACCAGTTCAGAGATTCAGAATTGGAGGAATTAGGTATAAGGATTCTAAGAATCAAAAATGAAGAATTACATAATATGGCTAAAGTGCTGAAAAAGATACTGGCATATTTAGCATAACTACCATAATATAAATAAATTACACAAGTCAGTCACCCCCCTCTTTGCTTCAGCAGAGAGGGGGGCCGGGGGGGATGTTGACCCAGAGAGGAGGGCCGGGGGTGAATACATGTAATAAAACGTTCGGGTTCTCTTTTTCTTGCCTTTGTACCTTTGCACCTTTGCACCTTTGCACCTTTGTACCTTTGCGCCTTTGTACCTTTGTACCTTTCAATACCTGTCCAGCCACCGGTATCTGCGCGCACTGTCGCCGAATTTCAGGGCTATTGTTATTTCATGGGTTCCATATGTGACACGCTGGATCTCCTGGAGCGTGAAATCAAATGAATAGCCAAACCAGAGATTCTGATATTTGAGGCCTGTTGAAGCGATAAGGGCTCCGCTGGTTCTGAAGGCCAGTCCCGCCCAGAATGCCTGGTTATAAATATATGTTAATCCAATATCAGCCTGAGGTTTGAACTGTTCCGACATCATTAAAAGGAACGATGGCTGAAGCTCTGTATATGTATTTGGGTAAAAACTATAATTTCCGAACAGGTAGTAGTGCCTGTTTATCTTAATATTTTTATACGTTCCGTTGCCTATCTTTCCGGCAGCTTCGAAAAGCTGCTCTGCTGAAAATCCTACACTGTACCTTCCGTTCAGAAGATAGACTCCGAAAGAGGCATCCGGCACAAACATCCCGCGGCGCAGGTTGCTGTATAGCAGAGGTTCAGCAGGATCTTCAAAATCTATCTCACTTTCATCGATCTTATAATGATAGCCGGTAAAGGCAAGTCCAAAAGAAAGCTGAGTGGTGTTTCTCAGCCACATGTGATATGAATATGAGGCCTGGAAACCGGTCCTGTGGATTATTCCGTTCTTGTCGCTGAAGATATAACCTCCCAGGCCGATCTTGCCGTCTGTCTTCGGCCTGTAAACCTGCTTCCTGACGGTTGCCTGCTTCAGTATATAGCTTCGTTTCAGCATCCTGGTCTGAAAGCTGAAAGAATATGTCCTGGGCGCTCCGTAGTAACCTACCCACTGCTCCCTGGCAGTTAGGTTGACACTTGTATAACCATCGCTTCCTGCAACAGCCGGATTAATCAGGAACTTATTATACAGGTACTGACTGTATACCGGTAGTTGCTGCCCGGCAGCCAGGCCTCCCGCCATCAGGAATAACAATATATGTATAAGTCGCTTCACAGGGGCTGCTTTTTTATCTTACAATAGTTATGTTGCCTACAATTGGTTTTGTACCGTTATTAAGATCAATGATATAATGATATGAGTCAACCGGCAGAAGTCTGCCATTGCTTCTTCCATCCCACGGCTGAGGATATCCTTTCTCTGATCTCCAGACAGTCTCACCCCACCTGTTGAAGACCCTTATCTCAGCATTCGGATATATTTCGATCAGCCCGATGTTCCAGACATCATTAATAAGGTCTCCATTGGGCGAGATGGCATTTGGTATAAGGAGACATGCCTCGTTGACCGGTTCAAGGTTGATCGAATCAGTAACCGAGCACTGGTTCATATCAGATACGGTCACAGTGTAAAGGCCGCTGTTAATGTCTGTAATAGTACTTGTTGTCGAATTATCGGACCACCTGTATGTATAATCCGTTCCAATCACACCGCCGGTCACAGTAAGACTTATACTGCCATCAGGAGTATCAGGACACCATGGCTGGGTTGTTTCGAAGGTTAGCTGTATCGGATCAGGCTGCGTTAGGGTAAATGAGGAATCAGCAAGGCATCCGTTCGAATCGGTGATAATAACACTGTAATCTCCAGCCGGCTGGTCATACCTGTTCTCTGAAGTCTCTCCGTCGGACCACAGGTAACGCACACTTCCCACATTGTTGACTGCAACAATCTCAATTGAACCGGTGCTGTCGCCTGCGCAATTGATCTGATAGCCTCCGGTCATGCCGGATGACAATTCAACATCCATCCGTAGCCTTCCCGGCTGTGTTACTTCAATGACCTCGGTGGCGGTACATGCATTGGCATCTGTGATCAGCAATGTGTAATCTCCGGCTCCGAGTCCTGTAATATTCTGATCAGTTGAGCTGTACCCTGAAGGTCCCTGCCAGCTGAATGAGAATCGTGCCAGACCGCTGGTAATGTTGATATTTATTGTTGCATCTGACATTCCGTAACAGCTTGCATTATATCCGTCAAAGTCGGAGAGAACCTTATTATATAATACAGGCGGAGGAAGATTTATCTGTGTTGAATCCTGTATACTGCAACCGTTAATATCTGTAACAGTAACAGTGTACCATTCTTCAGTCAGTCCGGAAATATCCTCGGTAGCCGCACCGTTTGACCAGATGTAGCTGTACGCGGCAACTCCGCCCGTGACTGTCAGGTCAACAGAGCCATTTGCAAATCCCGGCGGATCACAGGTGATATGTGTCGGAACAAGATTTGTTTCAAGTGAGTCAGGCTGAGTAAGTGTGATATCAGTTGAATCAACACAATTATTTAAATCGGAGACAACAAGATTATAGGTTCCGGCAGTCAGGGCATTCTGATCTTCCTGTCCCTGGATAATTCCTGATCCGTCAACTGTGCTCCAGATATATGTATAAGTACTAACACTACCTCCCGTTACTGTCACATCAATTGAACCTGTTCCGCCATAGCAGTTTATATTATGTGTACCCTCGGTTGAAGAAGAAGGTGTTGCCGTGACAGCCAGAGCAGCCGGTTCTGTAAGAGTGAATACAGGATTTGGCGTAAGGTTACATCCGTTTACATCCGTTACTATGCATGTATATGTTCCGGCCGTCAGTCCTGATATATCCTCTGTTGTCGCCACATAGCTGCCAGGACCGGTCCATGAATAGAGGTAAGTGCCTGATCCGCCTGTGATTGTAAGATTAATGAAACCGTCATTACCTCCGTTACATGAGATATTATAATTGCCATCATTACTGAGTGATAGTGTAGTATCGGACAAAATCATCCCTTCGGGTTCTGTAAGGGTAACGCTGTCGACCTTGATGCAACCCTTCATATCTATTGTTGTGAGGTAATATGTACCAGCAGTAATATTGTCAAGGTGGTCAAGAGTATCAGCACAAGAAATTGTTCCGTTAATAGTTGTCCACTTGAACTTATAACCGCAGTTGCCTCCATATATCGTATCTATCCTGACAAAACCGTCGCTATATCCCAGACATGATATATTATATCCTCCCGGATATTCATATTTATCAAATTCCACAGTTATCACAGGAGGAGCAATTATTATATCATGCGGATTGCGCATATTGTAACATCCGTTTGCATCCTTAATAGATACCCTATAGTTTCCTGGCCGCAGGTTATAATATTTATTCCAACATTCCTTGCACCAAAGTGTATCTGATTTGACTACTGTATCCTGTTCATTATAAATTATGTCGTAAACGAAAGGAGGAATACCAGTTGATTCGTTAGTTTCCTTTATCCATAATTCACCATCGCTTGATTCCGGACAAGTAGTGCCATAACTATTATCAGGATCACATACAAAACCCTTTTCTTTTACATATAAATAAGTTTCGAGAATTGCTCCGGAAACTAATATGGTACGGCTTGTGTCCGTACAACCCAGTTCATCAACCACCGTTACATTGTAATTACCCACATAACGCACCGGAAGAATTTCCGAATTATTTGTTGTGGACTGTACAAGAGTATCATCCCATGCCCTTCCCCAGGTGAGTTCATCAGGTTTTGAACCTCTTGAAAGGACAGCAGTAAGGGCGCCATCGGATCCTCCCTCGCAAACGAATGGCGTTGAAATAAAGAAGTCCTGTAACGGTACCGGGTGTACTTTCACTTCAGGAACTCTGATACTGTCATATACGCAACCCAGGGTGGCGTCGCTTGCTCTAGGAGTGACTGTGTAGAATACCGATTGTATTGTATCTCCCGAGTTCTGGTAAGGCAGCATGATGGTGTATCCCGGTGTCAGGTCTGTCAGCGGAGCTGTGTTTCCGCTAAGGTCTCCCGAAGTCAGGCTGACAGTATAGTCAAATACTATTCCGCCCTTGGTCATTGCGGTTGGTGTGGTAAGAGTGATCTCTGTTGAAGTGTTGTTACAAATTGCCGGTTTGACATTTATCGGGATAACACGAGGTGTCGGGTTTACAGAAACAGTCGCAACAACCGGATCTCCTTCGCAATTCCTTGGATCAGGCCCATAGGGAATTATAATGAATGTGATTTTAACTGGATCATCAGAGATGTTTGTAAACGAACCTGTTATAATGTCAGTTATATTCTGGTCGGTTCCGCTCATAGGTACTGTTGAGGCGCTTATACCAGCAGGATTGTCACGCACCCAGGTGTATGTAGTAGGGATATCCCCGTAAATCAGTCCGAATGTTATCGGATCAAAATTAAGGTTTGAACATTCATGGTTCTGGTCAGTAAATGACGTGATTGACAACTGAGGTATTTTCTGTACTGTCAGGTGAGCTGAGTCGGTCCTGGTAAAGTTTTTGTACCTGTCAGACACAATGCAGTAATAATAGCCTGTATCTGCAAGAACAGCGCCAAGTATAGTAAGCGAGTCGGTTCTTGCTCCGCTAAAATGAGGATTACTGTTAAGTATTTCTATATCAGCCGGAACAGCAACTTTAAACCACTTGTAACGGAGTGCAGGCGTTCCCGTAGCGATGACCTTAAAGTATGGGAAGCTTTCTTCGCATGCAATTGTATCATGCGGATGTTCAATTATAAGAGGTCTTGCACGGCCGAGGGCGAACTGAGTTCCAGCAGGTGAAATGCCACCCGGATCATTCAGATTATTTCTAAAGACAATACTGTTCACAGTATCCGCATCCTGATGAGTGCCATCGACCACCCAGTCACCTCCGGCAATACGCTTTATAAGACGTGTATTATCGTGGATTGAGTCGATAAATCCTGTTGCATTAAGGTTTACATTGAAGTCAGTGATAGCAAATCCGTTCTTTGCAGTCAATCTCCAGTAACCATCGTTGTAGGCTCTGCCGATCTCCACAGGAGGATCAGCTATCGGGAATCCCACATCTGCCGGAGGAAGAGTAAAAAATTCGGAAAGGATAGTTCCCGTTGTGGGTAAAGAGTTGGTTCTCAGGTTTGCAGGGTTATAATATGTTGCTGTTCCGAGAGGGAAAAGGTAATTGCCGATCTCACCAATGCCCCGTTCAAATTTCCCCAGTATCCTGCTGCCTGTTGTGGATGTATAGTTGAGAGATGAAGCAGCAGTGTTGGAGAGGTAGAAAAGCCATATACCCGCATTGATATTACCAGTCTCCATTGACAATGTACCCAGCACCTCAACATCATTGAATATCTTAATTCTGTTGACTGGTGCTATGCCGGTATTTCTGATCGTAAAGTTGCGGAAATTTTCTCCTCCCACGCGGGTAATTGACTGGATTGTATCGCCATCGAAGATCACGGTGCTTGTCAGCCAGGGAGTGAATGTTCCTGAGTTTGTCCAGTTGCCTTTCAGGGTGAATGTTCCGCCCCCGCTGGTAGCAGAGGTGCTGGTATAGTTGCCGGAGAGGTTAATTGTGCCGTTATTGAGAAGGCTTCCTCCAAAGGTGTTGATGGCATCCCGTGAGAACATAAACACACCGTTTGTAAGAGTGATATAAGCGCCCTCGTTGTTGAGGACCTGGGCTTTGAGTACGTTGGATGAACATATCATCATAACAGACAGAATGAAAAGAGACCTCTTCAATTGAGAGTTTCTATTTGTTGATGGTGATATGTTTTGTTTTTTAATCATCCATGTACTCACCCCCCCAGCCCCCCTCTCTGCTTCGCAAGGAGGGGGAGCTTAAAGGAGTTTTGTTTGGCCTTTACTTTTGTCTTTTTACTTTTATCTTTTGTCTTTCTATTTCATGTACTCACCCCCTGCTTCGCTTCGCTCAGCATCCCCCTCTCTGCTAAAGCAAAGAGGGGGAGCAGAGAGGAGTATTATTTTGTTTTTACTTTTGTCTTTTTACTTTTATCTTTTGTCTTTTGTCTTTCTTTTTCATGTACTCACCCCCTGCTTCGCTTCGCTCAGCATCCCCCTCTCTGCTAAAGCAAAGAGGGGGGAGCTTAAAGGAGTCTTGTTTGGCTTTTACTTTTGTCTTTTTACTTTTATCTTTTGTCTTTCTTTTTCATGTACTCACCCCCTGCTTCGCTTCGCTCAGCATCCCCCTCTCTGCTGAAGCAAAGAGGGGGAGCAGAGGGGAGTATTATTTTGTTTTTACTTTTGTCTTTTTACTTTTATCTTTTGTCTTACTTTTTCATGTACTCACCCCCCAGCCCCCTCTCTGCTGAAGCAAAGAGGGGGAGCAGAGAGGAGTATTATTTTGTTTTTACTTTTGTCTTTTTACTTTTGTCTTTTGTCTTTCCTATTTTATAATATCCAAAAGTTCAATATCAAAAACAACAGCTGAATAGGGAGGTATAATGCCCTGTACTCCTGTTTCGCCGTAGGCGAGGGTTGAGGGTATAAATATCCTCCACACTGAGCCGGCCGGCATTATCTGCAGTGCTTCTTTCATTCCCGGGATAAGGCTTGCCGGTTTGGTTCTCAGCGGTTTGTTCCTTGAGTATGTATCTTCGAACAGTGTACCTGTAGGAAGGTATCCTTTTATATGGATCTCAACCGAATCTGCAAGCAGAGGTCGCAGACCGGTACCCGGCTTGGTAATAAGGTAGCATACCCCGTTTGGAAGGATTCCCACTCCCGGTTGTCCTTTGACTTTCTCAAAAAGCTGGTTTTCGAGAAGCTGGTTTCGTTCCCTGGTCATTTTGACCAGGTACTCATTCATCTTCTTTGGTATGCTGTCGGCATTTACCAGAAGAGGGTTGTTCTTCAGCACATCATCCATCCCCCTGATAAACAGGCTGGCGTTTGTTATTGCCAGTCCGTTTGCATTAAGGTACTGTCCCAGGTATGCCCCGAGGATGTACTGGGAAGAGTCGGCTGAGGATGTGAGCTTAATCTGTTCCTGGGCAGGCTTTGAAGTAGCTGCAGTTTTTTGAGGCTGTTGCTGGGCAGAAGTGTTTATTGTCAACGACAAGGCCGCAAAAATCAAGATTATAATTTTATTATGTTTCATTTTACTTTTTACTTTTTACTTTTATCTTTTGTCTTCTGTTATTAATATTTTAAAACGCTTGCACGATAAGTACCGTTACCAGGATCTTGGTCAGTAGTAGTATTCAAATTAAATACCCGCACCGTTACGGTATTTACAGCACTGACCCATGCAGTATAAACAAGCCATTGGTTGGTTGCAGAATTTGTGATGCCAAGTGAAACAGGATCTCCATCTGCTGCTCCGGGTACAGTTATAGTAAATGTAATAGAGCTATATGCAGGTATAATTGCCAGATTAGTAGTTGTAAAACCTGTTAAGCTCCTGGTAAGAAAATATCTAACTCCCCCACTGCTTGCAAAATAATTGGTACCATTATATTCGACTGCTCCATTCTCAATAGCTGTCAGGTTTGTTCCGGCAGTAAATTTAAGCGGAGCCCTACCTGCTGATGCAATTCCTGGTGCTAATTGAAGTAAAGCTGTTGGTGAAGGATATGGAGTGCTTGGAGTTGTAGTAATATATCCTATATAGAGGGGTCGTGCAAACGCAGCATAATAATCCCCCACAGCTAAAGTTGAATTATCAGGATTTGCAGTAGAACCGCCATTACCTCCTCCAATTTCGAATGAAGGAACACCAACTCTTGCATAAGTACCTCTTGCTTCAAATCTAATATTTCTTTGTATTGTTCCTGCCCCATTTGCTGTTTTAAGAATAAAATCAATCACGTTTGCTCCTGATAGGGGTACGGTTTCAAAAATGGCACCATTTTCGCCAGTTTCATTTTTCATCCTAAGTATGGATGACCCATAGGTGCCTACTATATTCTTAATTATCATTTCTTTAGTTGTTTTAATAGTACCAGAAGTAGCATCCCCTATTTTCCAATCACCTGCTGCACTTTCAAGTCTTCCTCTTTCAATGTTATTTACTCTAAATACCAAATCATTGTTATCAGTTGTGCCTAAAAAGTTAGAGGTTGGATTAGTGCCGGCGTTTCCATTTACCGCCCAGCTAGCTGTACTTTGTAATGCAACTGTCCCTGAGGCATCAGGAAATGTTATTGTTCTGTTGGAACCTGTCGGAGTCCATGAAAGTGTTCCGGTTATTCCTGCACTTTGCATAACTACCTGATTTGATGTCGAAGATAGATTTATAGAGGGCATAGTCAGTGCAGCGCCAACAGTATTACCTATTGAGGGAACTCCTGTGCCGCTGGTAACCAGGATGCCATTATTTGCTGTAGTTAAGCCGTTAACTGTGTTTGCAGCTGAGGAATAAAGCAGTTCTTTCGCAGTTGTGGTTGAAGGATATGTGGCTGATGTCCATACAGGTGCTGTTGCACCGGCATTCATTGTCAGTACCTGGCCTGCATCTCCCTTATCTAACATTGTTGTTGTGCTTGCTGCTGTCTGATATGGAATGGAACCTCCTGCTCCTCCGGCAAGATTTGTTGCTGTTGTAGCCGTAGCAGCATTCCCAGTTGTGTTCTGGTTAAGTATAGGTACATCACTCACTTCAATAGCAGACATTGTCACATTTATACCATCGCCTCTTAAAAAGAGTCCATCTGTTACCACATTATTTACCAATGCATTTATTGCATTTTGCTGCGTGGTCTGGCCAGTACCACCATTTGCTATTGCAACTGTACCTGTTACATTAGAAGCTGTACCATCGATACTTGTAATCCCTGTCAGTGATTGTGCACTGGATGCCCTGTTAATTGCAATTGAGGTAGTTCCAAGGAAGAATGTCTGGTTGGTTGCCGCTTTTCCGTCCAGTTGTGTCTGTATTGCTGAGGTTACTCCATCCAGGTAGTTAAATTCAGTATTGTCTACATCACCTGTTCCAAGTTTCGTAGCTTCTATATCTGCATTTGCAAATATATCTGCATTGACTATCGTACCATTTAAGATCTCATCACTCTCTACTGATCCTGTTCCCAGGTCATCCGCCGTTATCGTTCCATCATCTATCTTGTCCGTAGTTATTGCATCATTAGCTATATCTGCATTTACTATCTGTCCCCATGACGGGTTGCCAGCTGCATTACCATGTAACACTGTGCTGATTGTTCCCTGGTTCTGATACAATGCGGATGCCAGCACCGGTGTAAAAAATGTTGGCGCTGCATCTGCTCCGGTATTATTTCCAAATACTGTATAAGCTCCCGCATCTGATAATGTAAATGATAATGCCGGGGTAGTCGTTGATGTCGCAACTGATGTAGTAAACAGTGGAGACAGATCGCCTGATGAAAAATCTGTCACAGTTCCTCCCAGGCCACTCGCTGTCAGTGTAGTACCCGTCAGACTCAAGCCGCTACCTATCGTTATCTCCTGTACCGGTGTCGTCGTACTTGAGCTTCCAAGTAACCTGTTGGTCGTGCTTACATCTTGCATCTTAGCATATGTTACCGCATTGGCTGCTATCTCACTGCTTCCTACTGCATCCGCTGCTATCTCATCACTACCTACTGCATCTGTGGCTATCTCACTACCCGTCACTGCATCCGGACCTATATCATCTGAGGTTAACGTGTTATTCAGTACATCCTCCGATTGTATACTCTCATTGATGATCTCTGAACTACCTACTGCATTCGCCTGTATCGTCGTTATGCCTGC
>Ga0307380_10003918_pt1 | contig 20310 bp, 14 predicted proteins | sample UN3MG_FD_202239 | JGI IMG/M metagenome (GOLD analysis project Ga0307380, IMG submission 202239) | Soil microbial communities from Risofladan, Vaasa, Finland - UN-3 | ecosystem: Environmental > Terrestrial > Soil > Coastal area > Acid sulfate soil | place: Finland: Risofladan, Vaasa | collected... | reverse complement strand
CCCAGTCTGATCAGATCCAACAGAATCGGCCCGCCCGTCGGCGTGCCATGGCACCGCAAATGCTAGAGCGAGGGCTGGTGTGAGCCCCCTGGGACCGCTGAACGCCCCTCGCTCGCCATGGCGACACTCCCACCGGAGCCCCCCGCGGCGGCCTGGGACCGGTAAATCCGCGGTGAATGGACAGGCAGGTGCTCTGCACCCGGCCCCTGTTTTCAACGTCGGGCAAGTGCCTATAATGGCCGAAGAAACGATAAACGCCGCGTGGACCTGCCGGCGAGGATAAGTCTCGACTCTCTATGAACCTGCATCGAGCGCTGTGCGCCACAATCTGCTGCGCCTGTCTGCTGACCGGCCCGGCGGCCTCGGCCCAATGGGGCGGGCCCGCCAAGGTCACCGTCGCCAACGTCGAGCTGCGCGATCTGCCGGCCAGCACCACGCTGGTGGGCACCGTCGAGCCCGTCACCCGCAGCACCCTTGGCGCCGAGTTCGGTGGGCTGGTCGAGCAGATGCCGGCTCGCCAGGGTGATTTCGTACGGGCCGGCGAAATCCTCTGCAAACTGAACAACGACACGATTTCCCTGCGGCTGGCCGAGGCCCGCGAACGACAGAAGGGGTTCCAGGCCACCCTGCACAAATGGGAGCTGGAGCAGCAGCGCATCCAGCGGCTCTACGGCAGCGAGGACGCGGCCGAGAAGGAAGTCTACGACACCCAGGCGGCCTACGACCTGGCCCGGCACACCGTCTCCGAGCAGGCAGCCGTCATCGCTCGCCTGGAGAGCGACTTGGCCAAGACCGAAATCCGGGCACCCTTCTCCGGTTTTGTCATCACCCGCCACACGGAAGTCGGACAGTGGCTCAGCGAGGGCGGGGATGTAGTGGAACTGGCGGATTTGGGCACCGTACTCGTCCGGGTTGACGTCCCCGAGGACGCCCTCCCCTATGTCCGCGTCGGCGCGCGAGCCTCGGTGATGATCGAGGCCCTGAATCACCGTTTTGAGGGGCACGTCCGGCACATCATTTTGCAGGGCGACCTGGCGGCCAGGACCTTCCCCGTCGAGATCGCCGTGCCCAACCCCGGGTATGTCGAGATGGACGGTGAACGGGTGCCTCGCACGGTGGCCCAGCCTACCTCCGCCGGCGCGCCACCGCCGACAGCCCAAAACGCCCCCGGTGACGGCGGCCCCCACGGGCCTCCGCCCGAGTCGGCCCCCGACCCCGCCGAGAACCTGTTGGCTGGCGGCATGTTCGCCCGTGTCACGCTCCAGGCCGGTCCGCCGGCCAAGACGCCCTCCGTTCCCAAGGATGCCGTGGTCACTCGCACCGGCGTCGAGTACGTCTGCATGGTGGCCCCGGGCCGGGAGCAGGACAGCCTGATGGCCATGCCCATGCCTGTCACCACCGGCGTGGACATCGGCGACTGGATCGCGGTCACCTCGGGCAATCTCGTTCCGGGCATGCGCATCGTAACCCAGGGCAATGAGAACATCCTGTTCCCCTCGCCGGTGGTGATCGTCGAGAAGCTCGAGCTGCCCAACCGCCGGTCCAACGAACGATCAGCCGCGTCCCCTCCCCCGCCGCATGCGAAAGCCGGGTCCTAGACCATGGGCATCATACGCTTCGCCATTGAAAACCCGGTCAAGGTCACGGTGGCCGTCATCCTGATGGTCCTGTTCGGAATCCTGAGCATCTTTCGGATTCCGATTCAGCTCACACCCGACGTGGACCGCCCGCTGGTCACGGTCAACACGTTCTGGGAGGGCGCTTCACCGCAGGAGATCGAGCGCGAGATCGTCGACCGCCAGGAGGAGAAGCTCAAGGGCGTCCGCAACCTCAAGAAGATGACCTCCACCTCGCGCGAGGCCATGGCCGAGATCACGCTCGAGTTCTACGTCGGAACGGACAAGGACGTCGCCCTGCGGGACGTCTCCGAGAAGCTGCGGCAGGTAACCGGCTATCCCGAGGAGGTCGACGAGCCGACCATCCAGGCCACCGGCGCCGAGATGAGCGCCACCATCGCCTGGATCATCTTCCGCGGCAGACCCGGCGAGGACGTCTCCAACCTCAAGGACCTGGTCGAGGACGACATCAAGCCCATCCTGGAACGGGCCGAGGATATCGCCCGGGTCGACGTCTACGGCGGGCGCGAACGCGAGGTCCAGGTCGTCGCCGACGCCTACAAGCTGGCCGCCCGCAAGCTGTCTTTCCGCGACCTGGAGCAGGCCCTCCGCGGGCACAACGACAACATCTCCGCCGGCACCATCAGCCAGGGAAAACGGGACTTCACCTACCGGACCGTCGGGCAGTACGAGCAGGTCGAGGACGTGGAGAACACCGTCGTCGCCTACCGGGACGGCGGCCCGGTCTTCGTCCGCGACGTGGCCCAGGTGCACAACACCTTCAAGAGACAGTACGCCTTCGTCAAATCAAGCGGCGACTACGTCCTGGCTTTGCCCGCCCGCAAGGAGACCGGGGCCAACGTCATGAAGGCCATGGCCGCCCTCAAAAAGCAGATCGACTACTGCAACAAGACCATCCTGCATCCGCAGGGTCGCGGGCTGACCCTCACCCAGGTCTACGACGAGACCACCTACATCAAGTCCGCCATCCGGTTGGTGCGCAACAACCTGCTGGTCGGCGGAACGCTGGCCGTCATCGTCCTCCTGGTGTTCCTGCGCAGCCTGTCCGCCACCGGGATCGTCGCCTTCTCGATTCCCATCTCGGTGATCAGCACCTTCCTGGCCATCGCCGCCCTGGGGCGGAACCTCAACGTGGTCATGCTGGCCGGACTGGCCTTTGCCGTCGGCATGGTGGTCGATAACGCCATCGTCGTCCTGGAGAACATCTACCGGCACCGCCAGTTGGGCAAAGGGGCGGCCGAGGCGGCCCTGGACGGCACCCGCGAGGTCTGGGGCGCCGTCCTGGCCAGCACGCTGACCACCATGGCCGTCTTCCTGCCCGTGGTCTTCATCGAGGAGGAGGCCGGGCAGCTCTTCCGCGACATCGCCATCGCCATCGTCTGTGCCGTCGGTCTGTCACTTGCGGTGGCGACCACCGTGATCCCCACCCTGGCCTCGCGAACGTTGCGGATATCCAGGAAACTGCGCGAAGCCGAGTCGCACACCGGGCACACCGCGGCCCTGGTCGGCAGAATCGTGGCCGGCATGAACCGCAGTTGGATCGCCCGACTGGCCCTGATCGCCATCCTGGTCGTGCTCTCCGTGGTCGGCAGTGCCAAGCTGATGCCCCCCACCGACTATCTGCCCAGCGGAAACCGCAACCTGGTCTTCGGCTTTTTGAACACCCCGCCCGGCTATTCGCTGGACACCTTCCGTAAGATCGCCCACGCCATCGAGGACGGGACGGCCGAGGACCCGCACGGCCTGCGCGAATACTGGGACGCCCAGGTCGGCTCGCCCGAGGAGGCTGCCCTGCCGCCGGTGATGATGCAGGTGCAAAAGGACGGCGAAACCGTGGCCGTCCAGGTCCCCGCCCCGCCGATCGATAGCTTGTTCTTCGTCTCCTGGGGGGGCGGCTGCTTCATGGGGGCCACCAGCAAGTACGAGCAACGGGTCAAGCCGCTGGCCAATGTGATGGCCGGGGCCGGCGGGCGCGTGCCCGGTGTCATGTCCTTCTTCTTCCAGGCCTCCCTTTTCGCCGGAGCCAGCGGCGGCAACGCCGTCGAGTTGGACATCCGCGGTGACGAACTCGACGAGGTCATCGCCACCGCCGGCATGTTAATCCAGCCCATCATGGAGCGCTTCGGCTTCCCCCGACCCGAGCCGGCCAACTTCGCACTCGGACGCCCGGAGGTCCGCATCGTCACCAACCGCGAGAAGGCCGCCGACCTGGGCCTGGACGTGCGCGACATCGGCTTCATCGTCGCCGCCTGCGTCGACGGAGCCTTCGTCGGAAACTTCTACGACAAGGGTGACGAGATCGACCTGAAGATCCACGTCAAGGACACCGAGGGCTTCACCGTCCAGCAGGTCGGCCAGATACCCATCTACACACCCAGCGAGCGGGTCGTGCCGTTGGCTTCGGCCGTCAACTTCGTCACCACGACCGCGCCGCAGCAGATCAACCACATCGAGGAAATGCCCGCCGTCTCACTCGAGGTCCGCCCGCCGGAGGGCATGGCCCTGGAGACGGCCATGAGCATCCTGGAAGACGAAATCATCGCCCCCATGCGGGCCGCCGGAGCCATCCCGCCGTCGGTGGTCACCGCACTGGCCGGCACCGCCGACAAGCTCGTCCAGACCCGCGAGGCACTGTTCGGATCGTGGAAGGGCAACAGCCTGGCCGTTGACCCCGACACCGGCCAGCGCCCCCTGCTGATCTCGCTCGCCAACCTGTTTACCTCGCGCGGGTTCCTGGCCCTGTTGGTGACGTACCTGCTGATGGCCGCCCTGTTCGAGTCGTTCCTGTGGCCCTTCGTGATCATCTTCACGGTTCCGCTGGCCACCGTCGGCGGGTTCGCCTCGCTGCGGATCGTGCACCAGTGGTCCTTGCAGAACCCGGTCAGCCCCATCCAGCAGCTCGATGTCCTGACCATGCTGGGTTTCGTCATCCTGATCGGCATCGTGGTCAACAACGGCATCCTGGTGGTGCACCAGGCCCTGAACAACCAACGCGACTATCGGATGCCCTGGCCCGAGGCCATCGCCGAGTCGGTCCGCACCCGCGTGCGACCCATCTTCATGACCGCCTTCACCAGCATCGGCGGCATGCTGCCGCTGGTGCTCTGGCCCGGGGCCGGCAGCGAACTGTATCGCGGATTGGGCTCGGTCGTCATCGGAGGGCTTCTCGTCTCGACCCTGTTCACGCTCTTCCTGGTACCGGCCGTCCTGTCCGTCGTGGTGGAACTGCGAGAGGCGCTCGCCCGGGCTTTCCGCCGCTCGACCGCACCGACCGTCATCGGCGCGCCGGCACCGCCAAAGCAACCGGCCGCGGCCGGCACCACCACCCGCGCCTAGAGCGGCCTTAGTCATTAACAGTCTGCCACGTTGCCTGCCGCGCCCGGGCAGCTCTCCTGCGTCCCAGCTCTCCCGTCTAATAACGCAACCTGAGCGCATCCCCTTGCAAATGGAGCGACGGTCGTTACGCTGAGGCCGGACACGGCGACCCACGTGCCAAACCGGGTTGGCTTCTGATGCGGTCGCTCGTTCGTGTGCCCGTCCGAGGACCGTTCTGCGGCAGTGATAGCTCCGCCTGCGCTTCCCGCTATCGGTCTGTGCCCAAGCGTCGACCGGAAGGTGACTTCGATGGCCACCTCCATCTCCGCCACACCGACTTCACCCGAGCGAATGGTCGATGCCTTCGAAGGCCCCATCAAGCGCGTCTGGACGTCACCGTTGTACCTGCTCGCCCTGCTGGTGGTGGCCGTCGCGATGGTTTTGCTGCCCTTGGTCTACATCGCCATGGTCTGCGGCGTGGGCTACGGGCTTTACTACCACGCCACGGAGAACATCACCATTCTGCAAGGGATGCACGGCATCCGCGGACGGCTTCTCGGATACGTCGCCCCGCTCGTCATCGGCGCGGTCCTGTTGCTGTTCATGATCAAACCGCTCTTCGCCCGGCAGGCCCGAAGGGAGAAGCGACTCTCACTGGTCCGCGACAACGAGCCGATCCTGTTCTCCGTCGTCGAGCGACTCTGCGAAACGGTCGGGGCGCCCAAGCCCAGGCGCATCGACGTAGACTGCGACATCAACGCTTCCGCCAGCTTCCGCCGGGGATTGCTCAGCATGCTGGGCAGTGATCTGGTGCTGACCATCGGCGTGCCGCTGGCGGCGGGCCTGTCCCTGCGGCAGTTCGTCGGCGTCCTGGCGCACGAGTTCGGCCACTTCACCCAGGGCCTGGGCATGCGCCTCAGCTATGTCATTCGCACAGTCGACGCCTGGTTCGCCCGCGTGGTCTACGAACGCGACGCCTGGGACGAGAGGCTCATCGAGCTATCCGAGACCGAAGGAACCTGGCTCACGCTGATCTTGCTGCTGACCCGTTTGTTCGTCTGGCTGACCCGGCGGATCCTCTGGGTGCTCATGATCATCGGGCACCTGATCAGTTGCGGAATGCTGCGACAGATGGAATACGACGCCGACCGGTACGAGGCCCGGGTCGCCGGCAGTGATGCCTTCGCCGAAACCGTCCGGCGGCTCCACCTGCTCAACGCGGCCTCCGAGTTGGTCCACGCCGACCTGGCGGAATCGTGGAAGGACGGCCGGCTGCCCGACAACTTCCCGGTACTGCTGGTCGCCAAGGTCGGTGACGTTCCCAAGACCGTGCGCGAGAAAATCACCAAGGCCGTCAAGGAGTCCAAAGCGGGCCTCTGGAGCACGCACCCGTCCGACGCGGCCCGCGTCCGACGGGCGCGCAAGGAGAAGACCGACGGCGTCTTCAGACCCGGCGGGCAGGCCTCGGCGCTGTTCGCGAACTTTAAAGGTCTCTCCAAGGCCGTGACCCTCTCGTTCTTCCAGGATGTGCTCGGGCCCAGGTTCCGCCCGGACAATCTGATTTCCACCGCGGCGCTCGCCCGACGGCAGGAACGCCTCGCTCGCGGAGAGGAGGCCGCCAACCGCTACTTCCAGGGATGCCTTACCCCTGTCCGACCGCTGAAGCTCGATCGCTATTTCGACGCGTCTCGAATCACACCCCAGGACTGCCTCGCCAGGCTCAAGCAGGCCCGAGCTGCCATCCAGAAGTCCCTGCCGGTCGTTTCCAAGGCGTACAGGCGCTACGTCAAGGTCAGCGAACGGGCCTCCGAAGCGCGCCAGGCCCAGGCCCTGCTCAAATCCAGAGTCCGAATCGACCCCAAGGCGTTCCACCTGAAGTCCGCAACGCTGGAGGAGGCGAACCAGGTCCACAGCCGGGCTGAGCAGGAGAAAAAGAAGCTGGCACCGGACCTGGCCACGATTGAGACGGTAGTCCGGTTGCGACTGGAATGCGCCCTGACGTTATTGCAGACCGAGCAGGCGGGCTGGCGGCTCGAGAAACCCGACAAGTTGCGCGGCCGCAGTGCCGACCTCCTGGACGCCCTCGCCCAGATCCACAACGTATCGGATGCCGTGGAAACGGTGCGCAAGGAATTCGCGCCGCTGTACGCCATGTACAGCCTCATCGGCGAAAGCGGGCCCGATGAGGACCTGGCCCGCCAGACCCTGCAACTTATGGAGGACCAGCGGGAGAATCTAGCGGAAATCCGTACCCTGCTCTCGAATCATCCCTATCCGTTCGAGCACGCCGACGGGCGGATCACCTTGACCCAGTACGCCATACCGACCGTACCCACCCGGGACGACCTCACCGGAATGCTCCGCGCCTCCGACCGGGTCATGGACAACCTCGATTCACTCTATGTCCGCCTGATGGGCGAGCTGGCCCGGATCGCCGAGCAGGTCGAGGCCGCCCTCGGCCTGCGACCACTGCCCAGGGCCCCGGCTGCTCAGCCGACAGCACCATCGCAGGAGTAGCCTCGCGTAGCGCGGCAACCGCTCGCAAAGCGCGCCGATCGCGCACAATCGACCGCAGAACGCCCGGCGCGGACCGCGAGCCGGGCTTTGATGGCCGTCAGCGATTCACGCCCGCCTGCCTACTTCCCACCCTCAGTTGGAGGTTTACCGCTGGCGTGACTGCACTTGGCCTTGTTGGGGCATTTGCCGCAGCTTGTGCCGCCGCTGCACGAGGATTCCTTCACCGTTGATTGCGTCTCCAGCACCTTGGCGAAGTCGGCCGTCCCGACCAGCCCCGCCAGGTCCGGGCACGCCTTGGCGTAGGTCTTGAAGGCCTCCAGACGGCTCGGCGGCGTCAGCTCGAACGTCCGCGTCAGCGAGCGAAGTGCCGGGGCCGTGTCACCCAGCAACGCCCGCAGCCGCGCAAAGTCGAAGTACAGACCCGGGCCGAACTCGTCCGACGGAACGAGCTGATCCGCGATCTTCCGAGCCTCGTCCACCTTGCCCAGCCGCGACAGGGCGATGCCCTCAAACATCCGCGACTGTCGCGTGGCCGTTCCCTCCTCGAGCCCACCCAGCAACTCGGCCGCCTCGGCGTTCATCCCCAGCGCCAGCTCGGTCTCGGCCAGCATGGTGGCCGACTCGGCGTTCTTCAGTCGCAAGTGCGTTTCCTGGTCGAGGGACAACGCCTCGGTGTAGATCTCGTTCGCATAGTAGAACGACCGCAGGGCAAGGGCCGCCTTCTCCCACTTCGCGGGGACGTCCTGCCGGGCGATGCTCTCCCGCATCTTGGTGATGCGGCAAAGCAGGGCGTATTGCTGGCGGTATTCTTCATTCTCGGAGTTGGCCTTCGCCGCATTCGCGTACGCTGCCAGCGCCCCGTCGAAGTCGCCCTGGGCCAGCAGGGATTGGCCTTGGGCGAAGAACCGTCCCGCCTCCTCATTCGAGCCGGCCAACACCGGGCCCGCCAACACGGCCACACACGCGACAGCCAATCCGATGGATGTGCTCCGGAGACTCATGCAATCCTCCTCGGTCGCTTCAACAGAGCGACGGTTTTCACACGGACGAACTCCCGACCGGCGGGCCGATCCGCACACGGCCGACCCCTCCGTGAAACGGCCCACCCGCCGGATTCCTGCGGTCACACCCGGCAATCCGCGCGCCGGCTGCGCCCGCGCCGACCCGGTCCACAGGTCGTCGGACCCACGGGTCGTCGAACCTCATTATAACCGATTCTCAGGCGGAACTGGGAACGCCAATACCCACCGCAGGCGGCGATGTGGAGCGCCGCACCAGGTAGACCAGACAGCACAGGGCCACCAGCCCCAGGTCGATCCCTCCAACCAGGAACATGCTCCGGACCACCGCCCCGGTGCCGAACCCATAGCTGTGCAGTTCCGAGCCCAGCACGTAGTTCACCCCCACGTACGTCATGATGATCAGCCAGAAGGCCATGATGCTCTTGACCGCCGTGGCGAACTTCCCCCTCGCCAGCACGAACAGAACCATCCCCCCGACCGCCCCGCCCAGCCCCAGCAGCTTCCCGGTGCTCAGCGGCATAAGCTTCGGCACCACGATCACAAACAGGGCCACCGCCAGCAGCCCGGCCACCACGTAGGCCCACGGGCGCACCCGGTCGTGATCCACCCGCACGTGCAGAATCGCCATGTAGCCCAGGAACGCGATCAGCGACCACACCTCTTTCGGGTCCCAGCCCCAATACCGACCCCAGGACGAGGCCGCCCACATGCTGCCCGTCACGATGCCGGCCAGCAGCAGGATCGACCCCACCAGCACATACCAGTAGTGCAGCGAATCGATCGCCTCACTCAAGCCGCGCCGGCTCGGTGCGACGGCCATGACGGTCACCTGGGCATGGGCGATCAGAACCGCCAGCGCCAGCACCGAATAGGACACCATGATCACCGGCACGTGGATCGACATCCAGACGGTGCCCAGCAGCACCGGCAGAATCGGCCGGACATAAGGGTCCAGCGGCAGCACGTCGGCCAGCACCAGGGCCAGCGCCCCCATGGCCGACGCCGTCAGCGGCACCACCCGCCGTCGAATACCCAGCATGGCCAGGATGGCGAACGCCCCCATCCCCCAGCTCAAGAACAGCAGCGACTCGAACATGTTGGCCGCCGGTATGCGCCCCGCGATCTGCCACCGCAACCACAGGCCGTAGGTCAACATACCGAACCCCGCCACCAGCCCCAACACCGCCAGCACGTCGAACCACCGGCGACGGACCAGCATCGCCCACAGGGCCAGAACGGCACCAACCATCATGACCATCCAGGCCGTGCGAAACGGCTGGATGCGGTTGTAGAGCAGTTCGACGTCGATCCGCTTCGAGTCCGGCCGGTGCGCCGCCGGCAGAGCCTTCAACGACGACACCAGCCGATTGCAGGCCGACGAGAACGCCGGCGCGTCATCCGCCAGGAACGCTTTCTGGGCCGCGGCCCACGCGCCCTGCACCGAGTCCCCCGCTTCCGCCTCCTCCCCTTGCGGCATCCGTATCGGCCGCCAGAAGCCCAGCGGGTCGTCCGCGTCGGGAATGGGCCGGATCGACTGGCCGTTGAACACGTCCTGCAGCGTGCCCAGCTTGTTGCTGATGTCGCTGACCTTCGACTCCAGCGGGTTCATCTTCCGCCCGCGCTCGATCCGGGTCAGATCCCGCATCAGCTTCATCAGGTGCGCATGACCGAGAAGCTCCTCGTAAGAGAGCACCGTCTGCGATGCGGGCAGTTGCAGCTCACGCCGCAGTTCGGCGTTGGCGATGCTGATCAGCGGCTCGTGCATCCAACCCTGCGGATCGAATGTCCAGCCCAGCAGCATCAGCACCGGGTCCTGCCCGCGAAAGAACGCATCCCCGGTGACCGACTCCACGACATCGCGGGCTACCGTGTCCAGCGGCGGCCAGCGCCCGTCGTGTTGCACCGCAAGGCCCCTCAGCGCCTCCACGTCCAACGACGTGGGCAGAGTGGCCCCGGCCGACGGCGCCGCCGTCGCAGTCAACGTCATCAGGATAAGAACCAACCGCAGCATAAGCACTTCACCTTCCCGTTACGGCTTCCGGCCAACGGCCTCTTCCAGCGCCGACCCGTCTTCCTCGGTGTCCGACCGCAGGCCCTCCGGCGGCACGCCCAACTCCCCCGCAACCAGACGACCTTTCTGCCGGGGCTTCCCGGCGCGCTTCGTCTGCTGTCCGATCCGTGCGGCCTGCCGCTTGTCGATCACACGAGTGATCAAAACCACCACCATCCCCACCATCATGGCAATGTACCCCGCGAACACGATCGGCTGACCCGGGTCGCGCGACACGCTCAGATAGCTGACCGTCTGCCCGCCGCCCATGTTGTACGCCGACTGAAACAGGTTGTACCCGCCGTAGCTGATCGGGTGGTTCATGCTGATCACCTGGTCCTGCTCTCGGCCGGTGGACGGATCGGTGATAGTCACGCGGCTTTCGAACGAGCGCGGCCGCCTGGTGCCCGGATAGGTCCCCAAGTGAAACTGGTTCAGCTTCAGGGCGAATCCCAGCGGCAGGCTCTTGTTCGCGTAGCTCAACTCGTACGTCGCCCCACCCAGGGTCTCCCGGCGAGGGCTGAACCTCTGCACCCAGACCTCGCGGCTCTGCTCGGACGCCGTCAGCTTCACCAGTATCGCCGGCACACGAGTCTCGCGGGTCTCCTCCGGCACCGCCATCGTCCAATCGACCTTGGCCTGATCGAACCGCTGAAGCACCGCGAACTTATAACCGGGCCACGGAGTCTCCACGGGCTCTCCGATCTTCAATTCCCGTACGACCGCCGGCACCCCGTCGCGACTCAGCCGCGCCAGCAGCGCTCCCTCCGGCCCGGCGATCACCTCGATCGGAGCACGCGGGCCTGCCTCCTCGGCCACCACGAACGTCAGGTCCAGCCCTTCGATCGCCCCCTCGCCCTGCAGCGAGCCGAACTCGGGAAACTTCGCGAACGCCAGACGCTTCGCCGTGCCGGCCGGCCCCTGGAACTCGACCTCGATCGCCGGGTTCACCGGCCGGTCGGATGCGTTGATCAGTTCCTTGTCTTCCACCTTGGCGTGCGGCAGGTACCGCAGCACCCGCGCCGTGTAACCCGTCTCGCCAAGCGGCACCGCCTTCTCCAGCCCGTCCTCTGCCGGGAACTTGTAGCTCAGACCCTGGTACTCGATCTCCACTCGTCCCTTCGACCCGGCTCCCTCACCGGACGATTGGGCCATTAACTGTTGTACTTCCGCCTCGTCGGCCGCCACCCGCAGGTCAACCTCCAGCTCGCCCGGACCTGCCGGCTCCCCGGCGAACACCCACGTCGGCTCATCTCGGCCCGTCGCCGACAGCGAGACCTCGACGGCCAGGCGCGGCTGCGGGTTGTCGTTGGTGACCTGCTTCGACCAGACACTGTCGGGAAGATACCGCTGAATCTCGCCCCGCAGGTCCCCGAGGCTCACCCTCGGAGCCTTTGGCCGCTCCGCCACATCCAGGCCGCCAAACGCCCGGCTGGTCAGGTCCGCGGTGGCGCGGGTCTCATCGCCCACGTTTTCGATGGTCAGCACGTCGTGCGAAACAGTGAATCGCTCGGCGGACTCCCCTTCCACCAGTCCCAAACGCCCGTCGATCCCCCATCCCCCGGTCACCAGCGCGCCCCCCAGCGTGACCAGGATGCCGCCGTGGGCGATCACGAACCCGATGTGCCGCTTGGTGAACGGAAACCGCAACAGGGCCGCCGCCAGCACGTTCACCGCCAGCAGCCCCAGCAGCAGCTTGAACCACCACGACTCGTAAAACTGGGTCAGCGCCCGCTCGGGCCCGTGCATCGATTCGACCACAGTGGCGCAGGCCATCCCCACCAGCAGCAGAACCAGCAACACCGCCGCAAACCACAGCGACCCCACAGAACGCAGAATGGAACGTGACGGGCTCATGCAGCTCCCTTGTGTAAACCCCGATTCCCGGCCCTATACGACCCCGCGGCCGGCTTGGCGGCCGCGGTTCGCAACCCATATTCTCTGCGGAAACCGCCTTCGCTGCAAGCTCTCCCGCGAAGCGGCCCATTGCCGCCCGGGCGACGCAGGGGCTGCTTTCACACGCCCGGGCCGCCGCCAGGCGTGCCCAACATCATCGGGAACACTGATTCCGGCAACTGGAAGGCCGTCACCCGGCTATGGTTCGACGCGCCGCACGTAGTACGCCACGCCGGCCACGAAGAACAGAACCCCCAACGTGACCGCAAGAGTATAGTACCAGGCATCGATGTCCGGGTGTTCCGGCCCCAGGAAGTACAACAGCAGACAACCGGTGATGAACGGCGGCACGAAGCCCAGGCCCGTCGCAATCGCCGGGCTCGCCACCAGGCACGAGCCCAGCCACGCAGAACCAAACAGGTACACCGACAGCGCCGCCAGGAACACAAGCGTGTCCCCCTGCACGTCCCCCAGGTGCATCGCCAGCTCCTCCGGAATCCGGGCCGTCCGCGGCGCCAAAACGTAGATCACGCCCAGGTTCACCAGCCAGACCGCCAGACCCGCCCCGATCGCCAGAACGGCCTTGCTGGTGATGATCGCCCGCCGCGACGGCGGCAGGTAGGCCAGGAACTCGGCCGACCGGTCTGCCCGTTCCCCCGCGATCGCGTTGCCGCCCAGCATCACCATGGTCAACAACGAAAACGAAAGGCTGGCCAGACCGATCGTGGTCAACTGCTGCGGCCAGGGGCGGGGCAGCGCCCCGAACACGCGCTCCGAGTAGAAGTTGACCGGCACCGCGATCAGAAACGGCCCCACCACCAGCACCGCCCCGACGATCAGCACGAGCCCGTTCACCCGACAGTCCTTCCACAGCAGCGCTTTCATCGCCTTCATGCCGACGCCCTCCGCCCTTTCACGAAGTCCTTGAACACGTCCTCCAGGCCGAGGTCGATCACCTCGATGCTGTCCACGGCGTACTTGCCTCGCACGAACTCCAGCGTGGCCGGCGAGAACCCGCGGACCGTCAGCAGCCACTCGCGATGACCGAACCGCTGCCAGATCGTGCCCTCCGGCACCTCGCCCGGCGTGCACCCGTCCCGCAGCACCGCCCGGATCCGCTTGGTGCCGGTCAAGAGGTCCTCCGTCGGACAGTCCACCAGCAGCCGACCCTCGTAGATGATGCCCACCCGGTCGGCCAGACGTTGCACGTCGCTCAGCGTGTGGCTCGAGAACAGCACCGTGTTCTGCCGTTCGCAGATCGTCCGCAGCACCCCGTCGAGAAACTCCTCCCGAATGATCGCGTCGAGCCCGGACGTCGGTTCATCCAGAATCAGCAGCTCCGGCTCATGGGCTACCGCCAGAAGCAACGCCAGCTTGGCCACCATCCCCTTCGACAGGTGCTTGACCTTCTTGTTCGCGTCCAGCTCGAACAGCCTCAACAGCTCGGCGCACAGCTCGTCGTTCCAGGTCGCGTACAGGCTCCGGCAGAAGCCGATCACCTGGTGCACCCGCATCCAGCGGTAGACGTAGTGCAGCTCTGGCACGTAGCCCACGCGTTGTTTCATGCCCGCCGGGTCCGCCGTCACGTCGATGCCCAGCACGCGCGCCTCACCGCACGTCATCCGCAGGTTGCGCATCAGCATCCGGATCGTCGTGGTCTTGCCCGCGCCGTTCGGACCGATGAAGCCGAACGTGCTGCCCTTCGGAATGCGCAGCGTCAGGTCATCCACGGCCGTGGTCCTGCCGAACCGTTTGGTCAGGCCGGCTGTCTCGATAGCCAGTTGGCAAGATGCGTTCGCCACCATGCTCAGACCCTCACTCGTCGTTGCTCCCCCACTCCTTTGTTGACTCGGACAACGCCTTTTCAAACGTGCCGCGTATCCGACCCGCCGGCAGGCTGGCGGCCCGACCCACCTGAATGCCCTCGGCGAACCGTGCCCGGACCGCCGCCTCCGACTTGTCCTGCGCCGAGGCCGCTCCGTTCTGTGACACGAACGCACCCAGCCCCTTGCGCGTGTGGAGCAATCCCTGCCGTTCGAGTTCCTGATACGCCCGCTGAACCGTGTTGGGATTGACCACCAGTTCCAGGGCCAGCGCCCGAATGGACGGCAGCGCTTCTCCCGGCCGATACACGCCCGCCGCCACCAGACCGCGGACGTACTCGACGATCTGCTCGTAGAGGGGCACGTGACTCGTGGGATCAACCGACACCGCCGGGCACCTCCGCAACATCGCCCAACTGTACTACCTAGCTAGTACAGTATGTCAGCGCCCGCCCCACAACGCAAGCCCCACCCGCAGAATCTCTGTAATTATCTGTCAAAAAATGGGTTACGAATCGGCGCCCCAACTCCAGCGCCTCCGACGGCGGCCGAGGCGTCACGGATCACCCAGCGTCAGCAGCGAGATCTCCGGCCGGGCACCGAACCGCACCCGAGACGCGTGCCCGCGCTCGCAGCCCACGCCGCGGCTGACGTACACCCGCCGCCCGTCCAGCTCGTGGTATCCCCCGGCCCCCACCTCGCGCGGAACATCGGACGCGATAAACGGCGGCCCAAAAAACGGAATCTGCACCTGCCCCCCGTGCGTGTGCCCCGCCACCACCAGGTCGATCCGCGAGTCCGGCGCCAGCCCCAGCATCACGTCCGGCGCATGCGACAGCAGAATCCGGATGTCGGCCGTCCACGGTGCCCACTCCAACTCGCCCACCACGCGCCGGGCGGCCTCGCGCCGATGGGCAAGCTGCACGCCCCCGATCGTCAGCCACCGATCACCGACCTCCCCGTGCACCACCTCGTTGTACAGCAACCGCACTTGGGTACCGTCTAGTACGCGCTCCACGCGCTCCAGCCCGTCCACGTCACCCTGCACGAAGTACACGCCCCCCGGGGCCGACAGCCGCGACAGAAGATCGCGCAGCGCCGGCAGCTCCCGTTCGAACATCTCGTCGCTGCCTTGAAACAGATCGCCGGGCATCAGGATCACATCCGGCGCCAAGGCCATCAGACGCGCGACGGCCGTCCGCTCATAATCCGTCACCTGCGCCGTCTGAATGTCCGACAGCACGCCGATGCGGATCGGCCCGCTCCCTTCCCGCTCGACCGGAACCGCAATCCGCGCCGTCTCCAGTTGCAGCCGAAACGGCTCGATGTACGTGGCGTACACGCCCGCCGGTCCCAGCGCCACGCATACGCACGCCAGTGCCCGCACCGGCCCCAAAACGCGCCGCCACGGCCCACGTCCCCACCTTCTCCGGCCTGCCAGGAGCACGCCCACTCCCATCGCCGGCATCAGAACCACGATGTCCAGATAAACCAGATGGATCAGCCCGAAGAACCGAAACCCCCAGGACTGCAGCACCAGCCACTTGCCCACGAACACCGCGCCGGTGACCACAGCTGTCACAAACACGTCGGACAGACGGATCGCCACCGGCCCGTCACCCTCGCCCGCGCGCCGCCACGGCCGGAACAACACCGCCCCGGCCACAACCGCATCCACCAGCATGGACGCCCAGAAGATGAACGTGGGTGTATCCGACAAAATCATCCAGTTCGCCCTACGGGTCTCGCCGCCCATCGGTGTATACGACCGATGCGCCCGGAAGGTCGCTCAGGGCGCCTACGTGAAGTGACAGGTCAAGACGCTCCCCCCGTCGGCGCACCGGATCGATGTTTTGCCGCTTAGCCGTTGCGACGCTCTGCCGTTTAACTTTACGCCGGCACGTTCGGCCCCGGCAGTTCCACGTCCCGGGCCAGCAGCAGCGGGCCGATCTCCGCCTCGACCGCCTCCAGAATACTGTTATCCTCGATCAGCTTGCGGATGGCCTCGATGTCCGGCCACAGCACCCGGTCATCCACCAGCCTGGGCACCTTCGTCCGGATCACGTCGTACGCCACGCCGGTCCCCTTCCCCGGCCGGCGACCCTCGTGGAACTCGAACGCCTGGGCCGCCGACATCATCTCGATCGCCAGCACCGCCCGAACGTTCCGCAGAATCTCACCGCACTTGCGCACCGCGATCGGACCCATGCTGACGTGGTCTTCCTGGTCGGCCGACACGCTGATCGAGTCCACCGAAGCCGGATGCGAAAGCACCTTGTTCTCCGATACCAGCGACGCCGCCGTGTACTGGGCCACCATCAGCCCCGAGTTCAGCCCCCTCCCTTCCACCAGAAAGGCCGGCAGCCCCGACAGCGTCGGGTTGAGCAATCGGTTGGTATGCCGCTCGGAAAGGTCGGCCGCCTCCGCAAGGGCGATGCACAGGAAGTCAGCCACCATGCCGATCGCCTGCCCGTGGAAGTTGCCCGCCGCGAAGTAGGCCCCTTCCTGATCGCCGTCCGCCCCGTAGAACAACGGGTTGTCCGCCGCCGAGTTTACCTCGATGTTCACCGTCCGCCGGACGTGCTCGACCGTATCGAACGACGCCCCCAGGGCTTGCGGCGTACAACGGATGCTGTAGCCGTCCTGCACCCGACCGGTCCGGTGGGCCATGATCTCGCTGTCGGCAAACAGACGGAGCAGGTTGGCCGCTACCGCGTTCTGACCCGGGTACGGGCGAAGCCGATGCACCCGTGGATCGAACGCCCGGGCCACCGCCCGCAACGCATCGCAGCTCATCGCCGCCGCGATCACCGCGTTCTTGAGCAACCGCTCGGCATCGTAGACCAGCAGGGCCGTCCCCCCGGTCATCATCTGCGAGCCGTTGATCAGACCTAACCCCTCCTTGTAGGTCAGGTCGGTCGGCTTGACGCCGGCCCGCTCCATCGCCTCGCCGCCCGGCAGCAGCTCGCCCTTGTACCACGCCCGGCCCTCGCCGATGGCCACCTCCGCGAACTGCGACATCGGCGACAGGTCTCCGCTGACCCCCAGCGAACCCTTCTCCTGAATGTACGGCACCACCCCCTTGTTGATCATTGCCAGCACGGTGTCGAACAGACTCTGCCGCACACCCGAGTACCCCTTGGCCAGCACGTTAGCCCGCAGCAGCATGGCCGCCCGAACCGCGTCCTCCGGAAACGGGTTCCCCGTGCCGGCCGAGTGGCTGTAGATGATCCGGCGGCTGAGTTCCGCGCTCTGCTCCGGCGATATCCGCACGCTGGCGAACTCGCCGATCCCCGTGGTCACGCCGTAGATGGCCGTCCCCTCGGCCACACAGCGTTCCAGGTAATCGCGCGAGCGCTGCATCCGCTCCCGAGCCTCGGGCAAGGCCGACACCTTGGCCCCTTGCCGTGCCACCGCCGCAATCTGTTCGATCGAGAGTGAGTTCCCGTCCAGCACGACGTCCATGTTGCGTCCCCTTGTCTCGCCTGATCAGAAGCCCGCCGCCACGCAACACCCAGCCCCAAGTGCCACAATGTCTCTCGCCTGACTCAGCCGCGAAGCGGCGCCAGTCCGCAGTCACCGGCGCCGGCTCCCCGAAACCTCAGCCGCGAAGCGGCGCAAGTCAGTAGCCAGGGGCGCAAGCCCCTGGACCTCGCCCGATTCGCGCGCCCAAGCCCCGAAGGGGCGGCAGAACGCAGCCGCAAAGCGGCGCCACTCAGCAGCCAGGAGCGCCAGCCCCTGGAAACCGCCCGCTGACGCGCGGCGGGCACCGCACCTCAACCACGTAGCATACCCACAGCCCCGCCTTTCCGCGAACGCCCGCTCACAAACGGGCGACAAACGTCGGGAACTTGCTGATAGGTTGGTATGATGGACGGGCAGGCTGTCTGCACCGGAACCCGACGTCACCGGCCCCCAGAGCTTATGGACGAACAGGCAAGAGCCGCTCAAGCCCACGCCGCCGCCGATGGCGATCAGGACGCCTTGCAGCGCCTCATCGTCCACTACCACGCGACATTGCGTGGCACTGTCGAGCGGGCCATCGACCCCGCCCTCCGCGCCCACCTCGACCCCGACGACGTCCTCCAGGAGGCCTACATCACCGCCTTCAAGCGGGTCGGCTCCTGCAACTTCGACGGCCCCGGCGGCTTCTACAAATGGCTCGAGACCATCGCCCTCAACGCGATCCGGCCGCAGCAGCGGGCCTTGCGGTCTCAGAAGCGTGACGTCGCCCGCAACGTCGCCCAGCGCCCGCGGTCGGCCACTTCCTACCCCGACCTGCTCCACCGCTTGGCCTCACCCGACAGCACGCCCAGCCGTCGCGTCGCCAGGCACGAGGCCACGGCCGCCGTCCTGTCCGCCCTGGCCCGTCTCACCGACGACCAGCGGGCCGTCATCCGCCTGCGCATCCTCGAGGACCTCCCCGGCCCCGAAGTAGCCGCCGCCCTCGGCAAGTCCGAAGCCGCCGTCCACATGCTAACCCACCGAGCCCTAAAACAACTCCGCCACCTCCTCGTCTCCATCACCCGGTACCTCAGTCACTCGTAGGCTATCCGCCGGGGGGCACCTCGTCGCGGTTGTCCGCACCCATGATCCAGGTACACTACCTTCATGAAGCCGACGGTCTATCTGGACTCTTCGGTGCCAAGCTATCATCTGCCGCAAGGCGATGATCCCATCATCCACGCCCGCCACCTGTTGACCCAGCGCTGGTGGGCCGATGAGCTACCGCGGTTCGACGTTTTCATCTCGCAGGTGGTCCTGGAAGAACTCGGCGGCGGAGACCCGCAGCGGGCCGCCCAACGGCTCGCGTTGGTTGAGGGGCTCCCCCTTCTCGACGTGAACGAGGAGGTCGAGCGCGTCGCCCGATTCTATGCGGACAACATGGTGATGCCCCGTCGCGACTTGCGCGATGCCTTCCACCTTGCCCTGGCGTCGGTACATGAGATAGAATACCTGGTGACTTGGAACTTCGCCCACCTGGCCAATGCCAGTAAGCGGACCCACATCGAGGTGCTGAACCGGCGGCTGCACCTCGTCTCGCCGGTGATTTGCTCACCCGAGGAGTTGTTGCTCGAGCCGTCGGAGTGAGGCAAAGCGGACCCATGCAACCCGACCCAGTCGTTGAGGAGCTGCGCGACCACGGTGCCCGCATTGCCGAGCACTGCGGTGGCGACGTCCACCGCATGGCCGAGCATTTCCGCCACGAGCAGGCCGCCCACCCGCAGCGCGTGACGCGCCGCCCCACTCCCGACGAAAAACGCGGACCTGAGCGGGCCGAACGGTAGACACCGACGCTCGGCCGGGCGCAGCATCATTCACCCACGCCTCTGACCTTGTCCCTGGCCCACGCCCACCGCCCACCCTCACCAGACCCCCGACCCACCGTTCGCCATTCGCCACTCCCCATTCGCCATTCGCTATTCGCTATTCTCCCTTCCCCCGCCACCGAGCCCTCGAACAACTCCGCCACCTCCTGGTCTCCATCACGCGGTACCTCAGCCGCGTATAGCAAGAGCAGAATCACCCTCTCCCGCGTTAGATCGACGGTTTGATGATCCTCGTCACCGTGACGAAGAGCTGTCGCCTGCGTGGCGTCAGCGCCGGGAGGCAGCCGTGCGACCCAATACCCCCCCTGGAACGAACGGACAACTGCCCGATTTGTTCGGCGCCAACCGCTGGCAAGAATTGGTTCAGCGTGCTGGCTTGGCTCCCCGACAGGGCCAGGTCGCTCGTCTGATCTGCCGCGGATGCAGCAACCACTCTTAGAGGAGGTCAGAACGATGAACGCCCATCTTCGAACCGTAGTTGTAGTGTCTGTTATCCCGCTTCTGGTGGGAGTTTGCACCGCCACGGCAGGTGATCTGAACCCGCCACCTGGGCCACTCACGCCAACAATGAAGACCCTCCTGGAAGTCGAGCCCCGGATTGCCATTAACGAGCAGAACACGCCGGGGGACAGCGATGCCGTTTTCGCCATCACAGAGCCTGGATCGTACTACCTTACCGGGGCGCTGATCGGCGTCGAAGGGAAGAACGGAATCCGCTTA
>Ga0307380_10003917_pt1 | contig 20315 bp, 22 predicted proteins | sample UN3MG_FD_202239 | JGI IMG/M metagenome (GOLD analysis project Ga0307380, IMG submission 202239) | Soil microbial communities from Risofladan, Vaasa, Finland - UN-3 | ecosystem: Environmental > Terrestrial > Soil > Coastal area > Acid sulfate soil | place: Finland: Risofladan, Vaasa | collected... | reverse complement strand
AGAAAGCTGGCACTCTCTAATTACCCCCAAACGTATACGATTCGGCAAGCTTGAAATAGTTACGGGCAACAAATAGAATCCTTGCTTTTTCCCCTTCGGGAATACAGGGGTCGTCGAGCTTAAAGCTCTCTACCTTGCCTCTGACATAAGCTCGGTAGCATTTGTAGAAATTGAGCAGCTCCAGAAGTTCTTCGTCATGGGATAGCTTCACATAGGTATTGACAAGATAATGAGAAAGACCAGCCTTTTGATAACGGTCTAAGTCCATAGCTAGAAAGGCGATCTCCGAGGCTACGTCGGAATATCGGAATCTGTCATTAAATTCAATGCAGTCATAAATACAGATATTGTCAGTGAAGCAAACGTGAGCAGCATGGAGGTCGCCATGGCAATCTCTTATTTTTCCTTCTCTTACTCGCTTATCAAACAGGTTTGTTTTTCTGTCAATGAAGCAATTAGTGTAGTTCTTAATATGTTGATATTTCTCGGCGGTGATTGAAATTCCATTATATTTCTCGGTTTGAGCGAAGTTCTCATCGGTATTCTGGCGTATAACATCCAATTTGCCAAAGGCGGCAATCTCTTGATTTGTTTCGGCTTTTTGGTGAAAGCCCACTAATTTTTCAGCCACCCTTGCTATCATTTCCGGGGTTACCTGACCTTGGGGCAAAAGCACATCCATCATGTGGTCTTGGGGCAACTGCTTCATTTTGACAGCGTACTCTATCGCCTTGCCTCGCCCTTCAATGCGAAGCTCGTCCTTTTCTTCGATAATCGGTACCACGGCTAAATAGGCACCGGGACAAAGGCGTCTATTTAACTCCAACTCTTGATGGCAGAAGAACTGGCGTTTCTCCAAAGTAGTGTAATCCAGATAACCCAGATTGACCGGCTTTTTAATCTTGTATACATATTCGCCGGTCAGGAAAATAAAGGACATCTGAGTCTGTACTAGCTCTACCTTCTGTGGTTTGTGAGGATAAGCTTGGGGGTTAAGTAACACCTGATTTATAGTCTTCCTCGCCATTTCATATATCAATCCTCTCCCTCGAAGACAATCCCGACTAAATCGGGAAAGGGGAGGGGGTATTCTCTCACTTCCCTCCTTCGACTCCGCTCAGGCCAAGTCTAGCACTCTCTCACCAAATGAGAGGGTGCTATAAGGAATTTTAGGTTTAGCTATGGGTCCAAAGGTTTAAATGCCAGAAAAGTTTTTGAATTGTTCGGTTCGCCGCGATGTAAGAACTCTACCTGAAGAGGGGTACCAATTTTTATAGTCTCAGGTTTGCTCCCATCAACTCCCTCAATGCGAGCAACAATCCTCGCTCCTTCCTCCAACTCTACAACCCCCGAAACATAAGGATGCTTTCTGTCGTAACCCTCTTTTATCATAAATGGAGGACCTATAGCTATGCAGGTGAAGGCAGCAAGTTTACCATTCCCCTTTGTCTCAATCCACTCCATTTCATTAGCGTAGCATTTAATACAAATAGTGCGAGGAGGTACGAAAAGAGCACCACATTTCTGGCACCTCGAGCCCATCAGTTTTCCTTCATTGAGAAATTGCTCATAAGAAACATCATTAAAGGGCCTCTCTTCCATTTGCTTTATCTCCTTATCTTATCTTCTTTCCAGAATAGTAAGCGTGCAAGTACCTCCTGTCCCCCCTAAGCTATGGGTTGCCCCGATTCGCAAATCCTTAATAGGAACCTGCCTCTCCCCAGCTTCACCCCTCAACTGCTTCCAAATCTCAACCATTTGCCCTGTGCCTGTAGCCCCCACGGGATGCCCCTTACACTTAAGCCCCCCCGAGGTATTGATTGGCTTGGGTCCATTCAATCTTGTCAGTCCTTCCTCAACTGCTTTATACCCTTCCCCCGGCTGGAAGAAACCCAGATCCTCGAGATGAATAATCTCAGCTATGGAGAAACAATCATGCACCTCGGCGATTTGGATATCTTCCGGTTTGAGTCCCGATAGCTCGTAAGCTTCTTGTGCTGCGTGCCTGGTAGCTTCAAAATAGGTCAGGTCTTCTTTGGCATGTAAGCCTCTGCCGCTCCCTTGCCCTACGCCGACAACATACAGGGGATTGTCGGTGAAGGTTTTGGCTATTTCCTCTCCTACTAATAACACGCAGCTTGCCCCGTCGCTTATGGGGCAGCAATCATAGAGATACATGGGCCAGGCAACCACAGGATTAGCCCTGGGGTCACGGAGGAATTCCTTTTCATCCCTCCAAGCAGGTATAGTCTCTCCTTTATTTTTGGCCCGTTCAATCCTACGGTTCATGATATCGCGAATGGAGACGTTAAACTGCGCCTTAGGATTGAGACGAGCATTAGTATGGCTTTTTATGGTTACATTCATCAGATGTTCTCGGTTAGCTCCATATCTGGCAAAATAAGCAGTGGCCATAGCACCAAAAACACCGGGAAAGGTGAATCCCGCTTTCACTTCGTAAGGACTAGCTGCCATTGCCAGGCCCTGTGTAATTTCTTCTGTGCTGCGTTTCGACATCTCCTCAACCCCACCAACTAAAACCACATCATAGAATCCTGAGGCTATAGCAAAAACCCCTTCTCTAAAAGCAAGTGCGCTTGAAGCACAGGCACCCTCTGTCCGTGTTGCCGGTTTCGGTGTAATCCCGAGCAAATCTGAGATTATGGGACCCCAGTGCCCTTGATGTACGAAAAAATCGTTGGTGAAATTTCCCAAATAGAGGGCATCAATATCTTTGGGGTCCATCCCTTTATCCACCGTGAGAAACATTTCCTTGAAAGCTTCAGCAAACAAGTACTTTGAGTCCTTGTCTCTAAACACGCCGAATTTTGACATCCCTGCGCCCACCACGGCCACCCCTCTTCCCAATTTTCTTCTTCCTTGCATTCTACCTCCTGAGTAGGAAGCCATTTACGATTTCCCTACCATAGCAAATTCTCGAGTTACATTAAAGAATTATCTTGGGACGACACTCACTACAAAAATGCTCTTCCTTCAAGTCCGTGTCAGCCAGGCTGTTGGAAAAGTGCATGACACATTTGTTATCGGGGCAATGTCCCAGGCCAAATGTATGCCCCACTTCATGAACTATCTCCTTGGTGGCTCTTTCCAGAAATAAAGCTTCGTCTGGAGCCAAGCCATAATATTCCTGCCTCAACCGATACAGAGATACAATTGCCGTTCCACAGACTACATCTGCTTCACCAAATACGAATTTCAGCCTTGGAACATAAAGATCAACATCAGCGATGCCTACAATCCTTTCTTCTCTTTCCGACTTTCCAAGTGAGGCTAGCAATTTTGAGGAAAAGTATTGCTTCCTCTCCGGGTCATAAGCCTGGGCTAAATCGCTAAAATTCACTTTTATTTCTACCGGACAATGGAAAATACCGCCAACACTGTCCTTAAGCTTCTCAGTTATTTCGTCAGCTATATTACCTAACAGTTTAAGCGTGATCTTCACTCGATTCTTTGCTTGCGATTTTCCCCTAAAGGTTTTCTAAGATTTTACCACAGATTGAGCAGGGCGTGACATATAAAGTCTCTTCCAATATTGAGACTAAAGCACATTTCACATCTGTGGCGGCCAGGGTTAAAGATTCGCTTAAGTTTCATCCCAAGGAAAAGATTCATCATAGTAGTGGAAGTCGTTAAAGGCCACGATAATTTCATAATGACGGAGCAGTAGAAAATCGGCTAAGTTAAAGTCCTTGAAACGACGCCCGGGAGGAAAGGGTTGAGCCTCCACCTGAGGCTCTATCGCCCGCCACTCCCCGCCGAGATACCAATCCTCTATCAGAAAGGCATGTCCTTGTCCGTTATCATCAACACCAATGGCGACATATACCCGCTCCGCATCAATGCCATAGGCTCTAATGAGGGTGCACAGTAGAATAGCAAAATCCTCACAATCCCCCGTGCCCAAGGACAGCGTTTCCTCCGGGGTTTGCCAGTAGTCATCAACACCCCATTGCTCTTCATCAGTTTTGTAATCTATATTGGCAGCAACCCAGTCTCGGATATTATCAAAGCCAACTTGAGAAAGTTCGTAAGGGGGGGCACCAAGGATATCTTGTAAACAGTCCTTAACCAATTGGCATTCGGGCGTGATGAGAGCCTTAAATTCATCCTCCGTCCACAAAGACCAATGATCAGCAGGCAAGTCCGGGTCGTAACTGACGCAGCTCAACCCGGACGTGACGAGCAAGCCAAGCGTCACTCCACAGACTAAAAGCATTAGCAAGTGCTTTTTCATACATAAGCTCCCGCCCATTTCCGTTAACATCTTGCTTCTTTTCAAAATCCTAATACAATTTGCCATAGACCTTATCAGTCCGGCAGGTATAGATTTTGGGGAAACTTACCCGTTGCGGATACGGAGTTGTGGCTCATGTATCCGCAACGGGTAAATTCGGCAATAACTAATTACGTGGTCTAAAGGCTAGCCTCCAAAGCATCAGTGTCTATATTCTGTATTGTGGTTTGTTCGCTTTCAACTTCCACATCGGATACGAAACCCAGCACCTCCTCAAAGTCCGCGCCGTCATATCCAGCGACAACCACGTCGTAAGTTCCAGCAGCTAGTAGGGGTATTGTGTAATCGCCTTCGTCACACATTTTCCCACTGTTGACTGCATTAGGAAATCTAGATGCTGGATAAACAGGGTCATCGTCTTCTGTGTCAGCCCAAGTTCCATCTTCGTAGGCAAACACAATTATATCCGCGTAGCCAGACTGATTCGTAATTTCGCCAGAGATGCGCCCAGCTTCATTATTGACTACCAGCCTGATTGTGGGCTTTAAGATGTAGTGAGAAGCTGCCAGATGGACAGATTTACGAACATCAAAGTCGGCGGTAACCTCCACAGTCCCATTGACGGGCACTGTGAATTCCCCTACCGCCTTATAACCTGTCGTATTACCACTCGGGACGAAGAGAGGCTGGGTGGAGTTATCGACAAATTCGATATAGCAGCCTGGATTGGCCGGGTTTTGACCCATTTCTGGAATATCAAGCATAAAGCGAATCTGGTTGAAATGCCCACCAGGTAATACCAACTCGCCTAATAAACTGGAATTCCCCCCCGTTAACTCCAATAAGTTATATCTTTTAGGGCCTTCAAATTCTTCGCACGTTATCCATTGATCGTTTATATGATATTGGATTTCATTAATGGTGATGTAAACACCTGTAACATTTTCAGCGTCTATCGGCGCATCGGAAAGATAGAGCTCCAAGGTTCCTGTTCCTGATGCTTCTCCACAACCTACTCCCGACGCAGCCACTATAGCCAGAATGATCGCCATTGATAATAAGATTTTCTTCATGCTTATCCTCCTTTCTTTTCCAGTTAACTCCTTTTCGCTAATCATAGTGTACTGTCTATTTACATCTCTACATTGTGCCAGGGCCGTACTGGTGGCACGCCCCAGCGAGAACAGTCGGGGACGTTGTTCCGCCCGGTATCCCTTCCATTTGTTGCTCCTGTGTCCTTTCCTGCTCCTGTAGCCTTTCCTGCTCCTGTAGCCTTTCCTGCTCCTGTATTCTTTCCTCCACCCTCTCCTGTATCCTTTCCGGTATAACGGGAGGTGGAGGAGCCTCAATCCCCATCTGCTCTAATGCCTGGACTCTTCTTTGATGACGTATTAGCAAGTTAGCCATCGCCCTTTCTATGGCTGGTCGGGCTTGTTCTGGTACCATTTCCCAAACCTCTGCCAGCTCCTCCAAGTGTTCGGAGGTAGCCAAGGCTATGAGCTCTTCTACCATCTCTGCGTCTTTGTCAACTTCATGCGCAATCTGGGAAATCTCTTCACCGAACTCGGCCATGGCCTCGAACTGCTGCAGGGCAATCTCCACTGCCTCCACATCACCGACCCTAGCCCTGACCCTGTTCAACCTTTTGAGCATGGCGGCTAGGTTCATCTCAGTCGCCCTTGCAGTGTTATTCTTTGCCAGAGCCGCTAGGGCATTTTCCCGCCCTGTCTCCGATACGTTTCTCGCGTGTGTTATGGCTGTCTTTGCTTCGTCTGGCACCATATCCCAGACCTCGTCGAGTACCAAAAGATGCCTTGCGGTAGCCTCAGCCACCAGTGCCGTTATGTTTCCTGTGGCCAGTCCCCTATCGCCTGCCCGCTCTATCTCGGCTAGTGTCATATTCAGGGCATAACCATATTTCTCCACGGCCAGGCCCAGGTCTTGCGGACGCCCATTTTTAGCCAGGGCTACCATCTCTCTCACCCGTTTGTCGGCGAAGCTCAGGGCTCGTTCCGCCCTAGCAGCATCGTCTCGCACCAGCATCATTCCCGCTTGCTCAGTAGCGAGTTTTAGCGGGTAGAGGGTATCCCCGGGCAGGCTGGACTGTGAGGCGTAAGCTGTGCCCGCGCCCAGCGCTGAGAGAGCTAGTACAATTGCGATAACGACGCTTGTCATACTCATGCTAAACCTTCTTATATAAGGTATCGGCTTTACCTGACTGTCATAACGAGACCATGGCCATTTTGTTACAGCCTGCCCACCACGAATCTGGTCCATAAGCCAGACCCGAGCCTTTACCTTGAAGGCGGGAGAAGGCTTGACATCCGGTGGTTCCCGAATTCCAAGAGCAATCTTCAGTAGCGGTTCCAATTGCTCACGCATTGAGGGATACCTGTCCAGGCAATCCTCGATGCTGGACCTGCCTGCCTTGATGTCCTCAATACACTGGACGAGTATGTCCTCAAACTTCTTCAACTCTGTTTCTTCTCCTTTTCTCGGACATTACGGAGTAGGAGCCATTATTGTCCCACTTCGCTAAGTCACACCTCCGCACCTTCCTGTATCCATTGCTCCACTCGCTCCCGTATCGTTGCCGGTATGGTTGCGAGTCCAGAAACCTGAAGCCTCAGCTGCTCCCGCACTTGGATTGCCCTTTGATAGCATTTTAGTGCTTCCACCATTGCCCTTGCTATAGCTGGTTTAGCCTCGTCCGGCACCATGTCATAGATCCCATCCAATACAGAGAGGTGCTGTGCCGTAGCCTCAGCCACGAGCGCTGCTATGTCTCCTGCATGTGATCCTCCCTTGCCGAGTGCCGCCTCCATCCTAGCCAGTGACATATTCAGGGCATAGCAATACTTTTCCACGGTGAGGCCCAGGTCCTCCGGACGTCCCTTTTCAGTCAGGGCTACCATCTCCCTCACCCGTTTGTCGGCGAAGCTCAGGGCTCGTTCTGCTCTGGCAACATCGTCTCCTCCCAACATCATTGTTACCTCCTCGATACCCAGCTTTACCGAGTAGAGAGCGTCACCGGGCAGACTATCCTGTGCTGCGTAAACGGTGCCCCCCAGCACAGAAAGAGTCAGTACAATTGCCAGAATAACGGCTACCCTTTTCATTTCAACCTCCTTCTCTGCTGAATTGGCTTCATCTAATTGTTATAACGAAACCCGTGCCATTTTGTTACAGCCCCCCTGCCATGAATCTGCTCCATGCACTGGACAAGTATATCTTCAAACTTCTTCAACTCTGTGTCTTCTCCTTTTCCAGGATATTACGGAGTTTGACCAGTGCCCGGTGCAGGATGACCCTGACATTTCCTTCTTTTTTCTTCAAGAGAGAGGCGATTTCAGCGAACTCAAAACCTTCTATAAAACGCAGAATGACCACCTGCTGCTCATCACTACCGAGCTGCAGAATCGCCCTTCGCAAACGCTGCTGCTCGAAACTGGCTTCGGTTAACCGCTCCGGGCTTGATGCCGGATCGTTGGCCAAAACTTCAGCTTCGAGATGTACCTTGTCTTTTCTAGTTCGGTAAGAATCTACTATCAGGTTGTGGCTGATGGTCATCAGCCAGGCAGCAAATGGGCTTGCCGTTTTTTTATATCTGTGGATGGCTTGCCAGGCATTGAGGAAGACTTGCTGGGTCAGGTCCTCGGCGTCTGCTTCATTGCCTACCCGGTAATAGATGTGCCTGTATACCCTGTCGACATGCATGTCATACAGCCTCCCGAAAGCCTCAGCATCATGACCGCTAGCTCTCTGAACCAACACAGCTTCATCTGATGTTTGTCCTTCAGAACGGTTCTGGTTCACTCGTTTACCTCTTTTAACGAATAGGTTGCCGAAATGTTACAGAAAGCCTGTTATCCGAGAGCTGTTCATTGGAGTCTGTAGATAAATATGCCACGCCGGAGAGGGTAAAATCAAGTTTGAAACTGTCGAATACGCAGTACGTACTACAGGGCCAACTCTATTTTTCTTTGCGGCCCGTTACTGCGAGACTAAGTAAATCAGTCACAGCAATCCTAGTGGGTAGGGCGCAGAAGTATAGAATAGAGCTGACCTCGTCTTAGACCTGCCAGCTCAGGAAGGGGTGGGTCTGGCTGGTAACTATATTCCATGTGAAGGCATTATTGGTCTCGCAAAGAGCGACGGCTGTTATATCCCAGGGGTTGTCCAGTCCTTCTGTTGCCGTGTTCGTGAAGGTAGTGATATCCTGCATTGACGATGTAGTCTCACCCATTCCCCCATCACTCTCGGTCATCCCGGAAGTGTCGATATTCCAGAAGGAATTGCTCACGGCGCCCCAACTTGATCCCACCAGACCGCCAACAAACGAGTAACCAGTCACACTACCGCTCGCATAGGAGTTGGTCACAATGCCCAGGGAATCATTATCTCCCACCAGACCGCCAACATACCATTCACCAGTCACGCTGCCAATGGAATAGGAGTTGCTCACGGTGCCCTGATTATCTCCCACCAGACCGCCAACGTAGTCATCACCAGTCACGCCACCGGTAGAATAGGACTCGGCAACAATGCCTCCCAGATTGCTTCCCAGTAGACCGCCGACAGCCCACTCCCCAGTCACGTTGCCGACCGAATTGGAGTTACTCACTGTGCCATAGGAATCACTACATCCCACCAAGCCGCCAACATCCCAATGGCCAGTCACGTTAGCGGCGGAACAGGAATTGCTCACACCGCCCGCATTACATCCCACCAAGCCACCAACACAGTCACCGCCACTCACGGCGCCGCCCGAATACGAGTTGCGCACATCACCCCAATTCTCTCCCACTAGACTGCCAATTGCCCACTCGCCCGTCACAGTAGTGTTCACGACCTTGACATTCTGGATGACTCCTCCCACATCAACAACACCGAAAAGCCCCACCAGACTTTCGTCAGGGCGGTTGATAAACATGTCACTTATCTCATAACCCTGACCGTCGAAACTCCCCGTAAATGGGTCATCAGAAGTCCCAATTGGCCGCCAGCCCCTTCCCTGATTGGCTGCTCTGCTCGCGAGCTCCTCATAACCAGCAGTGGTGAAATCAAGGTTGTTCATTAGAAAGTAATGGCCGCCCAAATTATCTCTAATGGCATGCAGGTCATGCCAATTTTGTATTTCCAAGTAATCAGGAGCAGGCTCACACCCCAGCATCCCTGCTATTAAGGCTACGGTAATCAACAAGATGCTAAGCCTTGAGAGGCAATGGTGTTTCCTCCGCCTGGGTACTACCTTCGTGTTCCACCCTCCTTCTGATGTCTTGCTTCCTCCGAAATCGTAGTTGGCGGCTTCTATCATATCACCCCGCGCTGCAACGCGGTTTCGCGCTGTCATCCGAGAGTTGTCCATGAGCAGTCTGTAGATGACTATGCCATGCCAGAGAGAGCACAGTCAAGTTTGAAACTGTCGAATACATACTATGGATGATGGCTCAGTCGGGACTACCTATGAAAGCTCGGATAACCCACGACTGATGACATCATTTTACTTTCTTTTGACCACTGACTTCACCGACTCTTCAATGTTTCTGGCGGTCAATCCGTATCTTTGAAGCAACTCTTCAACTTTGCCTGACACAGCATACCTGTCACCAAGGTTGACGAATTCCATAGGCACTGGCTTTTCTTTAGCTATTGTCTGAGCAACTCGGCTGCCTAGACCACCCTGGGCTAGGTGCTCTTCAGCAACGACAATTGCCCCCGTCTCTGAGGCTGCTTTGACTACGGCTGCTTCATCCAGAGGTTTAAGGGTATGCATGTTAATTACCCGGCAATCTATACCTTGTCTTGCTAAGATATCTGCCGCCTCCAGAGCCTTAGCGACCATGATGCCCACAGCTATAACAGTTGCATCCTTGCCTTGTCGCATGGTTATCGCCTTACCTAATGTGAAGTGATAGCCTTCGGGGTAAACAATCGGTGTTTTGGGGCGGCTTAGCCTGATGTAGAAAGGTCCATAGTCACTTGCCGCCATTCTTATTGCCCCAGCAGTCTCTATGGCGTCTGCGGGGACGACCACGGTGAAGCCGGGAAGAGCGCAACACAAGGCTAGATCTTCAATTGCCTGATGTGAAGTGCCATCCTCCCCTACGCTGATGCCACTATGTGTAGCTACGATTTTAACATTTAGATTCGGCTGGGAAAGGCAGAGCCTTAGCTGGTCGAAACAGCGGCAGACGACAAAAACAACGAAAGTCGTGGCAAAGACAGTTTTGCCCGAAGCAGCTAATCCAGCAGCTATGCTGACCATGTTTTGTTCTTCTAGGCCGAAGTTAAAAAAGCGGTCAGGAAACTCCCGTGCAAAAAAACTGGTCATCGTTGAGGGAGACACATCAGCGTCTAGAACAACGATATTGGGATTTTCCCTGCCCAGCTCGATCAAGGTCTTGCCGTATGTTTCCCGAGTAGATGCTTCAGCCATATTTACTCTAACTCCTTTAGTGCCCTTTCGGCTTCTTCCCGGGTTGGTGCCTTGCCGTGAAACGCCACATTGTTTTCCATGAAGCTAACTCCCTTGCCTTTGATGGTGCGGGCAACGATGACAGTGGGTTTGCCTTTTATCTTTTCAGCCCCTTGGTAAGCGGGCAGGATTTGGTCAAAGTCATGTCCAGCTATATCAATGGTATGCCAGCCAAAGGCTTGCCATTTCTGAGTAAAAGGCTCGAGGTTCATGATGTCTCGAATCCATCCGCTGAGCTGTATACCATTGTAGTCAACTATAGCCGTTAGGTTATCTAGTTTGAAGTGGGCTGCTGAAAGAGCCGCCTCCCAAGTTTGCCCCTCCTCACACTCTCCATCGCTAAGAAGAACATAGGTCCGGTAAGCTTTGGAATCCAGCCTGGCGGCCAGGGCGACGCCGATGGCAAAGGACAAGCCCATGCCTAAAGAACCAGCCGACATTTCTACCCCGGGGGTGAACTTCCTATCAGCGTGTCCCTGGAGGCGGCTGTCCAACTTTCTCAATGTTGCCAGCTCTGCCACGGGAAAGTAGCCGGCTTCAGCCAGGGCAGCATATAAGATGGGGGCAGCATGTCCCTTGCTCAATATAAACCGGTCACGTTCTGACCACTGGGGATTTCTAGGGTCATGGCGCAAGACCTTGAAATAAAGCGCTGTGATAATATCGGCTGCTGATAGAGAGCCGCCAGGATGCCCACTGCCTGCCGTAGCTATCATGGTGATTACATGACGGCGTAGCTTTTTAGCCATTTCCTCGAGCTCTGCCGTGGACAAGTTGAATCTGTTCTTGGGGGAGGTGCTTTTGGGGGATACTTCGCTATGATTTGGCATTGGTCAAGGATTACATTGTAACTCGGAATGGCTTACAATGTCTATGGTGGTCGGGCTATCCTTAGGCCAAAAGGGAGCATATTTTATATCGAGGGTATGAGGAGGCTCTTTAATTGAATCAAGTCGCTAAGAGATTCCTGATGATTTCTCCCCGACCTATCAAGATAGAAAGCATTTACGCCAGCTTGTTGAGCATTGAGGAAATCAAATTGCCAGTTATCACCCACATGAATGACCTGGCTCGGCTTGACGCCCATCTCTTCACATATACTTAGGTAAAAATCAGGGCTTTTTAATTGCCTATAGTGTGAAATGGAAGAAAAAATTCGAACAAAATAAGGTTTGATATCTCGCAATAAGCAGTGCAGTAGCTTCAGTGGCGTGCCTGAGGCAACAATTAACTTATATTCACTGGCTAAGGAAGAAAGGACCTCAGTTACCTCAGGATAATGGCCTATCTTATCCAGGCAGCTCTGTATCACTGGCTCAGAAGAACCCAGGTCAAGACAGCTAAACCAGTATTCGATATCATACCACTCAAGCCTCTGGTCGCCGATCCTGCCATACTCCTCAGCGATATGCCTCTTGGCTTGAGCAATGTCAAGCCCTTTTTTCTGGGCATAAATCGCAGGGATAGCTTCATGCCATATAGCTTGGCTGAAATCAGGTGTTACCACCGTTCCCTCAGCATCAAAAGAGATTAATTCAATTTGCTTCATTTGAAATACTGATATTATCACGGTAAGGAGGTGAAAGTCCATTTGCCTACTCCCCTTCAGCACGCTAAAATACGCAGAATGTCGAGTTACTCAGTCACAGAAAAGCTGAGCCATACCTTTGAGCTAGGTCCTATAAGACCTCCTAGTGAAGCTTATTCCTTGCTGATAAGGGCCACCCGGAATTGCCCCTGGAATAGATGCCAGTTCTGCCCTATATACAAAGGCAGTAAGTTCGAACTGAGGCCAGTGGCAGAGATTATAAAAGATATTGAGGCAGCTAAGGCTATCAGCGAGGGTATTAAGGAACTAGCCTGGAAAATGGGGCATGGTAATAGAGTGAGTGAGGTAGCGGCAACGCTCTATAATCAGCCACAACGTGGACAATGTGTGTCACATGTTGCCCAATGGCTTTGGACTGGAGGCAGGTCAGCTTTCCTCCAAGATTCCAACAGTCTCATCATGCGCACCTCGGAGCTAACGGAAGTGATTATTTTTCTAAGAAAAACTTTTCCTGGTTTGAATAGAGTAACTACATATGGCCGGTCTCATACGGCAGCCAGAAAGTCGTTAACAGAGTTAAAAGAACTCAAGGATGCCGGGCTAGATAGGATTCACATCGGACTGGAGACTGGCTATGACCCTTTGCTGGCTTATATGGAAAAAGGGTGCACTGCTAAGAACCACATTGAGGGTGGAAAGAAGGTTAAAGAAGCAGGCATTTCTCTCTGTGAATATGTCATGCCGGGGCTTGGAGGCAAGAAAATGTCTCAAGGGCATGCCCGGGAAACAGCCAGTGTGTTGAACGAGATTGACCCTGATTATATCAGGTTGCGTAGTCTCCATGTCCCTCCAAGTATACCGTTATGGACCAGGGTGCAAAATGGAGATTTCGAACTGCAAACCGAGGACGAGATAGTAAAGGAAATAATTGTTTTCATCGAAAACTTACAAGTTACCAGCCACCTTAAGAGCGACCATACACTTAATTTATTGATGGAAGTCAAGGGCAGAATGCCTGAGGATAAGGAGAAATGTCTTGATATCATAAATAGGTATTTATCTTTACCCGATGAGGAAAGACTCAATTTCAAGTTTGGCAGACGGACTGGTTATTATAATAGGCTAGCTGACCTCGGGGATAGCTACAAACACGATAAAGTAGAACAAGCTATAAAAAACTTCAGAGCACAGGGTAGCAGTGTTGAGGAGATGATATTAGGGCTGAAGCACAGCTTCATTTAAGGGGAGAATCGTGGCAAAAGGATTTGTAAACCTGAATCGATTCAAGCATGGCTGGGCAATAAAGCGGAGTGGTAAACAAAAACCTGATTTACAGGATAAGAAAAAATCAGAAAGCGGAAAACCCCAAGTCTACTGAGTCAGCCATCCCATGACGCCTTAGCCAGGCTAAATGAGTCTGCCGCACAAAGGAAGAAGGTTGCTGCCTTGATTCGCATAACCTGCCAGGGTATAAATTTTATATCAATCTGAGTCTTTTGCAATGTAATCAGCTGTGCTTCTGGTATTTGCCTTTACATCCAGAAACAATTTAAAAAGTTCCCTAGCCGCAATCAGTAGTAGCCACGCCAGGAATGAGCCAATTATTCCTATCACAATCCGAAGCCCACCTTCAATTCCACCCGTGATAATTCCCCAAACAAGCGAACCAATACAGCCAAGTACTAATACCATCCATGCTATGACTCTGAGAGCACTAGTCGTATATTTTATATAATAGTACTCCCTTATCTTGTTTGCCTTCCCCCCTCTCTGTGAAACATCGTGTGTTTTCTTTCTGGGCATCAGCAGCCACCACTTTTGCATGAACTTATCAAACAAGGAAAAGATTGCTGCCTTCATTCGCATAACCACCCAAGGTATAAGGTTTATGTCAACTTGATTCCTTTGTAATACGCTCAGCCGTGTTTCTGGTGTTCTCTTCCACATCCATAAGTAGGTAAAGAAGCTCCCTGGCGGTAAGCAAGAACACCCAAGCCAGGAAGGAGAAAATTATTCCTATAACAGCTATCAAGAAACCGGCAATCCCACCTGCAAGCCCACCTGCAACTCCATTTGCAGCACTACCCGTCACAATTCCGTAAAAAATCGAACCAATAACGCCAAATACTAAGAGTATCCACGCTACGATCCTCAAAACCTTGGCTGCAAAGGATAGAAAACCATACTTCTTTTGCATCTTACCTCCTTGTTGTCCTCAAAATTTTTCAAATTTGATTCACATAACTTGGAGAACCTTGGACTTTACTCAAATTCGCTCTTCCCCAAGCTGACGAATATAATGGCGAGTATCCCGAGAAGACCCCAGGGACCAAAGAATGCACAGATAGACCCGGCAAGCGCCAGTCCCCAAACCTTTCTTTTTAAGGCGCAGATGCCACCAATGATAGCAATTATCCCCAATATGATTGATGGGCCGCCAATGATAGCACTCACCCATCCCAGCCCAAAGAATCCGAATCCAATGCCACTGAGTATAGCAACTACTATACCGATGATCACACCAATGGCTCCTGCAATAATACAGAGTATGCCAGCAGTTGTCGGTTTCCACGTTCTCTCCATTTTTTTACACCTTTTACGCTCTTTTTAACTTCTTACATCACAATATAGTTAGAAGCTCTCTTTGTCAATACCCGAAACCCGCTCACCACCACGGCAACAGGTTTGCCTGCCGTAACCCAGCCCGACGCTGCACAACCACTCCACCATTATCTTGCCAGCAATGGTAATCGTCATAACACTCCAGGCAACCATTCAAAGAGCTCATCAAGGCATGCACCAAGGCATAAGTTCCCAGTGCATGCATACCAAGCCCACCTTGAATAGAATGAACATGATTACCCCGATTATCACAGATATTCCCAGGCCAATAAGAAACATCCTCCACCACAATCCCCAGGCTAATTTCCAGGTTGGCTTTACCTCGTTATCCATCTGCTCTTTCTCCTTTCTTTGTTTTTTCCAGGTTCCAAGCTTCTCAATTGATTGAATAGCTTCTGCGTCCCCTTCGATTCATTATAATTATAGCTATTACTTGATGTCAATACAGTTAAGGGGATTGTTTATTAAATCACTCGTGTTGAGCGTTCGGCTGAGTTCACGCCAAAGCATTGTCGAATCACAAGCAACACTCGAAAGTAGGTCAGCCCGTTCTTCGGCTTTGCTTAGAGTGGACTAATTGGTAAGCACCAAGTCAGATGACCATCAATGAACGGCTCTTTAGGGCTCACACCATACAGTTTTTTAGGTTGTGTCCATGTTAATCATGGCGACACCACCCAATTTCACGGCTTGAGTTGTTTCTTAAGTTTCCTGGCTTTGAGTTCATACCGACCAGCCGACGCGATACATCCAATGCCCAAGCAAACAAACACAACTCCGAAAAACCCAATCGCATCCGATGAGACACAGAGAACACCACCAGCCACCATTCCCACTGTTACGAGAATTATTGCAGAAATAGTACGCATATTTGCCCTGTGTTTCGCTTCATCAATTTTCTCCTGAATCAGAAACTCTTGCCATACTTTATCTCCTCCAACTAAACTTCTTCCACATTCAGAACAAAATACTACATCTTCATCTACTTTTCGCCCACAGTATTGACAGTATGCCATGGCTACATCCCCTAGTCGTTTTTAGTAAATGTTATTGTATGATAAAACCAACAAGAGTTCAATACATACAGCTCAAATAATATTGCCAACAACAGCGAAGTGACGTAATAGGTGAAGCCATTGTTCTCAAGGCACCCATGCGGCTTAAAGCTCTCTGGTCATATAAGCGCCTTCCAGACCATAACCAAGCGAGCGGTAATATTCCCGGGCGCCAACGCCACTAAGCACCAGCAAGCTGTAGGCCTTAAATTCCCCCCGGGCGATTCTCTCTGCTTCTCGAAGCAACTTTTCACCGAGACCGCGATGTTGAGCGGCTCGCTCCAGCCTCTCCCCGAGGGAAACTTCAGGACCAAAAATGTGTAGCTCCCTGACCACCGCTTTTTTTTCATTTATTCTCAGCCTCAGTAAGCCAAACAGGGTTTCATTCTCATCCTCGTAGGAAAGAAAGACTTCCTTCCCTCCCCACGCTTCATAATCCAGCCTGATTAGCCGGGGCTCACCAACTGCCCAGCCATCCCTCAGACGATGCCCATATTCCCGACATCGAATGCAGCTACACCGAAGACCTGTTTGGTCCATCTTCTTTCTAATAGTTCCTCTGAGCGCTAAGTCTTTACAGCCGGCAATAATAAATTTTCTAGGAATATCCCGCATCAATCTCGAAATCCTTACATATTTGGGAATTAAAGTCTTGATAGCCATAAGCAAATCAATCGTCTCCTCTTCACTATAAGGCTGATAGCGATTATCCCGATACCAACTCTCTAATTCGCTTCCCTTAACTACTAGCGTAGGATAAAGCTTGAGCCCGTCAGGTCGAAAACGTTCGTCTTCAAATAATTTGCGCGATAGTTCTAGATCATGCTCAGGAGTCGTTCCTGGCAAACCGGGCATCCAGTGATAGTGAACCTTAAAGCCATAATCACGTAATAGCCTGGTAGCTGAGATAACTTCAGCTACCCCGTGTCCCCTCTTTGTCAGGCAATGAATCTCATCGTCCAATGTCTGTACCCCGAGCTCCACTCTGGTAGTGCCGAAATCAAGCATACTCCTTATCTCCGCCTCCCCACAAAAGTCAGGCCTGGTCTCGATGCACAATCCCACGCAGCGATGCTCAGCATTCTCATTAATTCCTCTAGCTTCTTCTAAACAGCTAGAGGTGATGCTGTTCAGAGCATCATAACAATCCTTGATAAACTGATATTGATAGTCTCTGGGGTAAAACATGAATGTGCCCCCCATGACGATAAGTTCTACCTTATCCTGGGCATGTCCCATTTCAGCCAATGTCTTTAGCCTGACTTCCACCTGCTTTTTGGCATCAAAGCCACAACTTCGAGCTCGGAGAACTGCTGGAGACTCCACGGTATAGCTCTTAGGTGCCTCGGGGGAGCTGGGACAATAAACACATCTGCCGGGGCAGATAAATGGCTTGGCCATAACTGCCACCGGGGTCACTCCGGAAATAGTTCGAGACGCTTTCTTCATGCCCTCTCCATTCAATTCCTCACCACTTCATTCAACATTATATCTCTGGCTCAAGGTGGCAACGCAAGCAATTGCGCCTATGATTATTTCACTCTAATATGTTAAAGTCTAACAGAGTCTACCTATGACCACAAATAGAGAGGTTTTCGACCAAATAGCTGAAAGCTGGTATCGAGTGAGGCATTGGCCTTTATTAAAAGAGGAACTGGAAGAGGTGGCAGCAAGATGGCAAAGCGGAAAGCTGCTAAATGTGGGCTGTGCTCATGGACCAGACTTCTTGTCCTTCAGCCAGGGCTTTGAACTTTGGGGGGTGGACTCCTCCCCGGCTATGCTAAAGCAAGCTCTGAGATATTCTGCCAAGTATAATCTTTATGTCAACTTAATAGACGCTGATGCCTTGTTCCTCCCCTTCCCCAACAATACCTTCGACTGGGCAATATCAGTGGCAACTTACCACCACATCAAAGGCAGAGAGGAAAGGGGAAAAGCATTCATCGAATTGAAGCGGGTATTAAAACCCCAGGGCGAGGCTTTCTTAACCGTGTGGAACTATGGACAACCAAGGTTCTGGCTCAAATCAAAGGAGCAACAAGTCCCCTGGAGGCTAAAAGAAGAAACAATTTACCGTTACTATTACCTTTTCTCTTATAGTGAGCTGAGAAAGCTATTAACCAAAGCTGGGTGGGAAATTATCGCTATGTCCCCGGAGAAGTCCTACCGCCTCCCCGTCGTAAGGAACTTCTCACGCAACATATGCGTTCTGGTAAAGAAACCGACTACTCATAGAATGCTAGCGGTGTAATGCTTTAGCCCTACACAAAACTCGATATTCCAAATCTTCTTAGTTGTGATGCTTCAGCCTCGCCCTGCGGACCTAAAGACCCGTAGCTACGTTTCACAAGCAGCTACATCTGCCAGGCAGCTACGCCTATTACATTTACCTGCACTCGTTCTTTAGCAAGGTAGAGCCATGCTACGGACTTATTGGTTCACTGGGTGGGTCTTGACCTATCTTCACCTTCTCAGGAGGTCCAGCTTCGATGATGCCGATGAAGACTCCCACCAACTCAGGGTCAAACTGAGAGCCGCCACATCGCCGGAGCTCTTTAACCACCTTCTCACTGCACAAGGCGGGACGGTAAGGACGGGCAGAAGTCATAGCTGCAAAGCTATCAGCAATGGCGAGTATGCGGGCTTCTATGGGAATCTCTTCTCCTTTCAGCCCTTCAGGATAGCCACCACCATCCCACCTCTCATGGTGATACAAAATACTGCTTAGACAGGGAACTAGATTGGGTATGTTACCGACGATGTTTGCTCCTAATCTGGGATGAGCCTTAATCGCTGCCCAGTCTTCTCCACTAAGCTTCCCCTTTTTATTAAGCACTCTATCGGGAACGCCAATTTTGCCAATGTCGTGAAGCAAGGCAGCAGTGCTCACCCTGGATACCTCGTCAGGCGATAGTCCTATCGCTTCCGCTAAAGCTACGGCATAAGTGTTAACTTTCCTGGAATGACCATACGTGTAGGGGTCTCTAGCCTCAACAGTGGAGGCTAATGCATAAATAGTACTCAAGCCATTACCCCTGGCATACATTCCCGCTTCGTCCACCGGCTCGGACAAAATCTTGGAGGAGAGATAGACTCGATTACCTCCAGTTCGCTTGGCAAAATAAAGAGCAGTATCAGCCGCAGTAACAAGCTCACCGGATATCACTCCATCTGAAGGATAGCTAGCCAAACCAATACTGCAAGTTACAGCAATTTCCTTTTTCTTCATCTCCTCCGCAACTCCCTCCCGAACTCTCTCAGCTACGACATAGGCATCATTCATGGCGGTCTGAGGCAAGACGACAACGAATTCATCGCCGCCATAGCGAAAAGCCTGATCAGCATTTCGGACAGAGCTCGTGATAATTTTCCCTACTTGATTCAGAAGAACATCCCCAGAGGGATGCCCATATATATCGTTATAGGACTTAAAGTTATCGAGGTCAATCATGAATATGGAGAACGCATCGCCATAACGAGAATGCCGGCTAATCTCCTCTTTGAGCCGTTCCTCAAAATGCCGCCGGTTGAACAGCCCGGTAAGCTCATCAATACGAGACCTCTGTTCTGCCCGGGCATAAAGCTGTGAATTCTCAATGGGGGTGGCAATCTGCAGAGCCACCTGCTCCAGAAGCCTTACTTGCTTGGCACTGTAAGCATCAGGGCGGTTACTGGCCACAATCAAACTCCCAATACTCTGGTCTTTAATACTCAGGGGCATATAAACAATAGAGCGAGCCCTTTGCTTCAATTGATATTCTCCGGTCCAGAATCTGTGGTGTCGTGCCAGATCAGCTTCATATACGGTCTTTCTCTTCTGGCATACCCACTCCGTAGCCGTTCCTTCACGCGGTATCCTCTCTCCCCTCCGCCAGGGACAACCCGTGGTACTTGATAGCGCAAGAAAATAAAGCTCGTTTCCATCAATTAAAACAACCGCTGCCCAATCAAAATCCACTACCTTCTTTAATTCCTGGGCGAATCCTTCAAATATCGTCTCAATGTTCATACTGGAGGTCACAATCGCAGTTAACTGGTTAAGCAGGGTTATTTCCTTGTCCTGCTCTCGCAATTGCTCGTGGAAGTATTCCTTTTCCATGCTCGCTGCCACCTGAGCGGAGATGGATTCCAATAAATCAACATCCTCAACAGTGTAAAGTTTCTCATCTCGCCTCTCGCTAACTGCCAAAACAGCCCCAAGTTCTCCCATATTGCTCAAGGGAACGAATATCTCCACTCCTGCTGATTGAATCTCCTCCCTCTCCCTCTCCCATATAGACTGGAATTCAGGAAGGATGGCGAGATTCCTTTTCGGTAATACGGAGCTTTCGCGCTTCAGCCAGGTCACGATAGGGT
>Ga0307380_10003915_pt1 | contig 20331 bp, 18 predicted proteins | sample UN3MG_FD_202239 | JGI IMG/M metagenome (GOLD analysis project Ga0307380, IMG submission 202239) | Soil microbial communities from Risofladan, Vaasa, Finland - UN-3 | ecosystem: Environmental > Terrestrial > Soil > Coastal area > Acid sulfate soil | place: Finland: Risofladan, Vaasa | collected... | reverse complement strand
ATTCTGATAAATTATTACAAAATGAAGATGGTTCTTACGATGTATACTTTGGACCAGAAGCTCCTGAAGGATATGAAAATAATTGGGTAAAAACAAATGAAGGTGAGGGATTTTTTGTATTTATGAGATTCTATTCTCCCACTGAAGCATATTATGATAAGAGCTGGCAATTACCAATGGTTGAATTAGTTGAGAGTGGGTGGCGAACTCTTTTTGATGAAGACCAATTCATAGCGAAATCTCAATCCAATCTGCTTCCTTCATGGAATAATGGAAATTCCAAGCAAAAAATTATTGAATTTGTAGATAAAGTAACAGATCCTTCTTCTACAGCATTTGTTCCAGCTGAGAATAGAATTGCAACTTTTGATAATGATGGTACCTTGTGGATTGAGCAACCTCTCTACATATCATTTGCATTTCACCTAGAGTATCTATATGAACAACTAGAGGATGATCCAAGTTTAGGATCTCAAAGTCCATACAAGGATATTTTAGAAAAAAAAGATTCAATATTAAACCATGATCTAGATGCTATTCCAGGACTGGTTGATATTTTAATTCCAGCATATCCCGGAATAGCCCAAGAAGAATATTTACAAAAATCTAAAAATTATCTTAATGATACAAAACATGTTAGATATAATGTAGCACTAAAAGAATTAACTTACTTGCCAATGGTTGAGCTAGTTTCGTATCTTCAAGAAAATGATTTCAAAGTATACATTGTTTCAGCAGGATTTCAAGGACTAATGAGATCAGTTTCTGAAGAAGCATACAATATTGAGCCTGAAAACGTTATTGGAACTCATCCAGAATTTGTTTACCAACTAACTGAAAATGGTCCTGTGGTTATTCGCCAGCCTGAGATAGCATCATTTGATGATGGGCCTGAAAAGCCTGTGAATATTCAAAAAGTCATAGGCAAGATACCTATTTTTGCTTGTGGTAATTCTGGAGGAGATATCGAAATGCTAATGTTTACTCATTATCACGAGAATCATTTTGGATGTATGCTGAATCATGATGATGAACAACGTGAGTATTATTATCCAAATGCTGAGGCCTTGGAGGCATCAGAACAAAATGAATGGCTAGTAATTAGCATGAAAGATGATTTTAAATTAATTTTTGAAAACCTAGAATAACAAATTAGGAACTTTTCTTTCAATTTCATTGCAATTTGCAAGATAATTATCAATCTGGTGAACATATCCAAAATTGACAGCCTTTCTAACTATCTCCTCATCAATTTCAGGATCTAACAGTGCACTTAGGTAAGCTGCAGTACCCGAACTTGCAATATGGTCCATACCGACTCCTTCTTTACTTATTGCCTGCTTTAATGTAATGTTTGGATCAAAGTAATCCTTACCAAAAGTCTCATCAAAATCACTGTTATAATCAACATCCACCACTTTCCACAAATCTAAATTATTCTTCCAAAATTCTGGTGAACACTCAAACAGTACAGTTTCTTCTAGAGTCGCATAAATTGAAAATGTTGCAATTAAAAATACAATTCCACCTGCAAACATTGCAAATAATATGATTTTACTTTTTGACACTAGCTTTCAAAGGAGATGACTCTTTAAATATTGAATTTAATTACAAGACTTGTGAATAAAAATTGGGCAAACTTTGTTTTAACACTATCATTAATTCCATTAATTTTATCAATTGGTATTGCACCTGCACTGTCTTTTGCAGATGATACTAGTGATTCAGAAATACAATGCAGGGAGGGACTGGTACTAGTTTTGCGGATGAGTTCCAATGACTATGCCTGTTTGTCCCAAGATTCTGCTGAGCGTTGGGAGACACTTGGATTGGGAGAAATTGTTGGAGATAAGATAGATGATATACCAACTGAAAAAATAATTGAAAAACAAGTAACCTCTCAAATAATTTTTGGAGAAATAACTGATCAACCTAACATTATTGTAATAATGCCTGATGATGTTGGTTGGTACAATATTGGTGCATACAATGATGGTATTATGGCTGGAATTACTCCTAACATAGATAAAATTGCCCAAGAAGGAATGCGTTTTACAGATTATTACGCTGACCCTAGCTGTACTGCTGGACGTGCAAGTTTAATCACTGGGCAATTACCAATTCGAACTGGTCTTACAACTGTAGGACAAGCAGGTGCTGAAATTGGGATGCCTGATGAAGCTCCAACACTTGCAACTGTTTTGAAATCTATGGGGTATAACACTGGACAGTTTGGAAAAAATCATTTTGGTGACTTGAACAAATTCTTACCAACTGTACATGGTTTTGATGAATTCTTTGGATATCTTTATCACCTTGATGCGATGGAGGATCCATTCCAAGCTACATATCCTCAAGACCAAAATTTGATAATTGGTCCACGAAATATGATTCATAGCTGGGCAAGTAATGTTGATGATAACACTATAGACAAACGTTGGGGTAAAGTGGGAAAACAAATAGTTGAAGATGCAGGACCTCTTCCACCAAAACGAATGGAAACATTGGATAATGAAATCCTAGATCACACTATTGCATTTATGGATAAATCATTGGATGAGGACAAACCTTTCTTTGTTTGGCTTAATCCATCTCGAATGCATGTTATAACACACTTGAGTGATCATTATGATAGTACAAGAAATTCAGAAAATAACTGGACTGTCTATGAAGCTGGAATGTTAGAACTTGATGACTTGGTAGGTACAGTGAATGATTATCTTGTATCTAATGGAATTAAAGAAAATACAATTGTAATTTTTACTACTGATAATGGGGCTGAAGTTTTTACTTGGCCTGATGGTGGAATGACTCCTTTTAGAGGTGCTAAAGGACAAATTCTAGAAGGCGGTATGCGTGTGCCGATGATTGTACAATGGCCTGACCATATTCCATCTGGTACAGTTGAAAATGGATTGATGTCTGGCCTTGATTGGATGCAAACTCTCGTTGCAGTTGCTGGCAATCCTGACATTGCTGAGGAACTAAAACGAGGTAAAACCATTGGCGATAAAACATACAAAGTTCACCTAGATGGATATAATCAGATTAACATGCTGACTGGAAATGGCCCATCTGAACGTCACGAGTTATTCTATTTTGCTTCTAGTGAACTTGGGGCAGTTCGTATTGATGATTACAAGTTTAGATTTATTGATCAACCAAATGGATGGTTTGGAGAAACTGTATCTCTTGGATGGCCTGCTCTAACTAATTTGAGATTAGATCCGTTTGAAAGATCTGGACTTCCATCTGGCCCTGATGGTTCACTTGCTTACTTTGATTGGTATGTCTATGAATTTTGGCGCTTTGTTCAAAGCCAAAATGAGGTGAAAGAATTAGCAATGACGTTTAAAGAGTTCCCCCCATTGCAAGATTCTGCATCTTTCAATCTTGATTCGATAGTAAAAAAACTACAAAAATCACAATCACCTGGAAGCTAGAATCGACTAGTTTATTCTATTTTTGAGATTTGTAGTCTTGTAACTTTTGTTACAATGTTCATTGCAATTATGAATGCAGTAAACAGTGGTACAACATTTGATTCTACCATCCCTTAGAAACTATTTTTCCAACAAACAAACTCCCGTTATACCGTTAGTTATGGCGCAGTTTCTAGGCGTGAAGAGGTGGGGGGGGATTTCTATTTTTACTGACAGTCGATAAACACGTTTACACCTCAAAATATCCAAAATTCTGTCTTTATAGGAAGCAGTTTTTCCCTTACATCTTGAGAGAAAACCAAGAACAAATTTATGAAATAGATGACAATTAGTCACATGGCTCGATTTATGCTTCATCTAAAAAATGATAAATTTAAACCATCAAACTCTCGTGAACTCGTTCATAAAGCTAGAGATCTATGCTCCGATATGGATTCATCAATTAGGGTAGCTCGAGTGGCAACAAAGTTTGTAGAATTTGATGTAGAAGTTGAAAAAGAAAAATTAGATTTGCTAATTGGCAAATTAAAACCAATTGGGGAATTAGATAATGCCCGGAATATTGTTGAAGAAAATATGGAAAAAGAAACAGGAATTATTGATGGCATTAATTATTTTAACAATGAACGATTTTGGGAATGTCACGAAGCCTTTGAGGGTGTCTGGAAGCAATGTTATGGACGTGAAAAAGAATTGGTTCAGGGAATTATTTTGTTAGCGGTTGCTTTTGCCCATTCGCAAAAAAATGATTATTTGATTGGTATTGGGATGCTTGGTCGCGCATTAGAAAAACTTGGTAATTCCCCAACAATATATCACAACATAGATGTTGATAGAATTCGAACTAAAATTGCTGAAATGCAAAAATCCAATACACTAGTTATTTTTGAAATTTGATTAAATTTAGAGCAGTTGTAACTACATCAGCACCTTGTAGCAACCCAATACTGCCTTTTTTAGCTTGTTCTTCTGTCATTCTTGTGGTGCCATCTTTTTTTATGAAATCTCCTGACACTAGAACTGGCACAGGATCATCACTATGACCCTTGTTTATACAAGGTGTAGAATGATCTGCAGAAATTACAATTGCAACTTTGGACGAGTCTATATTTTCTAATAGAGTTTTGAAAAATCTTTGATCAATTTCTTCTATGTTTTTCATTTTTCCTATTGCGTCACCATCATGTCCAAATTCATCCGGACCTTTTAGATGCACATAAATCGCATTTTGAGTTTCCATTGCTTTTGCAGCTACTTTGGCTTTTTCTTCATAGTCTGTGAGTCCTCCAGCTTCGAAGGTTTGCATTTTAAGGACATCTGAAATACCCAATTCTACTGGCATATCCACAATGCAAGAAAACTTCATAGAATGTTTCTCGTTTATGGGTATGACCTCCGGATATTTATTCCCCGCATCACGTAACAATATGCAACTTAATTTTTTTTGATTCAATTTTTCTCTTTTTTGGTTAATCGTACTTTCTTTCATTATTTGCAAAGATTGTGCAGTAAATTCATTTACTAAATCGGCTGCGATTTTTGCACTTTCTGATTCTTCTAATGGGAGACATTTTTCAATTCGTAAAAAGTCACCAACGGCTTTTGCAACTCCCATTCCATCTACTCTGGCATATGCTGGGTCTGTATTGGTAATTTCTGATGATAATTTTATTCCCTCTGATCTTATTCTCACAGTAACTCTATGTCCTATAGTCGGTGCAACCACAACAGTTGTGTTTGGCTGAGAAAATTTTACCTTACTTTCAATCTCTTTTGCAATTCCTAAGGCGTCTTCTTTTTCTATTTGTCTTCCTGCCCTTCTGTCGATAATTTTCCCTTCATCATCTAAAGTTGAAAAATTTCCTCTTAAAGCTAAATCACCATTTTTAAAATCGATCCCAACTCCTATGGCCTCGATCACTCCTCTCCCGGCATAATCAGAATGGTAGAATTTGTACCCCAACATGTTGAATACGGCAATATCTGATTCTGGAGCTATTCCCTTTCCAACCGAAATCACTTCTCCGATTGCTCCATTTTTGGCTATTTTATCAAGAATTGGTGTACTTGCAGCCTCGAGTGGTGTTTTTCCATCCAAGTCTGGATGTGGGAGGTCTCCTACACCGTCTAACAGAACGTAGATCATATGAACATCTGAATTACCCATACTCTTTTTCGATTTCTCCGGTGTCCTTTAAAGTTTGCATGAAAAATTCCGATCAACAATTCGAAAAATTTTTGAATTTTTACAAAAAATATTACCCTTTTTTTCCAAAGTAGATAATGGTTAATTCTCTATTCTTACTACTCTAATTTCATTATTTCTTTAGTTTTGCCACAACTAAGATCTACGTAAACATTTTAACATACGTTTTCTGTCATTAAAAACTATGGGAGATATGCGAAAAGACTATGTTTCTGAGCGTTTTATGATTATCTCGAAAAAAAATGACAAAGTAATTGATCCAAAAAAAATGCCCTTTGCTCCTGGCAACGAGTCAATGACCAACCCCTCAGTACTATCCTTGGTTGCAAAAGATGGCATGTTGCAGCGTCTTCAAGATAACGAGGATGAGTTTGTAAAAAATTGGTCTATTAGAGTTTTTGAAAGTAAAAATCCAATAGTTTCAATTGATACTGAAAACTCATACAGTGATAAGCCTCATTACAGTGAACCTGCGTATGGATATCATTATGTGGTTGTAGCTTCACCAAAACAAAAAGATACTTTTGCAACCATAGATCCTGAACAGTGGTCAAATGTTTTAGTGGTTGTACAAGACAGATTAAGATGGCTCTATACTCAAAAAGGAGTCACCTACGTTTCAATTTATGGGGATCAGGGCGAAGATGCTGGAAATAACAATCCTCACCCTCACTTAAATTTAATTACTTTTTCAACAATTCCGCCAATTATAGAATCTGAAGCCGAGGCAGCTCATAATATTTTGAATGAAAAAGGAATATGTGTAATGTGTCAAACAATTAATGCTGAAACTAGCAGCCCAAGACAAGTACTTCAAACAGAGGGATTTATTGCATTTTGTCCGTGGTCTCCATCATACCCATATGAATTTTGGATTGTGCCAAAAAAACACACAACAAGTTTTTCTAAAATCACACAGAAGGAAATTAATGATCTAGCACTTATCTTAAGGGCTACATTAGGAGGATTATCAAAAACAATCAAAAATGTTTCATTTAATTTAGTATTTCATTTATCCCCTGAAAAGAAAAACAGTCGACAAATTCACTGGCATATTGAAATTTACCCCATTACAAAATCTTGGTCTGGTTTGGAACGGGGTTATGGTATTTTCTTAAATGACATATCTCCAGAAAAGGCAGCAGAAAAACTCGGCGCAGCTTGCAGAAAAGAGTTGGCCAATCTTGTTGGCATTACCTAATTTTTGAACAGTTTAATTATCAACCACATTGGGTAAACATGATGGGGATTGAAAAATGGATTGCAGCTGTTGGCTTAGCTTTATTTCTAATGTTTATTGGAGAAATGGTTTCCATTTACATATTCATGACTGACGTTCAGGATGATTTTGCATTTGGTTTGGACTTTGATGCAACTCCTAAAATCCTCCAATTCATTTCCATTGGAGTTGCACCTGCATCAATAATGGCCGGCCTTTCCTTTTTCATGTCGAGGCATTATGGTTCAAAACCGGTTGGATACCTAATAATTGCAGGAGGCATTGTATTGCTTGTTGGAATGGCATATTGCTATACTTTGATAGATAAAATTGAAGATCAATTCATTTCTGATACGGTTACTTACACGCCAGTACTTTTCATGATTTTATCAATTCCTGTAGTTATAGTTGGAGCTTCGTTGCTAAAAATCAAAAAGAAATTCCCAAAAAAAGAATACGTCTAAGTGTGATCAAATCTTAATGCATTTGCATTATGTTTGAAGCCTAATTTCTCATAAAAAGGCTTTACATCATCTGCACAATCAAGAATTGTTTTGTAACAGTGTTTTGTTTTTGCAACCTCTAATAAATGACGAATAATTTTTTCTCCTATTTTTTGACCTTGGTAATTTTTATCGACAACTACATCTTCAATATGCCCAACAGTTCCTCCATCGTGGATAAATTTTGGTTCTAATAAGAGGGTGGCCGCTCCGACTACTTTACTGTCTATCAGAGCTACTACGATAATATGATTGGAATTATTTTTTATTTTATCTAGAACCTTACTTGCCCTATTTTTTTCAATAGCGCTTGTTTGGCTTAGGGAATCTAAAGTGGATAAAAAACCATTCCATAGATCTTCATTTTGGATCTCTCGAATTGTAAAGTTGTTCATTTTTTTTAACTAGATGTTTCCAAGCTTCTGAATAAACTCCTTATTTGCTCTTTCATACGATTCCTTATCGCCAATATCTATGAATTCATTTTTACTAATAAAACTACTAATAACCTTCTTCTTTGACATTGCATTTTTAATTACACTATCCATTCCATATGGTCTGTCTTTGGGAATCAATTTGAAGATTTCCGGTTCCATAACATAGCATCCGATGTTGATATTTGCCTTAATTTCTGGTTTTTCTTTCCATGCCGTGATTCTGTTATTTTTCGTAGTTTCAATTACACCGTAAGGTAATTTTGTTTTGTATTCCTTTAAACTCATTGTTACAAATGATTTTGTTTGATTGTGCTGTTTTATCATGTTGCGTAAATTAAAACCATAAATTGAATCTCCATACATGCAGACAAAAGTATCATCAATAAATTTCTCTGCAGTCTTTAATTGTCCAGCCGTAGCAAGTGGTCTGGTTGACACTGCATACTCGATACTCACTCCAAACTTTTTTCCATCTTCAAAGTAGTTTTCGATGGATTTTCGAAGATAGCTCACACACAAGACAATTGACTTTATCCCATTTTTCTTTGACCACTCGATTAAATGTTCTAAAATGGGTTTTTCACCTAGTGGAAGCATTGGCTTTGGAAGAAAGGTTGTGTATGGTTGAAGTCTTGTTCCCAAACCGCCTGCAATAATAACAGTTTTCACGAAATTTCTCTCATTTCTCGCTATTTATGTTCAAGTGTGTGCGTGACTGTACTCTAACTAGTAAACATCTTTGAAATTTTTTCAATAAGTGTATCCGGTGATGTGCCAAAAATTATTATCATGGGTTCTTTTCCAAAATCACCTTTGTGGAAAATTGCATCAGGAGGTATTTTAGAATTCTTGATTGCTTTGTTTATGCCCCACTCAATTGAAAATCCTTCTTTATTCTTAATGGATTTTGGTTCTTTTGTTCTATCATAGTTTTTAACTATGAAATCATTTTTGTTCAATTTAGTAATAGTATCTTCTTGGAATTTGAGATTTAACGCCGACCGAATAGATGAGAATTTTTTATTCATTATGAGGGCGGCCATTGCCACATGTTTTGATCCTCCATATTCCAAATTTCCTACTTTAGTCACATTGATTCCGTTTTTTACAATTCTTCCTGAAATCCCTAAAACATCTTTTATTGACTTTGGATATTTTTTTGAAAACACAAAATTGGTTTGACATTCTGGTATTCGTAAAGAAATCTTTTTAATTTTAGTAAATCTGTCTATTGCATTAGATAATTCGAAACGTATTGGATCTTGATCTCTATGTGTAATGACAACTCCTTTCCCAAATTTTTGGGCATTTTTGATTGAATCCCATGTGAATTTTTGTGCGAATTTAGCTGATTCTAAAATCGATCTACCTTGAGCCATTGAAAATAACATCGAGGCAGAATAATTGCAACCACTACCGTGAGTAACTGATTTTATCTTTCTTTTTTCAAAAAATTTTTGTTTTTCTGCTATTACGAAATCTGACACGAAATTTTTTTTTAACTCTAATCCTGTTATCACTACATTTTTTGATCCCATTGTTTGAATCATTTCTCCTACCCTTTGAAGAGATTTTTTCGAATTAATCTTACTTCCAGAAATGAATTCAGCTTCAAATTGATTTGGGGTAATGACGGTAGCAATTGGCAATAGATATTTTTTAAAATCTTTCATTGCAGAATTTTTGATTAAGAGTCCCCCTGTAGTTGATTTAATTACTGGATCTAATATTATAGGAATTGAAAGTTTTTTTAATCTATCATAAATTGTTTTAATTATTTCTGAATTGTACACCATTCCAATTTTAATCCCATCAATAATAAAATCTGAAAATAAAGAATCTAATTGATTTTTTAAAATAGTTTTTGAAACTGGCTGTATCATCCCAAATTTTGAAGTATTCTGTCCTGTTATGGCAGTAATTGTAGTCAACCCATATGCATCCAAGTAATCGAATGTTTTTACATCACTTTGAATTCCAGCCCCGGAAGATGGATCAGATCCTCCAATGGAAAGTAAATTCATATTTTTTTCAATAACTTATCCTAATTTATTTTTCTTTATTAGTTAAATAGAATTATTTATCTGGTCAAAAGACTGGAATTTAGTTTTTTTTGCCTATGAGATTTATAGTGAAAGGGTCATGACAATTTTGATTTGAATGAGAAAACTCCGTTAGCACCTTCATCGGAAAATATTCGATGTGGGGCTTGTCTATTACCAATGCAATACCAAACTAAAATCAATGGAAAGTTTCTGTGGCAATGTTTTAAATGTGGAAAAAAATATTTTATCGTTAAAATTTTAGGCAAGTATATGATTGAAGAAACATGGAGTCCTCCTAAATAATATCAAAATAAATTATTGAAAGTAATAATCTAGAAAATTCTCACTTTGTATAATTTCTCAAAATATTGATTCCTAGCAGGCTCAGATTTAGGGTTTTAAGCCGGTATATTTTGGTGATTTTTTTTGGGACAATGCTTTGGACCTTTTTTTAAACTATGATATTTGTTGGATACAATCATCTGAACAATAATTTTCTTTAATGCTTTGGAACTCTCTCCCACAATGTCTACACTCTCTTACAATTCTCATTTACACTTTATGCCTTTTCATACATATAAGATCGATCTTTTTTATTTTTATAATGTCCTAAATTTGTATAAATTTTAAAACCAATCTGATTTTTAATATTGTTTAAATCAGGTTACAATGTAGTATATTCATGGGTACTCAAATGAGTTCAGCTCGCAGAGGTGTCGCTACTGAAGAAATGAATCAAGTCGCAAAGGATGAGGATGTAACACTTGATTGGTTGATTCCAAAGATAGCAAATGGCTCAATAATTATTCCTAGTAATAATGAAAGAAAACAGAAAATCCATAATGTAGGAATCGGAAAAGGATTAAAAACTAAAGTAAATGTAAACATTGGAACATCCACCCTTAATGTAAATCTGGAAGAGGAAATTGAGAAGGCAAAGATTGCAGTAAAGTATCATGCAGATACCATTATGGATTTAAGCGATGGTGGAGATGTAAAAAAGATCCGAAGGATTTTGTTAGAGGAAGCTCCTATCACATTTGGCACGGTTCCAATTTACGAGGCATATAATTATGGTGTTGAGGTTCACAAAAATCCCTTAAATTTAACTGAAGATGATTTTTTAAAAGCTTTTGAAAATAATGTGAAAGATGGTGTTGATTATACCACTATTCACTGCGGGATTACAAAAGATATTGCAAAAAAAATATTAAAAGTTCAAAGATATGGTGGTGTGGTTAGCAAGGGTGGAACGTTAACTGCAGCTTGGATGCTCAAACATGACAAAGAAAATCCATACATTACTCATTATGATTATTTACTGGAATTGGCTAGAAAATATGATGTAACCTTTAGCCTGGGCGATGCACTAAGACCAGGCTCAATTCTTGATTCTCACGATGAATTACAGGTCCAGGAGATGATAAACATGGTTGGTTTGACCAAACGAGCTCATGAAAAAGATGTTCAGGTTATGATAGAAGGCCCAGGACATGTTCCATTAAATGAAGTTGCGGCAAATGTAAGACTTGCAAAATCTCTAATAGGCAATGTTCCGTACTATGTTTTGGGTCCATTGGTTACAGATGTTGCATCTGGACATGATCACATTGCAAGTGCAATTGGTGCTGCTGTTTCTGCGAGTGAAGGTGTTGATCTTTTATGCTATCTTACTCCGTCCGAACATTTAGCACTACCAAACGTTGAGGAGGTAAAAGCTGGCTTAATTGCATATCGAATCGCAGCTCATGCAGGTGATCTTGTAAAGATCCGCGAAAAGGCAATAAAATGGGATGTTGCAATGAGTGAGGCAAGACGAACCCTTGATTGGGAGAAACAATTAGCATTATCAATTGATCCCGAAGAAGCAGCTAAAATCCATAGTAGAACTGGGCAACATCCTGGAAATAATGTGCCATGTACAATGTGTGGAGGAGCTTGTGTTTACATTATGCTCCCTCAACAAAGAGGATATGAAAAAGAAACTCTACAACAAACTGAATAAAACTTTATCAATACTTGGGACCGTTTCATAGTTTTTTATCTCATCAACTGTGATCCAAACGTATTCTGAGTTTTCCCAATTAAGTTTAATCGTGGGGTTTTTCACCTCAAACAAAAATGGAAAGACTCTCCATTCATGATTATCATATTGGGGCGAATTAATACTCATTTCGGTGGCTGATTTTAGAAATTTAATTTGATCTTCTCTAATTCCTAATTCCTCAAATATTTCAATTTTTGCTCTTCTTAATGGTGCTTCGTTGTTCTCAATTATGCCACTTACTCCTGCCCATAATCCTTTCATGGTTTTTACTTTGTTACTTCTTTTTAGAAAAAGAAATTTGTCATTGTCTTTGACAAATGATGTAACTATTCTTGTAGAGTGCATATTTGCTACTTTTCAACTGCATTTACCATCTTTGTTAATTTTTTGTAGGATGCATCCAGATCAGTTTTAGCAGAAAGTCGCTCTTGACATGCCTTGATATAACTAATGACTTCTTCAGTTTTCGATTCTTGAACTGCAGTAAGGAGTCTACCTACATCTTTCCATAGATCTTCTGCCACTCTTCTAATCTCTGGATTGGAAATGATTGTTTCAATTAATTCTGGAGACTCGGTCATTATACTTTCTGCAAGGGTTTTTTGAACTCTATATGTTGTTCCAGACATTTTTTCTGTAAGTGTCATTTTTTCATCCTTTGAAATAATATTTGCAAAAACCAGATTCATTAGATGTGTTAATCCTAATATCACTGCAATTTTTTTATCGTGTTCTGCTGCATCTATGGTTACAAAATTTGCTCCTTCGAATAGTGATTTGGCAACTGTTAGTTCTTTTTTGGCATCTTTTACAGGAACTGATATTATGTTTTGCCCTTTGATATTTTTTATACCTGGACCAAACATCGGATGAATACAAATGGGATTGATTTTTGCAGGCATTTTTGCCAATGATGTTACTGCCTTTGTTTTTTCAGAAGAAATTTCAATTAGATAGGTTCCTCGTTTCATTTCTTTGGCAATTAATCTAATAATTTCTGGGGTTTTTCTTGTAGGTGTGCACAATATTACATAATCTGCTTTTAAGATAGATCCAACCAGTGAATTGCCCTGGATAATGTCTTTCCCTTTTATTTTATTTTCTTCGTCAAATCCAGTTACTTGAAAATCTTTAGCTGAAAAATATTTGGAAAACCATTGACCCATTTGCCCTCCTGCGCCAATAATGGTGATCGGCTTCTTCATTGATTATCTCTCATATACTCGGTTAGTATATTCATTCCGTCTGTTAATATTTCTTCTTTTTGACATGCCGATAATCTAATAAAATTTTTGTAATTGCCAAAGCCTTCTCCAGGCGCAACTGCTAATCCTTTGTCTAAAAGATTATTTGCAAACTTTACTCCGTCAAATCCCTCTTGATTAACTCGAGCAAAAATATACATCGCACCATCTGGTATCGCAAAATCAAGGGACATTTGCTCTGCTTTTCTTGCCAATAACTCTAATCTTCTCTGTATGGTATTAGTATTATCCATAGTATCTGCCTCTAATGCCCTCATAGCGATGTATTGAATTGGTTCAGAAACATTGGTTAGGCACAATGCTCCAAATTTTGACAATTTATCTATAATTTCTTGAGATGCGATGGTGTATCCAATTCTAAATCCTGTCATTGCATGAGATTTTGAAAATGATTGAGTAACTATGCTTTTATTATAATTATAACAAAGTACACTTGTCCAATCTACAAATGCGTACTGAGAATAAATTTCATCACTAAGAATGTATAGATTATTTTTTATTGCAAGATTAACAATCTCATCTTGCAATTTTTTAGGCAGAATTTTTCCCGTAGGGTTGTTAGGATAATTCAACACAATCATTTTTGTATTTGAATTGATTATTTGTTCTAATTGGGATATTGAAGGCTCCCAATTATTTTCTAAAGTTGTATTTATTGTTCTTATTTTCACTCCTGCATACAATGCGCAGTCTTTGTATGCAGGCCAGGCCGGTTCAAAAACAATTAATTCATCACCTGGATTAAGCATGGTGTTAATTACAGTGAAAATCCCAAACCTTGCTCCTGGATTAACCATGATATTTTCTTGTTCTATCTTTACTCCGAAACTTTTTGATACAAATTCAGCAAGTGCTTCTCTGAATTGAGGTAGGCCTTTTGCGTGACCGTATTTAAAAAATCCCTTGTCATAAACTTCTTCAAGGGCTTTTTTAACAATTGGTGGGGGTAAAAAGTCCGGCTCACCAACTTCCATATGGATAATTTTTTTCCCTTCAAGTTCAAGTGATTTTGCTTTAAGAAATATGGATAGATGTGTTTGTTTGTTATTGTATTGAACTTTGATCGATTCATTTAGAAGAAAATTTAAAAACTTTGTAGCAATTGTTTCATCAAAATAAAGTTCTTTACATAAGGAAATAATTTTAATTCGCAAGTTATTCTCACGTGATTCATCTGTAACTCCCATCCCTGTATTTTTTTTAATTTCTCCAATTTTCTTTGCTATCTCTGTTCTGTCTTTTAACATCCTGATCATATCCATTGTGATCTCGTCCATTTTACTGCGAAGTTCGTTAATTTCAGACATTTTTTTACAACACTGGTTTAATTTGTCCGGCTAAAAGAGCGTGATCCGCCAGTGTTAATGCAACCAAAGAATCCACTACTGGTGGTGCTCTTGGCACAACACAAGGATCATGTCTTCCTAGAACTTGTAGAGTTACAATTTTTTTAGTTTTTATATCCACGGTACTTTGTTTTTGAGAAATTGAGGATGCGGGTTTAAATGCAATTTTAATTGTTATTGGCATTCCATTTGAAATTCCTCCTAGTATTCCTCCAGAATTATTAGTCTTTGTTTCAATTTTTCCTCTTTTGATTGTATAAAGATCATTATTTTCAGAACCAAATAGTTTTGAACCTTCAAATCCTGAACCAAATTCCACTCCTTTTACAGATGGGATTGAAAAAATCGCTTTGCTCAAATCTGATTCTAAGGAACTAAAAATAGGCTCCCCTAACCCTACCGGAACATTTGTTGTAACTGATTCAATTATCCCTCCCAATGAATCTCCTTTTTTTCTTGCATTCAAAATACTTGCCTTCATTTTTTTTGCTGTAGAATCATCGGGACATCGCACATCATTTTTATAAATTAGTTTTATTTTTTTTTCGTCAAATTCTTTTTCAAGTTTGATTTTACCTATTTGTTTTGTATATGAATTAGTTTCAATTCCTAATGTAACTTTGAGTAGTTTTTTTGCAATTGCACCTCCCATAACATGAGTTGCAGTTAATCTCCCTGAAAATCTTCCTCCTCCTCTATGATCATTAAAGTGATTATATTTTACCATGGCTGGATAATCTGAATGACCTGGGCGTAATTTGGTTTTTAGATTATCATAATCTCCTGATTTTTGATCTGCATTCCAAATTACCATTGTAATTGGAGCTCCTGTTGTAAATCCTCTAAAAACACCTGAAATAATTTCTACTTTATCTCCTTCTTTTCTTTGAGTTGTAATAAGAGACGTTCCAGGTTTTCTATAATCTAGCATTTTTTGGATATCTTTTTCACTAATTTCTAATCCTGCTGGACACCCATCTAATACGGCGCCCACAGTTTTTCCATGACTCTCCCCAAAACTAGTTAATACTAGACGTTGGCCGATAGAGTTTCCTGGCAATATTCTATGATTGTTTGGTGATGTTTATAATTCCTCATTTAGTAATATTACAATAATTTGATTGATCTTTTCTGAATCTTGAAATTTTCATCATTTTCTTTATAGAAAATTTATAATTTAGTAATTAATATTCAAAATATTACAACTAAATCTTAAATATTATTATATCCTACAGATAATATGGTAAAAAGTGCAAATTTTAACAAATAGTTTGCGCGGCCCTAAGAAAAATACATGTTGTTAGCGCAAAAGGCGTTTGGGTGAGGAGAATGCTTTTCACTCTATACAGGGTCGCGCCTTTTAATCTCTTTAATTGTTTTTTGAAATCAAAATTACATGACTGAAATTTTAGCTCCAATCTTGTTCATCTCTTCGATGAAATTTGGATATGATACTTTTACAGATTCAGGATCTGTAACCATGCAATCCCCAACATACATTCCTGCAATACAAAATGCCATGAATAATCTGTGATCGTTTTCAGAATTTAGAATTCCTCCTTTGAGATTATTTGACATTTTCAAAATCAATCCATCATCTTTTTCTTCTACGTCAACCCCTAGTTTGACTAGTTCTTTGGCTATTATTGAAATTCTATCAGTCTCTTTTAGTCTAGCGTGTTTTACATTGACAATTTCAATTGGGCTAGATGTCTTCAATGATAATATTGCTAGAGCCGGAAGCAAGTCTGGCGAATTATTTAGATCAAATCTTCCTCCAGATAATCTGTCTGGTGATTTTATTGAAATAGTTTCATTTCCTAATATCACTTTAACACCAAGCTGTTCTAAAATATCCATAAATACTTCATCCCCTTGAGGTAAATTTCCAAGTTTTCCTTGGATTATGACCTTCTCTCCACACAAAACTACTGCAGATAAAAGTAGGGCGAGACTTGAATAATCAATTGGAACTGTAAATGTTGAAGGTTTGTAAATTTGAGGTGCAACATTGTATTTTTTGTATGGAATCAATGTTTGAACAGAAACTCCAAAATGTCTCATGGTAGAAATGGTAGCATCAAGATAGGGCTTTGACACCAAGTTCCCTTCAATGGTTAAATTCAATCCCTTTTCAGTAAGTGGAGCACTAATCAATAATGCCGAAATAAATTGACTTGAAAAATTTCCGGGAATTGTTACATCACCACCTTTAATTTTTCCAGTTATTTTCATTGGAGGCTTTCCATCAGTCGAAGAACATTTTGCTCCAATACTTTGTAGAGCTTCTAGTAATGGTTGCATTGGTCTTTTTTGGAGACTAGAATCTCCTGTTAAGGTAGTTTCCTTGGAAAATAAACTTGCAATGCCTGAGGCGATTCTTATCGTGGTGCCTGAATTTTCTGCATTAATTTTAGGCACAAACAGACCTTTTCCTATTGGTTGTTTTACAACGACCGAAGAATCTCCAATTTCAATTTGAGCTCCAAAATTTTTACACGCATTAATTGTAGCAATGGTATCTGTTGAAAATAAAACATTATTCACTTTACTGTTATTCCCTGCCAGGGCTGCAAGGAAAATAGCTCGATGAGAATAACTCTTGTTAGGAGGACAAACTAAATTTCCTGATAGTTTTGATTTTTCTACTTTACAATTCATATACTTCAGCTTTTTTGTTATTAACTTTTGAAACAATTATGTTTCCATCTAGAGCAGAAAAAACTTTTTTTACATTTTGCTCATTTTCTTTTTTTACAATTGCAGCTATTGCGGGACCATTTCCAGAAATTGATGCAGCTATTGCACCTTTTTCAAGAAGATCCGTAATTATTTTGGGATCTGAATTTAAAATTGCGGATGTTGCTAATCCATTAATTATCATAGCTTCCCAATATTTTGCATTTTTAGCCAATCTCCAGGCATTGTCAAAAACAGATGACAATGTTTTTAGATTTTTTACGTTTCCACGCTTTCTGTTTCTAGGAATAAAAATTATTGCCATTAAATTTGAAGGAATTTTTTCAGAAAAAACTATTTTTTTCTTGGCATTATCTGTTACATTAAATCCTCCAAAATAACATGAACAGGCATCATCATATGCTCCTGTAATGCTTACTTTGGATTCTATTGATGCATCTACCCCTGCCAGCAAAATTTGCTGGTCTGTAAATTTCGGCTTGAATATTTTTGAACACGCAAGAGCAACAGCTGAAGATATGGCACTGGAACTTTTTAATCCATATCCTGTTGGAATTTCTGATTCCAAATTTAAGGTAATTTTATTTTCATCTAATTCTTTTTTTGTCAAAATTTTCTCTATGGTTTTATTGATTAATCTAGAACTCATGGTCTTATTCTTTGACAGGATAACAATTCCTTTTCCCGGACTTGTTTCCATAATTGCCTCTACCTCAAGAGAAATGCCTAGGGTAGCTCCTCTTTTGGTTGCAATGGCATTAACCAATGATACTGCTCCATGAACCACAGCTCTTACTTTTGCCATTATACGCCTCCCAAGAGAGCTTTTTTCATGGCATTATAAGGTGCTGCTTTGCCATTCCAGATCTCAAAAGCTAGTACTGCTTGGCCAAGGAGCATTTCGTAACCGTAAATGATTTTAGCTCCTTTTTCTTTTGCTTTCTTTAAAAAATCAGTATTCATTGGCATATAGATAATATCATAGACAATTGTTTCTGGTTTGATTGATTCTAAAGATATAGGACTAGGTTCATTTTTTAGTCCTATGGATGTAGCGTTTACTATGATATCATAATCTTCTAAATTACTTCCAACTTTTTCCAATGTTATTGCATTGGCATTAATTCCTATTTTATTTGCAAATTGTGCCAAGTTATTTGCATTTTCAAGTGTTCTGTTTGCAATTGTAATATGCCTTGCTTTTTCTTTTGCAAATCCGGCGACAATAGCTCTTGCGGATCCTCCTGCTCCAAGCAATAGAATTTTTGTATCTCGTATCTTTATTTCTCTTTTCTTCAACGGATCTAAAAATCCATCCATGTCAGTATTGTATCCTTTTAGAATACCCTCATTGTTTGTTACAGTGTTTACAGCTCCGATAATGCTGCAAGTCTCATCCATTTTATCCAAGTATTTCATCATCTCTACCTTGTGAGGAATAGTAACATTGAATCCATCTATTTTTATTTTTTTCAAGGCTTCTATTCCATCTTTTAATTCCCCTTTAGGAATTCTATATGCAATATAGGAACTTTCTAAATTCAATACTCTAAAGGCAGCACTATGAATATTTGGAGAAAGTGAATGATCAATTGGATCTCCTATCACTGCAAAAATTTTTGACATCTTTTTTCTGGTAAACATGATTGATTTAAACTCTCAATTTTAACTCCCTCAATCAAACAGGTTTTTCACAATTTGATTACCTTGAAGATCTATTTTAGATGAATCTACTTTTTTAAATTAATTATTTTGTTTACATCATCAACACTAAACTGGCCAGGTGCAATTGGCTTTCCTAAGGACACATAAGTAAATGGGCTTCCTAAATACATGCTCAAAATTCTAGAAACTCTACCACGATCTCCCATTGCAAAGGCAATCAAATTGATTTTTCCTTTTTTACTGTATAATTGTAAAACTCTGGTGAAATCATTCGTTGATTTTGCTGTAGTTACAATTTTGAGATTAGATGAAAATTTGGTCATTTTATTAAATTTCGTTTTTAATTCTGTAAAACTAGGAGTTTTTTTAAAATCATGATCTGAAATCAGCAAATCCACTTTTGTCTTTTTTAGATATTTTACTAAATTTTTGTCCCGTTTCATGGTGTTAAATTCAACATCTAGCAAAAATGGATTATATTCTGCAATTAACTTTATTATGGAAATTCGTTCTTTTTCAATTCCAGCAAATTTACCTCCCTCTGATTTTGGTCTTAATGTACAAACAATTTTTTGCATGTCTTTTTTTACATTCTCTAAAACCAGAGGAATATTTTCAGCCTTTAGAAAATCAAATCTTATCTCAATTAAATCTGATTTTTTTAAAGCTATTCTAATAGTCTTTTGAAGTTTTCTAGGATTAGTTTCTGCAATTGATACACAGGTTTTGTATTTCATGTCGATTATTTTTCTAAAATGTATTCATCATCAACTTCCATTCCAAAATGTCTTCCTGTAGCTACTTTGGAATATACCATTACTATATCTCCTTTTTTGAGATGAGTAACTGATACAAGTTCTCCATTGGGTTTTACAAACCGTATTGTTTCAGCATCTTGAGCAATAATTCCTCCAATCTCTCCATTTACTGATGCTTTGATCATTAGCATTGGACGCCTCTCAATTTTTGATCTTCCTACGGTTGCTCTTCTTGCCTTTCCTTTTGAATTAATAATCAACACTTCACTGCCTGTTTCAATCTCTGAGAGATAATTTGTAGTGCCATTTGGTGACAACGTATAACAATGGACTGCACCTGCATTTACTCTAAATGGTCTTGGGGATGTAAATGAAGAACCAACAGATTCATTATGAACTAAAAACAAAAAGTTTGATCTACTGCCGATTAACATCCCTTCTCCTTTGTGGAGTATCGATGCTGTATCTACACACACACGTTCTCCATCTCCCACCTCTTTAATTTCAATGATTTTTCCTTTTTCCAAGTTAAAGCTTCTACTTCCTAAATACACCATGACCTCTCTTATCTCAGGTATTGAGGATGAGCTGAAAATAACTCCATCTACTCCTATCTCTAAAATTGAAAACATTTTTCTCACCTCCTCCGGAGTTTCGGCAATTGCATAAATTTTGGTATTGATTTTGTGAAGCTTTG
>Ga0307380_10003913_pt1 | contig 20343 bp, 21 predicted proteins | sample UN3MG_FD_202239 | JGI IMG/M metagenome (GOLD analysis project Ga0307380, IMG submission 202239) | Soil microbial communities from Risofladan, Vaasa, Finland - UN-3 | ecosystem: Environmental > Terrestrial > Soil > Coastal area > Acid sulfate soil | place: Finland: Risofladan, Vaasa | collected... | reverse complement strand
GCGCCGCTGCTTCCGTGCGACGAGATAACGGCCGTCCTGGACCGTAAGTCGCTCGATGATGCAGCCAGGCTCAGGGCAATCCGCCGTAAGGCGGCGGCGCCGGCGATGAGGCCGCTCACGCCGGTGCAACTGGTGTCCCGGGCGGGACAGAAAGGAGGCCGACGACGATGCCCAAGACGGGCAAACTCAACCTTGCCAGGATAGTCTACGACGCGTACCCCCACAGCGACCTGTTGCCCATCGACCCCGAGAAGGACTGCCGAGATCTCCAGGCCCTGCACGAGAAGGTCTGCCGCGACAGTCTCGGCGACACGCTGTTTCGGTTCCTCGTGCTTGAGGTCGTCGAGGGTGGCGAAGGCACGCTGGAAGGTGCGATTCGGGTGATCGAACGGGCCCGCAACGATGTGGACGCCGTCTTGCGGGCGATCAAGCGTGCCCGATGCGGGCGCCCTGGCGAACCCGAGAAGCCGAGGAGACCCGACCGCCGATCCGACCGCGCCCACTTGCGGATATGGCGGTGTCGGGACTGTGGCCGCTGCCTTTACCGCTCCTACAGGAAGGTCGCCGAGGCCGGCTCGCCTTACTGTCCCGGCTGCGGCCGCGAGATGCAGCTGACCTGAAACCTGGAAATCCTGTCTTTCCCCCGCCACATCCTCTGAACGAAAGGAGCCACCGATGCGCTACCACAGCGCCCGTGCGCGCGGCCCGCCCTGAGGTTCACCCCGACCGCGAACCACATGCGAATCGAGAGTCCTCCCTGGAACCTCCGTGCCAAAGGAGAAAACCATGCGAATTCTGTACATCAATAACGATGGAGGCGGCTACGCCGACTACGTCGAGGTGGCCGCCGGCACCACGGTTGAGAAGTTCTTCGCGCAGCACATGTCCGCCGGCGAGGCGGGCGATTACCTCATCCGCGTCAACCGCCAGCCCGTGCCGCGCGACTACGTGCTGCAGGAAGGGGATCGGATCACCATCACACCCACCAAGATCGAGGGTGCCGTGAGGGCCTGATCCCGGAACCCGGCAACAGGGGCATCCGTCCGTCACAGGGCGGGTGCCCCTTGCCTTTGAAGGGAGCACACCCGTGACCACCGAAGAATGCCTTTCCGGCAAACGACTGTGGAAGATCGCCTCCGAGATCCGGGACCGCCTGGTCCGGATGCAAACGGCCCGATACGGCGACGTCCAGCGGGAGGTCGGCAACCTCCTGCAGAACCAGGAGGAACTTGCCTCCGTGCACCGGCGCCTGCGCGTCTGTCTTTCCCGGGGCTGGCTGGGTGCGGCCACCAGGATGGCCGAGCAAATCCAGCGGCTCTTTCGCGAACTCCTGTACAGCAGCCAGGACGCGGAGCGCGCGGGCGTTCGGCCCGAGGTGCAGCCGCCTAACGTGCGGGACGTTCTCGAGGAACTCCTTCAGGCTGAGGAGGAGTTCGAGCATCTCCGCTACGACCCTGAGGACGGCGTCCTGGCCGTCACCACCGACCCGATTGAGTTGGAGGGCATGTACCTGGGGGACTTCGAGATCCGACTTCGGATCGAGGCCCTTGGCGACAGTCAGCACGGCACGCCGTACCGCGTGGTTGCCCTGGACCCCCAGCCGTCTGCGCGGAACGACGCCGTGACGCATCCCCACGTCAGCGAAGACCGCCTCTGCGCCGGTGACGCCGCCGCGGCCGTCGACGCGGCCCTGGCATCGGGGCGGATCTGCGACTTCCTCCTTCTCGTGAGGTCGGTCCTCACGACCTATAACAGCGAATCGGCCTACGTGCGACTCGAGGACTGGGCCGGTGCCGCCTGCAGCGATTGCGGCGCCACCATAGGCGGAGACGACACCTACTACTGCACCAGTTGCGACGCCGAGTTCTGCAGCGAGTGCACATCCTCGTGCGCCCGGTGCGATGAGACGACCTGCCTCGGGTGCCTGAGTTCCTGCCCCGTTTGTGGGGATTCCGTCTGCCCGGCGTGCATGGACCGCTGCCCCGAGTGTCGGGAACCTCTGTGCTGCCACTGCCGTGAGGAGCGGCAGTGCCCATGCCAACAAGAACCTTCGGATGAGGAGAACCAAGATGAACCAGACGCAAACACAAGCCCCAACGAGTCCAACGAAACCCCAGACGCCGCCGGTCCCGCCGGCACCAGCGAGCAAACCGTCCACCCCGCCGCCCAGACGCCCTGAGCCCCCGCCTACGCCAGCCCTGCGGTTCTCACCGACCGCCTGGGCGAAACTCCTCTTCTTCCGCGACTTCCGCGACACCGAGGTCGGCGGCTTCGCCATCACGGCGGAAGACGACCTCCTTCTGGTGGAGGACTTCGCTACGGTCCAGCAGAAGGTCAGCATGGCCAGCGTTGCGTTCGACGACGACGCCGTGGCCGACTTCTTCGACCGGCAGGTCGACCTCGGCAGGAGACCGGAGCAGTTTGCCCGCACCTGGCTCCATACGCACCCCGGCACCAGCCCCGTGCCCAGCCCGGTCGACGAGGAGACGTTCCAGCGGGTCTTCGGGCGGTGCGACTGGGCGGTCATGTTCATCTTGGCGCGGGGCGGCAAGACGTACGCGCGGCTGCGCTTCAATGTGGGCCCTGGCGGCGAGGTGATCGTTCCCGTCCGGGTGGACTACGCCTGCGAGTTCGGCCCGAGCGACCACGACGCCTGGGAGGCCGAGTACCGGGCCAACGTCCGGGCAGATTCCTGGACCGGCACGCTTGGCCTCGAAAGCCAGCGGTCCCTCACCGCTGCGGAGTCCGGCCGGTTCGCGGACGACTGGCTGGACGCCTTCGAGGCCATGGACCCCGACGACCGGCGGTTCGTCATCGAAGAACTGGCTGCCAGACAGGACCTCTGGGATGAAAGTGAGGTGACCCCATGGTAAACCCAGGCCCGGACTTGAGCGACCGCTACAGCCGCCAGCAGGATCTGGTGCCGATGGAACGGCTCGCGAGGTGCAAGGCAACGGTCATCGGCGTCGGGGCCATCGGCAGGCAGGTGGCCCTGCAACTGGCCGCGATGGGCATCCCGTGGCTCCAACTGGTCGACTTCGATGTGGTCGAAGCGAGCAACCTGGCCAGCCAGGGCTACCTTCAGGACGACCTCGGAAGGCCCAAGGTCGAGGCCACGGCGGACCTGTGCCACCAGATCAATCACATGCTGGAGGTTCACACGGAGGCAAGCCGATTCCGCCGGAGTACGAAGACCGGCACGATCCTCTTCTGTTGCGTGGACGGCATCGAGACGCGCCGCTTGGTCTGGGAAGCGGTTAAGAACAAGGCTGAGTTCTTCGCTGACGGCCGCATGAGCGCCGAGGTGCTGCGCGTTCTGGTGGCCTGCGATTCGGTCAGCCGCAAGCATTACCCGACCACGCTCTTTGCTCCCGACGAAGCCTACGCTGGCTCATGCACCGCCAAGACCACCATCTACTGTGCAAACGTCGTGGCGGGCCTGATGCTGGTACAGTTCGCCAAGTGGCTCAGGCGGCTGCCGGTTGACCCTGATGTCAACCTGAACCTGCTGGCGGGGGAGTTGACGTGCGCCATGGGCACGTGAAGAACCAACCGGAGGGGGGCGTGCAGCGCCAGCCGCTCCCCGCTTACTGTGTCAACCAAACGGGATACGATTCCCAGTGTGCTGCCAGCGACCAGGAGTGGGTCACTGAGTGGGTCAGTCGCCACGTGGTGGTGACTTGTCAGCGAGTGCTCAGTGACTTGTCAACCACTTGTAACCCTCGTTTTCGTCCGAAAAGTGCGATGTAAGTCATTGTCAGAGCAGGCCTTACAGGCGACTATTGGGACTCATAATCCCTTGGTCGCTGGTTCGAACCCAGCTGGGCCCACCAATGTTAGGTAACGACAAGCGTTGACATAAGGCGACTTGGGGCGACAATTCCTAGGTTTTCCGCGAGTTCCTCGCCTCGGCTACCTAACTCCCCGTCTTGCCATAGGATGACACGGAATGACTTACGGGGGCGTTGGCGCGCTGAAAGGGCGCTGAAAGCCATGTGGCCGCCCGGGACCGCGGGGCCGTCGGTTTCTGTCGCCTTGACGCCCCGGGGCTTCCCCCGCGACATCCAGCCGATCCTAGACAAGCTGTGCGTGGACTGCCACGACTACCAGAAAACCCCACGCGGCGGGCCCTACGCTGGCAAGGTGGCGCTGCGCGTCCTGCCACACGGGCAACAACAGGCTGCCGCGGGCGCTTGCCGACGAGCGCGACGTCTCGTTCTGGCGGTTCAGCCTCGACGACCCGCGGCTGAAGCGGAGCCGCCACATCGTCTTCAACCTGACGCGGCCGGAGGATTCGCTGCTCGTCCTGGCCCCCCTGGCGGAACAGGCCGGCGGCCTGGGCCTCTGCCGCGACAAGCAGGACAAAGCGGCGGCGGTCTTCCGTGACACCAGCGATCCGGACTACCAGAAGTTGCTGGCGATGATCGACGCGGGCCGGCAGGACCTGGAGAAGATCAAGCGTTTCGACATGCCCGGCTTCCGGCCGATTCCGCAGTACGTGCGCGAGATGAAGCGTTACGGCATCCTGGCGTCCGGCCGTGCCGACGCGGCCCCGGCCGACCCGTACGAGTTGGATCGCCGATACTGGCAGTCGCTCTGGTACCGGCCGTCCGCGCCGCAGTAGGGACCAAGGGGGTCCATCCCGACGGTCCAAGACGCACGACATTGCCGCGTCGCACGTCACGGTCGCTGGTTTCGGTTTGACGTGACCGGCCGACCGTGCCAGAATGCTGCGTGTCGGGCCTTATCGCGTACCGCGAAGGCCGGGGTGCCCATGGCAGAGCGGCTCTACAGCACCCAACAGGTGGCGACCCTTCTGGGCGCGACCCCCCAGACCGTCTGCGGCTGGATCCAGGCCGGCTGGCTCCCGGGCGAACGGTTGCCGGGCGGCGACGTCCGGGTCTCCGAGACGGGCCTGGTCCGGTTCCTGAGGGGCCGCGGCGTGGACCTTCGTGCCGTCCTGGCCGCGGCCACCGCCGCCGAGGCCGAAGACGTTCCGGCCGCGGACCCACCCCCGCCCGCGCGGCCGCAGGCTCCGCCGCCGCCCTCGGCCGCCGGGCCGGCCGCCGCGGCGGGCCGCGAGACCCCGTCGCCGCCGGCGGTGGACGTGGTCGGCCGGTTGGCCGAGGCGATCCTCGGCGACGCCGTCCGCCGCCGGGCCGAGGCCATCCACCTCGAACCCCTGGCCGACGGCCTGACGATGCGTCTGCGGGTCAACGGGCACCTGCGCGAGAAACCGAATTTCAGGTCGCGGCTGCCGCGAAGCATCGGGCCCCAACTCACCGGACGGCTCGCCTCGATGGCCGGCGCCGACAACGGGAATGTTCGTCGCGGCTCGTTCGACGTCACCCTCGACGGCAAGCCGACGCGGTTCCATCTGGCCGCCTGCCCCACCGCGCACGGCACCCGGCTGACCATTCGCCCGGCGCTGGAGCCGCTGGCGCTCGAGGACCTCGGCCTGCTCGCCCGCGACCTCAGGACGCTGCGGCAGGTGCTGGGGCAGTCGAGCGGCCTCGTCCTCGTGACCGGACCGCCGCGAAGCGGCCGCACGACGACCCTGCGGGCCATGCTTGCCGAGGCCGAGGGCGCGACGCGCACCGTCCTGGCCGCCGTCGATGGAGACGACGCCGACTGGGACGGCGTCGAACACCTGGCGGCAGGCGGTCCTGGCGGCCCGGCGCTGGCGGCGGCGATTGCCGCGGCCTCGGGCCAGCGGGTCGACGTGCTGGCGGTCGATGAAATCCGCGACGCCGACGCCGCAGCCGCCGCCGTCCGGGCCGCCCTCGACGGGCACCTCGTCCTGGCCGCGGCGCCCGCCCGTGACCCGTGGCCGGACCCGGCGCTGCTGGTGTCGCGCGGCGTCGACGCGTTCGCCCTGGCGTCGACGCTGCTGGCGGTGGTCTGCCAGCGGACGGTCCGGACGCTGTGCCCGCACTGCAAGCGTCCAGGCCAGGCCGACGCGGCCGCGATGGAGGCGCTGGGCGCCGGGCCCGACTGCCAGGGCGACGTCGCAACGGCGGGGCCGGGGTGTCCGCGGTGCTACGACCGGGGCTACGACGGCCGCACGGGGCTGCTGTCGGTCCTTCGGGTGGACGAGCCGCTCGCGGCCCTGATGCGCCAGGGCGTCCCGGGCCGGGCCCTGCACGCGCTGGCCCGGGAGGGTGGCCTCACGACGCTCCGCGAGGCGGGGCTGGAGAAGGTTCGCGCCCAAGTGACGTCGCCCGAGGAGGTCGTCCGCGCCACCCTTATCGTTTAGCCGTCGCCGGCACGGCGACGGGCCACCGGCACCGATGCGCCCGTGCCGGGGGCTCCCAACCGGCCTCGATATGCTTTAGTGCATATTGAGGTCGGCCCATTTGTGGTCAAAACGGGGTCGAAAACGCGCGATTCCGGCGCATTCCGATCAAAAATCGAAAAAAACGATCAAAAACCGCGCGTTTCGCCTTGCCTATCTTACCAAAACGGTGTCGTATCGGCCCTGGCGCGTCGAAAACGTGGTTTGCACCAGCCAAAAGGGCCATTTCGGCCTCTCTGGCGGAAGGGCGTTTTCTCAAAGTGTATAATGGGGGGGGCGAAACCAGCCGCGCGGGGCAAGCCCCGCGGCTAACGGGGCCCTTGCGCGGGGCAAGCCCCGCGGCTAACAGGGGTCATCCCGACGTGTCGCGGTAGGCCCGGACCGACCGCTTGCCACGGGCCAGGCTCACCCGCCGCCGGGCCACGTCGTCCATCTGCTGGGCCAGGGCCAACCGGATGTGGGCGTGCAGGTCGAGGAGGCGCCGGTGGCGGTCGGGGTCGGAGCAGGCGCCGGTCTGCCGGGCGCGCTCCAGGAGGCAATCGACGCGGCCGGCCAGGCCCAGCACGCCGTCCACGTCGCCGCGGCGGGCGTGTTCGAGTTGGGCCGCGAGGGCGTCGACCAGGTCCTGGAAGATCGTCTCGGGCGGCTGGGCGCGGGGGTCGGTTGAGGCGGCTGGCGTGTCCACGGTTACGCCTCCGGCACTGCGGCGGCGCGGGGGGCCTGCCTGCGTCGGACCTCGCCCAGGAGGTTGGCGGCCTCGGCGTTTTCGGGCTCGAAGGCCAGGATTCGCCGGGCCACCTGGTCGGCCTCGGCCAGCCGGCCGTCGCGGGCATACAGGGTAGCCAGGCAGAACAGGACCGACGTGTCGTCGGGATGCCGTTCCAGGTACACGTTCAGGTACCGGATGACCTTGGCGAACGACCCCATCTGGATGGACGCCTGGAACAGGCCGAGCAGGGCCACGAGGTTGTCGGAGTCCTTTTCGAGGCAGGCCAGGTACATGTCGAAGGCGTCGGCGAACTCGTGGCGGTGCTGGTGGACCATCGCCAGGCCGCCGTAGGCCTCGGCACAGGCGGGGTCGATCTCGATGGCGGTGCGGAAGGCGCGGGCCGCGTCGTCGAACTGCCCGGCCTGGAGGGCAATGACGCCCAGGCCGACCGATGGCCCCGCCCGTTGCGGCGCCAGGCGGGCCGCCTCCACGTAACACTGGCACGCGCGGTCGAAGTTGCCGAGGGCGGCGTGGCAATCGCCCAGTTCCCTCAGGACGTCGTCGGGCGGCTCGTCGCCCTGGTCAACGGCCAGCCCCTCTCTCGTCGGTCGCACGGTCACTCCTTCGGTTGCGGTCGCAGCTACGTTGTTGAGGCACGGGTGCGACGTGGCCCGGCCTGGATGCCGTCTCGCGGCAGCCGGTTGCCGGGGTTCGCAACGGACGTAGGCCCCCGCGTGAACCCCAGTCACGCGGGGATGGCAGACCCCTCGGCCCATGGCTGCCGGGCAGTGACTCTCTGCCAACGGGGCAAGAAAGAGCAAACTACGTGCCAGATGTTGGCTCGGTCCGACTCCGGCACCACCCGGAACGACCCGCGTGCCGCGGCGGCGTTGGCCTGGCGGCACGTGCCCAGCACCGGGCAGAAGTCCTTTTTTCGCCGGGCGTGTTCCGCTGTCGGCCCGCGCCGTCAAATTATTGGACGCGGGGCGTCTAATCCTACAACGCCAGTCCGCTACTTCATCCCGCCTGGCGGCCTTCCTGGGCAGCCAGGAACATGCTTCAGGCCCCCTCGCGGCGGCCTAGGAAGGCCGCCGCGCCACAAGTGAGGTTGTAGCGTGAAGGCAGCCGCAACGTCCGATAACGCGCCGGGGACCAGAGGGCCGTGGCCGAGAACGGTCACTCGAGGTAATCGAGGAGCGACATCCTGAGCAGCCGCGCCGAGACCGCCAGGGTCATCTCGTAGAGGGTCTGCCGCTGGGCCAGTTCGGTGGCCACCTGGACGATGTCGGCGTTTTCGAGGCGCGCGGCCTGATCGGCGCTGAACGTCTGGAGGTCCTCCAGCAGCGTGCCCAGCGACGCCATGGCCCCTACCTGACCGCCGACCGACGTCTCGGCGCGCGCCAGTTGGGTCGTCGCTTCCTGGAGGGCCCCGATCGACTCGGTCAGCAGCTGCGTCTGCCGGCCCTCCGACAGGCCGCGGGTGTTCAGAAGGATGTCGCGAACCGTCACGATGGCCCCGAACACGTCGTACGTGCCCGGCACGCGGACGGGCTCGATGCCCGTGCGTGCCACGCCGGTGCCGTCGACGTAAAGGACGCGGCCGGTGGCCGGGTCGGTGACGGCCAGGTTGGCCTGGGCGAAGTCGATGGCCACCCGGCTGGCCCCCTCGTCGAGCGAGAGGTACCCGGTGGCCTGGGCGGCCACGGTGCCCTGGAACGCCGGGCCGAGTCCCGTCACGTTGACGTGCACGACGTCGCCGGCGGCGTTGGTCAGCACGAGGTCGGTCTCGGCGCCGGTGAAGGCCACGTCGGGCCCGTCGTCGAGGCGAAGGACGCCGGCCGGCGCGTCGATGACGAGAGAGTGTCCATTGCCGAGGATCGTGTCGCCGGTGGCGGCGGTATCGCCCGGGGCGATGCCGCTGGCGCCCCCGTAGGTGGTCGCCTCATGCCCAACGGTCAACCACAGGTCGCCGCGGACGCTGGCGGTGCCGGACCCGGCTGCCGCGCCCGTCGAGCCGAGGAACTCGGGCGTCTGGCGGTCGGCGTTGCGGAAGAGATCGTCGCCCACCAGCACGCCGGCGTACTGAACGCCCGGCGCCACGGGCACGCCCAGCGTCTGGGGGCTGCCGGCGTAGTCGACGCCGACGATCGTGCCGTCGACGTACCGCGCGACGAACGGCCTGGTCGATCCGCTGCTTCCGGCAAAGAGGTACCGGCCCGTGTGGCTGGTATTGGCCAGCGAGATGGTCTGCTGGAGGATGGCGTCGATCTCGCGGGCCACCGCGGCGCGGTTGTCGGGCGAGTAGGTGCCGCTGAGGCCCTGGGTGGCCAGTTCGCGGACGCGTGTCAGGCTTTCGGACATCTGCCCCATGACGCTCAGGGCCATGTTGAGCGAGTCGTCGACGCCCGCCAGGTTCTTCGAGTACGTTTCGTAGGCATAGCCGTCGGCCCGGAGTCCGAGGATGCGGAAGGCGTCGGCGGGGGCGTCGCTGGCCTGGCGGATCCGCAGGCCCGAGGCGGCCATTTCCTGGAGCCTGGCCAGTTCCCGGCCGTGGACGCCAAGCATAAGCCGCGTGTTGTTGTAAATCGAACCCCAACCCGACATTGGATCCTTCCCGGCCGCGTCGTCGCGGCTCAGATAACGTCCATCAGGGCATCCTGCGCCCGGGTCAGCACGGTGAGGTACCGGGCCATGCTCTGGAACATCCGCTCAAAGAGGAGCAGCCTGGCGGCCTCGTCGTTGATGTCGACGCCGCTCAGGTCGCCGTACTGCGTCTGGAGTTGCTGCATGACGCTCTGAAGTCCTTCTGAGCGGGCCTGCCGCATGGCCACCCACTGGCCCACGTCCGAGACGAGGCGGCGGTAGGCGTCGGCGGGGGTCAGCCCGCCGGTGGCGTCGAGCGGCTGGTCGGCCAGGTCGGCCATGCGCAGGACGTTCAGGTTGTCGGCGCCGCCGGCGCCGAGCGACGTCGCGAGTCGGCCCGGCGAGTCGGCCACGCTGTCGGCGACCTGCATCGAGAGGGCCGAGTAGCCCACGAACAGGGCGTTGACGCCCGCCGCGGCCAGAAAGCCGGTCGGGTCGGTGTCGGCGAATGCCTCGATGGTGAACTGCTCGCCGTCGTTCAGACTGCCCGGACTGAACGAAACCAGGGCGCCGTCGGCCACCAGCAGCGGGTCGCCCGCGGCATACCCCTGCCCCACGTCGAGCGACCGGACCAATTCTGCCGCCGCGTTTCGTATCTCGACGGTCAGGACGCCCGTCACGCCCACGTCGCCGGTGCCGACGACCGTGCAGGTGAACGTCTCGCTAGAGGCGCCCGTGAAGAGGCCCGAGATGGTGGGGGCCGCCGAACCGGTCAGCGTGCTGGAGGCCGGTTCCGGCGTCAGGGCGGGAAGGAAGTCGAACCGGTAGCCCGTGTCGGCCTGAATGTGGAGCGCGGTGCGGGGGGCCGAGGCCGACAGGTTCCCGATGGCGTCGAACAGCGCCGCCACGTCATCGATGGTCTGCACCGACGGGTCGATCGTGACGGTGTGGCGCGTGGCTTGGCCGGTGGCCGTGTCGACCAGGCGCAGTTGGACCTGGCCGGCGACGACCGGCAGGTTCCACTGGTCGAGGGTGGCGGCCCCGACGCTACGGCCGTCCAGTTCGGTGAACGACCCGTCGGTGCCCACGCCCTGCACGTGGCAGCGGTTAACCTGGTCCATGATGCCGCGGGCCAGGGCATCGAGTTGGTCGCGGACGCGGGGGATGAGGTCGTTGTTCAGGGCCAGGAGCGCCCCCAGCCGGCCTCCGCGGGCCTCCGTGTCGTACTGACGCGCGCCCTGGTCCGAGATGCCCAGGGCCTGGCCGTCGGCGTAGCCGACTTCGATGTGGGTGACGGTCGTCTTGAGGACGACCACGACTCCCATGACCTCGATGGTACAGGACTCGTACTCGCCCTGGCGGACGGCCACGTCGACCAGGTCGGAGAGTCCGGCGATGGCCCGGTCGCGGAGGTCGAGCAGGTTGTTGTCGACGCCCCCGCGGGACGAGAGTTCCTGGATACGGCCGTTGAGGTCGCCGATTTCGGCCAGCAGGCCGTTCGTCTCGTCGGCCACGTTGCTGGCCTCCATGGCCACGTACTCGGCGACGCTCTCGACGGCGAGCGCCACGCCGCGGAAGCGGTCGGCGAGCGTCCGGGCGGCCCAGACGGCTTGCTGGCGCAGCGGCGCGCTCTCGGGCTCGGCCGCCAGTTCGCGAAGCGCGCCGAAGAACTGGTTGATGGCGCCGGCGAGGCCCTCGGCCGAGAGGTCTCCGATGACGTTCTCGACGGACTGCAAGGTGATCAGTTCCTGGCGGACGCTGGCGAGTTCGGGCCGCTGCTGGCGGATTTGGCTGTCCAGCAGCAGGTTCATGACGCGCCGGATATCGACGACCTCGGCCCCGCCGCCGACCGCCAGGCTCCCCGCCGCGTTGCCGCTGACCGGCGCGATAATGGCTTCCTGCCGGTGATAGCCCTCGGTGGCGGCATTGGCGATGTTGTTGCCGATGATCTCGATCGCCCGTTGGGCCACCTTCAGACCGCTCAGCCCGATTCCGATGTCCGACATGGTTATCGCCTCGCGTCCAGCAAGCCCTGTTCGGGCCACCAAGGTGCGGTTCCGTCGGTGCGATACGTCCGCGCATCGCCCCCCTGCGAGAGGAGTCCGGTCAGAATGGCCCGGCCCGCCCGGACGAACTCGGCCAGGAGCGTGGCGGTCTTGAGGTGCTGGCCCCGCAGCGACCCGGCCACGCGGACGGCCCGGTCGCGCCGCTGCCTGAGCGCGACGGAGCGCGGCTCGCCGGCGTGGCGGGCCAGCCGGGTGAGGGTGACCTCGTGCGGCGTCCAGTGAAGTGCGGCCGCCAGTTGGGCGCGGAGGCGGTCGCGGCGTCGCTCGATGTCGCCGAGTCGGGCCTCGGTCTGGCGCAGGGTTTCGCCCAGACGCTCCAGGGCCGCTTCGTCGCGGGCCGTGGCGGCCGCCGACAGGTCGCCGAGCGCCAGGACGGTCTCTTCCTGGAACGCGATCGTTTCGTCGACGAGGGCCACGAGTTGGTCCACGAGCGGCTCGTGGTCGCGGGCGAGGGTTGTCATGCGTCAACCTCCAGGCGGTGCGGCCCGTCCTCGGCGGCCTGGCGGGCCATCTGCTGGGCGATGTCTTTCCACAGCCCGATGCCGCCCTGGTCGGCCATGTGCTTGGCCAGGTACATCCAGAACAGGCCCTGAATCTGGTCCGAGGTGCCGGTGTCGAGGAGTTCGGACTTGGGGATCGTCCGGCGCATCTCCTCCATCAGCCGGTGCAGGAGGACCGACTCGAAATCGCGCGCCGCCTGGACGACCTCGCGGGCGTTGCCGCGGCGCGTGTTGAGGAGGCGCTCGATCGAGGCGGGCGCCACGGCGCAGGTGCCCGCCTCGACGAGTGGGGTCGGCATGCTCAAGTCCGTCATGACCGGCTCCTACATGACCTCGATGCGGGCCTGGAGGGCCCCTTCGCGCCGCAGGGCCTCGAAGATCGAGATGAGGTCCCTGGGCGTGAGGCCCATGGCGTTGAGCGCCCGTGCGAGTTCCTGGACGGAGACCTTGCGCGGCACGACGTGCAGGACGCCCTCCTGCTCGATGGCGGTGATGTCGGTCCGCTGGATGCGTTCGCTGGTGCCGGTGCGCGAGAACGGCTGCGGCTGCGAGACGTAGTCTTTCTCCTGCGTGATGATGGAGAGGTTGCCGTGCGAGATGCCCACGGTGGAGATGCAGACGGTCTCGCCGACGATGATGGTGCCGGTCCGCTCGTTGATGACGACGATGGCGGGCGAATCGACCTTGACGTCGAGCAGGTCGATGCGGTCGAGAAACGCGACCAGTTCGCCGCGAGGCAGGTCCGTGGGAATCCGGACGCGGATCGTGCCGGCGTCGAGGGCGTCGGCGCTGCCGGGATAGACGCCGTTGATGGCCGTCCGGACGGCCAGGGCGGTCGAGAAATCGGCGTTCAGGAGGTTCAGCGTCACGGCGCCGGCCTCGACGAACTCGGCCACCTCCTCGCGTTCGACGTCGGCCCCCTGGGGGATGCGGCCGACGGTCACGTGGTTCTGCGAGATGGAACTCTTCTCGCCGGCGGCCGAGAACCCGCCGATGACCAGCGGTCCGTGGGCGACGGCGTACACCTGCTTGTCGGCCCCGCGCAGGGGCGTCATCAGCAACGTGCCGCCCTGGAGGCTGGTCGCGCCGCCGATGGCCGAAGCCTCGACGTCTATCTTCTGGCCCGCGCGGGCGAACGGCGGCAGTACCGCCCGGACGATGACGCTGGCCACGTTGTCGCTATCCAGATTGGCCGGGTCGACGGCCATGTCCTCGTCGCGGCGGAGGAGCGCGGCCAGGGCCCGCTGGGTAATGGGCGAGTTGTCGCCGGTCCCCGTCAGGCCCACCACCAGGCCGTACCCCTGGAGGGGGTTGCTCCGCACGCCCCCGTGCTGGGCGATGTCCTTGATGCGTTCCGCCTCAACGTTCGTTGCCGCCACCGCCAGCACGAGCCCTATCGCGACCCACCGCTGCATCGGGTGTCCTCCAAGAAGTCCCGCCAACGTCTACCAGGGACAGAGCCAGTTCAGGAGTCGCCCGAACCAGCCGGGCCTGGTCCAACCCGTTTCGAGTCCCTTGATCCGGACGACCATGCGGAAATCGGCCACCCGGCCGCTCTGGACCGAGTTGGCAAACGTGATGTCGCTGGGCCGCACGATGCCGCTGACCTGGATGATCTGCGCGTCGCCGTCGACCTCCCGCTGCCGCGTGCCCAGCACCACCAGGCACCCGTTCGGCAGGATGTCGTGCACGGTGACGCTGATCTGGTCGAGGATGGTGCGGTCGGATTCGTACTCGGCCTTGCCATCGAACGCGCTCTTGGCGTCGGAGGCGGCGGTGATGGTGGGCAGGGCGAGCTTGGTGCCGCGCCGGCCCCACCACTGGCCCACGTCGTTGGTCTGGATATTGCCGGCGGTGTCGATGCTGCGGGTCGATTGTTTCTCGCCCTTGCGGCTGGTCTCGCTGTCGACGCTGCTCTGTTCAGAGATGATGATGGTCAGGATGTCGCCGACGTGGCGGGCCTTGTCGTCCTGGTAAACCTGGACGGCGCGGGCGCCGTTTCGCCCCTCGGCCCTGGCCCAGATGGATTTCGCCGGGCCGGGCGACGCCACGGCCAGCACCAGTGCTGCGGCAACGGTCAGTTCGATCAGGCGTTTCATCGTTTCACCCCGTTGAAAACTGGTTCAACGACCCCGTCGGCCATGACGCGCGCCACGATGACTCGCTTCGACCCCGCGTTGCGGACGCGGATGAGGTTGCCCTGGTGCCCGTCCTCGAGGGCCTGGCCGATGTCGGTTACCTGAAAGAGTTCGCCCACGATCCGCATGATGACGCTGTCATTGCGGCGAACGACGAGTTTGGGCCGGCTCGGCCGCACCAAGGCCTCCGAGACGACCTCGCCGGTCCGGATGGGCCTAAGCGCCAGTTGCCCGTACGGCGGCACCCACGTCTGGGGCTGCGGACGGCCGTCCGTGACGGTCCGGATCTTGGTGTTGGCGGGCGTGATGACACCGTCGGGCGGAATCTCCTCGGTTGCCACGAGTTGGTGACGCGGGTAACTCAGCCGGAACGTCATCTCGGCGACCGCCACCTTCTGGCCGTCGACGACAGCGGCCACCTCGACGCGGGCCTCGCCGTCGACGGCGTGGGCCAGCAGGCGCGGCTTCAGGGTCACCTGGCCGCCGGCCATCGCCATCAGTTCGGCCGGCTCGCGTCCGAGCCGCCACGTGCACCCCTTCGGGGCCGGGCGGGTCTCCCGCAGAAACGCCTCGGCCGCGCGGACGACCTCGGCGCTCTGGACGGCGGTCTCGCGGCGGGTGATGACGACGCAGTCGGCCCCGGAGAGCGTGACGGCCGCCCGGTCGATGCCGTGGGTGGCCAGCCGCCCCAGGATGGTGGGCCGGTCGATGACGAGGCCCTCCTTGGTCCAGGGCGCGCGGCCCATGGGGATGGCGGCGGCCAGACGCTCGATGGCCTTGTCGTCGGCCCGGACGACCGAGATCATGCCCAACTGAAGGGCGGGGGCGTCGGTCGTCACCGTCCGGGGCAGGTGCACCCGCAGACCCGCGGCGCCCTCGCCGGGGGCGGCCGCGGGGGCCGCCACGAGGGCCGCCAGGACGACGGCGGCTGCCTTGAGCGCGTTCATGGTGCCTCCTAATCCTACAACGCTACTTCATCCCGCTTGGCGGCCTTCCTAGGCCGCCAAGAACACACGTCAGGTCCCATCGCGGCGGCCTGGGAAGGCCGCCGCGCGACAAGTGGCGCTGCAGCACTAACTAATCAGGCGGGTGACGGTGGTGAGCATTTCGTCGCCCGCGCGGATGGCCCGGGAGTTGATCTCGTAGGCCCGCTGGGCGGTAATCAGGTTCACCAGTTCGCTGACCATCTGGACGTTGGATCGTTCGAGGAACCCGGCCTGGATGCCGCCGAAGCCCTTCTCGCTGGCGGTTCCGGTAATCTGGGTGCCGCTGGCGGGGGTCTCGGCCAGCAGGTTCCCCCCCTCGGCCGAGAGGCCGGCCGAGTTCGGGAATCGCACCAGCGTCAGTTGCCCCACCGACGAGGCCGTGCCCGTTGTGCCGCTGAAGACCGTCACCGTGCCATCGGTCCCGATGCCGATCGAGCGGGCGTCGGTGGGGATCGAGATGCTGGGTTCCAGGTCGTAACCGCTCGACGTCACGAGGTTGCCGTTGGCGTTGATGCGGAAGGACCCGTCGCGGGTGTACCGGCTCTCTCCGCTGGGCAGTTTGACGACGAAGAACCCGTCGCCCTGGATGGCGACGTCGAGTTCGCGGCCGGTGTTTTCGAGTTCCCCCTGGGTGAAGACCTTCAGGGTGGCGGCGGGGCGGACGCCACTGCCGATCTCGAACCCCGTCGGGGCCATGACGCCCGAGGCCACCTCGCGCCCCGCCTCGTTCAGACGCACGTACACCAGGTCCTGGAAGTCCACCATGCTCCGCTTGAACCCGGCGGTGTTCATGTTGGCCAGGTTGTTGGCGATGGTGTCGACGATCATCTGCTGGGCAGTCATGCCCGTGGCAGCGGTTGAAAAGGCGCGCAGCATGGGACGTCCTCCTTGTGGGTTACGCCATGGCGACCTGCAGGATGCTCTTCCCGCGTTCGCCGTCGGCCTGCATGGCCTTGACGGTAGCCTCGTAGAAACGGGTCACCTTGATCAGGCCCACGAGTTCGTGGACGGGGCTCACGTTCGAGCCTTCCTGGAAGCCCTGCTGGACGGTGGTCTTGGCGGCCTTCTCGGGCGCCGCGTCGTCCGGGGCCTTGTAGGCGTTCAGACCGACGGAGGCCAGTTTCGTGGTGTCGCCGAACTCGACGATCCGCAGCGTGCCGATCGACTGGCCGTCCACCACGACCTTTCCCTCGGTCGAGACGTGGACCTGGGCCTCGCCCGCGCCGGCCGGCAGGATGATGGGGCCGCTGTCGCCGGCAACCGTGCGGCCCTCGGCATCGACGAGTTGCCCCGTGGCATTGGGCCGGAGCACCCCGTTGCGGGTGTAAAGCGGACCGTTCGCGGACTCCAGCACCAGGAACCCCGGCCCCGACAGGGCCACGTCCAGCGGCCGCCCGGTCTGGATGAGGCGGCCCTGGGTGAAGTCGACGAACATGCCCGACGGGTCCGGCCCCTCGGTCGACGGCGAGGCCGCCCCGTCGTCGGTCATCAGGGTCAGCCGGCGCTTGAACCCGACGGTATTGGCGTTGGCCAGGTTGTGGGTAATCGCCTCGTACTGGGCGTTCAGGGCCGTCAGGTGAGATACCGCGTCCAGGCTCATGCCCCTTCCCCCTCCCCGGAACTCGCTGCGGCGGCCACGGGCTCGGCCTCGGGCGTCGCGGCCGCGGCGCCGCGGGCGGCGGCGTTCGTCTCGCGGACCAGTTCGCCGAGTTCGGCCTCCGACAGGCCGATCATCTCGATGGCCAGGACCGGCAGCCCGTCTTCGCCGCCCACCAGCCGCCGGACCCGCCCCACGCCCTGGATGGTCCTGTCGTCGCCCGCCTTCACGACGACCAGGACCCGCTCGCCGACGTCGGCGACCAGGGGCGCGTCGATCCGCAGCCCGGGGCCGGCGATTTCGGTCACCGTGCCGGGCACGAACTCGGGCAGGTCCTCGCGCGGCCCGGCCGAGAACGGGAACAGCGCCAGAAACACCGACCGGTTCGTCGGCACGCGGGTGAACCGCCTCAGGTTGACGCATCGCGGCTCGCCGATGGTCCGTACGATCGCCAGGCCCGTCAGGGCCACCGTGACCGACACGCCGAGTTCCCACTGCACGTGGCCGCGCACGAACCGGACCAGGCACGACTCGCCCAGGTTGAGCGTGGTGTCGCCCTCGAGTTCGAGCGTCAGGTCGCGGCCCTTGAGGGACGCCGCGGTGGCCTCGACGGGCGCCGCGTGGCCGCGACGCACCACCATTGCGGCGTCGCCGCGGATGAGCCGCGGGCCGGTGCCGGCCTCCAGGAGGCCGTCGGGGCGGCCCTGCCCGAGTTCCAGTTTGCCGCGCACGACCTCGATGGCGACGGCCACCTGGTGCCGCTGCTGGTCGGTCAGGCGGGCCAGGGCGGCGTCGGCCATCAGGCGCCGGGCCCCGCGGTCGAAGACCTCGGGGTCGGCCAGGACCACCGTGAGGTCCTTGGCGCCGGAGGCGGCGGCCAGCCGGTCGAGCACCGTGCGCTGGTTCCGCGTCAGCCCCAGCCGTCCGGCCTGGTGGCCGAACCGCCGGAGCACCGCGCGGCGGACGGTCCAGTACCGGTAGGCCACGATCAGCCCGACCCCCGCCGCGATGGCCATCAGCACGGGGACCCAGACGGTCCAGGTGCCGAATTGCTGGGACCATCCCTGGCCAGCCGCCCGCCAGCGGTCGGCCACGGTCATCTGAGCCAGAAAGGTTGTGCATGTCAGGTGAACGTACATGGTACCTCGTGCCGCTTAGCGGATCAGGTTCGAGAGTTCCTTGAGCATGTCGTTGGTGACGCGGATCGTTCGGGCGTTGGCCTGGTACCCGTTCTGGGCCTGGATGAGGTTGACGAACTCCTGGGCGACCTCGACGTTCGAGAGTTCGAGCGACCCGCCGGTAAGCGACCCGGCGCCGCCGGCCAGGGCCTTGGTCGCGACCGGGCTGCCGGAGTTGGCCGACGCCTCGAAGTACCCGCCCCCGACGCTCGTCAGCCCGGCGGCGTTCTGGAACGCCGCGATCTTCAGCGCCGCCACGTCGCGACGGATGCCGTTGGTGAACATGCCGACCAGGACGCCCTCGCGGCTGACCGAGAGGCTCGAGAGGTACCCGGCCTCGTAGCCGTCCTGGTTGCTGGCGGAGCCCGTCGAGGCGCCGCCGAACTGGCTCAGGCCGTCGAACTCGCCGATGGTGCCGAAGCCCATGTTGACCGAGGCCACGTCGCCGGCCGGCCCGCCGAAGCGAAACGTCAGCGTGGCCGCGTCGGGCACGGCGCCGCCCAGGCCGGTAAAACTGCCGTCGCGGCCGAAGGTCAGCCCCTTGACGCGACGATCCTCGATCAGCACGTCGCCCGTGATGCTCGTCAGGACCATGTCCCAGGTGTTCGGCTCGTCGGTCCGGGCAAACGCCACGCTCATGACGTGGCCGATGCCCTGCGAGTCGTAGACCTCGATGTTGCTGGTCTTGGTCTCCTCGCCGCCGGCCGAGACCAGTTTGAAGTAGTTCGGCAGTTCGAAACTGCCGGCGCCCGAGTACGACAGGTACAGGTCGGTCTGGCTGTAACCGGTCACGTCGTCGGTCAGCCGGATCTCGCCGCTCGACAACGAGGCCGTCGAGCCGCTGAACTCGGCCGAAATGGCGTCGATCAGGTCGCCCAGGGTCGAGCCCGCCAGAAGGGTGAACGTCTGGTCGACGGCGTTGCCGGCCCGGTCGGTGCCCTGGATGCGGAGGGTGTTGCCGGCCACCACACCGGAGGTCTGGTCCAGGTTCGAGAGCAGGGCCGACTGGGCCGCCACCGCTCCGCCCTCGGTGTACTGCACGCCGCTGGTCAGGAGGTTCACGGTCGGCGAGACCGCGTCGGCGCTCAGGTTGCCGGCGAAGACCACGTTCTGGGTCGCATGGGCGGGCAGGGCCACGTCGTACGGAATCCGGATGCTGTCGGCCGTGGCGTCCTGGAACCCCTCGGCCACGCCCTCGTTGCCGATACGCTGGACGCGGTAACCCGTGCCGGGGTCGACCAGGTAGTACTGGCCGTCGACGGCAAAGTGGCCGACCCGGGTAAAGACGTCCTGCTCGCCGTCGTTCAGGGCGAAGTACCCGGCGCCGTCGATGGCCATGTCGAGGGCTTGGCCGGTGTTGGCCACGTTGCCCTGGGCCATGTTCCGGTCGACGCTGGCCACCGTCACACCGCTGCCGACCTGCTGCGGGTTGGTGCCGCCGGTGCCCGTCCCCGGCTGCGTGGCCTCGCGCATCGTTTCGGACAGCAGTTCGGCAAAGGTCACGCGGCTGCCCTTGAAGCCGTACGTATTGATGTTCGCGAGGTTGTTGCCCGCGACGTCGAGCATGGTCTGGTGTACCCGCAGGCCCGTTACGCCCGACATCAGTGCGTTACTCATCTGTCGTCTCCTTCAGGAAAGGGCTCACGCCCGATCAGTCCGCAATCGCTTGAATGGCGCTCATCGCGACCGCATGGTCGCCGACCCGCAGGAACAGGTCCTCACCGACGCGGCCGACGCCCGAGACCTGGCCGGTCACGGACGCCGACTCCCCGTCGGGCACGAAGGTCACTTGCTTGCCCAGCAGGGAGGCCGCGTACCGGCCTTCCTCGGCCACCAGGATCTTGGCGAAGGTGCCGTTGGCCTTCTCGAGTTGCTCCAGTTGCGAGATCTGGGCCAGTTGGGACGTCATCTCGGCGTTGTCCATCGGTTCCAGGGGGTTCTGGTTCTGCAGTTGGGTCACCAGCAGCTTCATGAAGTTGAGTTTGAGTTCGGTGGATCCCTGCACGGCGCTGGCGGCGGTGCTCATGGTTCTCTCCTAGATCCAGACGTTGATGGCCGTGTCGGCCGCGATTGGGTCGGTTCCGGGCCAGGGCGTGCTCTCGCCCCCGCCGTCGGGCGCGGCGCCGCTCTCGCCAGCCGCGCCGGTCGGTTGTTCGTGGCCGAAGTACCCGTCGCGCCCCTCGTTGGACTCGGCGAACGGCCGGCCCTGGGTGCCCTGCGGGTCACTCGGAACGACGTCGAGCCGCCGCAGTTGGACGCCGGCGTCCTGGAGCCGCTGGATCAGCGGGGCC
>Ga0307380_10003909_pt1 | contig 20349 bp, 15 predicted proteins | sample UN3MG_FD_202239 | JGI IMG/M metagenome (GOLD analysis project Ga0307380, IMG submission 202239) | Soil microbial communities from Risofladan, Vaasa, Finland - UN-3 | ecosystem: Environmental > Terrestrial > Soil > Coastal area > Acid sulfate soil | place: Finland: Risofladan, Vaasa | collected... | reverse complement strand
AGGCTGTGTGATCCTGAAAATCACCCCTCCCCCTGCATATTCTGTGCTCTGGTAGTGGTAGCCTCGGACCCTGAATGCGTGGTAAAGTAAACTCGTGGACATGCTGGCTTCTCCTTCTGAAGTGGAATTCCCAAACTCCAGAAAGAACCAGCATGTCCGCCTCTTTGCAAGCCCAGGTACGCTTCAGTCGGATGAACCAAAAAAGAACGGAATGACGGGGCGCAAGATTCAGTACTGGGTAATCCCGCCCAAAGCCGACAGCGAATTCGTTGCATGTATGGAAGACGTGCTGGAAACCTACGCCACTCCCTTTGATGCGGCGTTTCCGGTCGTGTGCATGGACGAACAACCGGTGCAATTGCTCAAGGAAACCCGAGTTCCGATCCCCGCGAGCAAGGACCATCCCCGAAGAGTCGACTATGAATACGAACGAGCAGGAACGGCCTGTATCTTCGTGTTTGCAGAGCCGTTGTCCGGTTGGCGCAAGGTGAGCGTTCGGCCCCATCGCACGAAAGTCGATTGGGCCTTTGAAATGGAAGAACTTCTTCGAACGCGTTATGCGGGTGCCGAAAAAGTCATTCTGGTTTCTGACAACTTGAATACTCATACGAAAGGCGCGTTCTACGAAGCGTTCTCGCCGGACCAGGCACGTGCGATTGTGCAACGCTTGGAGTTTCGTCTTACGCCAAAGCACGGTAGTTGGCTAAATATCGCGGAGAACGAATTGAGTTCGATGACTCGCCAATGTTTGTCGGGCCGCCGCATTCCAAACATCGAGATGCTTCGAGCGGAAACCGATGCCGGGCGACGTCCAGCAACGACAAGCAAAGAGGAGTCGACTGGCAATTCACCATCGAAAACGCCCGACACAAACTGAAGTCCCTGTACCCTAAAATTGAAACTTGACAAAGCACTAGGCAGGGCGGATTCGAACCTCCGGCCCCTCATGCTGGAAAGGGCCGAGTTACGCACAGCCTAAGGCACAGTCTCCCTTTACGCGTGCCGCTATCCCGCGTCGACGAAAACCGGATACAATGGCGATCCACGCTCCGGGAAACCGTAGATGGTGAGCGTCGACTTCTCCCGAGGGACCGCGATCATGCAACTGAGCCTCTTCTCCGTCAGCTACGCCGGCTTGTGGGGCCAACACGCCTTGGACACGGCCGCCTTCATTGCGAAGGCCTCCCAACTCGGCTACGACGCGGTGATGCTGATGGGCAAACGGCCGCACCTATCGCCGTTGGACGCCACGCCCGACGAGGTCGCGACGATCCGAGAGGCGCTTGCGGAGAACAAAATCCGCTGCGCGGTCGTGGCGGGCTATACCGACCTTTCCGGCGCCGGCGCGGCCGAAGTGCCCTACCTGGAGATGCAGATTGCCTACATCGAGGCCCTGGCACGGATCGGGGCCGAGTTGGGGGCGTCGGTCGTCCGCGTGTTCACGGCCTATGAAGTCGAGGGCCAAAGCACGCACGCCACCTGGGCCCGCGTCGTCGCCGCCCTGCGCGAGGCCGGCGATCGTGCCGCGGAGCACGGAGTGACGCTTGCCGTGCAGAACCATCACGACCTGGGCGTGCACACCGACGTGCTGCTGGAGCTGTTGGGCGACGTCGACCGGCCTAACTGCAAGGCGGGCTTCGACGCCTGGTCGCCCGCGCTGCGCGGCGAAGATCTCTACCAGGCCGCTTCCCGGATGGCCCCGCACACGGCGATCACCACCAACGCCGACTACGTCCGTCTGCCCCGATTCCGCTACGACCCCGAGGCGATCAACTACCGGCCGGTCGTGCCCGATTTGGTCCGCGCGGTCAAGTTCGCCGAAGGCTTCATCGACTACCCGGCGTTCTTCCAGGGGCTCACCGACGGCGGGTTCGACGGCATCGCCAACTACGAGATGTGCTCCCCCATCCGCGGCGGCGGGAGCGTGGAAAACCTGGACGCGTACGCGGCCCAGTACGTCGCGTGGATGCGCGAGCATGGGTTGTAAGCACCTCGCTGCAACCCCAGGCACCTCGCTGCAACCCCAGGCACCTCGCTGCAACCCCAGGCGCCTCGCTGCACCCCCAGACGCCTCGCTGCACCCCCAGACGCCTCGTTACGACGCTTCGGCGTGAGCAACACCACCCCACAAACGCCGAAACATTTCGTGATTCCGCAGTTCGACGCGGCCTTCGGCGAGCTGGTGTCGAGTACGCCCGGTCCCTGTTTTGGTCCTCTTCCAGCGGCAGACGATCCGAGACACGGCCGACTGTAGCAACTCCCGCAATGTCGCCGGATCGGCATCGCCAAACCGCTCACCCACCTCCCTCAGGAGAGCCGCCCGACGCTCGGCTTCCCGGCGGATGTCTTCGGGCGTCGTGAACTGACCGGTCTGCGCCAGGTCTTGCGCAACGCGTTCGCGTTCCGCCTTCCGGAACTCCTCCACAAGCCTGTCGTCGTCGATTCTGCGGATCGCCCGCCGTACCCGGGAGATCTCCTGGTCCTCCAGGTCCCGAAGCCGCCTCAGCAGGCGTTTGGGGCCATTTTGGGCCCCCTTCGCGGTCGCTCTCAACAGACACTCGAACTGCGCGAGACGTCGGCGTAACTTCTCAATGACGCCGGGATACACTCATGGTGGCGTGTTTGGCGCGGGGCGGAGCGCATAGCCGGCTGGACGGATGAGAAGGGGAGGCGATGGTGATAGGAAATCGGACCGTTGAGAGGTCACGCCTCCTGGGCCGCTTGGCGCATGAGTTCGGGCAGGGGGAGGATCTCGTGCTTTCCGAATATGCGATCCTGAAGGAACCGCCGGAAGGAGACTCCCGGTTTCCGGCAGGTTTTCTTCAGGCTCACGAAGGTGTCGCGACAACGCCGGCCCAAGTCGCTCCGTGTGCCGGCGCGGATCTTTCGTTTCTTGGCCCACTCCCGAATGTCGCCTTCCGAGCCGTTGTTGTGCAGGGGGACCGCCGGATGGTCCAGGACCAACAAGAGTTCCTCCCGCTTGTCATAAATCCGCCGGAGGGCTTCATTGAGGTCGCGGAAGCCGGTCCGCCGGGTGAACAACTCCTTGAAGTCGCGTTCCAGGCGGGCCTTCTCCTGATCCGTGGGCGACTCGCGATAGGCGCGCAGGCGTCGGTAGTACTTCCATACGTCGTCGCGGACCCGCGCCAGCGCCTCCTGTTCCCGCGGGTTGAAGGCCACCAGTTTGCGAAGCGGACGCTCGGCATGCAGCCAACACAGGGCGTGCAAGAAGCCCGGAACGTCGAATTGCCCCGCATCGTCGCTCAACAGCGGCTGGTGGAGGTACAACTCGTGGTGAAGCAGGGTTCCGACGAGCGCCCCTTCCGTGACCACTTGCTGCGGCTTCTCGTCCCGGATGCCCCACTGGAGCAGTTGCCGCCGCCAAGCTTTGTCCCCCACGACGATTCGGGGTCCCTTCTTCGTCACGGCGGCCAGACGCGCCAACAACTTCTGCGACAGCCCCTGCTCTTTCCTATACGCCAGAGCGTCCTGGTCCACCACGTATTCCTCGTGCGGCACACGCAGCAGTTTCAGGAAATTGATGCGGCTCTTGCTCTCCGTGGTCGTGAACGACGCGAAGAACGGATTGCCGATCACGTTCGTATAGGCGTTCTTTCCCCGGTGCCGAGCCCCCGTGTCGTCGGTCTGGAAGTACTCCGAGACGTCTCGCGCGGTGGGCAGAAGAGCATCCTTCTCTTGGTGAAACGCCTCGTGCCCTTCCGTCAGCAGACGGCTCACCTGGCCCGACGAGATGTCGATGCCCAAGTCCACCAGCTCCTCGTAGATCAACGGCTGCGTGACGTGGTTCTGGTGGTACTGGTAGAGCACATAGCTCCTCAAGGCCGCCCCAAAATGTCCTTGAACATGGGCCGGCAAAGCGGCGGTGCGGGGAGTGCCATCGGGAAGGAGGTAGCGCAACCGCTGATAGCAGATGTTGTGGACTCGGAACACCAAGTCCTGGACGACGTAGTCCTCGTGCCCGTTTTGCCGCGTCCCTTCCGGAAGCCCCTCCAGAGCCAAGGGGACCGTTTCGTGAATCGTCAACTCAACGGTCTTGTGACGCTTGGCAGAGCCGGGGCGCTTTCCCCGACGCTTCTTCTTGTGCGAGGGATCCCGGTGCGGCTCGTTCAAAGTGCTCGGTCGGATCACCGGACGCCGGGGCAGCCCCTTCAGGCGGGCAATCTCGTCACGCAGTCGCTGGAACTCTTCCCGCTGCTGCTGAACCAACCGCAGCAGCAGCTCGACCACGCGCGTCCGTTCCTCCGGCGCGATCTCAATGCCGGAGACCTTGATCCGTTCATTTCCATTCATGACCCCATAAGAAACACCCAAACCGCCCTCCGTGTAAAGAGCAGTTTCCCGGGGTTATTGAGAAGCTACGTCAGCAGCACGTCGCGCGTACCGTGGCCGCTGAGGTCGACAGCAGCCATCAGCCTTGCGAGTTCACCTTTCGCGATCGCAAGGCTGCACAGACGACGACCGCGACCGTCGAAGAGTCCCCGCGGAAGGGAAGAACCGATCTCCTGAAGACCGTCGCCGTTCCAGTCAACGAGGAGATGATGGCGAGTGTAGTCCGTGTTGATCCGGCCAAGCTGGTTGCCCCGCTGGTCGAACAGGCATAGCGGCTTGGGAGGCGCGGGCAAATGGTCGATGTCGACAACCAGCTCCAAGCCGGGTACGTCGTCGCGGATTTCGCCCACATCAACCGATTCGTAGTGATGACCCGTCGCGCGCCAAACGAGTTGGCCGGCGCCGTCGGTCATTACCAGGGCATTGCCGCCGCACATCGTCATGACAAGCCGAGTGTCTTCGGGCCGTTTGGCCAACCGGACGACGCGCCAGCAGTCAGCGTGCCCCCCGTTCCTCCTGTCTTTCTCCGCTTGGAAGACCCAGCGAACCGAGCGGTCGGAGTTCAGCGTAGCGTAGCCGGCCAGGATTTCATCCCGGCCGTCGCCATCAAAATCGACGGGAAGGGGTTGATGAGAGGTTCGATAGCCGCCGGGCTGCTTGACCGTCCAGAGCAGGCGCCCGGCAGCGGAGTATAAGCCCAGATCTGTCCATAGCGTGTTTTGACCAAAATCTCCGAAGGCCACCCCCTGCCGGACAGATCGGCAAAGACGACACAATCGCTGGCGTGCTGCTCGATGGGGAAGGTGTTCGCCGGTTTTCCCGAGCGCCCGTCGAGGACAACGATTGAGCCTTGCATGGCCAATGAACCGAGGGCTTCCATCGGAAGCCCGGGTTCCCAGGGTGCACTCCACGTCGCACGATCATTCGCCGTGCAAACACCAATAATCGTCGATCTCCGCCTAGAATGACCTCATTCGCGCCGTTGTTGTCAAGGTCGTGGATCTGGCAAGCCACGTCGTGGTGGAGTTCCCGCCGGCCGAGCTTCGGATCGCCCCATCGCCAGAGGACGCTGCCATCGAGTTTCTGGACCGCCACCGACGAGGTGAAGTGGTCATCGTTCCTGTTGTAGTTCTGGGCGGAGACAATTTCGATCTCGCCGTCGCCGTCCACGTCGCCGGCAACAACCCAATAACCGCCGTACTCCGCGTCGAGTGTAATCGTTCGCCAGGGCACGACGACCGGTGCATCGGCCGAAGGGACTCCGCACGCGTCGGTTTCAAAGGATCCGGCCTGCTCCGCGCGTGCTGTCACGCAGCACAACGCAACCCAAACCGCAACCACAATGGCCGAGGTCTCGCGATGGATAGAGAAAAGCTCGTCTTCTCATGGTTGGCGTCTCCGGATCGGGGTAAATTCAAAGCCAGTTTTCATCCTGATCGGCCCGTCTTGGTGGTCAGTTGGTCGCGTAGCCGCGCTCTTTCAACACTTCGGCGATGGTCACTTCACCTTCTCGTCCTCCAGCTCGATCGCGAGGATGGTCCCCTCGCCCGCCGCAAGATTCAAGCGTCCCAGACGGCTGCCGCCTGCGAAGTCGCCGTCCTCCAACTCGATCTCCTCGTTGTGGATGATGTCGGCCAGTCCCGTCGTCCCTGCCTTCAGGCGGATCTCAGCAACGCGCGCTCGGTGGAAGTCGTCGTTGACCACGACCGCGTAGTAATTGCCCGTCGTGGGATCAATGAAGCACTGGCCCTCGATGGGCGATTCGACCGTCGCGACCAAGAGATCGGTTCGCTTCCACCGCCGGATGAGCGTCTTGTGAGGTGCGAGGAGTCTGTACGCCTTGCCGATCTCTTCGAGTTGAGGCGTCGCCGTGCCATTCGGGTTCGTGAGCGCGTTCGGCCCCAGGTCCGTTGGTTCCTTGGCCAGGATGATCTTGTCATTTCTCTTGGCAATGTCTGGCGGCGGCAGTGACTCCGTCTTCGCGTTCGGAGCCTCCGGCGCGAGTGTATAGAAGAGCACCCCTTTGCACCCGCTGCGGATCGTCTCCCAGATCTGCCAACGGACCTCGGCGAGCGTCGGGCAGCGCCAGTGCATATACGAGCCGGGAAGCGCGATCAGATGGCCGCGGTCATCATACCGCCGGGGGCCCCAAATGTCGCTGAAGCACATAGGCATGATCCACGGCGCCACGTCCTTTTCGCCGATGGCTTCGACCATCCGCCGCGCGTTGGTGCGGAAGAAGTGGCGGCTTGCTCCATCCGTGTGGGGCCCGTTGGGATCTCGAGGGCCGAAGAACGGATAGAGGTCGACGCATACGACCGGCAGGTTTGTCTCCTTCGGGACATGGGGCGTCTGCGGCCACATGCTCACCACGAGGCAGAAGCGATTTGGGTCCACCTTGCGGAAGCGTTTCCTCAGTTCCTCCATCCGCGGCAAAATCGTCTTTGACGGCTCATCGCTCAAGACCCAGCCGGCAAGCGTCTTGGACTCACCCGCGATTTCGACGACCCGCGGGATTACTTTGTCGTAGTACTGCCCCTCGTTGTGCCACCGCCACTGGATCTTGCCTTCGATGGTGCTCATGCTCGGGATGAGCCGGATTCCTCGCATCTCACATTCCGCGATGAGTCGCGGGAGATCCGCCTCGGCCATGTTCGTCACCCAGAGCGTATCCACGTAGTTCGCTCCGATCGCATCGAGCCGTTTGCCGACGTCCTCCCACCGATCGATGCCGTAGTGCCGCGCACACGCGTCCGTGCGCTCCCAACTCAGATACACGCCGAACGGCACCATGTCCGGTTTCCGGTCGGCAGGTACGTCGTCTTGACCGGCGGACCAGGAGGGAAGCGAAGCAAGACAGAGCACGGCGGCGAGCACTAAGGAGTGCTTAGAAACAAATGCGCGGTTCGCCACGCCGGCGCACGGAGAAAAACGGGCGGTAACGTGCTTCCAACCTTGCGAGCATTTTCCGGCTCCGCTTAGGCATCGAAATCTCACGGGCGTGGCCGCCGGACCAGCCATACGGATTATCGTTGGCTTATTCATGTCACATTCCAAGTTTTGCGAAGAAACGGGGGTTTCTGGAGTGGACACACTGCAAAAACCCAAGATACACATGCCAGGCAGTTCCTGGAACTCCTCATCCAAGACCGTCCGGCATCGGCAACGTATTCGGACGGCCCTGCCAGAGCCGCTCGGTGCCCCGCGCCACGATCACACGGCGTTCGGTCTCGCCGGAGATGTCCACCATGGGAATGCCAATCTCCCGCAACATCTGAGGGCGTTCGTCGGTCTTGTCTGCAGATTGCTTTGATGCCGAAATCACACTGTCCTTTCGTTGAAGAATTCGGCTACGCGCCCGGACCGCGGACTGCCACCCGGCCGTGCTCCCTGGACCGCGGCAATTCACTTCGCCGCCCAAAGCGAGTCCAGTAATTCCAGAGTTCGTTCGACCAACTCGCGACCGCCTTCGGGGCCCACTTCCGTGCTCTCGGGAATCGCCCCGTAGGCGCCTCCGGCCACCGATCGCTCGGTCGGCACGTAGCTGCCGCTGCCGGCAAGCTGAACCACAAACGTCTGAACGGCCTTGCTGCGGGCCTTCATCCGGATGCCGAAATCCAGGTACAACTCGAATGGGTTGGTGGCGATTGCCATGTCGCCAAGCCGGATCACATGGACTTCGACGGGCACGGCAGGCTGCGTCTTCTGTAGTTCGAAGCGGTCCAGTACTCTTGACGCCCGCGCCATCCTCCAATACACTCCGGTGATATCGTGAAACCAGCCGCGCTTCTGCTTGAGTTCGGGTTGCTCGTCGATTTTGCGGCGCATCGTTCCGTATTCTTCCCGCAGCCGCTCGAATGCCTCGTCCACCGATTCGAGTTGGGGACGATGGTGCGTTCTTCTGGGCGTCTTGATATCCTGCTCGCTCAGGCGCCGCCGGCTGAGTTCCACCCGTTCCCTGCGGTGGGAAAAAACCGGATTCCAGTCCACGGTCTTCTCCATGACGGGGAGGATGGAGGTCACGGCATCGCCGATCCGTACGGCGATCTGCTCGCGCCGGCTCCGCCCCGTGAGACGTTCCATGCGTTCTTCGGCCTTCCGCCCGACAAGGACGGCTGGCGACTGGTCGCCGGCCGCGGAACACTGCGGGAAGACGAAAAGCCCTTCTCCCAAGCGGTTGCGAAGCTCGTTGCGGGTTTCATGCCAGAAATCGGCTGAGATGCGGGAACCCCCGCTCACCTGGGACGGTACGGCAACGTTGATCAATACGCCGGTCAGTTCGCGGTCGGCATTCCAGGTATACAGCAAACCGACCGAATGATCTTCGTATCCTTCGACATGGCTGAAGTCGGGCCGGTCGACGCTGCCATACATTTGCGAACTGCCGCCGGCGTAGGCCGTCAGGCGATTGTGTCCCACCACGGCATGCCCCAAACCGAAGCTCACACCGCCGGGCTTCCGGTTCTTCCACGCCTGTTCAATGGCCTTGGCAATCTGATCGCTGGCGACTTCCACGTAGTCGAGCGGCGACATCGCCCCCAGATCGATGCCCCAGCGAGACCAGGCAAGCGGTATCTCCAAACCAAACTTGCCAAGCTTCTCGGCCAAATCGGACATCGTACGAGTTTCCGGTGCGCAATGAGTATGCGTCGCGTTTAGAACCACCTTGTTGGCATCGATTTCCGGCAGAGACTGTTCCACCTTGGCTCGGACCCGGTCCCGCAGTTCGTCGCTGATGGAGATCAAATCGCAGGAGACCATGATCACCATGCCGGCCGGGTCGCCGTCTTGGACCGACTCGATGGCGAGGACCGTCGCGGTGATCGGGTCCGCAACGCCTTCGGAAACGCGTGCTCGCGAAAACCCGGTGAGGACGACGGGTTTTTCGGGCGTCAAGTCGGCCGAGGCCCATCCAACGCGGAGTTGCCCGGCCTGTTCGGCATCGCTTCCTGCAAACGTCACCTGCCATGCCGGCCCCGCCACCAGAAGCGAAACAAGAGCGGGCACCCAGCCTCCAAAAAATCCAAATGAGTTTCGATACATCATTATCATCTCCCTATTTGTCCGGGGTGTAATCGTATCGAGGCGGTGCCGTGTCGCCGCAATACCACGTGCCCGTGTAGACGAACAGCTTGTCCTTGAAGACGAGAAAATGCGGGTCGCGCGTATCGCGCTTCGCCACGCTGAAACGATGCACCTGGGTCCATGCGGGCACTCGTCGTTTTCACGCCCGGCCATTCCGCGGCATGGGCAGTTGCGGCGAGTGCGACGATGCAACACACAAACGTCGCTGTGCGAATCCAATGGCTTGTGGGGATGGTTGTGCCGGCCACCGGGCTCACGGGTCCACCGTCAGAATCGAATACAGATCCAGTTGCGGCACGGCAACCGTTGCCCGGCCGTCCGCCCACGTGATATCCAGCGGCTTGCCTTCCGGCTGCATCGCAATCGATTTGGGAGCCTGTTTCAGACGGATCGAAACCGTCAGCGGTCCGACCGGTTCGATCGTCGTGATTCCTCCGTCCGGTGCGTTCGCGTGCGGTCCGGACGTATTCACCAGGTGAATCGAGAGCCTTCCGTTCAACATTCGCGGGCCGACATCAACATCCTTGGCGCCAGTGACCTCGACAATCGGTGCAGGGAAAACCTGCCTGAGGACGCTCGGGAACGTGCCGTCGACGCTCTCGACGGCGACGATGGAAGAGTCGGCCTTCATCCCCAGTTCGGTTTCGAAGAGCTTGGCCGGACCCGGACCGATCAGCAGCAGGCTGCCGCCGGTTTTGGCATACGCCGCCAGCTCGTCGCGAAAGTCCGGTTCCAGATACTTCCAGCCCGGCACGATGATAACAGGCCATTTGGGCATCTTGCCTTTGAGGTGATGTTCGCTCAGGATTTGCACCCCGTCCTGGTTCTGCAGAATCTGAGTGAGGGCCTTGCGCAATACGGCGACGCCGTTGCTGCCGGCCCAATGAAACAGTCGCGGCGATTCCCGATAGTGACCGGCGGTCGAGTAGAGCAACGCGATCTGTGGCACGGCGACCGACCGATGGCAATGGGCCTGCCGGTCCCGGCAGAACTGGGCAACCTCAGCCATTGCGTCCATCTCGGCCAGATCCCGGACGGCGCCGTCCCGATCCTGCTTGAAATAGGCTTGATACCCGCCGCCCATGGCGAGCACGACCGCCGCTTCCTGCATGAGTTGCACGGCCGGCTTCTGTTTCCGTGTCTTGCGGCTGAAGGACCACGACATCAGGTCCCAGGGCGCGCCCTGGTCTTCAAGGCAACGTCCGGCAAACCGGGCGGAGTTCACGCTGTCGTCCGGCGAGAAGTCGCCCGAGAGGCCCGCCACGTCGGCCGACACCGGCTCGGGCATGTGATCGCTGAACGCCCAATTGCTGATCACCTGGAAGTCGGGATGCGACGATTTCAGTTCGTCCACGTAGTGACGCATGTAGCGGCGAAAGCCGTCTCGATGGAAGTCCATCCACTGATTCCAATAAGGTTCGCCAGCCTTGCGTGGAGCCGACTCGGCGCCCGTCTGCTTGCAGAAGTCACGGACTGCCGTCCGGCCATAGTCGGGCGTCGTGCCCCAGCAGTCGCCGTCGACCCAGACGCCGTCCACGCCGTACTCGCCCGCCAGCTCGCGGAGTTGAGGGATCATCAGCATGTCGACATAGGGTCCGAACACGGATGTCGCTTTGCTGTTGGGCTTGCCGTCCGCGTCGACGGCCGCCCATTCCGGATGGGCGCGGGCGGCATGATAATCCCAAACGCCCGAATAGTGCATGAACAGGGTGGTCCCCCGCTCGCGCGTCACGTCGCGCCAGACTCGCAGTGGATCGCCGACGAAGCCGGGGGCTGGGTTGCCTACTTTGGTTGGATAGCTCGAATAACCGCGATGACCTTTGCAGTCGATCTGGATGTAGTCGGGGTTGACCTTGTCGATGACGAGTTCGACCATCTCCCGCGTTGTCCGGGCCCCGACGCGTTCGCAATCGTCGCCCGCGTGGAAGTCAAAGTGGATGCCAAGGAAGGCATCGGCCCGTTTCATGCGAGGTGGATCGGCGCCGTGAGACACGAGCGCAAGCAGGCACACGAGGACTGTACCGAGGACGGCAGGCAGGGACGATCGCACTTGGCGGGTACAGGTAAGAGATTTGTCGGCTCTCATGTCGGGGGCTCCTGTTTGGTAAGGCGGTGCAGTCCTGGCAGTATCATTGCATACCCGGAGCCCGCATGCCATGCTCTCTTCAATACGAAGTGTCGACGGTGTCGCGCGGCAGGGCACCAGTGTTTCCGAGAGTTACCGTGATTGGAATCCCCTGCCGACAGTGGTGCACGGCCGCTATGAGCCTTTTCTTGCCTCGTCAAGAACCGCTTCCTCGTTAATCTTCAGCCTTAGGGGCAACGGCTCCTGCCAGCGCTTCTTGAACGCAAACCCCGCAATGACCCAAAGCTCGCCGGGACGTCGCTCCAAGCAGTAGGGATAACTCAACTGGCCGTCCTTCTGGCGGGCGAGCACAACCGGCTTCGTCCAGGTCTTGCCATCGTCTTCGGAAAAAGCCAAAAGGAGATTTGCACGCCCTGCCTTGTCATTCGAAACGAGAGCCAGCCGACCGCTGCGCAGCTTCAGCAAGAAGCCGGGCGCGCTGGTCGACTCGATCCGGCTCGGCTGGACGGTGCGCCACGACAGCCCGCCATCGTCGGAGAACGCCTCCCAGAAGCGGCCCCAATGGGTGCGAATCAGCATCAAGAGCCGGCCATTGCTCAGTTCGGCCACCGTGGGCTCCATGGCGCCGGAGTGGTCTCCGTGCCCGCCCAGGTCGACCAGGTTGCTCCGATTCCACGTTCCCCCGTCGTCGTCCGAGGTCAGCGAGCAGGCCACGTAGCGGCCCGGGTCGCGCACCAAGTGGGGCACCGTGGCAACCAGTCTGCCGCCGCGGGTTTGGATAAAGCCGAAGAAGTTGGGATTGTAGCCATCCAGGATCCGTTGCCGGTCGATCCAGGTCTTGCCGCCGTCGAGGCTGCGGACCGCCCAGATCTCCAGCCGGCAGTCGTCTCTCGGCTGATTGATCGTTCTGTCCCAACTGAAGTTGTACGTGGTGGAATCCAGATAGACGATGACCAGCGCGCCGCCTCGCGTCCGCACGACGTAAAACACAGCAGGCTCGCGGCCTTCACGCAGGCCGGCCAGTCCCTCACACACGCGTCTGCCTTCGGACCAGGTCTTGCCGCCGTCCTTACTGACGCGCATCCCCTGAGCGTCGATGGTCATCAGGCTCCCGTCGGCCAGTTCCACGAAAGGGCCGTTGCGGTCGACAGGCAGCGGCTGGCAAAGCGGATGCACCCAGCGCGAGTCCTCCTCGGCCTCGCCGCGGAGCGCAGCGCAGGTAAGGACTGACGCGGAAAAAACGACCAGCGTCACCGGCCGCACAATCGACTTGCTCTTCATGATCACTTCGTTTCTCCTTGCCGATTACTTTCGCGTCTCGTGCCGGGCATCCTACCACGGCCATTGCTGGCGGAACTGTTGCATCAACCGGGCGACAACTTCCTTATGGTCCGGGTCTATCGCCAAGTTGACCCTCTCGACCAAGTCCTCCTCCTCTTGGTGATCGTATAGTTCGACCGCCTCGACTTGCTGTGGATCGTCGGCCTTCGTCCAGAGCGTGAGGCGATAGCGATCGGTCCGCATGGTGTAGCCCATCAGGCCGCGTCGCGGGTATTGACTGAACGCGGCCGGTTTGCCTGGATGGTCCGGCTGGGCGACGGCGGGCCGCATCGACGTCCCTTCGAGATGTTCCGGCAACGGCAGCCCTGCCAGGTCGCACAGCGTCGGGTAGACGTCCAGCAGTTCGACCAGCGCCGTGCTTCGGCCGCCGCGATTGGGCATGTCGGGATAGCGCAGCAACAACACGGTGCGCGTGTCGATTTCGTAATTCGTGGCCTTGCTCCAGGCGGAGTACTCACTGAGCTTCCAGCCATGGTCGCCCCAGAGCACAACGATCGTACTCTTGTCGAGGCCAAGCTGCCGCAGGGCGTCGAGCACCTTGCCGATTTGCGCGTCGACGTAGCTGACGCTGGCGTAGTAGCCGTGGATAAGGCGGAGCGCCAAGTCGTGGCTGACTGGCCCGCTTCGTGGCGTGCCGTGATACGAACGGACTTCGCCGAAGCTCCAATGGGCGAATGCCGGCGAACCTTTGGGCCAATCGGTGATGGGCGACAGGCGGATGGCATCGGCATCGTAGAGGTCCCAGTATCTCTTCGGCGCGCAAAACGGCAGGTGCGGTTTCTGGAAGCCGACGCCGAGAAAAAATGGCTTGTCGAGGTTCTTCAGCCGCTGGAGCGATTCGACAGCCATCCCGGCGAGTTGACCATCGTAGTAAGCGTCGTCCGGCACGTCGGGTGATTCCCAGGGCGGGCCCCGCCGGCCGGTACTCTTAACCAGTTCCGCGTTTCTCGGGTCGCGCCAGGTCAACGGGCTGCTTCGCGGATAGCGATAGTCGACGGACCAGGATGCCTCGTCGTTGAAGGCGTGGCTATCCCAGAACGTCGCGTGATAGAGCTTGCCCATGCCTTCGGTGTGGTAGCCTTGCTGTCTAAAATGCTGGGGCAAGGTGACGACGTCGGGCACTTTCTTGCGGAAGTGCTGCTGATTGTTGATGACACCGCAGCGCTGCGAACGCATGCCGGTCATGAGCGAGGCCCGCGACGGCCCGCAAACCGCCTGCTGACAGTAGGCTCGCGTGAAAAGGAAGCCCGCGGCAGCCAGCTTGTCGAGGTTCGGGCTGTGGAGGTGGCTTGCACCGTAGCAGTTCAACTCGGGCCGAAGGTCATCTACGGCGATGAAAAGCACGTTTGGCCGCTCGGAACCTGCGCCCGAATCCACATCGCCGGTCGGCGCCGCGGCGACGGCGACCGGCGGCCAAGAAACGGAGATGAGCAAGCTGATCGCAGTCGCGCAAATCATATTCGGTATCACAACGCGCTCCTGTTCCCGGTGACCACGAACAACCAATTGACCAGTTTCCGTACGGAAGGGGGTCATCGTGATGACGTAGGGCAGCGTGTCACTGCCCGGCCCATACCCCTCAACGATCCGACTCCAGGACCGGAACTGGTTGGTGCGCGACATTCAGGATAGGGGTTGCTCCGTTCCAGTCAATGCCTGTCTCCGCCAGTTCCGGATCTCGTAGTTTCTGGGCCGAAGATGTCGTCGACATTCCAGAATGCAACTGCCATGTGATAGCGCGGATGGGTTGGGGTGCGCTGCGAGTAATAGGCAGTCAGGATACGGCCATCGCCCAGTTCCACGCTGCTCGGGTAGCCGCAGTCGCCGCTGATGGAGCTCGCGATGGGCGTGGAAACCGAACTCCACGTTTTGCCGCCGTCGCTGCTGATACGTACACCCACGCCCAAGGCGCCAGGGCGGCGATCGCCGTGGCTAAGTAACAGCCGCCCGTCGGCCAGCCGGAGAATGTGGCCGGGGTGTTGCGCTGCCGAGGTCGCGACCCGTGGCTGCCAGGTCTTACCGTTGTCGCTCGACGCATACACGTCCATGCCGTTGGACCTCGCAGCGGCGAGCCACGTTCCATCGGGCTGTTGGCACAGGGCGGTCTCGTTGTGACCTTTGGCGATAATGGACTCAACGACCCACGTGCGCCCGTCGTCGCGGCTGCGCAGGAAGTAGCAGTGGTAAGTGTAGCCCGCGCTTCCCGGCGTCTGCGCGTAGCCCGACACACGCAACGCGCCGTCTTGGGCTTGGATGATGTCGCCGAAGGGAATGAATTCGCTCATGTCCTTTTCGCAGGGGAAGCCCTTGGACACTTGCCACGTGCGCCCTCCGTCGGACGAACGGCAGATCCAAGGCTTGAGGATCCCAGCGTGCCGCGGTGCGCTCATGTCGCGCTTGTCCCATCCGGAGCAGAGTACAACCAAGTCATCGTTGTGGGCCAAGCCCGCCGCGAGGTTCATGCGGCACGTACCGGGCTCGTGTTTGGCGGGTGTGCCGCGTAGTGTCCATGTCTTGCCCTGGTCCGTGCTGGCCCAGCATTGGGCGTCGCCTTCGCCTCCGCCGTGGCTCGGCAGGCTGTAGATCGTGGCGACGATCGCGCCGTCGGGCATCACGGTCAGGTTCGGCCACGCGCAGACGTTGTCTACGGCCATGTAGGATTCTGGTACGGGTGGCGGTGGCGCGGGGGCTTCCTCCACGGCAAACTCCACGAGGTGGTAGTGGCCTTGGCCCGAAGAAGAGCTTTCGTTGGAGCCCCAGACAAGCCGCGGCGCGACGTTCCTCGACGGTTCGCCGGCGTAACCGGTGAGTATGGGCTCCTTGTCGCCGTCTACGAACACGGCGAGTTCGCCGCTTTTGCCCTTTGTCGGGTCGAACACGAAATCGAAGCGATGGTAGCCCAGCCCGCGGATCTTGGCCGTCATGGTCGCCCCGTGCGAGCCGTGCGAGCCGAGCGTGAGGACGGTGTTATCCTGGTCGTCCGTGGTGAATCGCATGAGATAGCGCGTGGTGGAGTTGGCCACTTCGCCGCAGACGGAAAAGTTGGGGCGCGGCAAGCTTTCCACGACACGCAAGTGCATGGTAAACCGCCACCGGCGCCTATCCATCACAGACAACTCGGGTACGGTGAGCGTCTTCTGGTAGCTCAACGCGACTGGTGCATCGAGCGCGCCGCCGTCGTCGATCCTCCATGCAGCCAGCCCGCCGACCGGGTCCTCAGCCACTGCCTTTTCGGCGATCTTGCCGGCGTAAATCTTCGATCGGTACCAGCCTTCGGTCGAAGGATCGTTGTCGCCGTTGTGGCAGATAAGCACATGCTTGAGTCCATCGTCTGCGGCACCCAAAGCGACGTGAGTCAATAACAGCATCGCAAGCAAGGTTGTTCGTACAGGCATGGGTTGACCTCGTTTCTGGTGGTTGTTGGGCGATATGTTCTCCTCACTTGATGGCCTGAATCGCTTCCTCGGCCGTCTTCCGGTGCTGTGGGATGACGGTGTCGTCCGCCAGAAGTTCCCGGTATGCCGTCAGTGCCTCGTCCTTGCGGCCGGCGGCGGCCAGCGTTTCGCCAAGGGCGAGGAGCATCGAACCTCGCCAGTGGCCGCGGAGGTTGTCGATATCGGCTTTGCGCAAGGTGGCGAGGGCGTCGTCGCATCTGCCTCGTCTCGTCAAGATCCGCGCGGCGCCCTGAACGCCTCTGAACTGGTCGGCGCTGCCGATGCTTTTCGAGGACTCGACGATCTGCCGGTAGGCTTCGAAACCCGCATCGTTGTCCTTCAGGTTCTTCTCGCGATTGTTGCCAAGGGCCAGCAAGACGCTGAGCCGCGTGCGGCTGTCGGAGGTGAAGTCCAGCGCTACCTTCAGGTCCGCTTCGGCTTCGTTTCCGGCGGCCGTGCTGGCATAGGCTCGTCCCCGGGCGAACAGCGCCTCGCCCGCTTGCCAGAACGGCCAGGCGTTGATGTCCTCTTTCCCAAACTGCGCGACCAACTCCTGCGGCTTGCTCAGCGCGAGCAGGTTCTGCATGCGCACGGTCTTCGCCACGGCTTCGAGCGGAATCTGATCGGCCAGTTCGGCGGCGCGATCGAACTGCTGGAGCGCCCGGGCACACGCCGCGGCCTGTTCGAGCGCGGCGGACTTCTGGAAATCGGTGATCTTGCCTTCGGACGTCGAGACGAAGGCGGCGATCGCTTCGGCACGCTTGCCCTGATTCATCAGCGCGGATGCGGCTCGGCTGGCTTCGAGGTAATCGGAGTCGGGCTCGGCGTGGGAAAACTGGTGAGATCGACCGTCATAGAGCTGCCCGAACTTCAGCACTTCATGAAACTGCGGCTTGCCGGTCGGCGAGAAAGCGGAACGTTCCTCGCCATTTTCGCGGATGCGCTGGCGGCACACGTTGAAATGCCAGGGGAGGCTGCTGGTGGGTTTGCGGCCGACGACCTGATGCAGGGGATCGTTCTCATCCTGCACCACGGGGATCCGGATCTCGGCGGTCCAGCGATCCTCGGCCACGCGCGTGGCGACTTCGGCTTGTGAGTCCCAACCGAACCATGCTTTCTTCGCCGCTCCGCGGTCAAGATCAACCAGTGCTCCAGACGGATTAACAACGATTTGGTAGTAGGAATGCGATTCGGTTTCGAGCAGCACTTCCACCACGTCGCCATACCACGCTGCCTGGTCTTCCTTCCGCGTCGTGCCGATGTTGAGCGGTTCGCCTTTTCGCTCGTCGCAACGGATGGCGAAGTAGATGCTGCCGTCTTTGCCCCACGCCGCTTGGAACGTGGTGCCGAAGATCGGTTTGCGGCCGGTCTGCAATTCGCGCAGGCGGCCTGTGGCGTGGACGGGGGCTTTCTGCCAGAACTCGTCGTCCAGTTTCCCGTCAATCACGATGCCTTCGGCGTCGCGGGCGAGTCGCAACTGCGGCACCGGGCCACGCTGCCTTGCGAGTTGCTCGCCCTTGTTACGCAGCGTCTTGAGATAGTCGGCGATCAGCGCCATGCGTCTGCCGTACACTGACTCGGCGTCAGCCTTGCGCTGCGCCGCGGCGAACAGTTCGAAGGCCCGGTCCACCTTGGACTTGTCCTTCTCGATGTCCTGCCAGTTGGCCTCGCAGTATTCGAAGAACGCCTTCATCTCCGACTCGGCGGGGCCGTAGAACAGGCGGCAATACTCGTTGAACAAGTCATCGACGCTCCGGTCTCTGCCGCCCCAATACATTCGCGCGGTGAAGTAGACGAGGAAATGGTTGAAGCCGATCGCCACCTTGTCGAAGTCCTGCCGGACGGTGAGCCAGATGTCTTCGCCCTGCGAGATGCCCTTGGTCGCGTTGATGCTCTCGCCGATTACATGCGGCACATAAGACGGCAGGTACCAGCCGCGGTCCGTGAACGGATAGTTTTCGAAGACCATGATCGGGTTATCGGTCTTCGCGACCCAGCCTTCGCGCAGTTGGCGGATTTCCTCCTGCTGCTCGGGCCGGCTGTTGGTGGGCCGCCGCCCGCCGACGATGCAGACCAGCACGTTGGGCTCCAGCCTGTCGATCTTCAACGGCGGCAGCGTGTAGACGCCGTACGCGCAATTGGAAATCATCTTCTCCGGATGCGTCTTTCCGACCTCCTTCGCCACGCGGTTCACGAAGTCCCACACATAGTCCGACAACCGCCCGCGGTAGTCGCGCTCGGGCGTGTCCTTGCCCTCGCACAGCGGACACTGGCAGATGGACACATACCCGTCCGGCGGCATGACCGAGACCACGTCGAATTGGTAGTGGTCGAACAACGCGCGGACGTAGCGGAGCGTCTCCTGGAAGAGTTCCTCGTTCGAGTAGCATAGCTGATTGAGCCGCTGGCCGGGCTGGTTGTGACGCTTGCCGCCGTAGATCGCGAACCAATCCGGGTGCGTTTTCAGGATCTCGTCACGATGCGTCATGGTATGCATGCCGTGGGCGATCTGCAGGCCGAAGGGATCGCGAATGCCCAGCCGCATGGCCCACATCGCGGTGTCGCGGCCATGCACGCCGAAGCGGATGTTGAACCGCCGCACGGCAAAGTCGGGCCGCACGGTTTCGTCGATCCTCGGCAAGGGAATTGTCTTCATGGACGGCACGACCTCGCCCAGTTCGCCCGGCATGAACCACCGCACGCCGAGGCTGCGCAGAAATCCGCAGACGGCGTTGAACGAACCACGCCCGTCGAATCCCCAGACGTGAATCGTGTCGCTCTTGTCCACCCACTCGGATCGCGGCTTGCCGAAGTCCCACGCCCGGCCGGTGTAATGCTTGCGCATCTGCGACGTGGGATTGCCCCACGTCGCACCGGTGATCCCGTCCCACTCCTCATGCACTCGCCCGCTCACCCAGTCGCCGTTGCTCCGCGGCCAGGGATCGATCGGCGTGAAGTCGGAATCGTCGCCGATCACCACGAGCCAGCCGTCACCGGAAACGATGCGGTAAGCGCCGTCCTTCAGGTCGTCGGCGGGGACCTTCAGTTTGTCCGTGTAAGGACTCCTGCCGACGTAGATTGTCACAGGAACATCCTCGGTCGGCGCGGTGACGATGGGCAACTTCGCGCCGGAAATCTTTTCGATGTAGGTCTGCAGTTCGTGTGCCGCCAGCCTCGTCGTGCGCGGCGGTTCGTTGGCGATAACGATCTCCGCGCGCGGCTGGCCGTCTTTCACGATAGACGTGTCAGCCGCGGCGACTTGAACCGCCGAGACACAAAGGCCGCAGAGGGTGAGGATGATGAAGGTGTGGTTCATGGACGTTCGTTTCCGGTGAGGTTGCATTTGGTCCGCCTTCGCTATTTCACATCGCGCTTCACATAACCAGATTCCAGCGGCACATACGGCTCTGTTACATGCTCGAACGTGTTTCCGTGGAGCAGCACGCCTTGCTGGCGCTGCCAGAGATCACCGACGACGCCTTTGGGGGAGCGGCTCACCGTGTTGTGCTCCACGAGAATGTCGTGAACCGCGGCGCGCATCAGGATGTGCGCGTTGTTGTCGAGCCGGTTGCGGCGTATGACGATGCCGCGGGCGGTGATGCCTTTGAAGACAGAGCCGCGTGTCAGATACGGGCCGATCACATGCAGCGCGGACTGCCCGCCGTGCGTTTCCGGGCCGGCGGTGCCGTAGCCTTCGCTGATGTGGTTGCCGAGCATCTGCACATACCAGCACGATTCGTTGCCCCAGGCGCGGAAGCCACCGCTGCGCGCGCTGCGATTACCCGCGAGCACACAATCCAGCGCGCCGCCGTAGAACTGCGCGGCGATGCCGGTGTCGGACACGTCGTTTTCAAAAAGGATGTGCCGCGCCATCGCATTCGCGGCCCAGAGCACGGAGGTAGCGTCCGGTTGCACGTCGAACGGCCGATCCATCACGAGGCGATCGCTCTCAAACCGCTCCACCCGGCGATACTGACCCGCGGCCGTACCATCGAGAATGCGCACGGCGGCCGGGATGTGCGGGGGATCGGTGCGGGTGTTGGCCGCCTGGCA